>Ga0154996_118_pt2 | contig 1846 bp, 2 predicted proteins | sample RifCSPhighO2_01_FD_105964 | JGI IMG/M metagenome (GOLD analysis project Ga0154996, IMG submission 105964) | Candidatus Peribacteria bacterium RIFCSPHIGHO2_01_FULL_51_35 | reverse complement strand
CCTTTGATAGAGATCGCGCAAAAGAGCGTGCGCACATTTTGGAAGGACTCAAAATCGCGTTGGATAACATCGACAAAGTCATCGAGACGATTAAAAAGAGCGAGACGAAAGAAGTCGCGAAAGAGAATCTTGTGAAGAGGTTCAAACTGACGGAGATACAAGCCGACGCCATCCTCCAGATGCGCTTGCAGGCCTTGGCAGGCTTGGAACGCCGGAAGATCGAAGACGAACTCAAGGAGAAGCTCGCATTCATTGCCGAGTGCGAGGCTATCCTCCGCGACAAAAAGAGGATCGACAAGATCATGAAAGAAGAACTTGAAGCAATCAAAAAAACCTACGGCGACCTCCGCCGCACCACGGTGATTCCGCATGCGGTTGGAGAATTCAGTGCGAAGGACACCATCCCGAATGCCCCGATGATCGTGACGCTGACGCGCGCAGGCTATGCCAAGAGGCTGAGCCCGCTCCAATTCCGCGCGCAGCATCGCGGCGGCAAAGGCGTGAAAGGCATGACGACGAAAGATGATGACGAAGTGCTGTCGCTGATCCACGTCATGAACCACGACGATGTTCTGTACTTCACGAACACGGGTCGCGTCTTCAAAGCTCCCGTCTACGAATTGCCGCAGGCAGGCCGCGTGGCGAAAGGTCAGGCGATTGTGAACTTGCTGCAGCTCCAGCCGGAGGAACGCATCACTGCCATCTTAAAATCGGCTCTGGAGGGCAAGCAGTACCTCTTTATGACAACAAAGATGGGAACGGTGAAGCGCACGGCTCTCACGGAGTTTGAAAACATTCGTCGCTCCGGTCTTATCGCACAGAAACTTCCTCCCGGCGATGAACTGCAGTGGGTGGTGGCGACGACCGGTAAAGATGAAATCTTCGTGCTCTCGCGCAAAGGCAAATCCATCCGCTTCCCGGAAACAGACGTTCGCGACATGGGACGCGCCGCAGCAGGTGTGCGCGGTATTCACTTGGGTGACGGCGACATCGTCGTGGAGGCGGCGGCCATCGCAAATCCGGATACCAGCCGCTTGCTGGTCGTCATGGAAAACGGCCTCGGCAAGATGACGCCTGTCGCGCAGTATCGTTTGCAGGGACGCGGCGGCACGGGTGTGAAAGCTGCGCAGCTCACGGCAAAGACAGGGGATATCGTCGGAGGTGCGGTACTGCAGGAAGGCGAAGATGGCGATCTGCTCTGCATCAGCAAACAAGGTCAAATGATCCGCATGCGCCTCAGTGATATCCCATCCCGTGGTCGTGCCACGCAGGGTGTCATCGTCATGCGTTTGAATGCGCGCGACAAGGTCGCCACCATGAGCGTGGTGATGGAAGACAAAGAGAGCGAAGCCGCAGTGATGGAAGCTGCTCAAGAGGAACGCGCGGAAGAAGTGGAAGAGATCAAGGAAGACGTAGCGAAGATCGTACGCAGCGAAAAGAAGGCGATCCGCGCTGCAAAGGAAGCCGGTGTGGCTGTACTCGAGCCTGTGAAGGTGCAGGCGGTGGCTCCAAAGGTTGAAGTGAAAAAGACAGTTGCTAAGAAGGTCGTTGCGAAAGCAGTGCAAAAAGTAGTCGCAAAGAAGGCAGCAAAACCTGCGCCCAAGAAAGCTGTGAAGAAGCAGGCTCCCAAGAAGGTCTCCAAGCCAGCAAAGAAGAAGAGCAGGCGATAACTATCGATTCTATCGTAGAGACGCGCGATTCGCGCGTCTCTACGACGATGATCATATTTTAATTTCGCTCAGTTTTGATCGTGGTTTGTAGAGCCGCGACATGTCGCGGCTCTACAACGGCGATGTATGTGGCAAAACCCCTCAAATGCCTCGTAATCGGTCTTGCAATGGTTTTA
>Ga0154996_101_pt1 | contig 16774 bp, 22 predicted proteins | sample RifCSPhighO2_01_FD_105964 | JGI IMG/M metagenome (GOLD analysis project Ga0154996, IMG submission 105964) | Candidatus Peribacteria bacterium RIFCSPHIGHO2_01_FULL_51_35 | reverse complement strand
GCATCGTGACAGGGACTTCTCCTCCTTTGAGTTCCGCCAGTTTGGCTTTGAAGGCAGGGAGCTCCTCGTAGTTGTACATGTCCAGTTCGTAGTTCGTGAGCTCCGTAGCTAGGCGAATGTTTTGGCCTTTCTTGCCGATGGCCATGGGGCGTTGTGCTTCCTCTACAAATACTGCCGCGCGTTTCTTAATGCGTCGTCCTTGGTCATCCAAGTGCTCCGTGTCATTCACAATGATCACAGCGGAGATGGCGGCAGGCTGCAGCGCGGTCGAAATCAATTTGATGGGATCTTCTGCCCACTCAATCATGTCCACGCGTTCGCCGTTGATTTCTTCCATCACCGCTTGAATACGCACGCCCTTCTGACCGACACACGCGCCGATGGGATCAATGCGAGGATCGGTGCTAAGCACCGCGACTTTGCTGCGGAAACCGGCATCGCGCGCGATGGCTTTGATTTCCACATCGCCGTTGCGGACTTCCGGAATTTCCAATTCCAAAAGTTTCTTCACAAGATTCGAGTGCGTGCGGGAAATCCTCAATTGAGGACCTTTGCCCGTGAGCTCCACGCGGTCCAAGTACACGCGAAGGCGCTTGCCTGTGTAGTAGTGCTCGCCGGGAATCTGCTCGCGCCAGGGGAGTGATACGGTCATGCCTTCGATCTCCAGTGTTACCCAGTTGGGATCTACTTTTGTGACGGTGGCAGTGAGCAATTCAGACTCACGATCTTTGAACATTTCGTACAAGCTCTGCTTCTCCGCCTCCTGCAGTTTCTGGAGGATGACTTGCTTGGCAGCTTGCGTCGCGATGCGTCCGTATTCCAGCGGCGTGACATCAATCGTAATTTCATCACCGACATCGACATCGGACTTAATTTTCTTTGCATCCTTCAAACTGATTTCGAAGTTCTCGTTCTCCACGGCATCCACCACTTCTTTCACCAAGAGAATCGTCGGCATGTCGCGACCTTCCAACAGCTCCACGCGGATCTCCTGTTCTTTGTTGCCGTAATCTTTTCGGTACGCCGTCGCGATGGCCTGTTTGACGGCCTCCAAGACTTGCTCGGGGTTGACGTTCTTTTCAGAACAGATTTGATTGAGTGCCGCTAAGAAGGATGCGCGCATGATGTGTTGGGAAAACCACCGTTCCATCATGGATGGAACAGTGAAAGATCAGTACGAAGATAGTATAAGCGGCTTTACAGTGAAAAACAAGCTAGATCCCTAAACTCAGAGGACTAAGAAAACCGGCGGATTGCGCCGGTTGGTTGATTTGTTTACTCAAGGCTCTATGCCCTGAGGACGGTAATAATCGCTCCAATTGCAAGGATCATAATGATCCAGCAGACCGGGACGAACCACCGCGCACACTCGATAGCGATGGCGTCGAGTGTTTCCACAATTCGTTTCTTCATGACAATCTCCTCCGTGAGAAAGGGTTGAGGAAAGAACAAATCTATGTATTATAATATAATATTTACAGATAAAGTCAACTGCCTATAACAGGTAATTACGCAGCCAAAACGCCCGTATGGTCTTCTAGCCGTTTAATGCGATCCTCGTGATTTTGAATCTTATCTTTGTGCACTCCCACCATATCGTAGTGTAGATTTTCTGCCACAACATCAAAATGCTGCTTCATTCGCTCCTCAGACTCCGCGATTTTTTTCTCGGTTTTATCGTAGTACGTGCCTATCTGCTCCATGAGCATTTGAATATCCTGCTTTGTTGCCGCTGCTTGGGGGTCATGTGCCATGGAAGAAATGCACAATAAAGGGCATGGGGAGCTGGCGCAATTGACTTAGGTTATTATCTTTTTGCTGTTCCGACTATTCCGCTAAGGAAAGCCTTGTAATGAGTTCCACGCATCGATGGAACAACACTGAAAATTCGATATAAAAGCAACTTCCATCCCTTCGGCATTCGATCGAGTTTCGGATTGATCTTGGAAATCGTTGGAAGGGATCGCCCGAGTGTTTCCATTCTCTTCAGCGATTCCTCCATCGTGATTCTGTGATGATGCAGTGCTTTCGCATCCGGTTCGTAGAAAAGTTTCACACCGGCTTCTTTTAAACGAAGTCCCCATTCGATGTCTTCCCATCCGTAGAGTGATACATCTTCGCGGAAGCGAATCTGTTTTGCAGTCGATGTCGGAAGGCTGATGTTGCTGGTGTATGTGAAGCGATGTTGGAGATCTTCCGGAAGAAAATTGTGCGCGTACGTTGCAATTTTCGGATAGCCAAATTGCCAACCTGTGCGCTCCAGCCAGCGCATAACGGGCGTGATGCCGACGGCGGGATCCCAGGTGGTGAAGCCCAACACCGTGGTTTGTAGGGGCGACGCATGCGTCGCCCCTACGACACGGGTGTGGGCTTTGAGATGTTTCTCGCATGCATCCGGTGCAAGGAAAATATCATCACCAATGAAGAGGACGATGGGTGCTGTTGCACGATCCACACCGCGATTGCGGGCGACGCCTTGTTGACTCTTGGGAATCGAAAAGTAGGTAACCCCCGATGGGATTATGCCCCGCGTTTCTCCGTCGTCTTCGCCATCGTGTACGACAATCACTTCCAGCTGGTCGCGGATGGTTTGTTGCTCCAGGTGCTCCAGACACTTTTTAAGAATCTGGGCGCGCTTGTGCGTAGGGATGATGATGGAAAGGCTGGCTGCCATGATTGAAGCTTAAAGCCGGAAGCCCTAAGCTCAAAGCCCTGTGAACACTCTCTTTCTCGACATTGCTTCAAACAAAGCATCCCTTGCCTTGATCAAGGATGGTCAGACTTTGATCATTCGCCATCTTGATCATCGTATTTCGGATGCTGATCTCATTCCGCTGGTGGAAGATGTATTAAAGGAATCTGCGTGGACGTACAAAGACCTCACGCATCTTGCGTGCGTCACCGGACCGGGAGGATTCACCAGTCTGCGTGTGGGCGTGGCGTTTGCGAACACGCTGGCATCCCAATTGCAAATTCCTATGGCGGGTGTTCATTTGAGTGATTTATACGCGGCACGTGTACCCTCACCCGGCGCTTCGCGCCACCCTCTCCCGTCTGCGGGAGAGGGGACGAACGTAGAGGATTTCCTTTGGCTGCATTCGACGAAGAAGCACGAGATTTTTATTCGCGGGTTCGGTTCACTCAAAAACATCGCGCCGGAAGCACGTTGTGAAAAAATCGAAGAGATCATTCCGAAGATTCCAGAAGCGTCACTGTGGACAGGGGAGTTGATCGACGAGCACAAACAAGCGATAGAACCGCGCGGTATGAAAGCAATCCCGCTGCGATCCCTGGAAGAGGCTTTGCCATCCTTCCTCCAGGCGCTTCCTTATACGCACGATCTGCTGGTTCCGTGGTACGGACGTATGTGGTAAACGCATATCTTATAGCTTGTCCTCCCAATCCCGCCTGTAATCTCCTTGGCGATGGATTTCGGTCGTAGAAGGCTCGGCATAATCACCCACATCGTCATGGGGGATCCCGCGGACACATAAATTACGAGCTTCTGCATTCGCCCAAAAAGCAATCGTCTCATGAGGATATTCCCGCAGGGCGATGAGAGTGTGAAAAGCTTCCGGTCCCCCAATATCACCCAAAACATGCAGAGCGCCTTGGACAAGTTCCAAATCCTCTTTTTCTAGAGGCGTATCTCCACCCAGTATTTGTACCAACAATCTTTTTGCAATACCAACTTCCTCTTCTCCTCCGACACATGACAATACGAATACATACTCTTGGCGAAGCGCGTGGGTCAGTTCCGGCAGTTTTGCTTCCAGGCGCTCCGCAGTCCCCGGAGGCAAAAGCGATGGTGCAGTCTCCGTGGCATTTCCTCTGGGGAGAATATGCCCGTTTGTACGAATGCCGAACGTGCGTAGCTCATCTATGGCTTTTCCGTTGACGTTCGGATCCTCATGGAACAGAAGCTCGAAATTCGGTTGGTATATTTCGGCATCTTTGCCAGCGATCGGAGCAAAGCCCATTTGATATGTGTCAGTATTCTGAGGAGTGTTCATAGGAGATGAATAATAGCACTGTTGTCAGGCAAATGATTCCACATTTGTCGTTTTTGCGTTACCCTAGGGCATCCATGGATATCCTCGATTACCTCAATAAACTCCTCGGCGATCCGAACGAGAAGGAGCTGAAAAAGCTCCGTCCGCTCATGAAAAAAGTGCGTGCTGCGCATCAGCGTGCCGATGTGCAGGCATTGACGATGGCGGATCTCCCGAAGAAGACGGAAGAGTTCAAGGAAAAGATCAAAGCAGGGGCAACCGTCGATGACATCTTGGTGGATGCATTTGCCGTTGTGCTCCGTGCGTGCGATCTCCTCGTCGGACAATCCATCAAAATCGGACGGCAAGAATTCCCGTGGAACATGAAACCGTTCGATGTGCAGATCCTTGGCGGCATCGTGCTGCACAAAGGGAATATTTCCGAAATGAAGACGGGTGAAGGAAAGACGCTCGTGTGTACGCTGCCAGTGTATTTGAATGCACTGGAGGGCAAAGGCGTACACGTGGTCACTGTGAACGATTACTTGGCGAAACGCGACAGCCAGTGGATGGGGCTCCTTTATAAGGCACTCGGGCTTTCCGTCGGATGCATCGTGCACGGACTTTCCACCGATCAGCGACGCGAGGCGTACGCAGCGGACGTCACGTATGGCACAAACAATGAATTCGGCTTCGATTATCTGCGCGACAACATGGCGAGCTCGCTCAAGCGCCAGGTGCAACGCGGACTCCATTATGCGATTGTCGATGAAGTCGACAGTATTTTGATCGATGAAGCACGCACGCCACTCATCATCAGCCAACCGGCAGCAGAATCCACGGTGAAGTACCAGCAATACTCGCAGTTGGTGCAGGAACTCCAGGAAAATATTCACTTCAATCGTGATGAGAAACAACGCGCTGCCGTGCTCACGGAAGAAGGCATAAAAAAAATGGAGCAGATGCTGGGAGTGGAGAACATCTACACCGAACGCGGGTTCGAAGAAGTGCATCACATCGAACAGGCATTGCGCGCGTATGCCATCTACAAGCGAGATGTGGATTACGTCGTAAAAGACGGCGAGATCATCATTGTGGATGAATTTACAGGACGTCTGATGCCGGGACGGCGCTACAGCCACGGGCTCCACCAAGCCATCGAAGCGAAGGAGAAAGTCGAAGTTCAAAGAGAATCGAAGACACTCGCGACGATCACGTTCCAAAACTACTTCCGCCTCTTTAAAAAACTCGCCGGCATGACGGGTACGGCGAAGACAGAGGAAGAGGAATTCGAATCCATCTATCGCATCCGCACCATCGTGGTGCCGACGCATCATCCTCTCCAACGTGATGACAGATCGGATGCTATCTACCGTACCGTCGCTGCCAAGTTCAAAGCCGTCGCAAAAATTGCGAAAGAAAAACATGCGAAGGGTCAGCCCGTGCTCATCGGTACGACGTCCATCGAAAAATCGGAAGCACTCAGTCTGCTTTTGAAAGAAGAACAAGTGCCGCATCAGGTGCTCAATGCGAAGCAGCACGAAAAAGAAGCGGAGATCGTGATGAATGCTGGCCAACATGGATCCATCACCATTGCCACGAACATGGCCGGTCGTGGAACAGACATTAAATTAGGTGAGGGCATCGCGAACATCGGTGGATTGTGCATTCTTGGCACAGAACGGCATGAGGCGCGGCGCATCGACAATCAGCTCCGTGGGCGCAGCGGACGTCAGGGCGACCCCGGAGAGAGCCAATTCTTCGTCTCCATGGAGGATGACCTCATGCGCCTCTTCGGCGGCGATCGCCTCAAGTCCATGATGGAGCGTTTGCAAGTGCCGGATGACGTTCCGCTGGAAAACACGATGGTCTCCCGCGCCATCGAGAGTGCGCAGAAAAAAGTGGAAGGCAGGAACTTCGATATTCGTCGCCACGTGCTGCAGTACGACGACGTGATGAACAAGCATCGCGAAATTATTTACACGCGGAGGCAGAAGATATTGGAGAAGATCGCAGAAGAAGCAGAGAGCGCAGAGCAGAGAGCGCAGAGCAACGAAGTCCTTTCTTCGTTGCATCAGGACATTGTTGAGAGTTTGAGAAAAGAAGCGGAGAATCTCATCAACACGCATGGGCGTGGCGAAGATTCCGAGAACTGGGACGTGAAAGAACTTCGCGAATCTATCCTCGCTCTGCATGAACCATTCGGATCTGTCGCAACTGAGGAAAAATTGAAATCATTCCAGGATCGCAGCCTGCTTGCCGCTTTCCTCACGGATCTTTTTACGAAATCATACGAAGAGAAATGTGCCAAGAGCGATGCAGCCACAGTGAACCGCGCGGAGAGCGTCATCACGTTGCGTTCCATCGACAGCCACTGGATGGATCACATCGATGACATGTCGCACTTGCGTGAACAAGTTGCGTTCGCAGGCTACGCGCAGCGCGATCCGCTCATCGAGTACCAAGACCAAGGGTTCCGCCGCTTCCAGCAACTGCTCGGCAACATCCAAGGAACCATCGTGCGCATGCTGCTCCAAGCAAACTTCGCGGACTTCGCCCCGCGTGTCATCGCTGAGCTGGAAGAAGAGGAGATAGAAGGAGCAGTAACGAATGAAGGAGAAATAGAAGCAGAACTTACGGCGACGGGTGTCTCTGGCAGTACAGGAGGGGAGAACTTGATCGAGATGCAACCGAAGAAAGACGTAAGACGTAAGACTCAAGACGTAAGCCGCGCTTTACCGCACGTCGGCCGCAATGACCCGTGCCCGTGCGGTTCAGGAAAAAAGTACAAGAAATGTCATGGGAAGAATGCGTGATAATGGCTTCTGGTGAAAGAAACATCAGATCGCTGCAAAGAATCCTTGTCTTCACTATTGCGTTAATTATACTCATAAATATGACAGCCACTTTGTTTCTTGCCACATCTGGTTTTCTCCCAGAAGCAGATCTTCGAGACGAGCAAAAACGAAAAGAAGGATGGGAAGAAATTGCACAAATGATTGTGGAACAAGGAATTGATCGTTCTCGTATTACACAAATTGGTGAAATGCATCTTCTTTTGCGGCTTTCCGGCGAGTTAGAAGAATTGCAATCATTGCAGGCATATTTGCGCAGTAGAGGCATTCACGCGGGCATAGACACAGGCAGAAGGCCATTCCATGCGGCTTCGGAGGAAGAGCAGCCGACATGGTTCTAAATGATCGAAACGTCGGTATTTGCTACACTGATCCTCCATGCCGTTTCCCATCGACATCGTAGGACATAGGAAAGAAATGCAGGCGTTGGAAGAGGATCTTGCAAATGGCAATGTCGTCCATGCGTATCTTTTTTCAGGACCAAAACACGTGGGGAAATTCACGGTGGCACAGTGGTTTGCCAGACAACTTTTGACGATGGATGTGACGGAAGAAAAAGAAAAAGAACGGATACTCGATCAAATTGATCGTCTGTTGCATCCCGATTACTTCCAGTTGGACCAGCTTTGGATGGAGGACACGATGGAAGACATGGCAGTGATTGCATGCAGCACGAATATTTCGCAACAGCATCGCAAGGAATCCAAAGCGAAGACGAACGAGATCAGCATCGAGGACATCCGCGCACTCCAAGACCGCCTGCACGACATCGGCACGGGCAAATACCGATGTTGTCTTATTCGCTCTGCAGAGCGCATGCGCGAGCCTGCGGCCAATGCATTCTTAAAGATTCTGGAAGAGCCGCCACAGGGGACAATCTTTATGCTCACCAGCGAATTTCCATCGGCTCTACTTCCGACATTGCTCTCCCGCACACGCCAACTTCGATTCAATCGGCTCTCGCATGATGAACTGAAACCACTCCTGAAAAATATGCAGGAAGAAGATATTCGTTTTTTACTCAATCTTGCGCAAGGTGCGCCGGGCATCGTGCAGCGACTCCGCAGCGATCCCGATCAGCTCCGCGCCGAGCGTGGCGTCTACAGCAACGCATCGGCCTTCTGGAATGCGACGACATCGCTGGAACGATTTCAATTGCTGAAACCCATCGCGGAACGCGGCGAAGCATCCGATGCATTTCTTCTACACCTGGCGCTCTCGCTTCGTGAACAACCAGGGGATCTGCAGCAGCGCTCCCAAGCGTTTCACAAACTTGTGCGAGGACTCAAAACGAATGCGCAGAGGAAACTGTTGGCGCAGGAGTTTGCACTTGCTGTCATGTAACGAAGAGACAAGATACAAGAAACAAGAGACAGAACCTTTTTGCATCTTGTATCTTGTCTCTTGGTGTTTGCTTCAAAAGTTGCATTCTTCTTCTCTTATGCCATTGCCTCATAATGTCTGCGATGCTAGGCTTCTTTGCCTTCTATGACGTACGTCCTCGTTCTCCTAGGGTCTCTCTTTGGCATTTGCGCTCTTCTGGGCGCACGTTTACTGCTTCGCAACAGGGAAGTGCGTCGATTTGTGCGGAGCATCCGCCAACGTTTTGATTCCGCGGAGGAACGCGGCGCTCAATTGGTGGAGGAAACAAAAATTGTGAAAACCAAGAAGAGTCCTCGCACATCCGCCATCGAACTGCAGCAAGTGCGATCCCTTGTTCGTTTGGCGGAGAAAGCGCTGGCACAGAATCGAATCGAAGAGGCGGAGCGTCTCTTCATCCAAGCGCTCACCATTCAACCACTGGCATTCGATGTCCAAGCGCAGATTGCGAAATTATATTTGACGACCGAGCGCGAATCGAAAGCGGAAGCGATGTACAAAGAACTCTTGCAACATCGTGACGATGTTTCGTTCCACAGCAACCTTGGCCTGGCGTACTATCGACAAAGCAAATATGTGGATGCATGCCATGCGTATCAGGAGGCACTCAATCGCGATCCGCAAACTCCCGACCGTTCCGCAGCCCTTGGTCGAGCCTGCATTGCCGCGCAGCGCTTTGAAGAGGCTGCTCCACTCTTGGAGAAAGCAAGTGTGCGCCTCTCACGCGACACGTCACTCCTCCATCTTTTGGCCGAATGTTATTTGCAATTGGGACACACGGATAAGGCAGAGGAGACGTATCGACGTATCAACAAATTGGAACCGTACGATGAAGCGGTGAAGGCGAAACTCAGTGAGTTGGCGAAGGTTTAGCGAAGAAAGAATTCGCCAGTGAAAATTGACAATGGACAATGGTCAACTGACAACGACGAACGTTCCGAGTCGAGGTTTATTTCCAATGTTGTCCATTGTCAGTTGTCCATTTTTCCGAGGTTTCTCAATATTCGATAACCTCCACTTCAACATCTCCCTGCACCTGTGCCTGACAACTCAGTCGCTCGGGATCATTCATCACACCCATATTTTCCTCGCGGTCGTTTCGCGGACTCAAGTTCTCCATCCCTTCTTTCACGTGGCACATGCACGTGGTGCAGAAGCCGTTGCCACCGCAGGCGTGTTCCATGGGAATCCCGGCATCCAGCGCTATCTGGAGAATGGAGTCTCCTTCTTTTGCTTCCACTTCCTTTACCTGGCCGTTTTGGAGGAATCGGACTTTGGGCATGGCTCCAAAGCAGAATATCAGAAGATCGAACAATCTGAATCCGGTTCTTTGGCTCCCGCAGGCTGATTTTCCGATAGTCGTGTACTCTGTCCTGTGCAGTGATATCCCTTCTTACCATCAAAGGCCTGCACATTGCCGTGGACGGCACCGAAGTCGTCCGTGGCATTGATCTAACGATCGAGAAGGGCGAAGTGCACGCCATTATGGGGCCGAATGGATCGGGAAAGTCCACGCTCGTGAATACGCTCATGGGACATCCGAAATATTCCATCACAAAAGGAGAAGTCCGGTTCATGGGCAAAGATCTTCTTACCATGAAGCCACATGAGCGTGCCGTCGCAGGAATGTTCCTGGCATTTCAGTATCCCAAAGAAATAGCGGGCGTCACACTCCGCAGTTTTCTCTCCGCCGCATGGAATGCGCAGATTCCCGCACGCCATCCCGAGCGGAAAAAATTATCACCCATCAAATTCCGGAAACTTCTGGAGGAAAAAATGAAGACGCTGCATCTGGATGCCGGGTTTGCGGAGAGGCACGTGAATAAAGGCTTTAGTGGTGGAGAAAAGAAGAAAGCGGAAGTGCTGCAGATGTCCGTACTGGAGCCGGTGCTCGCATTGCTGGATGAAACGGACAGCGGTCTCGACATCGATGCGCTCAAGATTGTCGCAGAAGGCATCCAGGCCATGCGTTCGAAAGATCGATCCTTCTTAGTCGTGACGCACTACGCTCGCATCCTCGATTATTTAACGCCCGATCATGTGCATGTGATGGTGAAGGGGAAGATTGTGGAGAGCGGAGGAGCGGCGTTGGCGCAAATGTTGGAAGCACAAGGTTATGAAAAATATGCAACCTTGGGATGATGGCTTTGTGAAGGGAAGCACTTCGTTCATGCACACAATGATTTGCATCGCTTAAGGAACAGTAGTATTCCTTGTGCTCATGAATAAAGGTCTTCATGTTTATTCTGAATCTGAAGCTCCTCGAGTACCTAGTCGCTATGCCCTTGCGTATGCAGAACAACGTAGACAGCGAGAAGAAATCAAAAACAGATGTCGTCTTCTCGTATCCGATCCGCATGAGCCGGAGGATCCAGCGCCTCCAGAAGGTTATACAGGACAATTTCCAGATGTAGCGGATGCACCTGTACGGCTTTTTGACAGGACTCCTGCCCGTTATGGACCTTTTGATACGAATGACCAATTTTCCGGCAAACCTCGTGCCGATGCTTCCAGATGGATTTAACTCCCTGTGTTTTTATGTCTGAATATCCTCCTTCTGTGGAAATTCCCAGTCAGCATATTCCCATAGAACTTACACTCGAGGCACTTATCGAAGCTCCGGAAGGAGACGCCGAACATGTTCTGAATAAAGATTTTGGCTTCAGTGAGGTCGAGCGCCAAGGTACGGACATTTTTGTGGTGAGAACCACTATTCCTCACTTCACGGATTTTTATCCTGTTATGAAAGAATTGCACGACTGTGCATTCAGAATTGTCGATATGCAATTCGGGCACAACGAAAAAGAAGAGGTGGTGATATTGCAGAGGGCAGCGTGAGCTTGGTTGAAAATCGGAGTACAATGAGGCGACTTTTCCCCCCTCATTCGTATGGAAGGACAAACTCTCAACATTCGGCCACCGATGTGGCTCCCGATCGTTGTCGCTTTGATTATCGGCGGCATGTACATCGGCGGTAAATTCGTGGAAACACGTTATTCTGAACCAACACTCATCACTGTCAGTGGCGAAGGGGAGGTAATGGCCGTGCCGGACATTGCGGAGCTCCGCTTTGGCGTACAGACAGGACCGCAGAGGACGGCCAAAGCCGCCATGACGATGCTCGAGGAGAATATGAATAAAGTGCTCGCATCCGTTCGATCCATGGAGATAGAGGAGAAAGATATTCGCACGGAGCAACTCATGCTCAATCCCAGTTACGATTGGTCGGATGGAAAGCAGACACTGCGCGGCTACGAAGCAACGCAGAGTCTTGTCGTGAAAGTGCGTGATATGGATGAAGTGGGCACTGTTCTCTCCGGTGCCGCCAATGCCGGCGCAAACCAAGTGGGTGGCGTGCAGTTCACCATCGATGATCCGGATGCGCTCCGCGAGCAAGCACGCAAGGAAGCGATTGAAAAAGCGCAGTCCAAAGCCGCAAAACTCGCGTCGGAATTGGGCATGACGCTCGGGAAGATCAAAGGATTCAATGAAGGCGGTGATTACGGCACGCCGCCGATGCCCTACGCAGCGCGTGGCATGGGAGGAGGAGGGGGAATGGATATGGCAGCAATCGATGTGCCACAGGGCGAGCAGGAAGTGAGGGTGACAGTGAGTCTGACATACGAGTTGAAATGAAAAAATGATTCCGGTCGTAGGGGCATGGCGCGCCATGCCCCTACATAACCACATCATTTTTTCTTATAGGTAAGCCAAAATAATGACATTACATTTTGATTGTTTCCCGCGAGGATTTCCACGAGTACTCTGTGCGCATGCCTTCAACTTTAGACGAATTACTAGCAGCGCAATCAACGGAAACACGGGTTGAATTGCCTCGATTGGAAGTTTCTCTGGATACGATTTTTACATTGCAGGATGCAGTGGAAGCCGCGATGAAAGAATTTAAGAAGGTTCTGCCCGCGACCTCCGGGCGTTCGATCCATGACTTTGCCGAAGAGGGAATCTATGACGAAAAGAAGTGGTAATTCTTCAGAATAGATGATGTTTTGACCCGGAAAGTGACTTATACTGCGTGCTCTCATGAGCACGAAAGCCATTTTCGCCCAGCCTTCGCCTCCGCAGTCACGGAGGGCTACGGCGGGCAGGCAGGCCAAGGAAGAGCCACGAATTTTCGGGGGGCTCAGTCGTGATATCTTTGATGATGCGAACGAATCCTCGTACGCAGACGGCCTCAAAAAAGGAGTGGATGAAGAGCTTGTGCGAAAAATCAGCGGCGATAAAAAAGAACCTGCGTGGATGCTGGAGCATCGGTTGATGTCGTTAAAGATCTTCCGGGAAAAGCCGATGCCGATGTGGGGAGCGGATCTCTCGCATTTGGATCTGGATGACATCATTTACTACGCTTCCTCCGGCGCAGTGGAAACGAATAATTGGGCAGAAGTTCCGGCAGATATTCGCCGTGTCTACGATCGCCTGGGGATCCCGGAAGCTGAGCGCAAAGTGCTTGCAGGCGTGGGTGCCCAGTATGAATCGGAAGTCGTCTATCACAATCTGAAAAAAGAATGGGAAGAACAAGGCGTCATCTTTTTGGATATGGATGATGCGCTGCGCGATCACGAAGAACTCGTGCATGCATATTTCATGAAGTGCGTACCGTCGACAGATCATAAATTCTCAGCACTGCATGGAGCCGTGTGGAGTGGCGGCACATTTTTGTACATTCCGAAGCACGTCAAAGTTCGCGATCCGCTCCAGGCGTACTTCCGCATGAATGCGAAGAACATGGGACAGTTCGAACACACACTCATCGTGGTGGAGGAAGGTGCCGATGTGCATTACATAGAAGGTTGCAGTGCGCCAAAATATGGGTCACAGGCGCTCCACGCAGGGCTCGTAGAGATCTTCGTGAAGCCCGGAGCCAAGTGCAGGTACAGCTCCGTAGAAAACTGGAGCCGCGATACGTACAACTTGAACACCAAGCGTGCCATTATCGAACGCGATGCAACCATGGAGTGGATCGGTGGAAACATGGGCTCGGGCGTTACGATGTTGTATCCATGTTCGGTGCTCGTGGGTGAAGGCGCACGCTGCGATCATCTGGCAATCGCGTTTGCAAACCAAGGTCAGTGGCAAGACACGGGCGCAAAAGTGTTTCACATGGCACCGCACACCAGCAGCAAAGTCATCAGCAAATCCATCAGCAAGGCAGGCGGCACCGCCGTCTATCGCGGTCAATTGAAAATTGCACCGCACGCGCACGATTGCACGGCGACCGTCCAATGCGATGCATTACTTCTCGATGAAATTTCCCGCACGGACACCATCCCGGACATTCAAATCCGCAACAACGATGTGACGATTGCGCATGAGGCAACTGTCGGGAAACTTTCCGAGGAAGACCTCTTCTACCTCACGTCCCGGGGCATAGAAGAAGATCATGCCAAAGCCATGATCGTGAATGGCTTCATAGAGCCCATTGTCAGGGCTCTGCCCCTGGAATACGCAGTGGAAATGAATCGACTCATCGAATTAGAGATGGAGGGAAGTGTTGGATAATCACAATATTATGCTGCAACGAAGAGACATCACCGCAAGCGAACGATCCCTTGCCGGAGGATTGCTGCCCGTTGTCGAAGGCAGGACAATCTCCATCCTTCCTGTTTCCGGAACGGGAATCTTTGTGCGCGAACAGATCGAAGAAGATCTTCATTTGATGATCACTGCGGCACCCAACACGCGTGCCACGGTCTTTTTGGAAGTGCACTGTGCTGGGTTGGACTTGGAAGTTCTTGTCGAGCCGGATGCCGACATCACCGTTATCTGTTTGCAGGAAGGATCTGCGTGTGTGCTTCGGCAGCGCGGGAGCATCGCAGAGAACGCAACTCTCCGGTGGCACAATGTGTCGCTGGGAGCTGATTTGACGCAAGAACTCGTGAATGATGTGGCAGGACGTAATGCCACAAGTGCCGTGGAATGGACGTCATACGTGCGCGGCAGCGAGCGCCAGAAGCTCTCGGCACGCAATGTATTTGCCGCAGCCGACGGGCGTGGAGAAATACACATGCGCAGCGCTGCGGAAGAACAAGGGAAAGCCACGCAAGAGGGGATGATCGAGATCGGAAAGCACGGCACGGGAACGGAAACGTACCTGACGCAAGAAGTGTTGATGCTGGACCCCACGGCAAAAGTGGATGCCATTCCTGCACTCGAAATCCACACGAATGATGTGCGTGCCAGCCACAGCGCCTCTGTCAGCCGCATTACGCCGGAAGATCTCTTCTATTTCGATGCACGGGGCATCGAAGCGATAGAAGCACGCAAAATGTACGTGCAAGGATTTCTGGGCGACGCCATCGATACGCTGGAGAAAGAGGAAGACCGTGAGCGCATCCGCAGTGCCATCGAAGCAAAATATGCATCGAAATAAGCAGTACCACTTCGTCCCGCTCTTGCGGGACTACGCGGTACAAGAGGAGGAAGTATTTGTTCTCTGGATAAGTATCCATATTCTTGAAACTTGGTACGAGAGTATACTCAGCTTGTTTTCTTCTCCTCCCATGCGTCGCCACTCTCAAATAGCGTTCAAGAGCATGACTTCCCAACATCCTTTCACGCGTTTCACGCGGTTTATTTCCAGTGCTGCGGGGCATCCTCTTACTTTCACTCTCGCCATTACCGTTGTCGTTGTCTGGATCGTGACAGGACCGATATTCGACTACAACACGACCTGGCAGCTCACCATCAACACGTTCACCACCATCGTCACATTCTTGATGGTTTTCCTCATCCAAAGCAGCCAGAACCGGGACAACCAAGCAGTGCAGATAAAATTGGATGAACTGATCCGCTCCGATGCCGATGCGCACAATGCATTGCTCGACCTGGAAGAACTCACGGAAGCCGAGCTCATCGCCGTCAAAGAAAAATACGAACTGCTGGCACAGCGTGCGCGCGCAGGCATCAAAAAAGGACACGATGATAAAGGGATCCCGGAAGTTTAAGGCTTTGCTTCCACTTGCTGCGGTTGCTTGCCCCCTTGCTCCCTCAATCCAGCATTGAAGATTGCACACATGGTTGCCAGAAATATCGCGATATACCCTACCGTCTCGATATTTTCTTCTTTTAAAAGATTTCGCACGAACAGGCGATCTTGCTCTCCTTGCTCGTACAATTTTTCAAAGGCTTTTTCGGAATGTGGTTGTTGGAGGAGCATGGCAAAGAAATGAAGGAAGAAGTATAGCAAATATTTCTTAGGGCAAACACGTACCAAAAGAGGGGAGAGGCGCATACTGCGCCTCAGCCCCTTAGCGCTGACTTCCACACAATCGCGTGCCGCTATTTTCCAGCAGCCAGCCTTACATCTTTTCGCGTCCATTCGACCTCATGTTGGAGCTCATAAATTTCCATCTTGAGAATGGCTATTTCTTTAATGAGCGGAAGGCTAGTTTGATGCGTGGCTTCCTTCACGATTTTTTCCACGTCCTCCTTTTTCAGTTCCGACTGATTTTGTATCGGAGGATTGGAAGGGAGATTCCATCCTACAAACAAAACTATGAGGCAGGTGTGGATAACAAACAGCCAAACCATCCCCCAAAAGCCAGATTTTTCTTGGGCTTTTATTTTGAGGATGATACCGCTCAAGGATAGCACAGCGGCGATGATAACGCTGGCTATCATAGGGCATACGACAAAACGAAAGAACATCAGGCGGTCTCCTTTCAAAAGAAAGAACAGGTAAGTGAAAGCCAACTTATGTCACCGTAAAACAAAAAATGGAACATAGCAAGAATTACGCTAAACCAGTCAGATTTGTCCAAAAGCATATCAAAATCGTGGGGCTTCCTCATCGTCCTCATCCGGGTCTGGATCAAAATCGATGGCAAAATCATCCCAATCGATGGGCTGCAGGCCTGTAGCCAGCCACTCCCGGACAGGGCTACCGATGATTCCTTTTTCCCGATCGATAATGCCTCGTTTCTCCGGGCTCAATTCCTCCCCAAAGAAATAAACAATCAAATCATCCACATCAATGCCTGCAGGCAGATCTTCCGGATTCATCCTGCTCATCAAAGCAGCGCCGTTCCCGCGGTGCAAGATTCTATTCACAGCATTGTGTAGTAGAGAAAAAAGCCTATATCCGAGTCCAATACTTCATCCCCAGGATCCTTCTTCGCTCCTTGCGGAGCTTCGAAGGACAAGAGGGAAAAAGCATTGGAGATGCGCCTCGGTCAATAAAAATTACTTGATGGATAACTGCATCTTCCAGAGCAAGTTTCGTCCTGTACCGACGCAGAGCGTCTGGTACGGGACTCAGGGAAATTTCCCTGGTAAGGAAGTGTTCCATCCGCAGGTTCTCCTACGGATACCTTGTTACGACTTAGTCCCAATCACTCGTTTCACCGTGGTACCCCCCATTGATGGTAAGGGTGCTTTGGGTGCTCCGAGCTTTCATGACTTGACGGGCGGTGAGTACAAGACCCAGGAACATATTCACCGTGATATGGCTGACTCACGGTTACTAGCGATTCCAACTTCATGAAGTCGAGTTGCAGACTTCAATCCGAACTGAGACCGACTTTGTGGGAT
>Ga0154996_106_pt1 | contig 53707 bp, 57 predicted proteins | sample RifCSPhighO2_01_FD_105964 | JGI IMG/M metagenome (GOLD analysis project Ga0154996, IMG submission 105964) | Candidatus Peribacteria bacterium RIFCSPHIGHO2_01_FULL_51_35 | reverse complement strand
ATTGCGCACCATGTCCGAGCGAGCCTGCAGGCGAGCGAGTTCTGGTGCGCATAGTGTTTTTTGGGTACTTTTTGTCACGACAAAAAGTACCAATCCCTCTAAACAGAATAGGAAATTTCGATAGCCCACAGGAAACGACATGCACGATAATAAGATTCCGATTGAGTTTTCATACTCTGCAAGATCATCTCGTGGTCGGTTGTGTTTTGGAGGAATAAAATTCATCCCTTTACTTTGCTTCTTCCCATGGTGACTTCTCTCCCGGATACAGGAAAAGCCCAGAAAATCCTGGCGGATGCAAAGCATGTCCTCTGCATTTGTCACCGCAATCCCGACGGAGACGCCATTGGGTCGCTGCTTGGCATCGGTCTTCTCATCGAGCGAGCATTCCCGGACAAAGAAGTCACGTTTCACTGCGTGGATCCCGTGCCGGAATCGTTCCTCTTCCTGCCCGCAGCATTCCGCGTGCAGCGTGCACCCATACTCAAGCCCGATGATGCCATCGTGATCGTGGATTGCGCCGTTCCCAAGATGACGGAGATGCATGAAACGCATCCGCAGCTGTTCGATGGTTCGCATCAAACAGTCTGGATAGACCACCACCCGGGTCCTGCAAACTTTGCGACGGCGAATCTTGTCCGGTCTACAGCGGCTTCCACATGCGAGATCATCACCGACCTCACGAAAGAGTGGAACTGGTCGCTGACGCCCGACATCGCCACGTGTTTGCTCACCGGCATCTTCACGGACACCGGAGGACTGCTGCACAGCAACACGTCATCGCATGTGTATCGCACGGTTGCACGGCTCATGCGTGAAGGCGGGCGACGCCAAGAAGTCGTCGACACCATCTATCGCAAACAACAACTCTCCACGCTGCGCCTGTGGGGACGCGTGCTGGAAAAGATTTCCCTCACGGAAGAAGGTGGAGCAGTCTCTGCCGTCACAGAAGGGGATTTTCGTTCTACCGGTGCGGATTACGCCGAACTCACGGGAGCAATCGACTACGTGAATGCCGTTCCCGGCATGCGCTTTTCGATGGTGCTCTCCGAACGCGATGGCAAAGTGAAAGGTTCCATCCGCACGCTGCGTGATGATGTTGATGTTGCGGAGATGGCAGGCAAGTTCCACGGTGGCGGCCACAAACGTGCCGCAGGCTTCGCGATTCCGGGGAAGTTGAAACCTGAATTCCGATGGAAGGTTGTCGAAGAGACTCCGCCGGAGGAAACAGGTAAATAAAGAAAAACAAGAGCGGGTGTTCCCACCCGCGATTATTTGAATATGTCATGAAGATTCTCATCGCAGGTCGAAGACCTGCTCTGCATCTGCTTTATTAATCTTCTCATCGCGCCCGGGAACGGGCGCTCTGCGGGTGCAATATTATTTAGCTAATCGGATTCGCCACTCCTTTTCCTGTATCCGCTGCTGCTTGCTCCAGACTTTCCAATTTGTTTTGTGCCCGAATAGCTTCGATCTCTTCTTTCTTATCTGCAATCATCTGCTTTTGTGCCAACACTTCTTCCGGTTTCGTGGTGATGACACGTGCTTCGTCCGGACTTGCGATGATTTGAATAGCCACGTGCTTGTTTCCTGCGAAGAAGATGCCTTGGCCAACGCCGGAGTTCAGGAGCACGTACTTCTCGCCATCCGTTAAGTAGAAGAGCTTCTGCAACTGATCCACGGCCGTGGGGGATTGTTTCAAGAGTATCTGCAGTGCGGAGTTTGTGATGATGGGTTTGCCGTACGGTGAGTTTACGAAGTCCTCCACGTCCTGCGTGATGGTCGTTATCCCTAAGTAATACTTGCGTGCGCGCTTCACAATGCCGTACAGGAAGCGTGCAGAGTCGTCGTGCTGCATCAGGTTCCATGCTTCGTCGATGACCAGGTAGCGGCGCTTGAGCGTCGTGCGGATACGGTTCCAGAGGAAGTTCAAAACTATGTAGATCGCAATCGGACGGAGTTGCTCCTCCAAGTCGCGGATCTGGAAGACGATCATCTGTTTATCCAATTCCACGTTCGTTTTTTGATCAAATAAACCTGCGAAACTTCCTTCCGTATATTTCTGCAATGTCTTCGCCATGTTCTCGCCGCCTTGTGTCGTCATCAGCACATCGACGAGGTCATGCATGGTCGGAGGATCAATCGTCTCCGGACTCGGAGTCTGCAATGAGATTCCCTTGAGTGCGTACGTGTCCAAGATTGCTTTATCCAGCACGCCGTCTTCTGCAGGCGTCAGCGTGCCAAGCATCAGCTTGAAGAGGCCGTGCAGGTTGATGACAGCGCCACGCAGCGATTCGCCACTGTCTGCTTCGTCACCGCGCACAGCAGCGGGAAGATCAAACGGGTTGATGCGGAACTGGCTCTGCAGAGACATGGGGATAAACGACCCGCCGACTGTTTTACAGAGTTCGACGTATTCATTTTCCGGATCAATAACCAGCACTTCCGTGCCGAACATCAGCGAACGAAGAATCTCCAACTTCACAGCGAAGGATTTACCTGCACCGGAGGTTGCGAAGACGTTGGCGTTCGCATTCGGCAGATCGAAGCGATCGAAGATCACCAGCGATTCATTGTGGCGGTTGATGCCGTACAAAATGCCGTGGTCGTCCGTCAGATCACTGGAGCTGAACGGGAAGCTGGTCGCGAGAGGGGATGTGTTCATGTTGCGGTTGATCTCCAGTTCGTCCAGACACAGCGGCAATGTGGAATTCCAACCGTGTTCCATCTGGAACGTGGCGGGCTTGGTGAGCACCAGCTTTCCGCCAAGAAGAGATTCAATGTCCGTTTGTAGCTTCTTCAACTTCTCTTCGTTATCGGCATAGAGCGTGACATACATGCCGAACTGGAAGAGCTTCTCGCGTCCGCGTGCCAGCAAGTCACGGAGCTCTTCGGCATCTTGCAGAGCTGCTTCCAATGCAGGGTCACGCACAATGCCGCGTTGCTCCAACATGCGAATGCTGGATCGCAGTTCCGCCACTTTCTTGCGGAGCATTTTCATGATGGCCTTGTTCGTCGTCGGGTAGATGTAGTGCGCTATGTCCATCTGCGCCTCGAAGTTCACGGCCTGGCTCAACCAGTTCGGGTAAATGTAGTTCGGCCAGTTGTAGACGTAGAACGTGCGCGCGTGCAGGTCGTTCATCAGGATCTCGTTATGGCGCACTTCCATGCCGGCAGGCGCAATGAGGTCGAGCGTCTTTTGGAGACCTTCCTCGTAGTGTTTCAATGCTTCTCTGTCCTCCGCGGAAAGCGTTGTGTCTTCGCCCCCTTTGGATTTCTGCAGCACATCCTCAGCCTTCTTTTGGAGACCCAGGAGTTCATCGATGGCTGCGAGCAGTCGTCCGTTCGATGTGGAGAAATGAAGCATGGTTTTTGAGGTTCAAGAAATCCTATTATTATAGCGGAAAAAGTCACTTTTTACAATTGCGAACCGGCGAGGAATTCAGCGGTATCCGGTCGATTATTTTGGCTTCCAGAAGCCTCAAATTCCCAGCGGTGATTCCACATCTCTGCGGCGCTTCTCTTCCAGAATCTGCAAATCTTCAATACCCGGCAGTTCCACGACTTTGAGTCCTGCGATCAATACTTCGCGATTGTGCTCGATGACGGACAGGCGTTCGTCGGCGACTTTCAACAGATCCTCGAATGTGTCGAGTGTTTCCTCCGCTTGATCCAGCTTTCGTTCTATGTCCGAGAGTTTCGTCTGTTCTTCCATCAAATGCTGCTGCTCGCCGCCTGCGGTTGCGTAATCTTTGTCCCGCACCGCCTTGTTGATGGTGCGTTCCAGCTCCGTGGTTGTCTTTCGTTGGGCACGCTGTTCCACTTTCAATCCATCGATCAAAGACTCCAGCGATGTTTTTTTCACAACGGCGCGCGCGCCGATATCCTTGAGCCGTTCGACGTACGCATTCAAGGCTTCTGAGCGATTGTCGCTTCTGTTCAGCATATCCGGTACATCCACTTGCAGTGCGTTCCCCAGTTCTTGCAAGAGTGCGTATGTTTCTTCCAAGTCCACTTCTGCATCCGCTAGGAATTGTTCCTGCGCCCCCACGCCGCGGAGTGCGCTGTTTGAAAAGAGCTCGCTCTGCGCCAAGAATTTGGTGACAAAAATTCCCAACATGCCGCTGGGGCGGGCGAGAGCAGGGTCGGAGGAGGCGACACGCAAGAGTTCGAGCACGGCAATTTTTCCGGATTGAGGTTCTCCGGAAGTCCCCGAATTTTCCGCACTTTTTCCGCCGCATTGCGTAAGCAGCAGAAGAGCCAGAACCAATGCCGTTTTTTGGATGTTTTTGATCATCACAAGCGAACAGTTCATTATACAGGATTTTGGCTAATATTTCAAGAAAGGTTCATGGCATCATTTCGCCATTTCGTAGAGATCGACCGCTGGTCGATCTCGTAAAAAAATACACATAAAAACACACAATATTTGAGAGAAAAATGCGAACAATTTTTGAGAGCGAAGTAGTGCATACAAATTGTGTTCAAAACACAGCATTTCCTCTCCGCAAGATCAATTTTTGTCTTCAAGGGTAAAAGCGGCTATATTGTGCAGCATTCTGCGATCTTTCCTGAGTAGTACTTTTGTTCACCCATTAAATTTTCACTCTCCGATGTACAAGGAAATTACAGACGTTGCGGCGAAGGTTCTCTCTTCTGAATTCGGTATCAAAGATACATCCATTTTTTGGAACACTCCGCGCGAGCGCGGACGTGGAGACCTGTCCACTACTGTTGCACTGGAATTGGGGAAAAAATTGAAAAAGAAACCGTTGGAGATTGCAGAGACACTTTCCAAAGCACTCGCAAAAAGTTCGTTGATTGAAAAAGCGGAAGCAGTCGCACCGGGATACGTGAACATCACGCTCACACCCACTGCGCTCTTAAAGGAGCTGAATCGCACGCGCGAAGCGCAGACGGCGAAGGTGGCAAAGAAGAATGCAAAACCGGTGATTGTGGATTACTCCAGCCCGAATATTGCGAAGCCGCTCGGCATCCACCATATCCTCAGCACCATCATCGGACAGGCGGTTTGCAACGTGCAGATGCATCAAGGAACACCCGTTGTTCGTTGGAACTACATGGGTGACTGGGGAACGCAGTTCGGAAAACTTGCGGTTGCCTATAAGAAATGGGGGAGCGACAAGCCCGTCGCGGATTACAGCATCGATGAGTTGCTGAGTCTCTATGTAAAATTTCACGATGCAGCCGAAAAAGATGTGTCGTTGGAAGAGCAGGCACGCGCTGCATTTCAGCTGCTCGAGGAAGGCGATGCGACAGCGCGAGCATTTTGGTCGGATGTGGTTGCAGTCACGAAGCAATCACTCAAGAAAATCTACGATCGTTTGGGCGTCGCATTCGATGTCGAGATCGGAGAAAGTTTCTACGAAGACAAAATGCAATCCATTGTTGAAGAAGGAAAAAAGAAGAACGTGTTTATGGAAGGAGAGAAGGGCGCACTCATTGCCAAGTTCGATGAGGCAAGTGGCATGCCGCCCGCAGTCATCGTCAAAGGAGATGGGTCGACGCTCTACCACACACGCGATCTGGCATTGGTGCGTCATCGCATTGAAGAGTGGCATGCGGAAGCGATTTTTTACGTGGTCGATGTCGCGCAGATGCTGCACTTCAAGCAACTCTTCGCCATCGAGGCACAGCTTGCGTGGGATCTTCCCAAGCAAGAACACATCGCCTTCGGACGCATGCGTTTTGCAGACGGTTCCATGAGCACGCGCAAAGGAAATATTTTGAAACTGGAAGAAGTATTGAACGAAGCGGTGAAACGCGCGGATGCCATCATCCAGGAACGCGGTGATGCCATTCAGTCGGATGATCCAAAAGAACTCGCGGAGATGATGGGCATCGGAGCCATTGTCTACGGCATCCTCAGTCAGAACCGAAAGATGGACATGGTGTTCGACTGGGGCAAGATGCTCAGTTTCGAAGGCAACAGTGCGCCGTACCTGCAGTACACGCATGCACGCACCCGCTCGATTCTGCGAAAAGCGGAGATGGAATCCTGCGATCTGCCGGAGAAGATCGAGACGCTCACGGAGAAAGAAAGACTTCTCATCGGTACGTTGCTCCGTTTCTCCGATGTGCTTCAAGACGCACTGGAGCAACACATGCCGCACAAAATTGCAAACTATCTCTACGAACTTTGCCAGGACTACAACGCCTTTTATACCTCAGAGCCCATCCTCAAAGCTCCCGAGCCGGAGAGGGCTCTGAGAATCGCATTGACCTCCTTCACCGCCGGCGTGCTGAAGACCGGCGCCACTCTTCTTACCCTTCGTGTTCCGGACCGCATGTAAGCGGTTTTTTCTCATCTCTTTTTACTTCTCTCCCATGACTCCCCGTCGTTTCCGTCCTCAAAAAAGGAGGACATCAGCCATTCATGCTCGTCCGCTCATTGCGTTTCTGCTCATAGCCAGCTTCGGCATTCTCTTTGCAGGGTGCGGACGTAGTGGCATCAGAGGACCCGAGGACGTGGAGAACAGTGAAGAATTCACCTTCACGGAAGATGATGTGGCGCGTTTCCGCGATCTCGCAGACGAAGAAGGGGAGCAGGAAACGGGAACGGGAGAAGTATTGGATATTCGCGAAGTCGAGGGGACATCGAGCATCAGTGGAGAGCCGCCGGTGCTAGACCTGAGCATGGCGGACACGTACGAATCCATTCGCTCGGGGCCGGGAGCCACGGGCGGAAATCTGTACCGCGTGACGAATGAATTTTTGAACGTCCGCGATGCGGCGAACGTGACGGCGGGCAATGTCGCGCGCTTGGATCAAGGGGATCTCGTGACGGTCGTGGAACTGATGAATGCCGCGTGGGCGAAGATAGAGTACGCACCGGGTAAGCAAGGCTACGTTGCGCTGCGATACCTTTCCAAAGTGACGAGCGAGGAGAAATTGGCGAACGAGAAAAAAGCCTTCGACGGCCTCTATTTCGTGAACTTCGGATTCGTGAATGTCCGCAAAGAGCCCAATGCGCAGAGCGAGAAATTGGGAGAGATCCTGGGACAGGCGTTCGTGAAACCCATCAGTAAAGACGAAGTTTGGGCGCGCGTGCCGTATCAGGGCAAAGAAGGATACGTGGCGGTGCAGTATCTCTCGCCGTTCCTTCCGAACTTCCTGGTTCGCCAGGAACTCTTCACGTTGCCAATTCTCCACTACAACATGGGGCAGACGGGCATGACCGACGCCCTGGTCAGCCACGTGGAAGCGCTGCGCGCCGATGGCATCAAGATCATGACGGTGCGCGATTTCTATGATCTCCTGCTCACGCAGGAACAGCGCGACGTTCGCTTGGATCCAAAAACAGTTGTCCTCGCGCTCTCAGGCATCACACCGGAGAACGTGAAAGAGGTCTCCGATCTCCTCTCGCAGAATAACATCCGTGCGACGGTCTTCCTCCAGAGCCAACACATCGGCCTCAGCGGTATCACGGAAAAAACATTGATGACGCTGATTGCGAATGGGCTGGACATTCAATCCGCCGCGCACACGGGCGATGATCTCCGCTCCCTCACTAACGCGCAGATAGAGCTGGAGTTAAAGCAGAGCAGAAAGCTGATCGAAGACATCACGAAGAAGCCCGTCTTCGCCATCGCGTACCCGCAAGGTGGCGTGAACGACCGCGTTATGGAAAAGGCAACGGAGGCCGGTTACCTCATTGGCCTTGGCTCCTCCCCGGAACGCACCTTCACACGATCGCAACTGTTACGTCTCCCCAGCTTCATCATTTCGGGAAGCATGCAATCTGAGGATGTTCTTAAAATCGTGAAACCCTAATTATTGAGTTTCCAATGGTGTATCGCTGAATAAGCCGCTTACAGGCATGCCGACCTCCAAGTTCTGCGGTTCGATGTAATACACTTCGTATTCACCTCTTTGATCCCTTGGTAAGCCGATTTCTTCATCCAATGCGAAAGAGTCGGCATTGATTCCAAGACGCTCGTTGCCTCTGTATGCAACAAACTTTCCGGGATCGGACACCAATAATTCAGCAAGATCATGTGTAAATGTCTTGTATGCGAGCAGTGTTTGACCTGAGGGTGCCTGTAACTCATCGGAGGAATCCAGGGGGTCGACTTTTTCCATAAAGAGAGAGAAAGAGAATGATGGAAAATTACTTAAACGTCTTCAAAAATCCTTCTTTCGTGTACTCCGCCGCCTGCTTGGCAGCCTCCTGCGTGATGCTCCGCAAAATATCATCCGTGTTATTGTAGACGTACCAAATGCCAAGGAGAAACACGATCATGGGAATGAATCCGATGATCGACCGGAAAAAACCGCCCACCGTTCGCAGGCGATCCCTGCGGTCGAGCCTGCGCAAATGCTCCACGATCTCATCCAGCTTGTCTTCTGTGCTGTTTCCGGAGGTTTTTAGTGCCATGCGCGCAGTATATCAGAATCCTCGCTTCCACTTTCGGAAGGTTTCAAATGCGCGCGTGGCGTAATAGAGCTTGGAAAGCGGCACATCGCGGCAGTGTTCCAGTGTCAGGAGTTTGCCGCCGAAACCGGTCTTAAACAGCGTGACGCCTGCGAAGGGATGCTTGGGGTCTGCGGCTTTGCCATCGGCATCTACAGGTGCGATGCCCCAAAAGTTATAGATGCTATCGCCGCGCTTGAGTGCATCGCAAATGGCTGTCCACTGCAGCAGGTAACTCGCGGGAATTTTTCGGTGTTCATAGGAACTCGCGCCGTGGTGGTAACTGGTTTCACCGAATACGTGCATGTGGATGGACGCGGCGATCACTTTTCCTTGGAATTCCGCCAGATAGAGGGTGCACTGATTCTTTGGAGCAAAATGTTTCACTTGCGCTCGGAAAAAAGCATTCGTGTACGGCGTAAAGCCGTGGCGCTTCCGCGTTTCATCGTGCAGGCGCAGGAATTCCTCGATTTCCCTATTCGGATCCTTCGATGCGCGTACGGTGACACCATCTTTCTCCGCACGGCGGATGAGATTCCGCGCTGTTGCTCGCATATTGGAAAAGATCGTATCTGCGTTGATATTTTGTAGCGGCAAATGCCACACATGCTCCGCAAGCGTGTGCAGCGGCGAGGGAAGAGATCCTGCAATCGACATCGATCCCGTTGGTGCGAAGGGACTGATGCGCAGGAAAGCGCAGCCTCGTTTCTTTGCTTCTTCCTTGAGCGCATCGATCAACATCGCAGCGGCATCTTGTTGCTCCACGATGGGGCCGTAGAGCACTGCGAGGTGCTTTCCTCTGCGTGCGGGCACAAACAATGCTTGGCAGATGCCGAGGATCTTCTGTTCATCCATTGCCGCAAGGCGGATCGGCTCCTGTCCGCAGTCTCGGTAGACCTCGCCCATCGTCCAGCTCTGCAAAAAAGGGCGATATGTTTGGCGGCTGAGGAAGGAATCCCAATCGTGCTCGTTGGTGTCGTAGGAAATATTCATTGGATTTCAGGACGAGGAGTTAGGAATTAGGATTTTAGGAGGTTAGGAATTAGGAGTTAGAAAGCGTTGGAAGAGATTGTACTAATTCCTAACTCCTAATTCCTAACTCCTTCGTCAAGGCATCGAGTTCGTCCACCAAACGTCGTGCTTGTTTCAGCGACATCCCCGGATGCGTGGGCAGAGCGAGGATGCGCTCACAGGTTTCTTCGGCTTGCGGATCACTGCCGGGGACGTAACCGGTCGCAGCCAATGCAACGGTGTCCGGACAGATGACGCAGCCCGTCCAGCCATCGTTCAAATGGATATTTTTTTTCTTGAGTGATCGTCGAATTCGTTCTGCGCCTTCCAAGAACAGAGGATATTTTTGCAACGGAAGATCCGATGCTGCCGTTGCTACTCTTGGCCATCCTCTGCGTTCGCTTTCTGTCCTGTAGAAGGCTGTCAGCTTCCTGCGATGCATATTGATGTCATCGAGACGCTTCCATTGATCCAGGGCCAAATATGCAAGACCGTTCGGCATCCTGTGAATGACCAGGGGCATCATGCCTTCTTTTTCCTCACGCGAGAGGATCGGCACAAGAAGATGCAGCATCTGAAGCATCTTGAGTGCTGCTTTTCCGATCATGAGTCCGTAGAGCGGTCGTGCGAGTGTGTAGAAGAGAGGATAGAGAAGCAGTCGCAGGATCGTTGGCAATGGAAGATCCGATGCGTGTGTGGAAAGCTCTCGGAGTTTCTGCGTGAGTTCCGGTTTTCGTGCAATCAAACATCCTCCGCTTACGCCGGAGATCGCCTTGTCTCTGCCGAAGCTGAACATCAGTGCGTCGCCATGGGCGGTGATCTCCGCATGACCTTTGCTATCCGGAATCACATGCGCGCAATCTTCTATCAAGAGGATCTTCTTTTCTTCGCATAGTTTCTTGAGTTCCGCGACAGGCGCGGGGATGCCAAACGTGTGTTGGCAGATGACGGCGCGCGTGCGAGGTGTCAGCACGGCTTTTACCGAGTCTACGGTGAGATTGAGCGTGTCGCGGTCGATCTCTGCAAAGACGGGCGTTCCGCCTGCTGCATGGATTGCATTGGGCAGAACGACGCAGGTGTAGGCCTGCACGACTACTTCTTCGCCGGCACTCAGCTTCATCGCGCGAAAGAGCATCACGAGCGCCTCGCGTCCGGATGCGAGCAAGAAACTCTCACCTTTGAATCGTTCTGCGAGTGCTTTCGTGAGTTCCTGTTCGCTTGCACCTCGGAAATAGTTCCACGGAGTAAGAATCATCCCAAGCGATCGCACAACTTGCCGGCTATCGGCCAGCGGTCCGAACGTGTGGTGAATGGGGGAGAAGTGGGACATGGGACTTAGGACTTCGGAAGAAATTTTTGAATGATCGATGGTGGAACCAGGCCGATGCAGATGAGCAGAGAGTTCTTGGGAAGCATTGGAATATGATTCTTCGTGAGAATCCGCACAGGTTTCCCCAGCCCTCGCTCAAAAGCTTTTGCGCTCTTTGCGCTTAAGAAATAGGTTTCCTCAAAAATGCCGGCGCTGTCCGCGCCCAGGCGTTCATGTGTGCGTTCCTGTTCTTCCCCCAGTTCGATGAGTCCGCTCGTCACCAAATATTTTTTGTCGGCAGGCTGCGCACGCGCCCACTCAATGGCGGCGCAGAAACTCGCGGCGCTGGCGTTGTGTGTGTCATCCAATATTGTCACGCCGTGCTCGATGCGAACTTCGAACGTGCGTTTGAGTGGCGCAAAACTTTTCAGTGCCCGCGCGATGGAAGCCAAATCCATCCCAAGATGTTCTGCCACGGCAATCGCCAGCAGGACATTGGTCACTTGATGTGTGCCATGGAGAGGGAGAGAAATATTCTCCTCTTTTATACGGAAGCGGACGCCATCGCTTTTCTCCTCTATATCAAACGCTTCCATGTCCAAGTGTCCTCCTGTTCCAACGATGGTCACAGGGCAGGGCGCTGTTTTTGCGATCTCCCTGCAGAGATCACTATCTCCATTGATGAAGGCATGGCCATCGCTCGGCAATGCTTGCAGCAGCTCGCCTTTGGTCTCCATCAACTTCTGTTGCGAACCGAACAATGCCAAGTGTTGCGTGCCGATGTATGTGAGCACGCCGAGTGAAGGCTTCGCGATCTCGCACAATAATGCAATCTCTCCTGCGCGGTACGCGCCCATTTCCACAATCATGATGCGCGGTTCATTGGCATCAAGTTTCGGAAGTTCTTTGAGCAGCCACTGTGCCACGCCCATCTCGGAGTTCACATGTTCGGGAGTCACAAGAGGATTTTTTTGTTTGAGCACATGCTGCAGAAGTTCTTTCGTCGTCGTCTTGCCGACACTTCCCGTGATGCCGATGACGGTGAGGTGAGAGAAGGATGCGCGCAGACGAGCGGCCTTCGCGAGAATGCGTTCCTTGAGGAAGGCATCCAAGGGTTTCAGCAGCAGCCAGACAACAAAAACGACGGGTGCCTGCGTCAGCGGAAGCAGCAAATGCGTTTCCGGAATCGCCAGCAAAAGAAATGCATCGAGAAGCAGTGCACAGAGAACGATCAGCAATGCTTTCTGCGTCCACTTTGGGAAACGTTGCTTCCGCAGGATAATTTGCAACATACTCAGAGCGGCAAAGGATCCGATCCAGAGCAATACGAATGCTCCCGCCATCACCATGCCCAACGCCAAACTCAGTTGAGGATCAAATGCGGGATCATCGATCTGTTCGTTGAGGGAAGGAATGTACGAAAATCGGACATAGAGAAAGAGGAGTAATCCGGTACAACAGAGAATTCCCAAGAGGATGAGTCGCGACTTCCCCGCAAGTTGCGTCAGCCACCCCTCGCTTCGCAGATGTTCGCGCAACCTATCTAGTCGCCATTCCTTTTGCTGAAAAAGTGCGGCGAATGTGAGAAGCGGGGAGAGGCTGGCAAGCACTGTCAGGCCGATGAAAATCAGAGCGGAAATTATGCTCTATCCTAGCGCTTCGTGGGTTTTATGAAAATGGAGCCTTTTCAAGAATGGCTGGCAGAAGACCGAAGCTGATATATTGAATTTTCAGCGGAAAAGGGGTATACTAATACGATACTTTCACACACACATCTATGAACATACACACAAAAAACTTTCTCGTCTTCGGTGGCGTCTTCTCCATTATTACAGTGTTCTCGCTTTCTGCAGCAGGGTACTTTGGAACGGTCCAAGCCGATCATTGTGTAGAGCCGGAAGTTTGTGAGCACATTCCCGTCGGATCTTCCGCGTCCAGCGAAGCCGCCTCTTCCGCCAGCAGTGAAGGCGATGTGTGTGGCAATGGTTTGATAACAGGAGCAGAAGCTTGCGATGACGGCGGTACGACAGCCGGCGATGGATGTTCCGATGTCTGCGCGGTGGAAAGCGGATGGAGCTGCACAGGCGAGCCGAGTGTCTGCACCCAAGTCTGTGGCAATGGCATCAGGACTTCGGGTGAAGTATGTGACGACGGCAACACGACCGCAGGCGATGGATGCAATGCAACATGTTCTTTGGTGGAAACAGACTTCAGCTGCACGACCGCTACGCCAAACGTCTGTACGTCCACCTGTGGTAGTGGAGTGAGAGCTTCCAACGAAGCATGTGACGATGGCAATCTGACAGCCAATGACGGTTGTTCCGCAACATGCACAGTCGATACCGGATACACCTGCACTTCAGCATCGCCAAACGTCTGCAGCACGACTTGTGGCGATGGCATTCAAGCAGGAAACGAAGTGTGCGATGATGGCAATACGAGCAATAACGACGGGTGCTCCGCCACGTGCATCCAGGAGGGTCATCACGAGGTAGAACGCGAAATTCCTCATGAGAACTGCAGCGATGGTTCGGATAACGATGGCGATCACTTGATCGACCAGGAGGATCCCGAGTGTCCGGCTTTACCGACCACGGAAAATTGCACCAATGGTGCGGATGATGATGGGGATACGCTGATTGACCAATTTGACAACTCGGACTGTCCTGCTGTTTGCAGCTCAGGTTTAGATGATGATTCAGATGGAATCCCGAATGAAGTGGATACCGACTGCGGTTATGTTGATGAAACCATTGTGTGTGCATCCGGGGCAGACGATGATGCAGACGGCGTCCCGAATGAAGTCGACGAACAATGCTCCCAACAGGTCACTACGAATGAAGTGTGTGCTTCGGGAGGCGACGATGACAACGATGGAATTCCCAATGAAATTGATGGGGATTGTTCAGTGCCCCAACTTATAACCGATGTCTTCGGCAACTTCTACGATGTTGTTATCCACTTGGGGCAGCAACTCGGCACAGGAGGAGTACACCTCGCCGCGCCACCTCTGTTTACATTCCGAGATGCCGTCCTGCCGTTCATTCATGCAATGATGGCCTACCTGGGTATCTAAGTTTTCGTATCTAATCCCTTAAACTCGCTCTGAATTCCTTTTATTGCGTTTTTAAGGGATTATTGACAAATATTAAAATTTGACGTGTTTGGTATTTTGGAGTACTCTGGCTGCTCATTCCTTATTCCATGAGCATTGCTCCTCTTACCAATAATGCGCTGGAGGGAGCCACCAGGGAATACATTCCTGGAGGTTCTACAAAAGATGAAAAAACAGAGGCTTCTGCTCGCCCGGAAATCAAGAAACCGCTGTCTGCGCTGTTGGATACTCGAAGAATAGTTCGAGCTAAAATGACGTTGCTTCTACGAGACGGCATTTTGGAGGGTGCATTACCGGATGGTGACGTTGAAACAATTTCCGGAGAGGAGTTGCATAGAACAATTTCGGAACAACTGGAAGGTGACGCAAAATTTAAAGAACCAATACGAACGTCCAATCATTCGGTGCACGAGATAGCAGAACACATTACGAGAAGAATTTATGGCAATACAGATTATCCGATTGGTTTTGAGCATAATAATGTGAGGTATCTGACACATGGATTTTTGGGTGAAGGTGGTATGGGAGCAGTCTTCAGAGCATTTTCCGATGCGAACAATGAGCCGTTGGTCATAAAAATGCCAAAGCAGAGCAGCATGAATACCCACGTTCTTGAGCGTTTTACAACGGAAGCAGAAGCTCTTTCGAAGTTAACAGAAGAATGTGCGCCTGAACATGTTGCATATTCCACGGGGCATCCTCACTTTCTCGCGATGAAAGAAATTCCCAACTCAGCAACACTGTATGACGTTATCAATGCCGCAGGCTCCGGTCGTCTGAGTTCCGAATTCAAATTGGATGTGGCCATTTCACTTTCTTATGCTCTGGCAAAGATGCACACAATCATGATTCATCGCGATATAAAACCGGAAAATATTCTTCTTTCACAAAAGGGTGCTGTATTTCTCGATTTTGGTCTTGCTCGGCTCAAAAACGTATCGGCCGATGAGACTCGAAATACATTTACAGGACAAGGATTGGGGACGGCGAAGTTTGCACCGTTGTGGCAGGTTCTTGATGCAAAAAACACCGATGAAAAAGCGGATATAGCTGCATTCGGTCCCACTCTTTATTCATTGTTCGAACAAGACGATCTGTTTACGGAAAAAAGAGGTCGCTTGGAAGATGTTCACTTGCTGCGCTTGGGTAAATTAGCTCAAAAGTTCCCGGATGTTGCCGTTCTCATTTTTCGTCTTGTTCAAGATAACCCTTCGCTTTTGCCCGATGCAAAATATGTATGTGAGACCTTGCTGACCATTAAATATGGCAAACGCTTATCCTTGGAACAGTATAAGAGAGAAGAAAATCCTCTTTTTTTCGGTGAAAAAATAGTACATGGTTCACCTCTGGCGGAACAAATTGCAAACTTGGTACGGACGAAAGAAGATGACCCCGCCCTTTTGCGTGAAGATGCTGATCAGGATCCACGTGCCAGTTTGTTCGAAGCTGTACGCGACGTATATCCCGACTTTGCAATCCATGAAGGAGAAAGCCTGGCGAAAGCATTTACGAGATATATCCAAGCTCTGCAGGGCGATGTAGTGGATAATAGTTTTGTGCGATCTGTGGTGGACAGAAAAAACAGAGATGAGTCGATCAAGCGTTTACAGCACGCACAAAAAATCACCATTGCGGGAGTTGTTGGAACAGCTGCAATTATTGCTGTTGGCCTTACTTCTTACTTTTCTGGAATATTTCATTCCTCCAAGAAAGAAGAGTTGAATGGGAAGGTGCCTGTAGCCACTTCCACGGACTCTGCAAAACTGTCAGAAAATTCCGCCCCTGTTTTGAATAAAAATAACGAGGAATCCAACGTGCCTTCTGTTCCGGAGGTAACGCCGGAAATGAAACGATTTGTGTCTTTGGAATATGGTGAAGACGGTGCACTCAAGAAGCTGTCCTTTGACCCGGATGCCAAAGCGCCTTCCATGCCGGTGGAAACAGACAGCATTGCACACCAAACGTTTACGGCAAAAGGAGTGCCTTTGGTTGATTCTCTTACATTGGATCCTCTGCAAGTGATGCAAATGTTGCATATTAAGTGTGATCCACAATCAGTACCACCCACCTTTAAGAAAGAGCGACTTCTTTTTGTTCTTACCCCCAATCATGGCAAGGATGGGGATAAAAGGCAGATTTTTCCGATGGTGGTTATTATTCCAAACATCGGTTCTCTTCTCCTTGAAAACGAAAATGAATCCACATTATTCGGTCAGATCGATACGCAAGTGAAAGAAATGAACGGGAAGATCATTTTTACGGACAGCAAAAAGGGAATCATGTTGGAACTCAATGGTGGCATCAAAGCAGGGGGCAGCGTGGAAGAATTCAGGGAACACTCTCTTGTGAGAAATTTCGTGCAAAATTTTCCATATGAGGATTTGGATGGCGCAGAGAATGGAAAAATACAGCTATCAACTGTCAAAATGCTGTTAAAAATATTGGATCCCATTAGAGCAAGTCTCAAGCAGGAGTTATAGAATTCAGAATTGCTTTCGCAATCTCTTTCGCCCTGTCTCGGTGCACACGGTGCCTCACTCCCGGGAAACGATGCAGGCGGCTGCCTGAGATTTTGCGGTGCATGAGCTCACCATCGGAAACGAGAGTCATACGGTCATCGTCGCCCCAGAAGATGTCCGTCGGCACATCGATCTTGGAGAGGATTGGGCGAAGGTCTTCCGCAGAAACCTTGATCATTGTTTGGCGCATCACGGAGCTGGCTTGCTCGTAATCGTGGACGCGGACGAGCCTGTAGAGGAATTTCTTTCCCAACGGTTGTAATCCTTTCATCCCCGGAATGCTCAGGATCAGTTTCCCACTTTTCGCCAACACCAACCCAAGAATCCGTTTGAAGTGGCGCGGATGGCGGATACCAGCAGCGGCGCAGAGGAACAGATGCTCCATGTTCGTGGATTTTCGTGATGCCAGTTTCAATGCAATGCGTCCGCCGTGCGAGTGACCAAGGAGAAAGAGTTTTTTGTCGTTCTTCACATGGTGCATGAGCCATCGCGACACCCAGTCCGTGTAGTCATCCGTGTTCCATGGATGCGGCGGTTCCGGTTCCGTGCCAAAGCCGGGGAGATCGGGTGTGAGGATCTCCAGGGGGGCATCTTTGAGCGCCTCACGCAGTTCTGTGAAGGATTCGCGCGATCCACCCCACCCGTGGAGACAAACAAGTACGTTTTTCATGGTCGTTTTATCGTAGCATTGAATGGCTTCCACCATTGACTCTCGGTACCTTTTTAAGTAGATTATTCATCTGTTTCTAAATTTGTCTATGTCGGAAAAATCCAGATCCCGCACCGAATCGAAGGTTTCTCGCGGAACGCTCGATAACAAACGCCATGGTTCTGTTGAGAGTACGCCTGCACCACGCAGAAAGCGTTTGGATCACTATCGTCGTCTTCTGCACAAACTTCTGGCTCCGGAGAGAACAAATGGAGCCACGGAAGATACCCCACCGGAGCGAAAAGCCGATGAACTGGAAACCATTACCGAAAGACAAGGCAAAGAAATGAGCGATAAGTCTGAAACAAGAAAAGCCGATGTCCGAAGTCAAATTTTATGGGCATTGGAGCGCATGCGCGACGGTACCTATGGAATTTGTTGTTACTGTGAAGACAAGATTCATCCGGACAGGCTTGAGGTGATTCCCTATGCAGTCTATTGCACGAAATGTCAGACAAGAGAGGAAATTCATGACAAACTCGTGAACCCGGCCGACTCGGTTGTCTTTGATGATGAGTAAGTTCAAGTTCTTCCTATCTCCGAATCCAGAGACTGCACCGACAGTTCTTTGTCCGATGCATTTGCGTGCGTCGCTTTCCATGTAACACGCACTCCGATGCGGTGGCGTGTGTCGGAAGTAAGGTGGAGCAGAAGTCCTTCCTTCGGATTCACATGGATCGGTTTCAGCAAAGGGAGATAGATCTGCTCCCAGTGCGTGAGAGGTTCTTCCGGATGTGTCGAGAAGGTGATGCCCGCCATAAGATCGCATTCGAAGAATAGGGCGAAGCCGAACACTTCCTGTGATTGATCGCAAGTCCATCGAACGTCTGCGGAGCGGATGCTGCTTTCTTTTTTCGTGAAATCGAGGACATCCCACTGTTTTGTTCCATTCGGCATCAGCTCACTCGGTTTGATTTCCTTCACGTACATGTTGTTCAGCGTGATGCGTTCGGCCTCCGAAAATTTCAGTCCATGGCCGACGCCCGGCCAGACATTGATTTCCTTCCACAGGCGTTCATCAATGACAGGACAGACGAACTGACGCAGCTTTTGCGGGATCAACGAGCCGCTCGGTTTCAGGAATCGTTTCGCATCCATCATGTTTTCGATGATGTGTTCTTCCAACGCAAAATTCCCGAGCGTTTCAGAAATCACGACATCTGTCTTCACGGGATCCTTCACTTCGCTCGAGTGCTTGCGGATAAACGTGCAGTTGTGGATGCCGTTCTCCTTCGCAATTTTTTTACTCATCTCCAACGCATCGGAGTGTTCATACAAGTAACATTGCTTCGCACCAAGTTTCGATGCGATAAAACTCAAAAATCCAGTTCCCGAGCCGATGTCTGTGAGTGTTGTGTCTTTGCGAATGACGCGCTTCAGCGCCTTTGCAAACGCGTCATTGCGCAGCCTATCGCCCATGATTTTGCGCTGAAATTCGATCATTGTGCGTAAGTCTACCTCTTTCGTTATCGAGAGTCAGGGGATCTCCGCTGACAGAGAATTGTAACGTTTTCATAGACGTTCGTATCATCGAAGCGTATGGTGCTCATTTATCCTTCTTCACCCTCTTTCCGTATGACTTCCTATCAAGTACGGTTCATCGCAGCGCTGGGAACGGTCGCGGCCCTGAGCCTCGCGTTTTTCGGGTATTCGCTCGTGTCGTCTTCCGTCCCGCCGGCCTTTGCGGCGCAGTCCGACTATTTCCTTAAGATCGAAGGGATCGACGGAGAAATCACCATCGAGTCTTTTAGCTGGGGCATAGTCTCTCCTCGTGACGCGGCATCCGGTCTTCCTACGGGCAGAAGGCAGTACGAACCGCTCATCATCCGCAAACGCATCGACAAGGCAAGCCCTCTTCTCTTCCGCATGGCCAATGACAAAGGAGTACGCATCAAAAAAGCGGTGCTGATGGGGGAGGACAGAGACGGCAGACATTTCGAAGTCAGCTTCTTCGATGTCTTCGTCGAAGCATTCAAGCAGAGTGGCGATGCCGATTCCCCTCCGATGGAATCCGTGAGCTTCAACTTCTCGAAAATCGAGTGGAAATACAGCTTATAAGTGATTGATCGTCACCTAAGCCGGATCGAACACCCTTCCCGTTTGGAGGGGTGTTTGTGTTTGTAGTTACTGCAGTATGTTGATGGTGATAAGGGTCTCCGAAGATCATATCTTCTGGTGGTCGAACTGGACATAGGATCCATCAGGATCAACCCGCATATCCGTACTTCTTTGATAAAACCACTGTTAGAGCCGCACATGAACAAAAGTGCATAGGAATTCGGTGTTCATTTCGCCTTGTCGATGATCGACCGCACGATGGCATCGACCTCCTGCGGCATAGAACCCAGATCGACGTGCGGAAAGAACTGCGGGAGGACAACGGGGCGCATCCCAACGATCCAGACTTTCCCCTCATGGACGTACACGTTGATCTTGCACGGCATACAAAGACCGATCTTGGGATCGGCTCGAAGAAACTCGCTCGCGTACTTCGCGTTGCAGAACTCCACGATCCTGTACGGATCACGGTTGATACCTTTCTCCGCGAGGGTCGCTTGCACGTCATGGACGTGGAGTACGCGCATCCCCGCCTTCGCGATTTCCTCCTGCACTCTTGCAAGCGCGAAATCAAAGTCTTTGTCCGTGGTGACTGTGTAATCGAAATCCATAGGTGTATACTACCCGACATTTCCTCCTCCCACCATGTTCTACCGCATCTCCTTCGCTTTCATCACCGGCATGCTCTTCCTTTCACCCATCGCCTCCGCGCAGGAAACGGGCATGATGGATGACCACACCGCCCGCGAAGAAGCGGAAGGCAGAGAACTCTGGCAGCGGATGGAGCGCGAAGAAGTCGGATGCAAGGATCTTACCGATGAGCAGTTCGCCGCTCTCGGTGAATACTTCATGGGGGAGATGACGGGCGATGCGCACGAGGCGATGAACGCCATGATGACACGCATGATGGGCGAGGAAGGCGAGGAACAAATGCACGTCGTCATGGGCAAGCGAATGAGCGGGTGTGGCGGGGACGGGACGCTCCCGATGGGAAATGCAGGAATGATGATGCCCATGATGGGTATGATGATGGGCAACGGCATGATGGGCGGAAACTGGAACGGTGCTTCCCCGATGATGGGAGGATGGTCAAACGGCTACGCCCCTGATACAATGTCGTCCATGATGGGATACGGATTCAGCGGCTTCGCGCCCTTCGGATTCATTTTCATGATTCTGTGGTGGGCGCTCATCATCGCCGGCATCATCGCGCTCGTGAAATGGCTCTCGCGCAACTCCGGTGCGACAGAAGGGAAATCCGCACTCGACATCCTCAAGGAGCGCTACGCCAAGGGGGAAATCGACAAGAAAGAGTTCGACGAGCGCAAGAAGGATCTCTCCTAACACTCCATGAAGTTCGGTATCATCCTGCAATCGAACGAGCCGGAGCACGTGTGGAACGCGCTGCGGCTCGCGATCACGGCGCGGAAGGCAAAGCATGACGTGCGTATTTTTCTCTTGAGCGAGGGCGTGGAGCTTGAGCGTATTCCTGATTCCGAGCACTTCGATATTTCGAAGAAAGTGAAGGACTTTGCGGATCTCGGAGGCCAGATTCTCGCCTGCGGGAACTGTCTCGAAAGCCGTTCACAATCCGGGGGTGCTGCCTGCTCCATCTCGACCATGGCCGATCTCCTGCGCCTCGTCGAAGAATCGGACAAGGTGCTGACGTTCGGGTAGAAGTAGTTCCAAGATTGGCAAGTATATTTTACGTGGTGCCACGGGGTGCAAACGATATTACGTGATTATCGTGAATTGGAAAATGGCTTACCTTAGAGAACTAACGAAGGAAGAGCGCATTGATCTTGTGACAACTGATACAATCATCGCACATGGATGATGTCATTCTTGGTAGCGGCAACTTAGCTGGAAAAGGCGTGTACGCAGCAAAAGATTTTGCAAAAGGAGAGGTCGTCATTCGGTATGCGCTCAAGCCACTCACGCAGCAGGAGTTTGATACTCTACCGAATGAAGAGAAAGAATTTACGCATACGCATAAAGGGGTAGTCCACCTCTATTCGGAACCAGAAAGATATGTGAATCATTCCGCTGATCCCAACACCTATCAAGATCACAGCAGAAAATGCGATGTTGCTTTACGAGATATTAAGAAAGGTGAAATGATAACAACTGATGCCACGAAAGACGATGTGAAGTGATGACTATTTCCATTCACCCCTAATCAATTTTTCCTTCTTTTCCCGCGTCCATCCTTTAATTTGCACCTCACGCAATCTTGCAGATGACTGATCTGAAAATTCAGGTGAAACATAGAGTAATCTCAAAGCCCCTTGATCATGGGCAAATTTCGCTCCTTCGTCGCGATTATGCTCCTGAATCCTTCTGCTCGGATCAGTAGTAATCCCCGTGTAGTATTTGCCAGTTGGAGCTTGTGCGATATAGACGTGCCAAGACATAGTAGATGATCATAGCATGGTTTTGTGTGTTGTTTTGTTGGGGTCTTCGACTCAGTTGCTTCGCAACTTCGCTCTGACTCATTCGATTCGCCTGATAGAAGAATCGTGGTTTACCATGAGTGAGCAATTCACGCAGTGAATTGCGAATCGAATGGTGTCACGGGCCGGGATTGAACCGGCGACCCCGGGCTTATGAGTCCCGTGCTCTACCAACTGAGCTACCGTGACACGACTATGGGATTATGAATCAAGAATGCCAAAGAATGAAGAGTCATTTTCCAGCAATTTCTCCTCAAAGGACGGAAAAAATACTACAGTATGGCCATGAAGAAGCGTTATGCATTGTGGACTCTTTTGATGGTGCCGGCGCTGGGCACGGCATTGGCATTTCTGCTTATCAATGCGCTCATTCTCGGAAGCACGCGGGACTCGCTGTATACAAAAATTGAGGATGTCCCTCCCGCGCAGGCGGCGCTGGTGCTGGGCGCTGCGGTCTACAGGAATTCGAAAGTATCCTTCTTCCTGCTAGATCGTCTGGAATCTGCAGAGGAACTCTATCGAGCGAAGAAAGTGCAGAAGATCATCGTCTCCGGCGATCATGGCCAGCCGGAATACAATGAGGTGAGCACGATGCGTGATGTGCTTTTGGATCGCGGTGTCCCTGCGGAAGACATCTTCATGGATCATGCGGGGTTCGACACATACGACAGCGTGTATCGAGCCAAAGAAATTTTTGAGGTCGAGAATCTCATCATCGTCACACAGAAGTTTCATCTACCGCGTGCGCTCTACATTGCCAATGCGTTGGATCTGGATGCCGTCGGATTGGTAGCGGATCGCCGCACGTACACGGAAGAAGTCCTTCTTCGCAACGTGAAGCGGGAATCGCTGGCACGCGTGAAAGCATTCTTCGATGTTCTCTTTCGCGTAAAGCCCACGCATCTGGGTGAAAAAATTCCCATCACGGGTGACGGAAGGCAGACGGATGATCGATAATGGACGGAGAATCTCAGGAAGGTCATCGCTCCACAGGAATAAGAAGAATCCTCTTTATCCTCTTATTCTTCTTACTCTTCTCAATTTTACAATAAGAAGAACAATGCAAGCGAACTCAAAAGAATCCCAAAGTCGCGTGCACCCATTTCATTTACACCCACTTGCGTCAGGATCACGGCAACTTGTGCGGCGATGAAGAGGCATGCGAACTGGCGGACGCGTCGCACGGGAATCAAGATGAGCACTGCGGCCAGCGTTTCCTGCACGCCGATGATCATGAGCCATGTTTGTTTGGGCATGCCGAAGAGTCCATCCATCCAGAGGGGAATCCATCCGATCCAATTCAAGGGATGCACGAACTTGTCGATGCCGAAGTATCCGAAAATAAGAACCAGTTCAAAGGTCAGGATTGCTTTGGCCAAAGCATTGCGTTCGAACATGAACGTAGTGTAGAATACACACTCCGTTTTGTCTCCTTCTTTTTCCATCCTATGAAAAAGGCTACCACATTCCCCGTCCTCTCCGCTTTTTTGCTTCTTCTCGCAGCATGCAATCCCGCTGCAAACACGCCTCCAGCAGAAGACGAGAATGATTCGTCTTCGTCGACGGAAGATATGACCATCGAGGACGATGATGCTTCCAATGACGATGATGACATGGTCGGAGGAGATGCCAGTACCAGTGTCGCTCCCACGCCGCCCCCTCCCGTTGCAACGCAACCGCGTGTCATCGCCATCACGACAAACACCTGGGTCTTTACGCCGAACATGATCACGGCAAAACAGGGTGAGAAGGTGACGATTCAATTGACAGGCATAGCGGGAACGCACGGATTTTCCTCTCCGGAGCTTGGCATCAGCGCCATGGTCACTCCGGGGCAGACCATCAGCGTCACGCTCCCGACGGATGTCGCCGGAACGTTCAAGATTTTCTGCAATATTCCGTGCGGCGCCGGCCACAAGGATATGGTGGGAACCATCGTGATTCAGGCGTAACCTGCACCTGATTCACCCATGAAGTACCTTTTGTTCCTGGTCTCGGCGGCAGCGGTTGTTGTACTCGGTGTTTTTGCCTACAAAGGCCTGCAACCTGCAACGAATCCCGATCCCAACCATATGCATGCGGACTTTGCAGTATGGATCGATGGCAAGCAGCTGGATTTCTCCGGTCCGGAATTCATGTCAGCACCTCCGGCGGCGGCTGCGTCATTGCCGTTTGTCGATGCTGCTTTCGCTCACGGTGATGAAGAGGACGGTCATGTGGTTCCGGGTCGGGAATATCTGCATCTGCACAATGGCAACGGACACGTTATTCATGTTCATAAACCCGGACTGACGATTGGAGATTTCTTCGATTCGCTGAGCATGCTTATGACCGATGCGTGTTTGACTGTGAATCCTCAGCGCAGTTATTGCATTGAAGATGGAAAGCGCTGGCGCATGTTCGTGAATGGGAAAGAGACGCAGTTCGGTCCGAATTACGTTCTGAAGGATCTCGATCAGATCCTCTTAACGTGGGGATCGGATGATGCTGTCATCACTCAGCAGCTGAAGATGCTTACCAATGATGCGTGCCTCTACTCACAAACATGCCCGTGGCGCGGCACGCCTCCTGCGGAAAACTGCATTTCGGATCCCGCGATTCCGTGCGTGGAATAAGCATGCACTAAGCTTTACCCACTCATCTTCGCGAATGCCAGAAAAAGCCCTGTGAAGAGGGCAGCCATGAGGATAGGTGCGGCATCCGAGATCCAATTGCGTTTTTCGGGTCGAAATCCTTTCAAGAGCAACGAGTTCGTTACGACAGAGACGGAGCTCAGCGCCATCGCAAGACCGGCAAGTTCCGGGCGCAGGACGATCCCAAAGCCGATAAATGCGCGCGCTGCTATGGGGATGCCGATGATGTTGTAGAAGAGCGCGAAGAACATATTCTGATGAATCTTCGTGACCGTTTCCCGACTCAGGCGAATGGCCGTCACCACATCGCGCAGATCGTTTTTCACGAGGATGATGCCTCCGGTCTCGATGGCGATGTCCGTGCCGCTGCCCAGCGCAATGCCAAGATCCGCCTGCGCCAGCGCGGGACTGTCATTGATGCCATCGCCGACCATGGCTACTTTTTTTCCTTCTACCTGAAGTCGTTTCACTTCATTCGCTTTGTCTTCCGGCAGCACTTCCGCAAGCACATGATCGATGCCGACCTGTTTTGCAATCGCTTCCGCAGTCCTGCGATTGTCCCCGGTGATCATGTACACGCTCAGTCCCATGCGTTGCAGATTCTTCACTGCTTCATTCGATGTTTCTTTCAATGTATCCGCCACCGCGATGATTCCGAGAATGCCATTTTCGTCGGCAATCAACATCGCAGTTTTCCCTTCTTGTTCCAGGCGTTGCATGTCTGCTTCCACATTCGTTCCTTGAATCAGTTTGCGGTTGCCAAGGCGATATATCTTGCCATCGATGCTTCCTGTCACGCCTTGTCCTGGGATTGCTCGAAAATTTTCGGCTTTCTGCAGATCGATTCCTCTTTTCTTTGCTTCATTCACAATGGATTCCGCAAGGGGATGTTCGGAGCCTTGCTCCAAGGATGCGGCGATGCGCAAAAGCTCGTCTGGTTGTAGGGGCGACGCATGCGTCGCCCCTACAACGGATATCGGGACGATGTCCGTCACCTCCGGTTTCCCTTTGCTCAGCGTTCCCGTTTTATCAAACACAATCGTGTCTATCTTCCGAGCAGCTTCCAGCGGTTCGCCTCCTCGGATCAAAATGCCGTGTTCGGCGCCTTTGCCGGTTGCCACCATAATGCTCGTGGGTGTTGCGAGACCCAGTGCGCACGGGCACGCGATAACAATCACGGACACAAATGCGAGGATGGCGAAGGTGATGGTTTGTCCCAGAAGGAGCCAAGCAATCAGCGTTCCGATTGCGATGAGGATGACAACGGGCACAAACCAAGAGGCAACCCAATCGGCAAAGTCTTGAATGGGCGCTTTGGAACCTTGCGCATCCTCCACAAATTGAATGATGCGTGCCAGCGCTGTCTCGCTGCCGATTTTCTCCGCGCGGAATTCGATGCTGCCGTTTTTGTTCAGTGTGCCTCCGAACACCTTAGCACCCTCCGCTTTTTCCACGGGAATGCTCTCGCCCGTCAGCATGGATTCATCGATGGATGTCAGTCCTCGTGTCACTGTGCCATCGACAGGAAGTTTTTCTCCCGGCCGCACGACAATCGTATCGCCGATCTTCACGTCTTCAATCGCAACGTCGATTGTTTTTCCGTCGCGGATGATGCGTGCGGTTTTGGCTTGCAGCTGCATCAGTTTCTCTATCGCCGTGCTGGTTTGCCCTTTGGCTCGTGCTTCCAAATATTTTCCCAGAAGCACGAAGGTGATCAAAAATGCCGCGACTTCAAAATACAGATCATGCATCTCACCGATGATCGTTCCCTCGCTGCGAAGATGCTCCGCGACATTATAGAGGCTGTAAAAATACGCAGTGGATGTTCCGATGGCAATCAAGCTGTCCATATTGAACGTGCGCATGCGGAGTGCGGACCACGCGCTGTGGTAGAAATTCGCACCCAACCAGAACTGCACGGGTGTTGCCAGAATCAGTGATGCGATACCCATCCACGGTTTTAGAATCGATCCAAAGGGGAGTGTGGGAATAAACGAGAGCGCCATGAAGTACAGCATCGGCGCACTGAGCATGAGACCGATCCAAAACTTTTTCTGATACGAACGCATTTCCTCAACACGTCGTTTTTTATCCGCATCGCGATCCGCGACATTGGCAACACTCGCGTTGTATCCTGCAGCTCGAATGGATGCAATAAGATCATCGGGTGATGCTTTCGCATCATCAAAGCGCACCTGTGCCTTGTTGGTTCCGTAATTGACACTTGCTTCCTCCACGCCCGGCGTTTTCTTCAATTTCCGCGTGATGATGGCTGCGCAACTGGCGCAGTGCATGCCGGACACGCTAAGGGTGAGAGGGGTGGATGGCATACTACAAAGATTCTACGCGGTAATCGGAATTCAGTGCTTCGATTTCTTGTTTCCATGCATCCATCGCAAACGATTCATCGTGATCCATGGTCACGGTCTTTTGATCCAGATCAACATCAATGGATTGAATCGAACGAAATTCAGAACTCACGTCTTTGATGAGTGCGGCGCACGAAGCGCAGTGAATGCCGGGGATGCGGACAGTTGTTTTCATAGGAAGAAAGGTTATGAGGGGCGAACCTGAACATTGGCGCGGAACATGCCCATGGAGCACGTGATGGTGAAATCGCTCGTGGGGTTTGCAATAGGACCCAACCAGTTGCCGCCCTTTTGGATGGGAGTGCTCAGGTTAAACGTCGGAGCCGTAAGCATCCCTGCGCAACCGAAAACATTTTCCGGAGCAATGGCATACACCCATGTGGGACGTCCGGCATCGATCACGAAGCGATCCGGTTGATACCCTTGTTCCGTGACGTACATCGTGATGATTTGCTGATCGTTGGTATCAATGGAGACAAAAGGATCTTCACCAAGCGGTGAGGTTGCCTGCGTTTGGCCTGCAATTTTGAGGAGAATTTCTTTTGCATCCACGCCAGTCAGCAGGAACCCGCTTTGAAGGTTCCAGAGACCCAGAAGCAGAACAAGCGCGCCGGAAAATTTCAAGAAGTAGCGCGAGAAAGCACCTTCTGCCATCGCGCTTACAATGCTGATGCCGAGCAGGGCGGGGAGCGTGCCCAGGGCAAAGACAAACATGATGAGCGCACCGCTCGCAAAACTGCCGGAAGCCAACGCCAAGAGTTGCATGGATTGCGTAAAGCCGCAGGGGAGAAAAAATGTGAGCGCTCCAAGAAGGGCAGGCCCCAATGGATTTTTGGATTCCGAGAGTTCCTGTATTTTTCTGGAGAAAGATCGCGGTAAAGGCAATGTGCAGTATCGTTTTGGCAGAATCTTCAAAATGTTCAGTCCCAAGACAATCATAATCAACGCAATGACAATCGTGAGGAAGCCCGTGCCCTTGGACGAAAGTCCGATGATTGTTCCGAGTGCGCCGATAAGCCCGCCGAGCAGCGCATATCCGAAGAGCCTTCCGATATTAAACATCAAGAGCGGTTGAAACTTTTCCCAACGGTTGGCGGGATGATAGATTTCCGACCATTTTGCCGAGACCGAGAGCAGAAGTCCGCCAACGACTGCAAGGCATGTGGATGCAGCAGCCGTGAGTCCCACAATAAAGATTGCGCTGAGGCCGACCACTCCTTCCACATTTGCTTGCAACGGGAACAAGCCGACGGTTTTCAGGATCTGATAGAGCGCAATGACAAGCACGAGCATGCCACCCACTTCGAACCAATGGTTCCCGTTCCGCGCCGATGCATCATTCAAAACCCTCGTGTCGTGGTTTCCTTTCGGGTGGGCTGCGTACGAAGTGCCTTTCAATGCCGTTTGCACTGCGCTGAGAGTGAGGGGAGATGCCGAGAAAATCTCCACTTCGCTGCGCCGTTCACTGGCGCGGACGTCGGTGACGCCCGGGAGCGATCGCAATTTTTTCTCGATGAGCAGTTCGCAACTGCGGCACGTCATGCCGCGGATGGAAAACAGTTGTCGATGCGAGCCGCCCGATGCTGTGTTCGTTTTCATAGGTAGGAGGGAAAATGACGGAAAGAGCAAAGCTCCAGCGCGTCATTTCACACTCGCAAGACTACCGTAGAAATCCATGACAGGGCAGCCCCCGCCGAAATTGGTGCATTGTAGGGAACATTCTCAGGTTGATCGTTCCATTGGATGCAGGAAGGGGATCCCGTCTTGTCGATCACGAATGGTGCAGAGAGCGCCAGATCTTCGGAAACAGGAAGTTTGAAATCCACGATGCATGCTTCCTCTTTCGCACAGTCACCATGTGCTTCTTGTTCGATGTGGATTCCCGCGTGCTCCATGGCGCATTCGTCTGCTTGCGATACTGCATACGACATGGGAAGCAGTTCTTTTGGCTCTTCCGCAAATGCGACCGTCGATGCCGGGAAGACGGTTTGGAGTACCAGCGCAGTGAGCATGAGCTTTTTCATCATCAGGATAGTATAGCAAAAATTCTCTTCAGTGAACAGGTTTTTATGCCTTCTTCATCTATCCGTGTTGATGCCGCAGCCGTTTTTTCATAGTATCTCCTGGTATGAACCCTCCCCAGAAAGGCAAACCCGGCGATCATGCTCACGATCCTCGCATTACACAGCTGGAAAAGGCAATTGCAGAGCTGAACGAACAAGTGAAGAAACTTACGGATCTTGCTGCACGTGCACAGGCGGATTTGCAGAATGCGAAAATTCGCATGGGAAAAGATCGGGAAGAACTGGGAGCGTTCGCATCGGAAAATATCATTCGCCGCATCCTTCCCGTCATCGATAACTTCCAGCGAGCATTCCAGCATCTGCCCGAAGACCTTAAAAACCATGAGTGGGTGAAGGGCGTCTTTGCCATCGAACAGGAACTCTTGAAGCACATGACAGAGATGGGACTCAAGAAGATCGAAGCACTCGGGAAAACTGTCGATGCATCTCGTCATGAAGTGCTGATGACGGGACCGGGGGAAGAGGGGAAAGTCATCGAGATTTTTGAGGATGGGTATGAGCTGTATGGCAAAGTGTTGCGGCCGGCTAAGGTGAAGGTTGGGGAGACTAGGTGATTCGTAGATATTGACAGATTAGTGTATTGGTATTATAATAATCATATGAAACCTAAGGATATCAATTCGGCGGACATTGATCGCTTTCTCGCGGGTGAGTTGTCGGAAGAGTCTCCCCTCTATGATCAAATTGTTCATGATTTTGTAAATAATGATAATGGGCAAGTGATGCGTTATTTGCAGACACTCGTAGACGCAAGAAAAAAAGAGCTCTCAGGCGTATACGATATTGTCATGGACAATGATCCCTACAAACTTAATTAAGCTTTAATGATTGGAATCCAATGAATTGGTTTTTGGAATGTTTCCTTGTTTCTTTTTCAACCCTCTCTCTGTCTCTCTCCCTGAAGGGAGAGAGTACGCAATTTTTCTCGATTCTGAATAATGGCGTTCCCTCCCCCTGTAGGGGGAGGGACAGGGAGAGGGTAATAGATGGGACAGCGATTACCCGAATCAACGTTGAATGCATTTCAAAAACTCTTCTCCCTTCTCCTCAAAATTCTTGAACATGTTGTAACTGGGCGAAGCCGTGGAGAGAAGGCAGATCTTTGTCTTTGTGGTGAGATCCTTTGCAAGATTCACTGCTTCATCCATGGAAGCTGCTTCATACAGCTTGATGCGATTCTCTGTTTGCTCCAACGCATCGCGGATGCGGGAGCCGCTGCCGGGGAAGAGAATCACATGTTCCACTTTGGACGCATGGATTTTCTTGGCGAGTTCGGAAAAATCATTGCCACGGTCTTGTCCTCCCAAAATGATCGTAAAGACGCGGTCGCCCAGCGCTTCCAAGGCGGCAATGGTCGATTCCGGCGTTGTGGAAATGGCATCATCCACCCATTCGATGCCGTGGTGCACACCCAGAGACTGCAGACGATGGGGGAGTCCTTTAAACTCGCGCAGTGCATTTAAGATCACAGGTTTCGGGACTTTTAAAAATAAGCTGACTTTGGAGGCGGCTGCCATGTTGCTCAAGTTGTGCATGCCCAAGAGATGCGTCTCTTCGATTCTAAGCGGCGCATCTTCCCACGTGAATGCCACTTTCTTTCCTTGGCTCATCTTCGCGATCACTTTTGCTTCCGGAAAAAGTTTATTGTAAAAAATGGCAGTTCCTTTCGGCTGGAATCGCGCGATGTTTGCTTTGGCAGCTTGGTAGGATTCCAGCGAACCATGATAATCCAGGTGTTCCGGAAAGAAACTCGTGATGATGGCGATCGTGGGGCTCGTCTTTGTGTGCATGAGTTGATAGCTGCTCATTTCGAGGACTATATGCGTATCCTTTTTAATGTCATCTAAGTGTGCAATCGCGGGTTCTCCGATATTGCCAAGCAGGAGGACATCCTTCCCCGCATTTTTTACGATGGCAGCGATCAAACTTGCCGTCGTGCTCTTTCCTTTGGAGCCTGTGACACCGATGGAAACGGCACCTCGATCTGCGATGGTATCCAGAAAAACCTGTGTAGAATTTGTGATTTTTTCTTGGATTGCGGCATCCATGGGGAGTTCCTGCGGAGGAATGCCCGGTGATGCGATAATCACGTCAAAATTTTGCAAATTATCGAGCCATCCCGATCCTATTTGCATTGGATACATGGGATGTTTTTCGATGGATTCATTCTTGTCTGCGATCGTGATCTTCGCACGCGGTGCAAATGTTTCCAAGGCTTTGACCATTGCTTTGCCTTCCCGTCCGTAGCCGAGCATGCAGACGGTTTTGCCGTTGAGGTCTTCGATACGCACGAGGGGGTAGGGAGTAGGGTGTAGGGGGTAGGATTGAATTATGGTTTTAGGACGATCGGGCTGTATTCCTTGGGGATGCGATGTTCCGTGCTTGGGGTGAGAGCATCGGTAATCAGACTTTCAGCATTGCGGATTTTCGGGAGCACTTCTTTCAGGAACATTTGCATGGCTGCGGTCTGTTCCAGATCGCCGCGCTTGTGCGCCATGAGAAATGCCGCGACCGTTTCCTCCGGCGTGCCGACGCACTCGAACGGTTTGAATCCTTCCATGCCCAGGAGTTCCCGAAAGAGCGGCAAGAGTGATTGGTCATCATACAGGTTTTTCCCGAAGATTGCTTTCACTTCCTCTGCCGTTAGGAAGGCAGCAAGTATAGCGAAGACAAAGGCGCATTTGGGGCAGCAGCCACACCACAGCTCCGCCCTCACCCCCAACCCCTCTCCCACCGCCCGCACGCCTGCCGGGAGAGGGGAGCTAGCTGCTGCAGAAATTTTCCAATTTTTATTACAGCTCGTTGCGAGAGGGAAATATTTTGGATATTCCGTGAACAGTTTTGTGATGTGGAGTTCGCTCAATGGTCTGAGTGCACTGAAGTACGTCACGCGTGGCGTGATGTACGTGTGCACGTATGCGCGAAATGCATCTTCAAATTCCATACTCTTGCTCCATTGATGATTGATCTCCACGCCTTTGTAGGAAACATTGCCGAAGTTGGCGCTGCGTTCGTTGCTCATCACAATCGCATCAAAATCTCCCAGGATCGCGACCACAACAGCAACGAAGGAAAGATACGCCGTGATGGGCACGTGGCCGTTGAGCGCCCCTTCTGCGTTGAGTTTGAAGAGCAGGGGAGACAGATGCCTATCCACATTGATGCACGGGAGTTGCATGACTTCCACCGTCGCATCAATAATGGGATGATGTCCCATGCGCAGCAGTGTGATAGCAAAGCCTGCTTTCTTCAGCAGCTCGATGGTCACGATGGAATCCTTTCCGCCGCCGATGGGCACCAGGATTTTTTTCTTTCCGTCTTTTAATACATCGCCTCCGGAAGACGGCGGCAGTGTGATGCCTTCGCTCGGAAAAGAGATCAGTCCTTTAAATTCAATTTTGTTCTTGTAGAAAAATTCACCCAAGCCTTTTTCGTACACGTCGTTCCAGAACGCCGCTTGTTCGTGCGTGAGTTTTTCCGGACGCACTTCTATGGTTTTCGGAAGACAGGTTTTAAAGTAACTGACGCCACCTATCAAATGCAGAGCAGAGAGCGCATGCTCCAGCGCTCGGTTTTCCGCAATCGTTCGTTTGCCCGTCACCAAATTTTTTGGCAGCTGCAACGTCTCCTCAAAGTGCAGTTCGTTATCCAAAGAGTAACGCAGCGAGATCGTTTCTTTGCCGGGCTTATATTCGAACGAGTCGAAAATGAAGGTTTGATAAGTTTTCACAGGGCAAAAGCAGGGAGTCTGCAGCATAGCGAAGACTTGCCATTTTTGGGAGGGCAAAGCTGGTGGGAGAGGCTTATTTCTGCGCCTGTTTCAGTGCTTCCATCGACCGATCGAGGTCACGTATATCGCCATCAATTTTTGCTTTTTCCTGCCGTATTTTATCCTGAGCCTCTTTCAATTTTTTCTGCGCTTCCATTTCCAAGCGTTTAGCATCTTTCGCCAATTGATCTGCAGATGGGGACATGAGAAAAAGGGGGAAACCAGCTTCTTAGACGGATGAGAGTGCTTTTTCTGTCAAAAATCTTGCATCTGTAAGATGGACAATCTGAATCCCTCTGTCACCTCATCATTCTCTGGTAATCTTGTCATAGTGCCATGGTGGCGGCCCGCCTTCGTCCGCCTAGGGCGGACTACGGACGGGTGAATCACTCTGTCCTTGTTCATTTTCTGATAGTATTTCCACATTGCCATGGTGGCGGAATGGTATACGCGCACGACTCAAAATCGTGTTCCCGCAAGGGATTGAGGGTTCAAGTCCCTCCCATGGCACCAGATAGATGGAGTGGGAAAGATCAATAAATCATCTTGTGACCCTTAGTTCTGTATAACATGTGATTCGAGAATGCCGCCGCTGCCTTTGCTCGAGGAGCCATTTCCAAAAGGGCTCGATAGACTTCTTGGCTCTCCGTGAGAGGTTCTGCTTTTTGTGTTCCCATAAGCCTGCCGCACACATGTCTTAATCCTTCAATCGCACGAGGCAAAAACGATTTTTCGGTATTGCGTTCTGCTGCCGGCAAAGAATCATGTTGTTCGATCATGATGAATTAACTCTAACTCAGGGAAAAATCTTGTAAAGTATCTGCATGCGCATTGCCAGCCTTTCCCCAGCGGCAGCGGAAATTCTCTTTGCTCTTGGTGTACAAGATCAGATTGTGTGCGTTGATCAATTCAGCAATTTTCCGGAAGAAGCAAAAGCATTGCCGCATCTCAAAGATCATCAGCAAGTTCGCATCGAAGACGTGCAGTCGTTTTCCCCTGAACTTGTCCTAACAGGAACAGTGGTGCAGGAACGCTTGGCAGCAGAATTGAAAAAAGCAGGACTTGCCGTGGTGCATCAAGATCCGCGAACCATTCATCAGATCTACGAGAGCATCCGAGCGTTGGGAGCGCTCCTTGGCTGCGATAAAGAAGCCGAGAGTGTGATTCTCACCATGCAGCAAGGCTTCAACGATGTGAAGAAGAAGGCAGCACTGCTTCCACGGAAAACTCGCGTCTATATAGAAGAATGGCATGATCCTCCATTTGCATCCGGCAACTGGGTGCCGGAGATCGCTCGTCTTGCAGGTGCACAGCAGTTTCCTGTGAAAGACGGGGAGCTGAGCCGTGCAGTCACACTGGGAGAAGTGCAGGCATTCGATCCCGAATTGATTGTCATCAGTTGGTGCGGTGCGGGACAACTCGCACCGAAAGAATTACTGCTGAAGCGGGCAGGCTGGGATCAGCTGAAAGCTATCCAGGATGGTCATGTGCGCGTCATCAATGATTCCTTCCTGAATCGCCCAGGACCAAGGCTTGTAGAGGGGGCAAGAAGGCTTTATTCGTGGATGTTTGAGCAATTACATTCTACGAATTCTTAGAATTAAGGCATTTCTGATGAACTTTTTAGAGAGAAGGTTTTTTATTATTTGCTTAGCTGCATTGCATAAGTATGCTTTCGGCTATGACTTCCACAGAGATAGCATCGTATACAAATATTCCTGCCACAGACCCGCGTGAGCCGATAGAACTTGAGCAAGTCGAACTTGCACAAAAGCTCGATGGAGTTGTTATCCCTGTGCAAATAAAATTTCTTTGGAGAGTGCATAACCTGCTCTCTGAGGTGAACAATCAAAAGGAGAATGCCAAACGCTGCATGCATCTTTTTAGAGGAATCTATGCTCTGCTTCTGCATCGGGGGTATGACACTTCTACTTTAAGTGATGATTTTGAGCTTTTCCATGGAAAAATATCCACTCATTTAGATGCAGTTACCGAAAGATTCTTTGTTTTACATAACATCAACCCGGCAGAAATTGGTGAAATGGAGCAAATAGTGAAAGAGGAGTTGGCAGTATTGAATGCGGAACAGAAATAAATACTATCAGCGGTTTTCCTCTTGCTTCCTTTCCAAGGCACAGCATATTCTCTTCCTGTTTTCCCCTCACCTATGAACCACCTTTCTGCTCTCGATCCGCTGATTTCTTCTCTGAGCCTGCTCAAGCATCCGTTCTACCAAAAGTGGAGCAAGGGTGAACTGTCCCGCGATGACCTGCGCATCTACGCCAAGGAATATTTTCACTTGGTGCAGAGGATCCCCGGCATTGTCGCGCGGGTTGCGGAGCGCGCACAGGATTCGAAGACGAAAGACATGATCGCGAAGAACGTGCGCGAAGAGCAGGAGCACGTGCAGCTCTGGAAGCGCTTTGCGAAAAGCTTGGATGTGAGCGAGCAGGAACTGGTGTCACACAGACCATCGGGAACGGCTCGTGCAGCGGTGAAAGCATTGGAGGCTATTGCAGAGCAGGGATTCGCTCAGGGGGTGTCCGCCGTATACGCACTGGAGCTGGAGTTGCCCGCCATCGCGAAGACGAAGAAGGAAGGACTCTGCGATTTTTATTCTCTTGAAAGCAAGGACGCGCACATCTACTTTGACGAACACTTGAAGGAAGAAGAGCACTTGAACGTGTGGCGTGCACTCGACACGGGCGATCATAACTTAGAACCCGCAGCACGATCTTCCATGGAAGCGCAGAACAAGATGCTGGATTCCGTGTGCGAAATCTGCGGAATCTCGATGCAGTGCTAGGAGGAACGGAGTAAGCTAGGGAACTATGATCGCATCCTCTCCCTATGCTCGATTTCAGGAGAATTTGGAAGTCACGTTGAAGCGTTTGAAGGCGTCCAAGCGCGAACAGGATGTCCTCCGAGAACCGCAGTACAATCACAAGAAAGAGATCGAAATCACGCGCGATGACGGATCGAAATTGAAACTGCATGCCTTTCGTGTGCAGTACAACAATGCACGCGGACCGTATAAAGGCGGCATTCGTTTTCATCCGGAAGCGGACGAGAATGAAGTGAAAGCGCTGGCGGCACTCATGGCGATCAAAACTGCCGTCGTCGACATCCCTTTTGGCGGTTCCAAAGGAGGCGTGCAGGTGAATCCGAAGGAACTCAGCAAACGCGAAGTGGAGGCTGTGTCGCGCGGGTATGTGAAGGCATTTGTCGATCACCTCGGTCCCGAAATTGATGTTCCTGCGCCCGATGTAAACACGAATCCGGACATCATGGCGTGGATGCGCGATGAGTTTGAAAAGATCACGAAGACATTCGCGCCTGCGTTTATTACGGGAAAGCCGCTCTCGTACGGCGGTTCCGAAGGACGTGACACGGCCACGGCACGAGGGGCGTTCTTTATCATTCAGGAAATGGTGGAGCGCGAAGGGTTGGATTCCAAAGAACTGCGCGTCGTCATCCAAGGGTTCGGTAATGCAGGTTCGCACATGGCCGAACTGCTCCACGGAGCGGGCTTCACCATCGTTGCTGTGTCCGATTCGCATGGCGGCATTTATGTAGAAGGGGGACTCGATCCCGTGCGCATCGACAAGTACAAAAAGCAAACCGGCTCCGTAACGGGGGAGTACTGTCAAGGTTCCGTGTGCGATGTGGAGAAGATGAAGTTAGACAACGTGCGTATTGTTACGAATGGAGAATTGCTGGAGCTGCCCTGCGACATCTTGATTCCCGCAGCGCTCGATAATGTCATCACAGAGAAGAACGCGGCAAAGATCCAAACAAAGTTTATCTTTGAACTTGCGAATGGGCCGACGACGCCGGAAGCGGATGCCATTCTGGAGAAGAAGGGCATCACCGTCGTTCCCGATGTGCTCCTGAATGCCGGAGGCGTGACCGTGAGTTTCTTCGAGTGGTCGCAAGGTCGTTCCGGTGAGCAGTGGACGGCGGAGCAAGTCGACAGCGAACTGAGGCGTACGATGCTCAATGCGTTTACAGCTGTGCGCCGGGAAGCGCGGCGCGAGAAGCTCAGTTACCGCATGGCGGCGTTCTCGGTGGGTGTGAAGAGAATCTTGGAGGCGATGCGGGTGAGGGGCTGGTCTTGAACCAAGGACACGAAAGACACGAGGGACACGAAGGACGAGAAAGAAATTCCTTCGTGTCCTTCTCGTCTTTCCTGTCTTTCGTGTCCTCTTCCGATCTTCTTCATCTTCCGTTACCCTTCTCGTATGTACGATGTCTTAATCATTGGTCTCGGCGCTGCCGGTTATACGGCTGCCATCTACACGGCTCGCTATAAGCTGAAAACGTTCATCGTGGGCGCAGAGGATGGCGGCATGGGTTTGACTGCTGCGGAAGTGGGGAACTGGCCGGGGATCATTGATATCAAAGGCCCCGATCTCATGGAGAACTTTAAAAAGCACGCTGTGAGTTTCGAGGAAGTGACGTTGAAGATCGCGCGTGTCACCCAGCTCGAGAAAACGGGTAATCATTTTACGATGACACTCCAGAGCGGTGAAAAGATCGAGGGAAAAACAATCATTCTCGCAACGGGTTCGAAAAAGCGTCACCTCGGCGTGAAAGGCGAGGAAGAATTCTCCGGCAAAGGCGTCACCTACTGCGCCACCTGCGATGCCTTCTTCTATCGCGGGAAAGATGTCGCGGTCATTGGAGGAGGGGACAGCGCCGTGGAAGGAGCGGCCATTGCCGCGCAGGTCGCGAAAAAAGTGTATTTGATCCATCGCCGCAAGGAATTTCGTGCAGAACCCTATTGGGTGGATCGTGTGAAAGCACGGGATAATGTTGTCTTTGTTCTGGAACGAAATCTCGCCGAGATCCGTGGCGAAGGCAAAGTGACGGGCATCACTCTCGACAAAGAATTCGAAGGATCCAAAGACATCAAACTGGACGGCGTCTTCATCGAAATCGGCTCCGATCCCTCCGCAGAACTCGCCAATCAATTGGGCTGCGCGTTGGACAAGAAAGGGTTCATCAGCGTGAAGCCGAACCAGGAATCCGGCGTTCCGGGCGTCTTTGCCGCCGGGGATAACACGAACGAGAGCAATTACTTTGCACAGTTCACGACGGCCGCAGGCGAAGGTGCCGTCGCAGCGAACGGCGTATTCAATCATCTGCAAACTGTTGGATCGAAAGGCGGCTACATGAGCGGCGGGTGATATGTGGGTGACATTCCAACTCCTGTCGGTCGCACTCTGGGGCGTCATCAACGTCCTGGATTCCGTGCTGATGAAACACTACGACCATCATCCCGTCGTTTCCATGTGGCACCAGGCTGCGTTCAGCATGCTCATTCTCATTCCTGCGTGGTTCATCCTCTCTCCGTCCGTTTCGTTTTGGGTGTTGCCGTTTGTGTTTGCAGGGATGTTGGCCTACGCCGGGGACGTCGTATTCTTTCTCGCATTGGATCGCATTGATGTCTCGATCACGAATATCGCTTGGACGCTTCTTTCGGTCTTCCTCGCAATAGCCGGTTTTTTACTCTTGCAGGAGGCATGGTCGTTCATGCAATCCGCGGGATCCTTGCTTGTCTTTTCCGGTGTGCTGATTCTTTCCCTGTGGCAAGGGAAAATCCAGAGTGTCCGTTCGCTTCTTCTCCTGCCTCTTTTAGCTGCGCTCTATATCCCTTTTTATTTCGTTCAAGATCTTGCATTGCAGAACGGACAGAATGTTTTTACGATCCTCTTCTGGCTTCTCCTTGCGAGGGAGGGAAGTATTTTTGTTGTCAGCATGATTGTCCCTCAACTCCGTAGAAAGGTGTTCGGTTCCGCTGCTCGGAAGCGAGTCAGTTTTCATGGCATCAACGCAGTCGTGATTGCTTTCTTTTTTGCCGCAACGTATTTGACCATCCTGGCCTATGAAGCGGGACCGATCTCATTGGTCGCTATTATCAGCAATGCCCAGCCATTTTTCGTCCTCTTCTTTGCCTGGATGGCGCTTCTTTTCTTCCCCCGCTTTGCCCCTCGGGAGATCCTCTCCCGGCAGTCGGTTTCTCTCAAGATCCTTTGCTTCTGCATTGTTTTCAGCGGCCTTGCGCTTATTGCTTTCTCCCATTAAACTCTTCGAACTATGCCACGCGGTAAACGCACCGTCTTCATGATGACCTGCAAGGTTTCCGGCAATCGTATCGGTACGATTCGCCTGCATCGTCAGAACAGCAGAGGAGTTTCCTGGAAGGATTTTAAGCGTGAAAAATACTGTTCTGTGTGCAGGAAGAAGGTGGAGGTGAAGTTGAAGGAAGAGAAACATTCAAGTTAACCAAGGATTTGCTATGGGCTTAGTTGTGCTCATCGCATTTTTTTTCATAAAATGATACATTGGGTTCAATGAACATTTTTTCAAAAATCTGGAATGTCCTGCGCCACCCGGTGCATTTCTGGGAAATGGTGGAACAAGAGCATGGCAATGCAAAGACGGCAATTGATGCAGCAGTGCTATGTGTTGCAGGCGCAATGATATCCTCTGCAATTTTATTCATCAGTACCGGTGATTCCATTCTTCGTATTGCCTCCATTTTGAAACTTTCTCCATCAATAACAATAATTATTTTTGTGGCATTTTTGTACGTTTGCTATTTTTTTGCATTTCTTATCAATGCGTTTGTGCTTTTCATTGTTGCAAAAATTTTGAGAGGTTCAGGAACATTCGCTCAAACTTATAAAACTGTGGTCTACGGCACAACGCCGATCATTCTCTTTGGGATGCTTCCTGTCATCGGACCATTCTTATCACTATGGATGGAATTTTTGAAAGTTTCCGGCATGCGACGATTCCACCGGATGAGCTTTTTGAGGGCATTAACTACAAGTTTTCTTGCTGATCTTTTCTTGATTGCGAGTGTTTTTATAATTTCATTATTTAGTTTCTTTGCAATTGTCGGATTGACGACAAGGCAAGATTTTTCACGAAGAGTTTCTTCCACATCAAGCGAGAACGCACAATATGCATCTCGTTCAAGCGCACAAGCGAGTAGTTCATTATCTGTACAGATCGACGCAATCGCCTACAAAAATGATTTACATAATTTTTCTATGCAATATCCGTCAGATTGGCATACCGGCGAATATTATCCCGGAGGCCGTAGCGGCCGACAATATAATGCGGATCTTGTTGTGGAGTTTATCCGTCCCTTCAGGGCCGGGGACGAATATCGCGCATTGAATGGCATTCGGCTTCTTCTGTTCCAGAATGAGACATTGGAGGGATATTTGGATCATCAAGAACAGGTCTCATTGGATGAAACGAAGCGCTTTAGAGATCTTCATCCGGAATATAAACAAATTCGCGTCAATGATTTCGTTGGAATCACATACGAACGCGAGGTTGCGGACATGGTGGATAGCCAAGAAATCAATCCTCTCGTACTCCAAGTAGGTCCTCACATTCTTGAAATAGAGATCGTGCGATCGGATATGACTGCACTTCGGCAGTACGTTGATTCTCTGCAAGTTATCTCAACACCAGATCAATCTCTAAGCGAACATTCCATCCCTATGAATGTTCCAAGAGAGCCTCTCTTTATTGGACAGATTGATGCGCCAGTCACAATGACGATGTTTACTGATTACCAAGTCGGAGCTTCTCTCGTTTTCTGGGAATCCACGTATCCTCGATTGGTTGATCGTTACATCCAGGCAGGAAAGTTACGTATCGTTATTCGGCATTATCCACTGTCATTTAATGTAATGGCCCATTATGCGGCGAGTATGGTGGAATGTGCGCGGTTTGAAGACGAGGCAGCTGCTTTGAAATTGCATGAGGCATTGTCGACTCGAATGAATCCATGGGAGAACAATCTGGAAAACTGGTTCATTGTGCAATTGAGCAAGCAGCCGACGCTGAATATCGATACGTTGCAAGAGTGTGACCGATTGGGAATGGCCAGTGCACGCCTCAATCAAGATGCTGCTATCGCAGAAGCATACGGAGTTACACCAGAAACGGGAATACCACAGTTTTTTCTTAGTACCACAAGCGGCGAGGCAAGCATCTTAGGTGCAAAGGATGCTCATTATTTTTTTGAAGTGATTGATGGGCTGTTGTCGGCAATGTAACGCGATTCTTTTTTCATCATTACCTGATGAGTGCCTTAAAACATGTATACTTGATGCATGTCAGATGTTTATCGTTCTGCAGCATCGATCGTTTTATTACGTCCTGCCTCCGTATGCAGTCCAGAGAGTTGTGGGATTGCTTATCAGGTTCTTCTGCTCCACAAGCCTCGCAAGAAGGATGACTGGCAGTTGCCGCAGGGTGGAGTGGAGGCAGGCGAAACCATCGAGCAAGCGGCACTGCGGGAACTGATGGAAGAAGCAGGCGTGAGCGCCGTGAAGATGCTGGGCAAATGCACGGAAGTGTATAAATATGATTTCCCGCCTTCATTCAGGCGTTTTCGTCCGGATCACGTGTGCGGACAGGAGATCGAGTACGTGTTTGCACTGGCTGCACACGATACAAAAGTAAAAGTGGACAATGTCGAGATCGATGGGCATCTGTGGGCGGATCCCGCGCAACTGCACCTGTACATTCACCGGAAAGAATATCTGGATTTCGTCACCGACCTCATAAAAAAGGCAGAAGAATTGGCAAACGCTGCAGTTTGATAAATCGTCCTCATGGTATTCTTTCAAGGTGCGCATCCAGTCTCTCACGCTCGAGCATTTCCGTTCGCATGACAGGCGAACATTCGATTTCACCAAGGGCGATCTGCATCTGTTTGTGGGGCAGAACGGAAGCGGCAAGACGAATATCTTGGAAGCGATTTCGATTCTTTCGCATGGGTCATCGTGCCTTGGGTGCGAGGAACAAGACCTGCCCACGTGGGGAACGGAATATTTTCGTGTGGGAGCAGATGCCGTGTTCGATGCCGGCGATCCGCAGAAAATAGAAGTCTTCAGCCAAATCACGCCGCGCAAACAGAAGGCTGCTTTTGTGAATGGTGTGCGCTGCCCTGTTTCTTCCATCGTCGGCATGTTGCCGACCGTGCTGTTTCTGCCGCAAGATCTTTACTTGTTTACAGGACCACCGTCCGAGCGTCGCAGGTTTTTAGATCAGATTTTGATTCAAGTCAGTCCCGAATACCATGCAGCACATGCGGCGTATCAGAAGATTGTGCGGCAGCGAAATACCCTCCTGAAAAACATCACAGAAGGCTTGGCGAAGGCAGGGGATCTTGCTGTGTGGGATGCGCAAGTGGCGGAGCATGGCAGCATCATCACTTTGCACCGTTTGGAACTGATGGAAACGTTCGGCCTTACGCTGCGCGATGAAATGCGTTCCTTCGGAGAGCGACCCGAGACCGTGCGCGTTCGTTATATACGCAAAGGCGAGAAGCGGGAACGTGCTGCTCTTACAGAGGAATTGAGGGGTTTGCTTCTGCATTACCGAGAACGGGACATTTTGCTCCAATCTACCACCATCGGTCCGCATCGTGATGATTGGCACCTGGATGTCGATGGCAGAGCACTCGAAAGCTTTGCATCCCGTGGTCAGCAGCGCACAGCAGTGTTGGCACTGCTGTTTCTGCAAGTGTCGTTCCTCACCATTCGACGCGGAGAAACTCCGGTGATTCTTCTGGATGATGTCTTTTCGGAACTGGATGATCGACATCAAGAAGGTGTCCTCGCTTCCTTTGCTGGGCATCAGGTTTTGATTACAACAACACATGCTCCCAAACAGTTGAGTACTGCAATAGTGTGGGACATGCAGACATTAGTGGGAGACACTCCTGAAAGGACGAAAGCAGCACCAAACACCAATGAAAGAACCAGGGTTCAATGAGAAAAAGTTGGAGTTTGGTACTTTGACCCTTCCCTTGGCGTTTGGTGCTGCTTCGGTTCTTTTGATAGGCATCCGAATGTTTCGAAAAACTCAAAAAAGAGTTGCTGATTTGTTACGAGAAAAATCTGATCCAAATTACGGAACAAGTTCCATCAGCATTTTTCTCTTGTCGTATTGCAATGCTCCGAAAGCTGCCAAGCACAGTGCATCTGCTGCATCATCCGGTTTCGGAATTTCCTGTAATTTCAGAAGCATTTTAATCATGGTCTGCATTTGCGTTTTATCGGCTCTGCCGTCTCCTGCAATGCATGCTTTCAGTGCCGAAGGAGTCGGCTCCAGAACGGGAATGGAAGCTTCCGCCAGTGTCAGCAGTGCGATGCCGCGTGCTTCTGCAACATCAATAGCTGTTTTGATGTTGGTTCCGAAGAATATTTTTTCCAGAACGGCGACATCGGGTTTCACGGTTTTGAGATATGCGGAAAGATCACGATAGATTTCCTTGAGCCGTTCTTCTTTCGGTACGCCCGCACGCGTTTGAATCGTCAGCCACTCGTGCACGGTGAGGGTGTGCGGATCGATTGCATCCACAACACCAATTCCCATTGTTGCAAGTCCCGGATCGATACCAATCGTGCGCATGCAGAAACGCTCCCACAAATGGAGGCATCTCTCAAGACAGTTCGATTGCTAAAACCGCTTATTTCTGCTATCCTAAGAGGAAAAATGCACATACACCACAAGCATCGGCACCTCATGACGGCTCCGTTTGTGCTGCTGCTTTTGGTGCTGTCCGTCTCCGGTTCCTTACCCGGTCGTGCAGAGGAAATGAGTGAAAAAACCGATCTTTTCCCTTTTGCAGGAATGACGGGAGAAGCGGAAGAGGGTGCAGTCCTCACGAAGGCAGCGGATGCGTTGATCCTGGAAGAAGGATCGGTTCTTCTCGCAAGCCGGGGACAAGTTTCCTTGGGTCTCGGCGACTCCGTCACGCTCCTTGGAATCACCGGAGGATTCCATGCGACCAAACACGGTGATTCCCTCACCGTGGCTGCCATTACGACTCCGGCTTTGCTTTCTGCACCGCAAGGATCCGTCTTGATCCCGACGGGCATGCAGTGGCGCGGCAGAGCGGCGGATCTTCCATCGCTTTCCGAAGGATTCTCCGCATGGTCGACTGCTCGGGCACTTACGGACATTCCTCCTCATTTTCTAGAGGAGCAGTTGAAACATCTCAAAGAGCTGGATGACATCGATGCACTTCCGCCCGTTGTGGATGCACTGCCTGCACGTCCGGTAGACGATCATCTTCTTTTGCCTGCAGCGCAGGAGAGAACCATTCTTGCCTGGCAGGATGCAACCATCGGGTATCTCCGCGGTCTGTTGGAACAGGGAGCATTTGCCAAGGCGGAACAGTATCTTTCCACTCAGGAAGCCAAGGACATTTTTGCCGATGCGCGGGTTCGCGTCTTTGTCCCCGCGCTCTTGGGCAGCGTGCCTTCCGGGGCATCGTTCCCTTTGTCATTGTTTACCCATCTTGCTTCCGAAGAAAATCTCTTCACCGTTGCCTCCATTCATTCGCGCTACAGTGCCTATGTGTGGACGGGCGGCGATGACATTTCTTCCTCTCGGGAGACGGTTCTCCTCAGACTTCTGCAACTTCCCGCAAGCGACCGATGGTCGGAGGCGATTCCCGCGTTCGTCGTCGACAAATGGGAAACTTCCGCCAGGACATTTTTGCACGTGGAGGAAGATCCTGCTTCGGCACTCCCGTTTTTTGCAGAAAAGATCCTATCCGTGATTTCTGCGGCAGAAGACCGCGAACAGCCCGAAAGAGCTCTTCGGTATGAAGAAGCACTGCGGAGAATCCTGGAATCCTTTGAAACAGAAGCATCGTCTGTCGCACTTCAATTACTCACTGAGCGAGAAAAGAGTGAAACGAATGCCGAAGCAATGGAAGCGAAGGCGGTTCCTTCAGAGCCTGTATCCGTCGAAACTCCTTGGGGAATCTCCGAAGAGGACACGATTACGCAGGCTCGAGCACTGCTGATGAAGGCAGGTGCGCTCATGAGCATTCAAACAACCATTACAGCCAAAGAGCTGCCCCTGCTTCATGTGGAACAGATCGTCTTCCCCACGAAGAACGGGGACATTGCGTACTCGTTTGATCTGGATTTGCGTCGCTTGGAGATCAAGAACATCGTGCATGGTGATCGGACGTTACCGTTTGCATTGTCCGTTGAGAATTTTGTGGCGTGGATTCGCGAGCAATAAAAAACCCCGGACAGGCCGGGGTTTCCCTAATTCTTCATTAGGACATCCATTTCTTGTAGGTCACGAGCGCATACACGCCCGCAAGTCCCACGAGAACGTAGACGACCCATTCCACTTGTGGCCAATCACCCAGCAGCAGATTCACGACATTCAAGTTACTGCCGAGGAATCCGCCGAGGCCGACGAGGCCCCAGTTAAGGGCGCCGACAACCAAAAGGATGCAGGACGCCATGGAAAGGGGAGAATTCTGTCCCATAGGGGAGGGAGGGGGAAGAAGAGCCAAACGGCTTTCCTGAAAGGCTACCCCCAGTTTTTCCCGAATCAATGAATAAGTCTTGTGTTCAAAGTGTTTTATTGTTTGGTATTTGTTGGGTATGAGGGGTTTCAGGTATCAAACCTGGACACAAAGAAGATTTTTCTTATCGAAGTGAAATGCATCGGTCACTGAAAAAATCATTTTCAATTCATGAGTGCTCGGAATATCCGAATACGCGTCCATCTTGAACAGCGGAGATACCGCAGGTACCCTTCCTTGGCTTTAAAGAAAGCATCGATTTTGGGCGATTAGCTTCCGCCTACGCTTGCGAGCTTCGGCGGACAGGCAGCCTTCCGGCTTCGCTCGTCATCCAATATTCTCTCAATCGATCTATCATTAACATCATGGGCGATTAGCTCAGCCTGGTTAGAGCGCGACACTGATAATGTCGAGGTCAATGGTTCAAATCCATTATCGCCCACCACATTGACAAAATAATAAATATAATTAGCATTCTCTTGTGCTTGAAAAGGAAAATCCTGAGAGGACTTTAGATGAGGTTCAACATGATCCGGTTATCTTACATGTGCACAAGGGCACTCTGGAAAACATGAGAGTGGTATTTGAAAATGCAGGTTTTCAATTTGCAGTCCTGCAGTTTGAATATGATGCTCGACAAAATTTTCGACCGGGCTATGGTGAAAATGGATTAAATATATGTAAAACACTTAGATACCGTGACGGAAGCACAGACCATATTGTTAGCGGCAAATTAAAAGATGAGTCTGAGCATCTTACGAGATTGATCATCGAATTGGGCAGTCAAAAAATTATCATTCAAGAAGATTAAAAAATAACTTAAAAAAGCGGAGCTTGCGCCCCGCTTTTATGGATTCAGAATGGGTTCTTAAAAATCTCCGGGGGCTGCGGAAGAAGAGGAACCTTGTGAAGAAGTGGAAGACGAAGTTGTTCCAGCGGAGGAGGTGCCGGAGGAAGAAACCGGCGCCGGCGGCTTCGGACGCATGTATTTCACGCGCCTGCCCACGTTCTTGTTCTTATTGTACTGATGTGCGCAATCGGCGCGCTCCAGGGCACGCTTGGTTTTGCACAAGCTGTTCATTGCCCTTCCGAGCTGTCTTCCCGAATTGCCTGTCTTGGGTTTCGCACCATCCATTTTCTCGAGCATCACTTTGGCTTTCTTCAAGGTGCGAACCTTTTCCGCGGCAGGAGCGTTTTGGGGCACATGCATGGCCTTGCGTGCCATGGCGGGGGAGATGAGTGAGAGGCTGATTGCTCCCGCTGCGATTGTGGACAAAAATTTCTGCATAAGATGAGTACGGTAAAAAATGCAGAGGAATCCTAGCGGCCTTTGCTCCGCAAGCGAATTGCAAATGACGGAAGAATTACTTCTTATATATATCCGTCACGCTCTGTCCGCTGATGACATGACGGATGACTTCCGCAAGAAGGGGAGCGATGGGGAGAATCGTAAGACCCGGAAACAGTTTGGGATTCGTCGGAATGCTGTCCGTGACTATCACTTCGCGGAAATGCGCTTCGGTGAGTCTCTCCACGGCTTTGCCCGAGAATACGGCGTGCGTTGCCACGGCGAAGACTTCTTTTGCGCCGCGTTCCATGAGAGCGTTCTTGCCGGAGAGCAGGGTGCCCGCCGTGTCGATGATGTCATCGAAAATGATGCAGGTTTTTCCTGCGATGTCTCCTACGACTTCAAAAATTTCCGCTTCCTGGTGCTGTGAACGGTTCTTGTGCATGATGGCGAGTTCGGCACCCAGCGTGACCGCAAATTTCTTGGCGCGCTTGGCGCCGCCTACATCCGGCGCAACGACGACGGGATCCTTGAGGTTCAGTTTCTTAAAGTAGTCGGCAAAGATCATGCGTGCGTCCAAGGCATCCGCCGGGATGGAAAAAAATCCTTGGATTTGGTCCGAGTGGAGTTCCAACACAATGACATGGTCTGCACCCGCTTCCTCCAGCAAGTGTGCGATCAATTTGGCGGAGATGGGTTCGCGGGGCTCCGTTACCCTGTCTTGGCGGGAGTAGGGGAAGTGCGGCAGAATCACGTGGACGCTCTTTGCAAAACTCAGCTTGGCCGCTTGGCACATCAGAAACAGCTCGATCAAATCCTCATTCGGCGTTTTCGTCGCCGTCTGCAGAATGAAGACTTCCTTCCCGCGCACGGATTCCTGGAATTTTACGTAGTGTTCTCCGCAACTGAATTTTTTGAGAATGATTTTTCCCAGATCAACCTTGAGTTCCTTGGCGAGACTTTTTGCCAGTGCCGGGTGGGAGGATCCTGCAAACAAATGCATTGTATTTCTATTATAGCGGTTTTCCGCTGCGAATTCCATGGATGTTTGATTGTTTGCTGGTTGGCTCGTTTGCTAGTTTGCTCGTTGATGTGGAATTGATGAGAACTAGCAAACTAAGCAAACAAGCAAACTCTCGAGAAGAAGGTTTCTTTTGCACTGTCCTTGGACAAGGTATTCTCTTAGCCATGCACGTCCGTTTTTCCGTTTGCCGAGGCATGTCCGTGACGGAAGAAGAAACGCAGGAACACCTGGGCACGGTCACGGGGATTCTCATCCATCCCGACACCGGGAAGATAGAAGGGTTCTTCGTCGCGATTCCGGGACTCTTTCGTTCCGAGCAACGATTCCTGGCATCGCAAGATATTCTCCGTTTCGGCTCGCGCGTGGCGGTGCGTCATGCAGAAATGATTTTTCCCATCGAGGAGCACGTGCGCTTGCAGCCGCTGCTCATGGAAGGACGCACGGTCCTGCGGCAATCCATGCGCACGGAAAGCGGCAAGATACTCGGACGATGCGGCGACATCCAGTTCGATACGAAACATTTCATGGTGGAGTGGCTCTTTCCCCGGAAATTGTTCCGCTGGGGCGTGGCGCTGCCACTCTCATCCGTCATTGAAGTCCGCAAGAATGCCATCATCGTGCGTGATTCCTCCGTGCGCGAACCCGTGCCGAATGTGAAAATCCCTTCGATTCTGAAGCAGTTTCCGGAGGTTGCGGAAGCGAGGACGGGAGTGGCAACCAGAAAAATTCGATCATAGTTTTTTCTGTTTGAATCTGGTTTCTTCCACCTTTGTCCGGAGAGAATTGGTACTTTTTGTCGTGACAAAAAGTACCCAAAAAACACTATGCGCACCAGAACTCGCTCGCCTGCAGGCTCGCTCGGACATGGTGCGCAATCTTCGCATCACGAGTGATATGAATGTATGGGAATACTTGGTATACCGCCATAAGTGCAATGGAACGGGTGGTCCTTCCATGCCCTGTATGCGAGGAAAAACAAGACGGCGGCGGGTGCCACGTTGGAAAGAATGATGGGGTTGCCGCCTTGAAAAATTTCCGTTGCGCAACTTGGAGAGCGGAGCGTAAAAAACGCGCTGTTTGAGGAGCGAGTCCCGCGCATGCGGGACTAGCGACGAGTTCGCGTTTTTAGCGGAGCGAGCCATTGTTGCGCAGGAAATTTTTCAGAGCGGCATGTTTTCTTTGCTCCACTTTCTTGTGCGCCACAAGAAAGTGGAAACCCTAAGGAGGCAGTAGTTGCGAGTGGGCAATGCTGGAACGCCGGGCAAAAGTGGAAGAGATCCATGAAGATCCAGTATTGAGTTTTAGGCGATGCACAAAAAACGCGCTTCGGAGAAGCGCGCTTTTGAAATCGAGAAGGAAGCCGGATCAAGTGACGGCGTTCGAGAGTGTTTCCGTGAAGAGTCCGACGATCACGCGGGCGAAGAGGACGATGATGAGACCGACGATGACGTAGAGGATGGTCTTCTTCGCCTTCTCTTTGGCTTCATCTTCACCCTGCGAAACGATCAGGCGGATACCGGCGATGACGATGAAGACGACGGCCACGAGTGCCAAGAAGTTCAAGACGAAGGTCAGGACGCTCAAGACCGCATCGCGAATGCCTTGATCCGACGCGCCGTCCGGCGTGCCCGGAATTGCGGGGATGGGTCCGCCGAACTGCGCGAGTGCTTGTTGCGGCATACCGGCTGCCATGCTCATTGCGGCGAAGGACGCTTGGAGCCAGAAACGTTTGAGGGTGTTCATAGGATGGAGGTTAAAATTTCGCTCATTGTTACGCACTTTTTCTCTTGGTTGCAAGGAACTTCACGCATCCAACTGTTGATTCCACTTGACTCCAAAATGGTTTATTTCCTATTCGCCACGATACCGGCGACGAGAAGTGCGAGAGCGGGAAGCGAAAACCACAGGTCTTGGTTCAAGATCATCAGCTGCATCAGCGGACTCTGCTGAATGATGGGCGACAGCGTCGCGACATTCGGCAAATTGGTATCGAGCAGGGGCACGCCCGCCGTGTAGGTGAGCAGTGTTGTCAGCAGCAGTCCCGCGGTGGTGAATCCAAAGAGTCCCGTGAAGACCGCGTTCATCGGCAAGCCCGGCTCGTGGTTGTAGGTGACGGTGATGCCCGCCTTGATGGCCAGTGCAATGATGATCACGATGAAGAGCACGAGCTTCGTGATCGACAGCAGTTCTGTTTCTATGGTGATGCCGAGCACGTTCAAGACGGACGCCGTTTCCCCCACGATGCGTTGGAACACATTGCCCATGCCCTGCACGGCAACAATGGTGATATACGTTGCGATGATGATCTTGATGGCTTCTTTTCGTCCAATGATGAAACTGTACGTAATGACAATGGCGAAGAAGACAATGATGAACAGGTCCCAAGTCAGTGTGATGTTCATGGCGGCGATCATACCAGGGCTTCATGCAATGACCAATGACCATAGACCAATGACCAAACGAAATGACTAAGGTAAAAACATCTTGGTCATTGGTCATTATCTTGAGCATGGAAAATTTGATTCAACCCCAGAGCTTTTCCTGTAATCTTCGTCCATGCGCCATGGTTTTTTACTTGTCGATAAACCTGCCGGTATCACCAGTCACGATGCCGTTGCAATCGTGCGGAGGACATTGAGCGAGAAGAATGTCGGCCATTTGGGAACGCTGGATCCCGCCGCAACGGGACTTCTTGTTCTTGCTGTCGGTGCAAAAGCACTCAAAGTCGTCGAACTTTTTTCGCATCTGACAAAGGAATACGAAGCAGGCGTGCGGTTCGGTTCCGTGAGCACCACGTACGATGCCGAAGGAATCATCGAAGAAACCGCGATGAAACCCGGGTGGGTGGTTCCGGATGAATCCACCATCCGCAACATCATTGCCGATCGATTTTTGGGACGAATTCAACAAGTGCCGCCGGCGCACAGTGCCGTGCACGTCGGCGGCGAGCGTGCGTACAGAAAAGCCAGACAAGGAAAATCCGTGGACATTCCACCGCGCGAAGTGCTGGTGCTGGCGTGCGATGTTCTCGCATTTCATTACCCGGATCTTTCTCTTCGCATTGCGTGCGGTTCGGGCACGTACATCCGTTCCTTGGCGCATGATCTGGGACAATTCATGAAAGTCGGCGCGTATCTTTCTTCGCTCCGACGGACAAAAGTGGGGGATTGGTCGGTACAAGATGCGTCCGCTCCCGATGCCGTGAAATGGACGAACGTGATGCCGCTCAAAGAAGTGCTCGCATCGTTTCCCGCGCTGCCGCTCAGTGACGAAGAAATGCGAGATATTGGCTTCGGACGATCACTGAAAAAAGAGATCGCAGAGACAACAATTGCATGGCATGAAGATCTTCCCATTGCGATCTTGGAACCGAAAGAGGGGGTGGCTCATCCGAGGAAGGTTTTCTAACGCGCCTGGTCATTGATCCTTTCCTTGGTGTTTGGCCTGCCTGCCGGCAGGCAGGTGTTACTTTGGTTCTTTTGAAAGACACTGTGAAATGATCTGAACATTAGTTCATGGAACATCAAGCTCCTAGACGATCCACAGAATCTTGAGATTCTTTTCGCTGACTTCCTGCATCAATTCTTCACGTCAACCTTCCTTGCTTGTGTCTTCACCCGATCCTCACTACCTTTTTTCCATGCGAAAACTGGTTCTTCTTTCGGCCATTGCACTCGTATTGCTTCTCGGATCCGTTCTCACGTTTCCTCCTGCGCAGGCAATGTTCCGTGAAGGGGCTCTCATCAAAAGCACGCGCTATCAAACATCCCGCGACCGTGAGTCACTTGTCAAAAAATGCGAAGTGCTGCACATGCGCTACAACCAGCAAACGGACAGATGCGAGTGCAAAGCCAGCCTCAGCAAAGCGGGGTACTGCGGCACGCTTAACTTGCGCACGGGTTCCGGCGAGGTGACGGGCATTATGAAGAATCGCACGGATGAACAATTGTGCGGCGCGCACGGACTGTACGGATTGAAAGGTTGCATGTGCGAACCCGGTTATAAGAGGAGAGCGGGACACTGCGTGTTTCTCGGCAAGTGCCCGGCGGGATACAACCTTAATAAGAACAAGCAGTGCATAACGCGTGGCACGGTGTTCCAGCGGCAAGAAGATTGGAAGCTTTGCACCACCACGCGTCCTTGCACCTGCGATCTGGGTTATGAACCCATGGGAAACAGGGTGTGTATCCCCAGATGAAGCATTGAGGGAACAGTGGAGATTTGCTAACGTTTCTGAGCTCTGGGTCGGTAGCTCAGCCCGGTAGAGCAGTTGCCTCTTAAGCAATTGGCCGTGGGTTCAAATCCCACCCGACCCACCATTTTTTAAATACAGCCCGGTAGAGCAGTCCCGCTTCTGCGGGATTGGCCGTGGGTTCAAATCCCACCCGACCCACCAAAATTCACACAGCATTGCTCAGTGTCATTTCTGTTCCACTCGGATTTTTTTCTTTGGACCGTCCAGTGTTAATACGAGTTGATCCAGGCATTCGTAGTGTCCCAGAAGGATCGTGTCCTGCCGTGCACTGAAGAACACAGTGCCATTCCATTGGATCGGCCGAAAACCGGAATGCTCAATGCAGTAGGTGATCTTCGTAGAAGCCGGAATGACAGAAAAAGTTCCTCCGCCCGCATGGCTCATCGTGATGGATTTTTTCTTATCCAGATCGACGCAGAGCAGCCCAAGGAGTTCCATCGGCAGAATTGTCACTGTTGCACCCGTATCCACCAAAGCGTTTCCAACCGGAAAACCGTTTAATTGAAGAGGCAGCATCGGCAAATATTCCATCGCCACATCCGTCTCCCAGGGTATGAAATTAAATTCCATACGAGAACCCGACAAAATTCAAATGTTGCGGGACTTTATCAAAACGAATGCTCTTTTTGTCTTTTCGAGCATCTATTTTCTTCACAAGAACATCGAGTTTTTTTGAGGTCGCAACAACTTTTTCTCCTTTGCTTGCAACCCATTTGCCTGCGTTCTTTCGGGAGAAAATCATAGGTGATGAGTATACCATAGTTTGTGCGTCCTACTATCCTGATTATACAAAAAACCTCCGCAAGCGTCGAAACACGGCCACATAAATTTACTTATGCGTGGGTGTGCTCCATGCCGTGACGCTGGATCGTCCGCCAGTCGAAGGGGAAGCGGTGTGTTTCCAAGGCACGTACCAATGCGGCAAAGCAGTGCCAGAGGATCTGCTTTTCATTGCCCGTGTCATACAGAAAAGCGAAGCCGTTCTCCTGGATGGGATCATATTGTTCCAAGTGTTTGGATTCCGGAGCCACCGGTACCACGCCGTATTCCAGGCAGTGCTTGAGTTCCGACAGGTGTGACGGATCTTTGAAGAAGAGTGCCATGTCCGCGGCCGCGTACATTTTGCGCATGGCGTCTTCGTCATCGGGAACGATGGCGATTTTGTGCTTATGATTTTTCGCGAGCTCCGTAAACAGGCTTCCATACTTGGCGGGGCCTTTTCCAACGATCAAGAGTTCCACGGGCATTGCGAGGATGCCGGGGAGCATCTGCTCCAAAAGCGCTCCACCCAACTGGTCCGTCATGCCGGCGGGCAGACAAAGAAGCGGACGCTTGGGTTCCGCCAACCATCCCAGTTCTTTCTGCAACGCAGTCTTATTCGCCACTTTCTGCTCCAACGAGGACGCGCTGTAACGGCGCGCGATTTTGTTGTCGTAGGAGGGAGAGAAAGCGTTCATTGGATGTGTATGTATCCTCTTATTATAGCGAAAAACCCCGCTTTTGGGAATCTGCGACTCCTTGCGTGTTTGATAGGACTATTGTCATATACTAGCGGGAAGAAGCAAGACACAAGAAACAAGAAACAAACGTTTTGGATCTTGTGTCTTGCTTCTTGTATCTTCTATCCATGAAGCATCTCGTCATCATCGATGGGCACCACCTCATGTACCGGGCGTTCTACGCCATTCCCCGTACGCTCAAAACGTCTTCCGGGGAGCAAACGAATGCGGTTTTTGGGGTCGCTTCCATGCTTTTAACACTCCTGAAAATAGAGGAACCGGATGCCCTGCTCTTCTGTTTCGATGCCGGAGAAGAGACGTTTCGGCATCAGGAGAATGCCACGTATAAAGATGGACGAGCAGAGACGCCGGATGACTTCTACGTGCAAATTCCACGGATCATCGAAATGATCGATGCCTTTGGACTGCGTCATGTTTCGCATCCCACGTATGAAGCCGATGACTTCCTGGGTACGTACGCGACACTTGCCGAGAAAGCAGGCTACCGCGTCAGCATCGTGACAGGGGATAGAGATGCCTTTCAGCTGGCGACGGAGAAAGTCCGCATTGCCATCCCTCATAAAGGATATCAACAGACGGAGTACTTGGGTCCCAAAGAGATCGAAGCCAAGTACGGCATCCGCCCCGATCAAGTCGCCTCCTATAAAGGACTCACGGGCGACTCCTCGGATAACCTCCCCGGCGTGCGGGGCATCGGTCCCAAGGGTGCATCTGCCTTGCTCCAGACGTACCAAACACTCACGAACCTCTACGACCATATAGAGGAGGTGAAGCCTGTCATGCG
>Ga0154996_109_pt1 | contig 93902 bp, 81 predicted proteins | sample RifCSPhighO2_01_FD_105964 | JGI IMG/M metagenome (GOLD analysis project Ga0154996, IMG submission 105964) | Candidatus Peribacteria bacterium RIFCSPHIGHO2_01_FULL_51_35 | reverse complement strand
AGAAGATTTCCAAGAAGAGAAGACATTCACCATTTCGCTGATAGACGGCAAGAGCGGCATCTCGCTCCAACCTTTCCCGCGCAATGTCTCTTCCCCCGATCGCTCACCGGTGGATGCGCTTATCCTTTCGCTCCGTGAAGCCAAAGTCATGACTGTGCAGACCGTCATCGGCATGATCACACTGTTCAAGTCTCTTGCGACCACGGGCACCGTCCCCGAGGGCATCACGGGCATCGTCGGCATCGCACAACTCACGCATGAATCGGTGCAAGTGGGGTTCATGACGTACCTGCGTCTGGTTGCGCTTCTCAGCTTGAGCCTTGCTATCTTGAATATCTTACCGTTGCCTGCCTTGGACGGCGGCCGTCTTTTGTTCGTACTGGTGGAAGTCGTCCTACGAAGACCGGCGAACAGACGTTTTGAACTCACCACGAATGCTGTCGGGTTCACATTTCTCCTGCTCCTGATTCTGCTCATCACGTACCACGATATTTTGCGTCTCTTCCTGTAACCCCATTTTTCTGTGACGACGTCCGTCCTCGCTGCTCCGCCGGCTCCCGCCACCGCGACTCCCGGGCTCAAGAGTCTCTGGCTCGACATTCTCAAGAATATCGAACCCAAACTCCAGCGCAGTCAGTTCATCACGTGGTTCAAGGACACGATGGCGCTGGGCTTGGAGGAAGGGACGCTCGTCATTGGCTTGCCGCTGCCCATGTACTTGAACTGGCACATGGAGCACTACCGCACGATGACGGTGGAAAGCGCGCGCGCCGTGGATGAGCGCGTTCGTCACATCATCTACAAAGTGGATGTCGGTCTCAAGGACAACCCCGATCGCACATTCGACCTTTTGGAATGTTTCCCCGAGCAGCGACGCCGCAAACTCCCGGGCAAGCAGGAAGTGAAACTGGCGGAAGGACTCATCAGCAAAATTCTCACGCCCCGCTACATGCTGGAAAATTTTGTGGTGGGTTCGAACAATCGCCTGGCGCACGCGGCCTGCAGCGCCGTCGCCATGCAACCGGGTGGCAAATACAATCCCTTGTTCCTCTACGGCGGCGTGGGACTTGGCAAAACTCACCTGCTCCAAGCGACGGGCAACGCCATCCTCAAGCAATCGCCGAAAGCCACGGTGGTCTACACGACGACGGAAGATTTCACGAACCAAGTCATCGAGGCGATGCTCCACCAGAAGATGGATCAACTCCGCAACCGCTACCGTCGCGTGGACGTGCTCATCATCGACGATGTGCAGTTCCTGGCGAACAAAGAACGCACGCAGGAAGAGTTCTTCCACACGTTCAATGCGCTCTACGAAGAGCGCAAGCAGATCATCATCTCCGCCGATCGGCCGCCGAAGGAGCTTCAGCTGGAAGACCGTCTGATCTCCCGTTTTGAGCGCGGCATGATCGCGGATGTCAGTTCCCCGGATTACGAAACGCGTCTTGCCATCCTCACGGAGAAAGCGCAGGAATACGAGATCTTCATGGACAAGAATGTCCTCCAATTCATCGCCGAGCACGTGACGAAGAACGTCCGCGAACTGGAAGGAACACTCATGCAGGCCGTGGCGCAATTTGAACTCGAACAGCGCATGCCGACTGTCAAAAGCATCGCGGACATCATGCGAAAATTGAATAAAGATCCGCACGAAGAGGAAGAAGTGATCGGGTTCGCAATGGACGCCAAGCGTCAGCCCACCTTTCAGGAAGTCTTGGAAGCAGTGAGCCGCTACTACTCGGTCTCGGTGCAGGACATGATCGGTGCTTCGCGCGTGCGTGAAATCCTCATCCCACGGCAGATCGTCATGTATCTCGGCAAGAAACATCTGCGACTCAGTTACGTGCGTCTGGGTGAACTCTTCAGTAATCGCGACCACACAACCGTGATGAACGCCTGCAAAAAAATCGATACAAATTTGCAGAATGATGCGTTGCTGCTGCGTGAAATGCGGGCGATTGAGCAGGAATTGAAGATGGCGTAGAGAAAAGTATTTTGATTGAAAATTCCATGCAGAGAGTGTATTCCTAGGTCATCCTTCCCCCGTTTTCTATGAGTGGACATCCCATTGAAACGCGTCACAGTTTCCAGGTGGCACCCACGGGACATTCCGAAGCGGAGCGAGCGGCTGTTGAAGCGCGTTTGAAAGAGATAATCGATGAAGTTGAGCAGAGAAGAGAGACCTCGATGCCGCTCGAAACATTGAAAATGGAATGAGTGGAAGGTTTTTAAGCGCTGCTCATTCTTTTTCTTGACATGCATTATAAAGAGAATACGTTTCTTCCATGATTTTGAAGGTAGACGCCGCATTTGACCGTCCGCTTGAGACAGAAATGCTTGCGTGTTTCAGGGCGGAAGGATCAGGAACCCCTTTGAATTTGGACAAAGTTTTGGTGCGTGTGCAAGAGTTGCGCTTGCAAGGAATTCGCAGTAGCAAACTGCGGGGAATTATTCGTACTGCGGCACGAGAAGCCAAGAAGGAACAGTACGAAGGAGATTCCAAGTTGCACCGCATGGTTCCGCCCGACGATCATTTGTTATTCTTCGATTCTCTTGCGACCGACATTGCGATGCTCGTGTATCAAAAAATCGAAGAAACGGGCGATCACGGCTTGCCGGATGTTCGAGAGAAGAAGGCAAAGCAAGCGGAAACAGTCGTTTGCGGACTGACGGCAAATCTTCCTTCAACGGCAAGAAGATTGATCGGGCTCCCTACGAGAGAGTTTGGGGGTGAAGAGATTTCCTGATAGTCTTTCCGCATGTCAGCAAAAAAGGATCAACCGGATGCCTTGCACAACATGCGCCACTCGCTGGCGCACATTCTGGAGCAAGCAGTCCTCAAGCTCTGGCCGGACACCAAGTACAGCATCGGTCCGCCCATTGAGAACGGGTGTTACCATGATTTTTTGTTCAGCACTCCCATTTCCGAGGATGATTTTCCGAAGATTGAAAAGGAGATGAAGAAGATCATCCATCAAGGACAGACGTTTCGTCGCGATGAACTTTCGACGGCCGAGGCGAAGAAATACTGGAAAGAGCGCAAGCAGCCGTTCAAAGTCGAGATGATCGAAGACTTGGAAAAGAACGAAGGGGCGAAGACCGTGACGAACTACGCGAATATCGGGCCGAAGGGCGAAGAAACATTCGTGGATCTCTGTCGTGGCGGCCATGTCGAAAATACGAAGGAGATCGCTCCGGATTGCTTCAAGATCATGACACTTGCCGGTGCATACTGGAGAGGAGATGAAAAACGCGAACAGATGACGCGCATTTACATCGCGGCGTTCGCAACGAAAGCGGAACTGGATGCCTATCTGCAGATGATGGAAGAGGCAAAGAGACGCGACCATCGCAAGCTTGGCAAAGAATTGGATCTCTTCACGTTCAGCGACATGGTGGGTCCCGGACTGCCGCTCTGGACACCCAAGGGAACGGTCATTGCCGATGCCATCGAAGAACTTGCCAAAGAAAAAGAGGAACAGGGCGGCTACCTGCGCGTGCGCACGCCGCACATCGCGAAAGGAAAACTCTACGAGCAGACGGGACACTTGGCGCACTACAAAGAAACGATGTTTCCGCCCATGAAATTGGACGGAGAAGAAGAGTATTACTTGAAGCCGATGAACTGTCCGCACCACCACCAAATCTTCGCATCCCAGCCGCGCAGCTACCGCGATATGCCGCTTCGCCTTGCGGAATACGGGCATTGCTACCGCTATGAAGGAAGCGGCGCGCTTTTTGGGCTGATGCGCGTGCGTTCGCTTACGATGAACGATGCGCACATTTATCTGCGCGAAGACCAGTTTGAGGAAGAATTCCTTGCTGTCTGCAACCTGTACATGGAATATTTTAAGCTCTTCGACATCAAGAAATATGTCATGCGATTGTCATTGCACGATCCCAAAGGCCTGGGCAAGAAATACGTGGATGCTCCGGCGCTGTGGAAGAAGACCGAAGACATGGTGCGGAAAGTGATGAAGAAGTCGAGCATCGACTTCATCGAAGTGCCGAACGAAGCAGCCTTCTACGGACCGAAGATCGATGTCGAAGTCTGGAGCGCCATCGGGCGTGAATTCACGCTGGCGACAAACCAAGTGGACTTCGATGTGCCCGGAAAGGTGGGGCTCTCGTATATTGGCGAAGACGGCAAAGCACATGTGCCGCTCTGCATCCACCGCGCGCCGCTGGGCACGCACGAGCGCTTTATCGGCTTTTTGATCGAACACTTCGCAGGATTATTCCCGCTGTGGCTCGCTCCCATCCAGGTGGCATTGGTTCCGGTTGCAGGCACGCACGAAGACTACGCTTTGCAGATCGCAAAAGAATTAAAAGAACATCATGTTCGCACGGTGTTCTATGGACACGAAGAATCACTCGGCAAACGCATCCGCCAAGGAGAACAACAGAAGATTCCGTACCTCATCGTCGTTGGTGACAAAGAGGTGGAAGCGAAGAGCGTGACTGTCCGCAATGTGAAGACGAAGAAACAAGTGACGGTTTCGAAAGACGAATTTGTGAAGACGACAGTGCAGGATATTGCTGAACGCAAGCTGGAAGCATCGATTGGATAATTTTTCGATCACCTCTCCCTAATTCTTAGGATGGAAGAAATTGCCATTGATCCGCTTGTAGAGACGCGCGAATCGCGCGTCTCTACGGACGAACGGAAAGAAGAGGGCAAACCGATAAAAATCCTGCTATCCTTCCCCCATGTTCGAAGCCTTCCAGATCGGACCGTTCATTATTTGGACGCGGCTGGTGTTCCTGCTCATTGGCATTTGGCTCTCGGCGGAGTTTTTCTTCCGATTGGCGCAGAGTGCCAATCTTTCGCTCCAGCATTTCCGTGAGCATGCGCTGCACTATGCAGCTGCTTTCGTGCTGGGAGGAAGGATCATTGCCGTCGTTTCCGAGTATCGCGTGTACATGAAAGATATCTTGCGCATCTTCATTCTGTGGGATGGAGGATTCAGTTATTTGGGCGGCGTCATTGGCATCGGATTTCTGTTGTACTTTTCCACGAAGAATCAACGATCCACATTTCTGCAGTGGCTGGATGCACTCTTGCCTGCCGCCTGCCTGGGACTCGTTTTCTATTGGCTGGGATCATTTGCATCCGGCTCCCATTACGGCGAGCCGACGGATTCCTTCCTGGGTGTGACGTACGACGCCATGAACGTGCGCTACGCAGTGCCCATCCACCCCGTGCAGCTGTATTATGCCATCTTCTACTTTCTCCTCACGTTCCTGCTCCTCGTCATTCGCAAGCGCGCAAGGCGCGTGGGGGCGGAGACGCTGTTCGGAATTTTCCTTGCAACGGTGGGAACGTTCTTCCTGGAAAACTTCCGCGGAGACTTTGGCATTCCTGTGTTCGCCATGAAGATCGACTTTGTCATCCTCCTCATGCTCTTCATCAGTCTCGGCATCTTTGCCGTCATTGAACTCAAACTCAGCAATCGCATGCTCATACTCTGCGAAGCGCTTCTCGGTCTCTTTTACGGCGGTTACCTCTTCATCCGTCCGTGGCTTCACTTTGCCACGTTTGAACTCCGGTTCAGTCAATTCCTCTCCATTCTCGCGCTGCTTGCAACCATCGTCTACGTGGTAGTGCATCGTCGGCGTTATCCCCATCTTTAATCATGTCGTTCTCCATACCTTCCGCTTTTTTCATTCTTTCTTCGGATCCCGTATTTCGCACGGCGCAACTTGCGGTGCTCGCGTTGGGTATTCTCGACATGTTCCTCATTCTCTTCGCCACACGTGATGTCATCCTTCGCAGCCATTCTTTCTTTTTCCAAGCGTTTGCCATTTTGATCACCGCCGTGCTGCCGTTCTTTGGATTTTTTCTGTACGTGCTCATTCGTCCGTCTCAGACCATCCGCCAACGGGAGACGGATACCATGCTTCGGGAACTGATGAAATCGAAAAAAGAGGTTGTCCCGGAGGGGCAAATGGGGCTAGGGTTCCCCCCGGCAGATGCATCCAACGATGTCTCTTCCTAATGTTTCCTTCGCCGCTATGCAGATCCTCTCCTACCTCTTTTATCCAAATCCCGGAAACGCGGCCTATACAAGCCCCAAAGCGTTGCTGCTGTTGGCGGTCTGCGCAGGACTTCTTTTGATCGCAGCAAGCATCAAAGTCTGGCGCATGAAACTGAAAAATCCCGTAACGAAAAAACTCAGCGGCACGTGGCCGGCATCATTCCTCTGGTTCGGCATCGTCGGTCTTGTCCTCGTCGTTTCCCGCGTGGAAAACATCCAGTTCCTCGCCATGCGTTTTCTCTGGGTGCTGTGGGGCGCCTCCTTTTTCCTCTTTGTTTTCTTCCAGGCGAAGCGGTACCGCATGCGCAATTACGAAGTGTTGCCGAAAGTCGTCTCCACCGATCCTCGAAGCAAATATCTTCCGGGCAAGAAAAAACGGTAATTCTCCACTCTTATGACGGAAGTCATCCATCAAGGAATCAGTTGGCGCGATTACGCAAATCCTTCCGAGGAGGAACTCCGCGAGCTGCAGCAGCGCTACCATTTCCACGATCTTGACATAGAGGACTGCCTCAGCGAGAACGAGCGACCGAAGATCGAGGAATATGAACAGTACATTTTCCTGGTGTTTCACATTCCGTACATGGGCAAGAACGACCGCATCGTGAAGGAAGAAGTGAACATCTTTTTGGGTGCGGATTTCATCATCACCATCCACGGCGGCAAGATTCCGCTCATTTCCACGATGATGCAGGAGATCACGGATTTTCAGGAGAAGAAGCTGGAATACTTGCAGGAAGGAACGGGCTATTTCCTCTACGAATTCATGCGCCAGCTCTTCGACCAGGGGTTTCCGTTGGTGGATGCCATCAAGAAGAGACTTCGCACCGTGGAGGAGGAGCTCTTCGAACGTGAAGCCGAAACCGGCGTGCACCGCGACATTCTCGGCGTGAAGCGCAACATCATCACCATGCGCAGCATCATCCAGCCGCAGCGCACGCTCATTGCCGTGCTGGAGCACAAGAACAAGAAATTCATTTCTCCCGACCTCGGCATCTACTTCGATAACATTTTGGATGCCATCGAGCGCCAGTGGGCGCTGCTGGAAACCGCCAAGGAAGTGAGTGATGCATTGCACGAAACGCATGAGTCGTTGCTGAGCCACAAAACGAACGCCGTCGTGCGCGTCCTCACCGTCATCAATGTTCTTTCTCTCTTTCCCATCTTCGTGACGGGACTCTATGGAATGAACGTGCATCTTCCGTATGCAGAGAGTCCGTATGCTTTCATTTCCATCACATTGGTGATGATTGCAGTATTCGTTTGGACCATTTGGTACTTCTTGAAGAAGAATTGGTTTTGATGTTGTGAATAGAAGATTGATTTTGAACCAGGTGCAATGGACGCTCGATTTTGATCGAGTGGTACGTGGTGGGATTTCAAGAATCGAAGTAACACCAAACACCAAGGGAAGGGAGTAAGTTCCAAAATTCTCAAGGACTTTTTTCCCTGGGTACTTGGTTCTTTCTTGGTGTTTGGTGATACTTGGAGCCTTTTGTGCAGATTTTCGATAATTCGCATTCATCTAAAGAATAGAAGGACTGAAAGGGAATGGAACCGCTTCCACAAGCTCAAAAATAGTAGAATTGACAGTTGGCTGCAACTAAAGGAGAATCTCCGTTCCTATGCCACTGAAACACTTTACGGAGACTCTCCTCATCGTTCTTTTGGGTCTCGTCACGCTTCTGACGGGTGTAGTCATGGACACACTGCCTCTTCTTCCGGAAGGTGCATTACCATGGGCGATTGCGTTTGCGGTTGCGCTTCTGTACGGACTCTCGCTCTATCCACTGCTCAAGAAGAACCGAGCCGATAATTCGTTCCGCATTCTTCATTTTCTTCCGGCGGCCATGCTCGTTCTCTGGCTTGCGATCGAATTGCTCACGCTCAAGTTTCCGCAAGCTCTTGCATTGCATCATTGGTACACCTGGGGATGGTCGGTGGTGGTCGTTGTTCTCTGCTTCCTCTTCTTCATCGCATTCTGTCTGAACGTCATTCGCCGCCGTGTGCCGCGCATTGCGTTGCTCCTTCTGCTCCTTGTTCCTTTCACGGGACTCGCATTCGCAAGCGAGCAGTACTACCACTGGGATCAGCAAGTTTCGTCCATCGTGTGGCAAGGGAACTGGTGGGATCTCGTCGGGACGGGCACGATCATTGCCGGCACCCAGAATGGCGACAACGCCAATTTGGATCCTTCGGATAATCCGCAAGAGGAAGCATGGAGACGCCGTCTTCGTGCGTTGGATGAACGCAGGAAGAGCATTGCAGATGAGAAAGATGGCAAGAGCAGCAGCTCCAAAATTGCCTCGAAGGCTTCTTCCAAAGCATTGGTTGCTTCTTCCTCCAGCCGCGTTGCATCTTCGGCTCGCTCAAGCACCGGTCAAAAGAGCAGTGGTCGCGAGATTGCCCAAGTCAAAACTCCTCCTCCGCGCCTCCCAACATCGGGTGGGGAAATGAGCGGCTTGGTATTTGCAATGCTGGCAGGCTACATGTCAGTCTTGCACCGCAGAGCAGTCAAACGCCGTGGTTGAAGCAATTTGACCGGTTTACAATGCAAGGTATATCCTTGTTTCTCATGGCTGATACTGATCCTGCAACCAAAGGCGACCTCAAAATCGTTCAATCAGATCTGAATGACTTACGATCCGAGATGATGGATCGTTTTGATCAACAACATCATTCTTTGATGATCATGTTTGAACAATTCAAGCACGATGTGCTCGGCGGATTTCGCGACTTTGCTTCGGTTCAGAAAGATAAAAACATTAATCATGAACAGCGCATTCAGCATCTCGAAAAGATAGTCGGTGCAACTGCAGCATAAGTCTGTACATTCGCGTGGAGCAAGCGATCTTTGTTTTTCGTGGATCTTTTGTCTAGCATGGGTGCATGATAAAGATTGCCACATTGCATGCACGCCAAATCCTCGATTCCCGTGGAACCCCCACGGTGGAAGTGGATTGCATGTTGGAGGACGGCAGTCTTGGACGTGCAGCCGTTCCTTCCGGGGCATCCACGGGCTCGCACGAAGCTTTGGAACTGCGTGACGATGACAAGAAGATCTACAACGGAAAATCGGTGGAGAAGGCCGTCGGCAATGTCGATGGAGCCATCGCAAAAGCGTTGAAAGGATCCTCTGTTTCGGATCAGCGCACCATCGATCTGAAACTCATTGATCTGGATGGCACGCCGAACAAATCCAAACTGGGTGCCAATGCCATTCTCGGCGTTTCCATGGCAATCTGCCGTGCACGCGCCCTTGGCGAGAAGCAAAGTCTCTGGCGCTCCCTTCAAGTGCAATTTGGCGAGGAATCCAAAGAAGTGCGCCTGCCGGTTCCGCTGATGAATGTTTTAAATGGCGGCGTGCATGCGGATAACGGACTCAGCTTTCAAGAGTTCATGATCGTCCCGACGGAATTCAAAACATTTGCCGAAGCGCTCCGCGCAGGTGCCGAAGTCTTTTATGCACTTAAAGATATGCTCAAAAAATTCCAGTACGTTACGGCAGTGGGGGATGAAGGAGGCTTTGCACCCATGCTCGCCGATGCGGATCACGTGTTCTCCATGCTGATGTCTGCTATCGACGCAGCAGGATACAAAGGCAAAGTAAAACTTGCGATCGACGCCGCTGCATCCGAGTTTCATCAGAAAGGCGTCTACACGGTCGATGGCAAGAAACGTTCCTCCAATGAACTCGTGCAGTATTACGAAGAACTATGCAAGAAGTACCCCATCATCAGCATAGAAGACAGTCACAGTGAAGATGACTGGGAAGGATTCACTGCCATGCAAAAGGCACTGGGAGATCACGTGCAGCTTGTCGGTGATGATCTTCTTGTGACGAGTACAAAGCGGATCGACGAAGCCATTCAGAAAAAAGCTGTGAATGCAGTGCTCATCAAGTTAAACCAAATCGGCACGGTGAGCGAAACTGTGGATGCGATTCAGCGTACGCAAAAGAATGGTTGGAATGCCGTCGTGAGCCACCGCAGTGGGGAGACGGAAGATACGTTCATTGCACACTTGGCAGTCGGTCTTGGCACAGGGCAGATTAAAACTGGATCACTTTCGAGAACGGATCGCATCTGCAAATACAATGAACTCCTGAGGATTGAGGAGGAAGCAGGGAAGAAGGCTTCTTATCGATCGCCTTTTGGTGCGTAACGATTTATCCACCATTGTTTCAACGGTGGCAGCGTGACGGTGGAAAGCAGGTACGCGACACTGGGAATCAATGCATTCAAAAAAGGATTCGGAGCATCCAACATCCAGAGAAGAATTGATGCTGTGAGATACGTCAAAATTCCAATTGTCATGCGCCGAAACATGCTCGTTTCCCAAGCCTTATCCGCTTCCACGCGTTTATTGCGTTGCAGTATTGCTTCGATGTTTGATTCAAGATTTCCCATAGTAATGGTCGGGACGACAGGACTCGAACCTGCGACCTCATGCACCCCATGCATGCGTTCTAGCCAACTGAACTACGTCCCGAACCGGTGATGATTTTCACTCTGAAGAGTGGGGTATCGGAAGTATATCATGGTATGTGGCTAGGAAGGCGAGTGATACGATTCTCGGCTAAACGAATGACCAATGACAGGCAATGACCAATGACCAAAAATAACCTTGGTCATTGGGATTTGGTCATTGGTCATTTGTCATGCCCAGAACCTCTTCCACACGGCTTTGGTTTGTGCTTAGATAACCCCTTTTATGCCATGCGGTTTCGCCAACACGGGCACAGGGGAAGAATTGCTTAAAATAGACAAATATGTTATAATAATATGTTAAGCATATGAGCTTATCTCTCACTGAATTCTCGGCTGCAACCAAGGTGATAGAAGATCACCGGAAGATCCTTGTGATACCGCATGCCAATGTGGATCCGGATGGTCTCAGCAGCGCTTTGGCCTGCTACGAGATGTTTAGGGCCATTGGCAAGGACGTGACGGTCATCTGTCCGGATACGCCGCCGGAATCATTGGAATTTTTGCCGGGCTTTGAGAAGATAGAACAGGAGATAGCAGAGAGCCAGAACTTTGTCCTCACCATCAACTTGGATGACGGCGTGGAAGTCGACAAATTGCGCTACACGGTCGAAGACCGAAAGGTGAACATCATCGTCGTGCCGAAGTCTGGGCGCATTCTCCCCGGGAATATTTCCTTTGGAGAAGGAGAGAAGAAATATGATCTCATCGTCGTCGTGGACAGCGCGGATCTCGCGCTCCTCGGATCCATCTACACCGAGCACACGGATTTCTTCGCAGGTGTTCCCATTCTCAATGTCGACCATCACATTTCCAATGTGAAGTTCGGACAGCTGCAACTTATCGATCCGACTGCCGCCAGCGCCACCGAAGTGCTCTACACGTGGTTCATGCAGAACGCAGAGTGGCGCAGGAACATCACGCCCGATATGGCGACACTGCTTCTCACGGGTTTGATCACCGATACGCGGAGTTTCCAGAACCCGAACACCACGCCACGCTCGCTCGAAATCGCAGCGGAACTCTTGGAGAAAGGTGCACGCCAGCAGGAGATCATCCAGCATATTTACAAGACGAAGCCTTTGAGCACACTCAAGATCTGGGGACGCGCACTCAATCGTATCCAAATGGATCCGGATGCAGGCATTGTGTGGTCTGCCATCAGCAAGGAAGATCTCGATGAAATGGGTGCAACGGCCAAGGAGACGTCGGGCATTTTGGATGAACTCATCTCCACGATTCCGAATGCCGATGTGCACGTGCTCTTTACGGAGCTGGAGGAAGGAGGACTGAAAGCAAGCATGCGCTCGTCACCCGCCATCGACGTCAGCCGTCTCGCAGGCGAAACGTATGGTGGCGGCGGTCATGCACGCGCCTCCGGTTTCCGCGTAAAAAACTTTTCCAACTTCCAACTGCAGGTGCTAGAGAGCGTGCAAAAATTGAAGGAGGGGATGAAGCGCCAAAGCGCGGAAGCGGACGCCGAGTTCCCACGCGAACAGGAGTTCCTTCCGCAAGCGACGGATGCGTCGCCCAAGCCGGTTCAGAAGAAAGAAGAAGCCGCTCCTAAGAAAAGCAGGAAGGAGTCCGTACCCGAGAAGAAAACGATTAGAGAGAGGGATATTGTGAAGGATCTGACACCGGGGGATTAATGGCATAACGCAGAGCGCCCATTCGTGGGCGCGGTTTTTTCGTTTCTATTCAACCGCGGCCAGGAATGGCCGCTCTTCTATTTCTTGATGGCTTCTGTTACGCTACGAGCGGCTTTTTCCTTATTTCTATGCGCCTTGTTCAGGTGGCAAAGGCATTGGGCATGACAGGACAAGAACTGCGACACGAGCTGTCGCAGGTCAACTTTGGGGTCAAGCCGACGGACCGCGAGATCCCGGATGCGCTTGCGAAGGGTGTTCTTCGTTTCGTTGCGCAGAAGAAGGGCATCACCATCGACGTCGATAATTTGGGATTGGATATGGGAGAAGAAGAAAGTGAAGAGTTTGCGCAGGAGAGCGCGACCACGACGGTGGAATCAGCGGATGGAGCGGGAGCACCCCAGCAAGCTGCAGCACCCGCCAAAGCTCCCGTGTCCACGGAAGGATTGAATGTTCTTCGAAAACTCTCTTTGGAAGACGTCTCCAAGGAAGCGATCCAAAAGCAGACGCAGGCATTGAAGGGGACGAAAGTGGATCGCGAGGATCGCTTGCGAGAACAGAAGGCATTGGCAGCCGTGCAGAAGAAAAAACAGACATCGCAAACAGTGCAGGAACAAATCAAAAAGAAGGAAGGACTCGTCATGTTGCCGGATCAAATCTCCGTGAAAGAACTTGCGGAGAAGACAGGCATTCAAGTGCCCATGATCATTCAGACGCTCATGAAGAACGGTGTCATGGCCACCATCACGCAATCCATTGATTACGACACGGCGGCAATCGTCGCAACGGAGCTGGGCATAGAGGTGCAGCGTGAACTCCGTTCCGCGAAGGCCGAAGATCTTCTCTCGAAAAACTTGAAGGAACTCTTGAAAGACGAGCCGGAAAACTTGGTTCCGCGCCCGCCCATCGTCGTCGTGATGGGACATGTGGACCACGGGAAGACCGCGATCCTCGATGCCATCCGCGAAACGGATGTCGTGTCGCAGGAAGCAGGCGGTATTACGCAGCACATTGGCGCGTACCAAGTGGAACATATGTCCGGAGGCGAGAAGAAAAAAATCACGTTCTTGGACACTCCCGGCCATGAAGCGTTCACCGCCATGCGCGCGCGCGGAGCCCAGCTTACGGACATCGCCATCATCGTGGTGTCTGCGGAGGAAGGAGTGAAGCCCACGACCATCGAGGCAATCCACCATGCCAAGGATGCAGGTGTTCCCATCATCGTCGCCATCAACAAAATCGATCGTGAGCGCGCGGATCCGGATAGGGTGAAAGGGGAACTGGCCGCGCATGAATTGCAGCCCGAAGAATGGGGTGGCACAACGCCGATGGTGCACACGTCCGCCGTCACCAAGCAGGGGATTCCCGATTTGCTTGATCACATTCTGCTCCTTGCGGAACTCCATAACATCCGGGCGAACCCGAACCGCACGGCCGTTGCGACGGTCATTGAAAGTCATTTGGATACGTCGCTGGGGTCACTCGCCACGCTCATCGTCAACGCGGGCACGCTCCACGTCGGTGATGTGTTCATCTGCGGCAGGACGCTGGGACGCGTGAAAACCATGATGGATGCGCACGGCGTAAGGCTCACGGAAGTATTGCCCTCCGGAGCGGTGCGGATATCCGGTTTGAACGATGTGCCGCAAGTGGGCGACATCATCCAGGTGGTGCCGTCGGAGAAAGAAGCCCGTGTGCTCCTGGATGCAGTCCTTGCAAAAGAATCGGATAAGCCCAAGCGCAGTTTTGCGGATCTCGTCAGCCGTCTCTCGGAAGGCAAATTGACGCAGCTCAAGATCGTCCTCAAGGCCGATGCACAGGGATCCCTGGAAGCGATCCAGGAAGCGTTGTCCCGCCAAATCACGGAAGGAGGAGTCAGCGCGAAGATCATTCACACGGCCGTGGGGGCTGTCTCCGAAAGTGACGTGATGATGGCTGCCGCCAGCGAAGGAATCGTGCTCTCGTTCAATGCACCTGTCTCGGGTGATGTGTTGCGGACAGCGGAACGCGAGGGCGTGAAGGTGCTGCAGTATTCCATCGTGTACGATCTACTTGCCGAAGTCGATCGCTTGCTGAAAGGGTTGATCGAACCCGTGGAGGAGGAAAAGATTTTGGGACATCTGGAAATTCGCGGCGTGTTCCTGACGAAGAAAAAAGAACAGATAGTCGGCGGCAAAGTGACGGATGGCATCATCAAGCGCGTGCCATTCCGCTTGATGCGAGAGGACAAAGAAGTCGCCGTTGGACGCATCACATCGCTCAAGCACGTCGACAAGGACATCAAAGAAGCCAAGGAAGGAACCGAGTGCGGCATGCGCGTGGAAATCAGCGTTCCCATCTTGGAAGGGGACGTGATGGAAGCGTACACGCGCGAACTCAAGCGCAAGGAAGAGGTTTAGGTCTTCTTCACCTCCTTCGTCGCATCGATGAATGTCTTGAACGCGGTTTCATCGCACCCGATCTTGATGCATTCCTTGACGATGGCATTCGCTTCGTCACTGCGACTCTTTTGCAGGATGTTCTTGAACTGCACAAAATCTTTTCCGTTCGTGATCATCGCTTGCAGTTTCTCGCGCACTGCGGGAGTGTCCGCTCCCAGTTTCCTCAAGAGGAAATCCCGTTCCTTCGGATCTGTCGGGGCTTCGCCGCGCGCCATCGCATTCCAGATATTCTTCTCTGCGTCGGAGAAGGAGTCGGTATCCAAGTTCCTGATCTTCTCCGCTGTGTTTGCCCACTCAAGCCCGCGAATGGCGTAATCTTTTACCAATGTTTGGTAGGGCTCGGTTGCCTTTCCCAAAAATGCGATTTCGCGCCGCAAGGATTCACTGCCCATTTCGCCCAGCCGTCCGCCCATGGCTGCCAACGCCGCAAGACCCAGGTAGAACGCGGGCAAGCGAATGTCCTTGTCCGGTCTGCGCAGCGCAATGCCCAGCGTCGCGATGCCAAGGATTCCTCCCACGCCCGCCAGCGCCAAACGGGCTGCAAAATTTTCTTTTTTTTCCGTCACGGACTTTGGGAGCTGTACGGGAATGGGTTGTTCGGGATGTCGAATGAACGATTCTTTCCGCTGCAGATCTTCGTATGCCTCGAGTGCCCTGAGTGTGTTTCCCACTGCCGCCTGAACAAAGGCAGGAGCCGGTGTTTGCAGCCACTTCGTGAGGTGATTTCGGTACCGTGTGATCGCGGCGAGGTTGATGGTGCCGTTATTGAGGAGAAAAATCGCATCTGTATCCACGCCATCCTGTGGATTCTTGGGAAAATTGAACCCAAGTGCGCGGTGCACTTCTTCCAGTTCCTCCCGCAGCGAAGTGAATTCCTGGGGAAGAGGCAGATGTTCTTTTGCGAGCTTCAACGCATTCTCCATCGTCGCGCGCGCTTGCGAGAGATGGGCATCCACCACGCTTTTGCACTGATTGAAAAGCGCGGGGATCATTTTGTCCCTCTGTTTTGGATCCGGAACGATTCCATAACGCCTCAAGGTGCTGTCGAGTGCCGCGCAATTCTGTTCCAGTTTCTTTTCCGGGGATTCCGTGCCGGTTTCCATGGGAGCCTCAATCTTTTTTTCGGGGTCGGTCATGGTTGATTAGGGTGCAGGGGGGCCGCCGGCACCGGCGGGAGGAACAGCAGCAGGAGCGGCGCCTGGGGGTGGAGCGGCTGGATTGGAAGCGGGTGGTGCGACGACCGGAGGAACGGGAGGTACGACAGGAGCAGCAGGCGCTTTACTGTCCACGAGTGCTTGTCGCAATGCTTTGCCATGAGCTTCGGAAGAAAAATCGCGATGAGACAATGCCTCCACAATTTGATCCGGTGTCAGAAGTTTTATCTCTGCATCTTTTGTTTTTATTTTTAAAGCAGTCACGAGATCATTGAGCAACCTTTTGCGATCTGCTGCAACAGTTGAGCGCGCAATATCCGCAATTTTACCTTTCAGTTCCGGAGCAAGACCGTCTTTATTTATAGATGCACGAGTCTTTGCCATCTTCTCTGGGTCGCCGCCCCTTCCGCTACTGCCGTCCCATCGTCCATTGTCATCCAAGTCCTGATTCCAGCGACGAGGATCTAGACTCTTGAAAGCCTGCAACGGAGACATGCCTCCGCCTACGGGCAGGAACGGCAAGGCCAGAGGAGCCTTGAGAGCGAGCTTGCCGAAGTTCTTGCCGTATTGACCGATCGGTTCCGTGACTTTTCCAATGATTTCATTTTGTTTGAGAACCATGAAGACGCCGATCCAGAGCACGACGATCGCGAGGATCATCCACATGAGTTGCCAAATGTCTTTCACGCCCGCGAGCAGCGGGAGAGCCGTGTCCAATTTTGCAAATCCCGGCGGGATGGGCGTGTTGACGCCGGCGTTGATCATGACAAATCCCACCGTAAAGGGGATGGCAACCATGGCGGGCAAGAATGCCGCCGTGAGGAAAAGCTTTCCGATTTTTTCCCAAGGATTAAAACCCGGAATTTTATCTCCAATGACAAATCCCATCACGGCGACGGGCATGAAGGCCATGGTGATCCAGAGGATGGGAATGCGGATAAAGAACGCCAGCACCAGAGCGAGGATGGGGAAAAAGAGCGCAATGTGGATGATGAATACCAGCACGATGCGCATGATAAACATCAGCATTTCTCGAATGTCGCTTTTGTCTTCCGGCGCCACCGCTCCGCCTGCTCGCGGATTCACCACCTGCGCAAGCACGGCCAGCCGTGCATGGTTGATGATGAGACCGTTGATGACGGCGTTGTGGTCCCACGTCTCCGGAGCATCGAAGGGAGATTCATGAAAGCAGACGAGTCCGCTCAAAGGACACACCCATCGTGGTGCGGGAGTGGCCGGATCATCGGGCGTGATTTTTTCCGTCTCCTCAAAGAACTTCACGTCATCCACGATACGACATGGCTCTGCGGGTTTTGCGGGATCATCGGACGGAATGCGGCAGGTGACGTCCGCCACTTCCAGGAGGGAAGGAATCTGATACACGGTGTAGGTGAGCACTTGGCTCACATCCAGAATGACGCGCGGAATGAACCAGGAGAAATTGATGAGCACGACGGCCAGCACGAACTTTGCCCGATAGTTCTTCACGAGCTCCGTATTCGTTTTGATGATCGTCATCACGGCGCCCACCACAAGCAGGATGGCAAAGATGACGTTCATCAAATCACGCGTCAGCTGCCAGATGGTGTGGAGCATGCTGAGGAGCGGCCCGTCACCGCCGCCTTCCTTGAGGTCGAAAATGAAGAAGGGATCCAGAACGATGTCGAGCAGGCGAAAGAGAATCCACATGAGGAGATTCATTCCCGTAATCAGGATGGACAGTGCAAATGCCAGCCAGCTCATAAGTGCCTGCGATTCTTCATTGAGTCCCGCCGCATGCACGACGGGAATACTCAACAGGCTCTCTGCAAAACCGCTTGTACTCGACCAAACAAGGAACAGCACGGATGCGAGAACGAGGATTTTTTTTGGTATTCGCATTTCCCACTATCATAGCAGATATTACTGCAAAACCCAAGGCAGCGAGTAGGGGATACTGCACAGACACAAGCCAAAATGCATGAGTTGCAAAGAGATACCAGAACACAAATTGTTCTCCAAGGCGAGTACTTTTTGTGTTCAACGATAAATTTTTAAAAACAACTAATACGATGATTTTGGCTTACATAAAATGAAATAATTGAATACATAAGATGTTCTATCACCTGAATACTTTTCTTGCACTAGAGGGGCACCTATGAGTAATGTTTGTGAACATGTCTAGCGTCGTCCTCAAAGCACTGTTCAGCTCCCAGACGCGGGTGAAACTCTTGTCGACCTTTCTCCTGCATCCGGAACAGGAATATTTCATCCGGGAGCTGACACGACTTTTAGGCGAACAAATCAATTCCATTCGCAGAGAGCTCGAAAATCTCCGTCGCATCGGGCTCGTGAAAGCGCGTCATAAGAACCGCAAAAAATATTACAAGATCGATGCTGATTTCCCGCTCTACGCAGACCTCCGAAACATCTTCGCCAAGGAGATCCAGGCAGAGAGTCCGGTCGTCGCAAACTTGAAGAAGTTAGCGAATGTCGACCTCGTCCTTCTGGCCGGCATGTTCACGGGTACTGAAAGTAAAGTGGATCTACTCATCGTAGGGACGGTGAAGAAGGAGATCCTGGAAGCGCTCCTGCTCCAGGATGCGTCCCTCAAAAACGTGAAATACTCCATCTTCTCGGAAGCGGATTTCCTCTACCGCCTGAGCCTGAAAGATCGCTTCATCTTGGAAATTCTCAATGATCCTCGGAACTTGATCGTGTTCAACAGCATGCAGAAGCAGATAGATGAAGCAAAAGGTAAACGGTAAAAAGATTACGAAGAATCCGATGAATCCGAAGAACCCGAGAAGAGCCTTCATTTTTTTATCGTCGGATTCGTCGATTTCTTCGGATTCCTCGGGTTCCTCTCTCAGGCGGAACCCTTGACTTCCTATAGACTAAATTCTAGGATAGGCCGTCTTTTATGCCTTCCCAGCTTCTTCACGACGAGGCCAAGAAATACGTCAAAAACCGTCCTGCTTTGGTACCGGGTGCCACGGTGCGTGTGCATGAGAAGATTCAGGAAGGGGAGAAGCAGCGCGTCCAGATTTTCGAAGGGCTCGTCATTGGCATGCACAAAGGCCACGTTTCCACTGACCGTTCCTTCACGGTGCGCAAGATCGCATCCGGTGTAGGCGTGGAGCGCGTCTTCCCATTGCACTCGCCATTGATAGAAAAGATCGAAGTGAAGAAGATCGCCAAAGTACGCCGCGCTAAACTCAACTTCCTGCGCGGACGCAAGGGCAAGTCCGCAAGGCTGAGTGAGCGCTTTACGACGGACGATGAATTTGCGATAGCCGTGCAGGCGGAAGCTCCGGTCGCTGCAAAGGAAGAAGAAATCATCCAGGCTCCGGCAGAAGAAAAGAAAAAGGAGAAGAAAGCCGAATAGTGGGTGATGGAGATCATCGGTATGATGGCCACATGCGGTTTTTGCTCGTGGGAAATTACGGCGTCGGCAACTTGGGAGATGAAGCATTGAAGGATTACTTCTTGAAGCGCTTCCCGAACATCGAGTGGAGTGTTCTTTCGGCTCATCCGAAACCTGGTGAGCTGCCGCGCCTGCCCGGCGGGATCAGATCCTTTCTTCGTTTCGATTGGATGCGGACGCTCAAAGCATTGCGCCAGAGTGACGGGATGGTCTTTGGCGGAGGATCACTTTTTACCGACCAGGAATCCGTGATGGCTTGTGTCCTTTGGGGAATCCATGCCTTCGCGTCGATGCTTTTGAGAAAGCCGTATTTTTTGGCATTCCAAGGGATCGGACCGTTCCGGACAGGCATCGGGAAATGGATCGGCCATCGCGTGTGTTCGAAGGCAGCATTCCTCTCTGTGCGAGATGAGATGTCCACTGCTCGCGTGGCTGCTTGGAGATTGAATAAAAATAGTATTCAAACTTTTGATCCTGTTTTTGATCTGATAGAAGCCAAAAAAATCGATGTGAGTACAAAAAATATACTCATACTTATTCCCCGTGTAAATTCAGGATCAGCCTTCCTGGCGGAAGCAAAAAAGTTCGCAGAGGAGAAAGCGTATGCATCCATCCGTATCCTCCTGCTTCAGTCCAAGGATCCCAAAGAAGTTCGCTTTGCGGCGAAACTCCGATCAATATTGCCTGGGGAAGTCACACCCTCAGACGCATCTACATTGCACGATCTTGTCACTGCTCTTTCCCATGCGTCACTCGTACTCACAGAGCGCTATCACGGAGCATTGGCTGCGCTTGCGTTGGCCAAAGAAACCGTGATCGTGACGCAGAGGAAAGACGATAAGCTCGCATCGCTTCAGGGGTATTTCCCGGTTTCCGAGGACATCATTGCGTTGCTGCGTGGGCGCATACGAGCGGGGGAGACTGCACTCCGGGAAGCGTTCCGAAAGCTTTCAGCATAGCTTTTTTCGCTTCTGCAAGGCATCCTATGGCGGATGGAAATCCGGAATTTCTGCATCATTGCTCATATCGATCACGGCAAGTCCACTCTTGCCGATCGTATGATCGAGATGACAGGCACGCTGCAAAAGCGAGAGATGAAGGAGCAATTGCTGGACTCCATGGATTTGGAGCGAGAGCGGGGGATTACGATCAAATTGACCCCCGTGCGTATGAACTTCGAGGGCATCCAGCTGAACCTCATCGACACGCCGGGGCACACCGACTTTCGTTACGAAGTGAGCAGATCCTTAGCCGCCTGTGAAGGAGCGATCCTGCTCGTCGACAGTTCCCAAGGCATCCAAGCGCAGACGCTTGCCGTGCTCTACATGGCCATGGAGCATGATCTGAAAATCATTCCGGTCTTGAATAAGATAGATCTTCCTGCGGCCGACCCGGAACGCGTGTCCGGCGAAGTGATGCGGCTGCTTGGGTGCGCGAAAGAAGAAATCCTTTTGATCTCTGCGAAAGAGGGCAGGGGAGTGAAAGAAGTATTGGAAGCCGTCATCGAACGCATTCCTCCGCCCAAAAAATCTTCTGCGGGACCGGAGCAGGCACGTGCGCTCATTTTCGATGCCATCATGGACAGTTACCGCGGCGTCGTCGCATACGTGCGCATCATGGAAGGATCCTTTAAAAAAGGACAAAAGGTTCACTTCCTCGGTACAAAAACATCGTTGGAAGTGCAGGATGTCGGGCACTTCTCTCCCAAATACATTTCCGATGATCTCTTGTCCGAGGGGCAGATCGGGTACATCGTGACCGGCTCCAAAGACGTGCACCAAGTCCATACCGGCGACACCATTGCATCTGATCCCGCGCTGTCGGCGCTTCCCGGCTACGCACCGGTGCAACCCATGGTCTTCGCGGGTTTGTATCCCACGCAGGCGGATGAGTATCCGCAGCTCCGAGAGGCGCTGGAAAAACTCTCGCTGAATGACGCAGCCCTTCGTTTTGAGCCGGAGCGCAACGCCGCGCTCGGGAACGGTTTCCGCTGCGGATTCCTCGGTCTTCTTCATATGGACATCATCCAGGAACGTTTGGAGCGCGAATACAATTGTGACCTCATCATCACGGCGCCCAGTGTGCTCTACGAGATCGAACTCACGGCCAAGAATCCCGGAGAGATTGTCCGCACGAGCTTGATGAAAGAAGATGATCCTGCAACGGCCTTGATCAGCAATCCCGCCGACTTTCCGGATCCCACGTACATTGCGGAAGTGCGAGAACCGTGGGTGAAGCTGGAAGTCGTCTGTCGCAAGGAAGATGTTGGTGCCGTCATGCAGCTCACCCAAGATCGCCGCGGGTCATACCAGAAGCTCGAGTACTTGGATGCCGATCGCGCACTCCTGGAATTCGAAGTCCCATTGCAAGGAATCGTTCTGGATTTCTTCGACCAACTGAAATCCGCAACGTCCGGTTACGGTTCCATGAGCTACCAGTTGCTCGGCCACCGAGCAGGGGATCTGGTGAAGCTCCAGATTCTTCTGATGGGCGAACCTGCGGATGCGCTCAGTACCATCGTCCATCGCAGCGAGGCACACGCCGTCGGTGCCATCGTGTGCAAGAAACTCAAAGAAGTCATGCCGCAGCAGCAGTTCCAAGTCCCCATCCAGGCAGCCATCGGCGGCAAAGTCGTGGCGCGCGAAACGCTCTCGGCCTATCGAAAGGATGTGACCGGCTACCTCTACGGCGGCGATGTCTCGCGCAAAAAGAAGCTCCTGGAAAAACAGAAGAAAGGAAAGAAGCGCATGAAACAGATGGGCAGTGTGACGCTCTCGCAGGATGCGTTCTTGGCGGTGCTCAAGCGATCATAAGATCCGTTCGGTGCAGTTGATCTTCCCACTCCGCTCGGCATTCATCGCACTTCCGTTGGAAGGGGAGGTCCGCGATCATTTTCGAGAGCTGCAAGAGCGCTTACAAGAATACGAAGAAATCCTCAGTTTTCAGTATCCTGCATCGCCGCACCTCACGCTGCAGTTTTGGCCATCCATGATGGAGATCGAATATCATCAAGCCTTGAAACAAGCGGAAGCCGTTGCGGGAAAGGCAGAGCCGTTCTCGTTAAAAATTGAAGGAGTGGAAACGTTCGGCGATAGAGGCAGAGATCGCGTATTGTTTCTTTCCGTTCCTTTTTCGGAGCCACTCGCGCGACTCAAGAAACTCTGTCCATGGCCGAGTGAGAAACAATTTCATCCGCACATTACGCTTGCGCGCATTCGACACCCGGAGCGATTTACACGCGTGAAGAAGCGCGTCATGAAAATGCTCAGCGATGCATTATTCGACATGAACGTCGATCGATTGCGTTTATATGCGGAAGTCGACGGCCGCAAGCAGACAGTGCTGCAGGATTTTCAGTTTCACTGATCCTCGTCTTCCGAGAGCACGTTTTCCGTTTGCGCTCGTTCTTCCAGCAGCCTCTTTTCCACCACATCCAAGAACGGCTCGAAGACGGTCTGCAGAATGCTGGCTGTGAGCGGGTGCAGTTTCTCGAAGGTAATGATCCTGCTGCCGCCTGCTTTGGATTTGAAAAATTCTTCCAGAGTGAATGTCGTCAGTTGGAGCACCGTTCCATCGATGTTTTTCTCATCGACCATCAAGGTCATCAAAATATTCTGCGGATCTAATGACAAGACCATCTGCATGCGCGTGATCCAATCGACGAGAAGAGCGTTGGTTTCCGCGTGTTCCGATTTTGCGACCTGTGTTTCGGGCATTTCTTTTCCTTCCGTGGATTCCTTGATGTATTCCGTGACGACACTCAGGCATTCCTCGTGAATCAGCGACAGGATCGCCAAAATAAAAATCGAAGGACAGTCGCGGGCGACCAAGCGAGAAATCAGCACGAAGAAATGCGTGTAGCGGTCATCGTTCAAAAACTGAATGATGGTTTTCGCGACGCGCGCATCGCGCTTTTTGGATTTCTTCTCTTCGCGCTGGATTGCCTTCATCGCCGCACCTGCTGCGGCAAAGCGTTGCTTTGCTTGTTCGCTCAGGGCCTCGGGAGCGCCGCTACCCCCTTCGCCGGGGGTAAAAATTTCTGCACCACCAAATTCGGACATGATGGGATGGTATATCGAGACATGGGCAAGTGGTAGTGGTTCATCCTTCAAAAGAACCGAAGCAGCACCAATCGCCAATGAAAGGATCACTATCCAAGGACAAAAGTCTGTTTCGCTTTAAATGGTTGCGGGGGCCGGATTTGAACCGGCGACCTCGAGGTTATGAGCCTCGCGAGCTACCAGGCTGCTCCACCCCGCGTCGATATGGCAATTCTGCAGGATATTTAATGATCTTGCAAGGAATAAGAATATCTATAAAATGCCTGCACCATGGCACATAAGAAAGCCGGAGGCTCTACCCAAAACGGACGCGACAGCGTTGCCAAACGCCGTGGCGTAAAGCGTTTTGGAGGAGAAGTGGTGAACGCAGGTGAGATCCTCATCCGCCAAAAAGGATACTGGTACCGCCCGGGCGCAAATACGCACGTGGGCTCAGATTGGACGATTCATGCGAACGTCGACGGTGTTGTCCGGTTCCAGAAGAAGCGTGTTACGAAGTTCAATGGTTTGCAGGAGCGCTGCACGATTGTTGCCGTCGAACCGGCTAAGAAATAATCACAGCCCCTTCTTCAATTTCTCAATCTCATTTTTCCGGAACAAGTACATTTGCCAGTGCTCAATGACCGGCATTTGGCGGAGCAGTTCCTCGTACGCCGCCTGCTGCCTTGCCGTTGCTTCTTCGGTATCCGAGGTTCCCGCATGTCCCAGGGGTTGGTTCGTGATGATCAGCACTTTTTCGCCCGGGTTCAGCTTGCCCAAGTTTTCCTTGGCGTATTTGTCTTTGAACTGCGCCGAGCGGTAGTACTCCAAATCCGCAAAGCCCATGCTGATCTTGTCGCGCAAGGCATTGTTTTGCTGCTGGATGCTGCCGAGGGTTTCTTCAAAGAGCACATTCCTATAGAACGAGAGTGCAAGACCGAACGCCATAAAGCCGACGACGGTCAGCCCCACCACAATCGTGAGTTGTTTGCTGACAGGCTCTAGGTCGCGATACGGCATTTCGGAGGATTCAGAGGAAACAGAAGAAAGAGAGGACTTACATCCCAGACTCCCTCCAGGTAATCTTACTCCTCTGAGTCTTCTGAGTCCTCTGTTTCTTCTGAATCCTTTTCAAGAAGATCAGATCTTCCTCTCATTATGAAAATCTACTGCTCCGGAATCGGCGGCATTGGACTGAGCGCTTACGCGGCGCTGCAGCGAACAAACGGTCATGATGTCCTTGGCAGTGATCGTTCCGATAGCGCGCTCTTGGATGATCTGCGCTCGCAAGGTATTACGGTGATCTTGAAGCAGGATGGATCCGGCGTGCCTGCGGATGTGGACTTGTTCGTCTATTCGGAAGCGATCCCGGAGGATGCGCCGGAGCGTGCACGTGCTCGTGATCTGGGCATACCGGAGCGATCGTATCCGGAGGCCGTCAGTGAGCTCACAAAGGATCACCGTCTCATTGCAGTGTGCGGTACGCATGGAAAATCATCGACCACGGCCATGATCACGCGGTTGCTCTTGGAAACGGGACACGATCCCACGGTCATCATCGGAACGAAATGCAAAGAGCTGAATGGACGCAATTGGCGAAGAGGCAAGAGCGATCTCTTTGTCTTGGAAGCCTGCGAGTACCGGAGATCGTTCCTGAATTATTCGCCGGATATTCTTCTTCTCACAAATTGCGATGGCGATCATTTTGATTACTATTCGTCGATGGAAGATTATGAGTCCGCGTTCGTGGAAATTGCGAAGAAGCTTCCAAAAGACGGAGTGGTGATCACGCACGGACGCGACCCCTCCTGCGTTGCCGTTTCGAAAGCGAGCGGACGTCGCATGATCGACGCGGATTCTTTTCCTGCGCTCACATTGCAAACACCGGGTGCGCACATGCAAGAAAACGCGAAACTCGCTCTGGCGCTGGCGGATTTCTTAAAAATTCCCAAAGCGGATGCCGAGCGCGCAGCGTCTTCTTTTGCGGGAACCTGGCGACGCATGGAAGTAAAAGGTGAGACAACCGCGGGCGTCACTGTCCTGGACGACTACGCGCATCATCCCAAGGAAATCCGAGCGACGGTCGCGGCCATTCGAGGAGCATATCCCAAGCGTCGATTGATCTGCGTGTTTCAACCGCACACGCACGACCGCACGCTAAAACTCTATGATGATTTTCTTCCGTCCTTCCGCGATGCGGACCTCTTGGTGGTGACGAATGTCTACGATGCGCGCAGCCAGATTGAGAAAGGGATTGTAGATCTCCCAAAATTTCTCAAGGACATTGAGCGCGAAAGTGGCGTGCACACAATCAATGGAGAAACGCTCATGCACACGGAGAAACTTCTGCAATCCGGCATCCTCAAAGCGGGCGATGTCCTCCTCTTTATGGGTGCGGGAGACATCACAAACCTCGCGACCAAGATGGTCGCGCGTTGATCAATTGGCTTTGTACGTGTCGATCATCAGTGACAGGATTTTCGCCATCTCGGCGCGGTTGATGTTCTCCAGCGGATGGAACATTCCCGTCGATTCCCCGTCGGTGCCGGCTGCACCCGAAACGATGCCATCCTCGGCTGCTTTTTCGATGGCGCCCCCGTACGGGGTGCGCACCGAGACATCGGTAAACACGTCGCCGTGCGGCCAGAAGATCGGTATGTCCAATGCTTGGTAGAGCGTCACCAGAACCTCGCCGCGCGTGGCGGGGCGCTGAAGATCCAGGGAAGTGTCTTGGAACAGCAACCAGAAGAGTTGCTCCGCAGACGCCACGTAGGAGGAAAACCATTCGCCGATCGCCATCCTGTTCTCGGGGCGTGCCGTGATGTCATTCTCATCAATACCCGCAAGTTCATGCGCCATCTTGGCGAGCTCGCCGACCGTCACCAAATTCTCGGGTCCGAATTTTCCCATGGGCTGCCCGTACTCATTTTTGTATCCGGAGACGATGCCCGTCTTCACCACCGTGAAGACGTAGGGTGCGAACCATGCTTGTTGCGGCACGTCAGTAAAATTGATCGCTCCGTCGCCTGCTCCGACGGTGACGGTCTTTTCCTCCTCAGACACTTCTTTTTTGCTTGCACTCGTCTCGTCGATGACCAGCGTCTCGCAGGAGAGGTTGATGGTGAATGCCAATCTGCCATCCTTCTGCAGGAGCAGCGATTTTGGACGGGGCTCCACACAGCCTTTCGGATAGTAGCGGACGGTGTACTGGCCTTCCGGCGTCCCCTCCAGAGCGTAGGGAGTCTTGTCATTCACGGTGATTTTGTTGGGTCCCTCCAGCCGGAACGGTATGCCCGAAGGATAACTGTTGATGGAGACGTCGCCTGTGCGGGAAAGGATGTAATTCACCGAGATCCGATATGCGTCGCCTTCGGCAAGCACAAAAGAAATCTGGGGACGATCCAACGTTTTTACGAGCTCCGTTCCCTTATAGAGGTACACCTTTGCGCTCATGCCTTCCGGTGGTTCCACGAAGAGCGTGTAGTTTCCGGGAAGCGTGACCTCCGCCGTGTAGGTTTTTGTGCTCATTTTTATGGAAGTCTGGTCGGGCTGGAGAAGCGTCCATGTACCGAGAGCAGGGGACGGCCCAATCTGCTCGATGGCAATGGAACCGATGACGGTGCCAGATTGCGCGAATGCGGGCGTCGCCGAAAGGAGCGCCAGACCTGCGGCACATCCCATCAGTACGCCCCGGAATCGAAGGAGGTTCTGCATGTTTTTCCAACAGCTACGTTCGCATGATCGGGCGCCGCTTGCAAGAGGGGAATCGTGGACGAGATTCCTGGCTTGCGGTGCCATGTACGCGTGTAAAAGGCGTCTTACGCCCTCTTCCAACGGCGCAGCAAGGCCAAACCGGAGATCGAGCTGATGATCACGAAGAGTTGGTCGACGGGGCCTCCCGTTTTCGGAAGACCGGTCACAACATCCACGCCGGCCACTTTACCGGCGGGGCGTGCCAGGTTGGTGCTGCGAACGGTCGCAGTCAGGTTGATCCTCTCGCCGTTTTTAAGCGTGGCGGCAGTCGTGCCCGTGAGCGTGACGGTCCACGTTTCCTGCGGTGTCAATTCATCGATCTTCCAGTGGAGCGCTCCCGGGTTCCGTGTGCCATCGCGGGGCAATGTGCCTTCGAAGCTCAGCTGTGCGGGGTCGAACATCTCGGTGACATTCAAGTTCCGAAGAATGCTCTTCGTCGGATTTTTCACTCTGAGTACGACGGAGATCTCATTGCCCGGCAACACTTCCAACTGGCTCACGACATGCTGGAGATCGATGCGCTTTACCGTGTCTTTCACCGGTGTCGACGTTGACGATCGAGTACCGGAGGAAGAAGAGAAGGACGATTGCACAGGTGCTCCCGCAGTCGTGCAATTGTATTTTCCGTAGAAAACCACGAGTCCCGGCGTTTCCAATTCGCGTTTCTGCGGTTTCGGCGTCACGCAGTCTTTCTTCTCCCCGAAGAATGCCGTGTAGTAGAACGGCGGCAAGTCGAAGAACTGTGCCGGAGTCGTTCCCTTGAGGACGATGTTGTTTGGGGCGGAAATGGTGAAGGGTGCCCCGGAAGGATCGCTGATGATCTTGATGCTTCCTTGGAAGGAATACTCCGCAATCACGCGCAATGTTTCACCGGCTTGAAGCGTGAAGGAAATGACGAGATCTTGCGTGGAAGACACCTTAGTCGAGCCGTTGGAAATGTCGGTGTTCGTCTCCGCACCGTTCGGAGGCTCCAATGTAAGTTTGTAGGAACCGAGGGGAGCATCTTTGATCGTATGCATATACGCATCCACACCGACATCGGTGCTCGTGAGTTTCTTGCCGTTCGGCATGTTCAATGTCCACTGGCCGACCACGTCGGTGCGGCTCATTTGTCCGATGGTGAGAGTTTCACCGGCGGCGTGTGCAGAGGAAAATCCGAAAACGAGGACAGCGAGGAGCCCTGTAAGTACCGAGAGGGCACGAGTGCGAGCGGACTGCATACGAGAGAGGTGGAATGAAAAAGGACTTATCATCCCAGATATAATCAAGTTTGTCCAGTATTCAAATTTATCATTAAATAGGATATTTAAGGCATTTTATAACTTTTTTAAGCATCCACATTCGCCAGAGGAGGGGAGTGGTCAATGACCCCAATCGTCTTCGATGCGCGTGGTTTCCAAAAATTGTTCCCTCAGTTTATCCATGTATATTTCATTCATCGTTTCCGGACAGAGAATGACAGATGTAACTTCCTTGTCATTCACGGAAATATGGCCACCCCAATTTTGAGTGCCGTTGAGGAGTGCTTCCAGATTCTCCCGAGTGAAGTTCTCAGGTTCCAGATGAGCCAGTCTAGTAAATGTGCCAACCAAACCGAATGAGTAATTTAAGGTATCAAAATCTTTAACCAGAACTTCTTTCGATTTATCTGCCTGTGCTTCTTTGGAACGCTTTGCCATAGCAAAGAAGGTTACACTTTTGATGTTTCTGTTTCAAGATCGATCTTTTTAGCGCAATGATGCTTTCAGGCTGTTTTTCCAAACCCTAAGAAGATTCGGAATGCTTTCGTGAACGATCACCGATCCATTGCGTTCAATGTGGAGTGAAGGATCCTCTTGGGTGTTTCCCAGTGGAATCAAAATCTGATTCTCTGCTGCTGCAATTTTTTCCAACACAGAAAGATTTTTCTTCGACACTTCCAGAATAAACCCGCTCGTTTGTGAAAAAAGAATCGTGTCGGTGCGAAGGTTGCTTTCGAGTCCGTTGAGGTTGATTGACATGCCGATCTTTCCGCCAATTTTTCGCACTGGCGCTGCCATCTCCAGCAGTGCAAGCAGCAATCCGCCATCGCTGATGTCATGGCACGAAAGCAGCAGAGATTGTTCCGTCGCTTCATTCAAGAGGCGAATCATCGCGGCGATGGTTTGAAAATTCGGCCCCGGAACATTTTTTCCGAGCATCGAATCACGAGGCGCATCGGCCATGGATTCCAACACATCATAATACAGTGATCCGCCGCATTCATCTTTTCGTTCGCCGAGGAGCAGCAACACCGAATCCGATTTTTTGAGTCGCGCATCCACTGCTTTGCGTCCGTCTTTCATCACGCCGATGCTGCAGACGATGGCAGTCGGATCAATGGCGTTTCCATTTGGCAGCGAGTTGTAGAGGCTCACATTGCCCGAGATCACGGGCACAGGCTCGCCCTCGAACGTGATTCCTTTTGCTGCGTCCGCGATGCCGCGCACGGCATCTTCCAGTGCGCCGAGGTGCGAGGGGATTTCCGGATTTCCAAAGTTCAAGCAATCCGTAAGGGCTCGGGGAATTGCTCCCACCGCCGCAACATTGCACATGGATTCCACTGCGGCATTCACGCCTTGTGCATACGCGGAGATCCGTCCATAACGGCCGTTGCCATCACCGGCGAATGCGACGCCGCGATACCGTTCCTCCTCCGGCAATTGCCAGCCCGGGTGTTCGCCGTCCTGCGCGTAGCTTGCAAGATCTTGCAGCGGCATCAGAACCCCTGCGTCCGCTTCCCCTGCTTCAATCTGCGTATTGCCGATAACGTCCTTGTCGTAGTGCCGAATGATCGTGTCTTTGCTTGCGCCGTTCGGGTGCGAGAGCATCGCAAGGAAAACAGACGTGATGTCCGTCTTCATGGTGATCGGTGCCGTCACTGCGATGTCTTTCCCGTGGCACGCAATCGTCGGCTCTTTGGAATCAGATTTCTTCGATTCCGTGGGGCGCGTGTATAAAAGTCCCTGAGTGATGTCTGTGGCTTTTGCTTCGCAGACGATCTCTCCTTTATGGGTGAGTCGGTAGATCCCCGACCCATTCACTTTTCCGATGACGCTGGCACGTGCATTTTCCGCAACACTCGGAAGATCCCAGGTCTTGTTGTAGTGGGTCAAGATCTGCTGTGTGAGCGACGGGTGACAGATCCAACAGAACCGTTCCTGCGTTTCCGCGCATGCGATAACTTCCGGCGGAAGATTTTGGACAGACACATGCACCTTCGTGAGTTCCACGTCCGCACCAAAGCCTTTGTCCGCCACTTGTTCCACAGAGGAACAGACAACGCCGCCTGCGCCGAGGTCCTTGAAGCTGACCTTATCCAAGTGTTTCTCGCGCGCCAGCCAATCGAACAGTGCATACGTGGATGCCAGCAGATGGCGTTCCAAGAACGGATTCGGCTCTTGCACCGCGCCTGTGTTCTGCTCGCGCTTGTCTTCCTCCATCGAAATACTCGCGAAGGCTGCGCCGCCAAAGCCGCTCCTGTCCGTCGGCTTTCCGACAATGATGATGTCGTATCCCGCATCCGCCGCTTCATCCGGCACGTAGCTGTGGATGACTTCATCTTCGCGCACGATTCCCATCGCGACGGCATTCACCAAGCAGTTCGCGTTGTACGAGGAATCAAACACCGTGTCACCGCCGAGGTTGGGGATTCCCAGAGGGTTCCCGTAGCCTGCAATACCGCGTGCCACTTCCTTGGCGATGGTCTTCGATGCATCGGTTTTGAGATCCCCCAGCCGCAGCAAATCCATGCACCCGATGACGCGCGCACCCATGCACACAACGTCGCGCACTGTCCCGCCCACGCCCGTGGCAGCGCCTTCGAACGGCACAATCTGCGATGGGTGATTGTGCGATTCATGGCTTATCACCAGCCCCCAGCGCTTGCCGGCAGGCGCGTCGGTGATGGCGACAATGCCGCTGTCTTCTTTGGGTCCCAGGATCACATGCTTTCCCGTGGTTGGGAACATCTTCAAAAACCTGCGGGAAGATTTGTAACTGCAATGTTCGCTTCCTTGTATTCCCCAGATCACGGCCTCGACCACCGTCGGTGCGCGCCCCAGTAACGATTCGATCTTTCGTGCTTCTTCCACCGTCAGTCCGATTTGATATTTCCTCAGCTGTTCGCGCACGTCCGCATCCGACATCGTGGAGAACGGCAGTGTAGGCGATGAGGTGGAAATAGGGCTCATAGAAGGGACAACAGTATGAAGGAAGGATCGAAAATCTGGAATATGGATTTTGTGCATCCTGCAGAGCGGGTCTTCGACCCGCGATGATCGGAATAACGAACAAATAATCGCGCATCGAAGATGCGCTCTGCAGTTGCGACCACTATTTCATTTTAAAATCGAATATTGGCAAGATGATCGGAATCGCTTATCTGTTACTCTTTTAAACAATGAAATTGCAAGCAAAGAAATTTTTGAATGTCTTTTCGCAAAAGCGCCTGATGGGAGGAGCCCTTGTGCTCGCTCTCACACAGTTTGGTGCATCCCTTGCGGGGCTCATCCGCGATCGCGTTCTGACGCAGACCTTCCCCAATCTTTCGGTGGTGGACGTCTATATTGCGTCGTTCCGTCCCAGTGATCTTTTGTTCCAGGTATCCATCATGGCGGGTTTTTCGGTGGCGCTGGTTCCCCTTCTTGCGCGCTACAAAGCCGAACGCAAACCACGCCAAATGTCCGATCTCCTCAGCGGCGTGACGGGTGCTGCCACGCTCGCCTTCGGATTGATCGCTCTCCTTATGGCACTCGCATTCCCGAACATCGCACCGTACCTCACGGATTTTGAAGGCGAGGCACTAGCGCTCTACATCAACTTCGGTCGCATTGCGCTGCTCACCAACTTCCTTTTCGTGTTCGGCAATGCGTTTGGACAATACCTCATCACCGTGCAGAAGTACTGGGTCTACGGCATCACACCCATCCTCTACACGCTCGGCACCATCGGCGGAACCATTCTTCTTACGCCGATGTACGGAGCCTACGGTCCCATCCTCGGCACCTTGAGCGGTGCCATCGTGTACGTGGTGCTGCGCGCTGTTGCATTGCTCCATGCAGGATACCGACCGCGTCTCCTGCTGTGGCACCCGGACATCAAAGAACTCGGATGGTTGATGCTCCCGCGCATGCTGGCGCTCGGCGCACTGCAAGTGGAGCTTCTGTTTTTCGATAAAATCGCATCGAACCTTGGCAGCGGCGCCGTCACCGTGAATGCATATGCCAGGAATTTCCAGTCCGTCGTCATCGGCATTGCAGGCATCGCGCTGGCGCAGTCCGCCTTCTCACTCCTCTCCCAAGCAGCGGCAAAGAAAGAAGGAAAACGGTTCTGGATCTACCTGCGCAAAGGATCCCTGCTCCTGTTGGCGCTCACCATTCCGGGTGCAGCTCTACTGTATCTCGTCGCTCCCATTGCTGCCGATCTCGTAAACCTGGAACGCGAACTTGCGCTTTTCTCGCTGTGCTTAGGGCTCTATGCCATTAGCATTCCGTTCGAAAGCTTGAATCACCTGCTCCTGCGTGCTTTCTATGCCGTCAAAGACACCATGATCCCGGCGGGTTTGAGTGCCTTGAATGGCATCGTTGCCATTGCCATTTCCTTTACGCTGGCACCGCGTTACGGTGTTCTGAGCCTGGCAGTCGGGTTTACCGCAGGGCAAATCGTCCAACTCATCGGGCTTGCTCTGCTGCTTCCGAAAAGTGCGCGTTCGTTAAAATAATCATCTCTGAATTTCAAATGATTGCTTGCCGAGTTCCTCGGCATTCTTAACGATCACTGATTCTACGTTCGCGCCTGGGGGTCCGTGATGACACCACTGCTCGAGTTCTTGCAGAGCATCCTCCATTCCTTCAGCGAAAATAAAGACAGATCCATCTTCTCGATTTTCTACGAAGCCGGTGAGGCCGAGCTCATCCGCCTTCTCTTTTGCACGCCTGCGGAAGAAGACTCCTTGGACTTTGCCGCCAATGGAAAATTCCTTTGCTGACAAGAGACAGTATTATTCGGCTAAAAACTGCTCAGCTTTGGAAGCATGCTTTTGTGCTTCCAGTGAAGCCTGTGCCCGCATAGCTGCGCGATGGCGCTCGAGCACTTGCGAAACACGCTCTTTTCCAACGTCGGGATCCATGGAGGCATCAGCAACACTCACTGTAAGCGGCATTGGGAGACGTTCAGGTTTCATAATGATTAAGGAAAGAGAGCTCTTTATTTCTTCTTTACTTGCGTGAAGTCCAATTCCACAGGCGTCTCGCGGTCGAAAATGAGCACCAGAACCGTCAATTTGCCTTTGTTCACATCCACGCTCTCCACGCTGCCATCGTAGTTTTTGAAGGGACCGTCGATGATGACGACCAAATCCCCCACTTGGAAATCGCTCTTGAACTTGGCTTCCTGCTCACCGACCCTTCGCTCGATCACGCCGTATTCCTCCGGCGTCACCGGGACAGGAATATTGCCGGAGCCGACGAAGCCCGTGACGTTCGGGGTATTCCTGACCACGTACCAACTCTCATCCGTCACGATCATGTCTACGAGCACATAGCCCGGGAACAGCTTGCGCTCTTCTTCCACGGGTTCGTTTTTCTTGAACACCAATTGTTTCTCTTTCGGCACTTGAATGCTGAAGATGTAATCCTGCATGCCCAGGGATTCCACGCGTTGTTCCAGAGATTGCTTCACGCTGTCTTCGTAGCCCGAATACGTGTGGAGGACGTACCAATTTCTCCCTGCTCGTGGATCTTGCTTGCCCATGGTTTATGAGAATTGAAGGAGGAAAGAAACCGCTTCGGACAGCACAAAGTCCACAAAGCCGAATAATGCGGAACTTGCAGCGGTAAAGGCCAACACAATCACGGACAAACGAATGGCCTGCTGGCGCGTGGGCCAGCGGACATGGCGCAGTTCTTCTATGGCATCGGTGATGTAGAGCTGGATTCTGTTCATAGATCCTTCCTAAAAAAGCCCCCTTCGGGCTATTTGGAGTATAGAGGGTTTTACTGTTGAAGCAAGAGGAAATGTCCGGTAGGTAAGGTAAGTATGGTAGGTCTGGTAAGGAGGTGTCGCTAAATATGCCTCAAAAATTCACCTACCTTACCTACCGGACCTACAAAACCTACCTTACTTAAAACCCGTACTCAGGCGGTTCCAATGCATGAATCTTTGTGACGGGAAGCGCGACGAACCACACTCGCCCCTTGATGTCGCTGTCCGGAACAAACGGCAACGGTTTTGCATCATCCCCGACGAAACTGCGGGAATCCAAACTGCCCTGGCGATTATCCCCGAGCAGGAAGTAATGCCCTTCCGGCACCTCGTAGGAGACAACTTTCGTATTGCCGCTGCTGGGCGGATGGCTGAACGTGCGCCCGTCATTCCGGTCATTCAGGTACGTATCCTCGGCCAATTTCACCGCTTCCTTCGTGCCTTCATTTTGCAAATAGACGTAGCCTCCACGGATGGAGACCGTGTCGCCCGGCAGCCCGATGACGCGCTTTACGTAGTACTTTTCATGGTCATTCGGCGGGCGGAACACCACCACGTCGCCGCGTTCCGGCTGCCCCAGCAAATACGCCAATTTATTGATGATGATGTACTGCTTGTCCTCCAGCGTATCCACCATGGAGTTTCCTTCCACTTGGAACGGCGACACCAAGAATGTCCGAATGCCGGCCACAATCGCGACAATCACGATGATGTTAAAAACGACGTCGAGGAAGTGGAACAGGAGTCCGTGTTTGCGTGGTTTCATCCGGGGCATTGTAGCAAATATTCCTGTGGCCAGGAAATAGGATGTTAGGAGGTTAGGAGCAGTTTTTCCTAATTCCTAACTCCTAACATCCTTCTTTGCTACACTCTCTCCAATGCTCGATTCCTTTCTCTTCGCAAAGCACTTGGAAGAAGACGAACACGTCGCAGTGATCGTGCACAAGCACTGGCTCATCGGACTCAAGTTTTTATTCTGGCCGACGCTGTCCTTCCTGCTCTCTTGGGCAACGCTTTTCCTGGTCTTCGGGCAGAATATTATTTTCTACATCGTGGCGCTGTGGAGCATGAGTTCCATCGTCTGGTGGCTGCGCTATTTTTTCGATTACTACCTGGATGCGTGGATCATCACCAACATGGGCATCATCGACCTGGAATGGCACGGCTGGTTTCACCGCCAATCCACGCGCGTGCTCTACAGCGATATCCAAGGCGTGAGCTACGAGATCAACGGCGTGCTGGGCACGATGCTGCGCTACGGCGTCATCAATGTCGAAAAGATTTCCACGGGTTCCGTGTTTTCTCTCACCCATGTGTCACGTCCCCGCAGCGTGGAAGCTGTGATTCTCAAAAATATGGAAGCGTATCTTCACTCGAAGAATCTGAAAGATGCGAAGCACGTCCAAGAACTGCTGGCCGGACTCGTCGCAGGGCAGATGCAGATGGGTGGTACTCCTCCCGGTAAAAAGAAATGAGCATCTTCATCACCATTGTTGTTCTCGCGATACTGGGGCTCTTGGGTACGTTTGTTTTCATGAAACTCAGGAGAAAGAAATTAAGTTCTTTTGATCGTAAGCGAGCCGAGAAAGAATGGCAGCATGTTCTTTCGATCACAGATCCTTCCAAACGGCTTCTGGAAGCGGAAAAAGTGCTGGATTCCGCTCTGGAACGGATGGACGTGCATGGAAGCTTCAGCGAGAAATTAAAAGCAAGCGGTGCACGATTCAAAAACATCCAATCGTTGTGGAATGCTCACAAGCTCAGGAACCGCATTGCCCATGAGCCGGGATTTTCGATCAGCGAACATAATGCGGAGTCAGCCGTGCGTGCGTTCGAAAAAGCACTCAAGACTCTTTTCTAATTTCATCCGACTTGAGTGATTCTTGCGGATTAAGAACATCGCATGCATTTCTTCTTGTTTTCGGAATCACTTTTGATGCTTCGGGATTTTCTCCTGCCAGTTTTTCCAAGAGTTCATCAAATTCTCTGCGTTGTTCGGGCGTGAGGTTTGTCGGAAGATTCACCATAGTTTTATCGTACGCTCCTACGCTATAGTGTCCAAGATGAAGCCTTCCCTCGTGATCATCGGCCTCGGCAATCCGGGATCCGGACACGAGCGCACGCGGCATAATCTTGGCTTTAGAGCGATCGGTCAGTTATCCAAAGAATTCGGCGAAGGCGAATGGCAGGACAAGCAAAAGTTTTTATCAGCGATGCAAGAAGGGCGCATTGTCACGGCACCGATTCTGCTCGTAAAGCCGCAGACGTACATGAACAGATCCGGCGAAGCCGTCCGCAAGCTCGTGGATTTTTTTAAGTTGGATCCTAAAAATCAGATCATCATTTTGTGCGACGACGTCGATCTTCCCCTCGGGGAAATCCGTTTCCGCAGAAGCGGGGGTCCCGGCACGCACAACGGACTTAAATCCATCGTAGATGTTTTGGGCGAGGAATTCCCCCGCCTTCGCATCGGCGTGGGTACACAGCCTGCCGGTGCGGATCTTGCCGCGTGGGTTTTGAGCGCCCCTTCTGCCGAAGAAGAGAAGATTTTTGAGAAAAATCTCAAAGAACTCCCGGAGAAAATCCGGTCGATAGTTGTGGAGGGGGAATAATTACTATCAAAAAGGAGCAGGCATACTTGCCTGCGACTCGCGGCCAAGCCTGCCTGCCGGCAAGCAGATACCTGGCCGCGATTGTGGGAAGTGGAATACGTTGGTTTGTAGAGCCGCGACATGTCGCGGCTCTACAAACGGATTTGAAAATTAAGATCATCGTCGTAGAGACGCGCGAATTGCGCGGCTCTACAAACGATCGATCAAACTGCTGCAATAATTAAAAAATTCGCCGTTGTAGAGACGCCCCGCCGGGGCGTCTCTACAAACGGATGAGATTAATTCACAAAATCAGCAATCATTTCTGCGTGACTTTTGCCTTCTGGTGATTCTGCCCATTCTGTATGCCTGCGACGGAATTCATCCGTCAAACGCGTTATGAGTTCTTGGCGTTCACCATCCGGAAGAAGTTCTATGCTTGTATGAAGCCTGTATTGAGACTCATGGTAATCTGCATCTCGTTTGAATCCAGGACCCCCTTTGCCCTTTGCCATTCTGTCACGAATTTCATTGACATACCGAGCTGTCGCATCCCAGAAATTAATTGTCACAAAGCGTGAAGTGAATTCTTCGCTTCGTTCCGGGGCAGTCATTTCCGCAAATATTTCGTCGACTTTTGTGGTCATAGGTTCATAAGAATGCATGATTCCTGCAGAGATTGCAACAAAAGAAAACCGCCCTTTCGAGCGGTCTTTCTCTTGATCAACCGTAGCTGCGACGCCGCGTCGCAGCTACGGGATGGTTGATTGCCTAGAAGAACATCCTGCGTCCCATCAATCCTCCGCCTGCAAGGCCGATGCTGAGGATGGTTGTCCAGATGATGAATGGCAGCGTGCCTGTGCCCGCAGCGTCTGCGGAGCTTGTGGAGGCTGTGAGGGTGCTTCCACCGAAGAACCTGCCGAAGGTACCCGTTTGCGGGAGCAGTTCGATGACGCGCACTTCGTTCTGGTCGCCGGCTTGGTTCATGCCGCGTCCTGTGACGACCACGCTGTTGTGGAAAGTCTGGCCGTGGCGTCCGTTGATTGTCGCAGAGTACGTGAATGTCTTTGACTCATTGCGTGCCAGCGAGCCGACTTCCCAGCGGATGCTGCGGCCGTTATTTACGCCATTTTGGCCGACGTTGGAGACGAAGAAGTCCGATGTCGGGTACGTGTCCTCCACCACGACGCTCGTGATGGTGCGGTTCGAGTTGTTGCGCACCGTGATGCTGTAGCGGACGGTTTCACCCGGCTGCACTTCCTGCCTGTCGGAACTCTTGTCCACGTTCACCGTGGCAACACTCGTTCCGTCATCATCGTCATCTTCCACTTCCGTCAGTTCGGTCTGCTCCTCGTCTTCTGCGCGGACGCGGAAACGGAGTGTGTCGCCGTCCTCGGCGTCATCGGTCACACGAACGTGCACCGTAAGGGTTTTGCTGGAATCGCCGGAGATGGAGATGTTGTCCCATTCCACTTCTTCGTCGTTGTTCGTTTCTCTGCCGCTGTCCGAAGCGGAGATGAATTCCGTATTGTCGTCCAGGAATCCTGTCACGTCGATGCGCTTGCTGCTGCTGTCGTTATTCGTGATGCGAATAATGTACGAGAACGTATCGTCCGGCTGCACGGGGTCTTCTGAATCGCGGACGTCCAATGTGATGTCATCATCATCGTCATCATCATCATCTTCCACGCGCGTGCTTTCCGAGTCATTTTTGCTTTCGGCAGAAGCCGTGGAATTCAAGAAATCTCCGTCGTCGGCGTCGTCGCTCACTTCCACGCTCACGGTGAGCGTTGTGGTGCCGTTGCCGGAAATCGAGATGTCGTTCCACGTGATGGTGCGGCCGTTGAGGCTGCCGCCATTGGAAGCGGAGACGAAGTCCACATCATTGTCCAATGTCTGCGTGACCGTGAGGTTCGAAATGCCATTGGAGTTCAGGTTCGTCAGGCGGACGGTGTAGTTGAAGCGCTCTTCCGGTTCCACAGGATCCTTGGAATCCGTGAGGTCGATCGTGAAGTCGCGGCCTGTGCCTTGCACCAGCGTCGTATCTTGCACCGTGACGTTATTGAGGGTCGCGGTGTTGATGAGTGTGACGCCGTTGGAGACGTTGCTGTTCACCGTCACTTGCACCGTGAGGGTGCGCGTGCCGTTCGGGGCAACGGCGAGGTTCGACCACGTGATGGTCTGGTCGCTGCGCACGCCGCTATCCGAAGCCGAAACGAAGGTGACATCGTTCGGGAGCTGATCTGTCACTGTCACACCGGTTACCGTGTTCGAGGACGAGTTTGTCAGCGTGATTACGTACGTGAGGGCTTCACCGGCTTGCACCGTGGTGCGGTTGTCCGTCTTCGTGATGGTGAGAGCGTTTCGCACCGTCGTTGTGTCCGTTGCGGAAGGACCGTTCTGAATGCTTGCGGTGTTCGTGAGGACGGAGTTCGCAGGAGCAGAGCTGCTTACTTGCGCGGAGAGCGTGAGAGTCAGCTGCTGGTTCGGCGTCATCGTAAGGAACCACGTGACCGTGCCGTTATTGTGGACGCCGCCGTTGGAAGCCGTACCGAAGGTCGTGTTCGCCGGCAGCGTGTCCGTCACTGTGACGCTCTGCGTCTGGGCAGATGTGTTCGTCACTGTGATCTGGTAGTTCAAGGTACCGCCTGCAGCCACCTCGGTCGCATTATCGGTCTTTGCGATGGTGAACGGATTCGGCGAGCAGTTGATGAGTGTCTGGAGCGGATTGGTCACGTTGCTGTTATTGGTGAGGACAGGATCCGTTTCGAAGGCGCTCACCGAGGCGACGTTCAAGACCGTTGTGGATGCTTGGCAGTTTGGAATCTGCGGCACATTGAAGGTGATATTCACCGTGCGCGATTGTCCCGCAGGGATCGTGCCGAGTTCGCAGATGACGTTAGCGCCGTTCACCGAGCAGTTGCCGTCGCTGTTTTGGAACGTGAGTCCCGTCGGGATCACGTCCGTCACGCGCACTTGGCTTGCTTGGCCGGGGCCGACATTCGTCACGGTCACGGGGTACGTCACGGTGCCGCCGCGTGTTACGGAGCTCGGACCTGTTTTCGTGAGCGAGAGATCGGTGGAGCATGTGATGAGCGTGTTCACCGTGCTCGTGTTATTGGCGGTGTTCGGATCCGCATTCGGGTTTGTGACGATGACAGCGGTGTTCTGCACGGTTGTCGTGCAGAGACCGACGGCATGCGCCGTTTCAATGCCGAGCAGCCTGTTCAGCAAGCTCGGGTTCGATGCAATCTGGAATGGAATCCGGAAGACGAGATCAAACTCTTCGGTGGCTCCCACATTCAAGCCCGGTCCCGTGCAGGTGATTTGGTTCTGTCCCGTGAGGGCGCAATCAGGATCAGAAAGTTCGATGTCGAACAGGAAGCCGCTCGGGAACGTTTCGCGGATGCTGTAGGGAGCGGTGACGCCCGCGGGACCCAAGTTCGTTACCTTTGCCGTGTACGTGACCGTCGTGCCTTCGGCGGCAACCAGCGGTCCTTCCAATGTCATCTGTAAGTCCGAAACGGCTGCAGAGCTGGAGCTGCTGGAACTGGACGAAGAAGTGGAAGAGCTGGAACTGGAGGCTTGGCAGTGCACGGTTGTCGAGATGGTTTGGCTCGTGTTATTCGAACTCACCGGATCCGTCGTGGATGTCGAAACCGTTGCACGGTTCTGAATTTCCACGGATTGCGAGCAGTTGGGCGCCGTCGGAACGTTGAACGCGATGGCGAAGGTTCTGCTCTCGTTCGGAGCAAGGCTGAAGTTGTTGCACAGCACGCTCGTCTGCGATCCGTTCAGCACGCAGCCAGGAGAGGCGGCGGCATTGAAGCTTCCGAAGAGTGTAGGCGGGATTTGGTCTCCCACGACGATGTTATGCGCCGAATTCGGTCCTGCATTCGTTACCGTGACGAAGTAAGTGAGCAGCGTTCCGCGTACGACGCTGGAAGGACCGGTCTTATCGATGGAGAGATCCGCAGCTGCAAGGTTGTCTTCATCGTTGTCTTGGAAGCTGACACAGCCGGGATCCGGTCCGAAGTCGATGAGGCCGTCACCATCATTATCGATGCCGTCCTGACATTGCGACTTGGGGAAGGTTTCATCGTTGTCGTCCGGATTCGAACAGCTGAAGTCATTCGGGAAATCCGTAACGCCATCACCGTCGTTATCGATGTTGTCGCGGCACTGCGGCGTGGCCGAAGAACTGGAAGACGAGCTGGAAGAGCTGGAGCTGGAAGAAGAACAGATGGCAGTCGTCACGACGGTGTTACTCGTGTTATCCGAACTGTCCGGATCCGTCGTTGATGTGCTTACGGTTGCCACGTTTTGGATGGAGCTCTGCGTACAGTTGTTGGGAACTTGCGGTACGTTGAAAGCGATGGTGAAGGATCGCGTCTCCCCCGGCGTCAAAAAGAAATTGTTGCAGAGGACGCTGGTTCCTTGGAAGTTCAACACGCAATCTTGGGAAGATTGTCCGGCATTGAAGGTCAATGAAACTTGCGCAAGGGAATCGAACGGAAGGATGTCGGCGATGACAACGTTCTCAGCTGTCGCGGGACCGTTATTGTGCACGACCACTTCGTAGAGCACCACGCCGCCGCGGACGACGGTCGTGCCGAATTTTTGGAACTTTTGGATGGAGAGATCCGCTTCATCGGAATCACAGGTTATTGCCGCCTCCGAGAAGTTGTTCTGCGAATCGGAGTCAACCGTTCCCGGTGCCTGCACGTGTGCCCTGTTGATGAGAGGCTGTCCGTTGCAAGGTGCGCCTGCAAGAACAGTCGCGCGCATGACGATGGTTGCGGTGGCGTTGGCGGCCAAAGGCGATGAGCGAGTGCACACCACGTGGTTCGGGTCGCTCGGCTGGACGGAACAAGCAAAGCCGTCCGTCTGGGTGAAGGTAATGAGGAACGGAACACCCGTCGGCAAGGAATCATTCAAAACGATATTCGAGACGGCATTCGGTCCGAAGTTGCGGACACGAAGCGTGTACACGATCGTCTCGCCGGGCTGCACCGTGGTACGGTCTGCCGTTTTCCTGAGTGCGAGGTTCGCTCGGATTTGGTTGAACTCGTCGTTGTCTTGCTTCGAGCTGCATCCGGGATCCTGACCGAAGTCGATCAAACCGTCCCCGTCATTATCCAAATTATCCTGACACTGCGCCTTCGGGAACGTTTCATCGTCATCGTCCGGATTCGCACAACTGAAATCACCGCCTGCAAAATCTGTTGCACCGTCTTGGTCATTATCAACGCCGTCGCGGCATTGCGGCGTGCGTGGAGGGCAGTTGACCGTTGTGAAGACTGTCTGGCTCTGCGTCTGCCCTGAAGCATTGCTTGCTGTGACGCGTGCCGTATTTGAGATAGTGAGGGATTGCTGGCAATTTGCAATCTGAGGGACATCAAAGGAAATCGTGAGAGGCCTGGACTGGTTTGGCACGAGCGTACCGAGGATACAGACTACGTCTCCTCCTTGCGCGTCACAGCTGGCATCAGACTGTGCGTCGTTGTAGGTCAGTCCACTCGGGATGGGATCCGTCACCACGACTCCGTTTGCGTTCACGTTTCCGGTGTTTGTCACGTTGATTTGAAAGCGAATCGTATCGCCGCGGATGATGGTGCTCGGACCGTTCTTCGTAATGGCGAAGATGGGACGGTTTACCGGCCCTTCGTCATTGTCCTGGTTGGATGTGCATCCCGGGTCTTGCGGGAAGTCGATCAGACCGTCGCCGTCATTATCCAAATTGTCCTGACACTGCGCCTTGGGGAACGTTTCGTCATCGTCATTCGGACTCGAGCAGCTGAAATCCGCCGGGAAATCCGTGGCACCATCCTGGTCGTTGTCGACGCCGTCGCTGCATTGCGTCGACGGACAATCGATGGGTGTCTGTGTGGTGGAAGATTGTGCAATCGTTACGTTGTTGAATTGAATGGTTGCCGTGTTCACGATGCTTCTGCCTGCGCCACACGGGGCGTTCTGCGCCACTTGGAAGCGGAGGACGGTGTTGATCGTCTGTCCCGGGTTGTACGTTTGGGCGTTGCAGACGACCTGGTTTCCTTGCGGGAAACAACCGGGCGTGGAGCCTTGTGTCGTGAAGGTGAGACCCGTCGGAATGGTGTCGATGACACGAATGCCGGAGATCTGCACCTGTCCTATGTTCCGTACCGCAATCGTGTACGTCACAAATCCTCCGGGTTGCACGGTCTGCACGTCGGCGGTTTTCGTCGCGACGAACTGAGCATCGTGCCTCGGTCCTTCATCATTATCCTGCGCGTTGTAACTGTTCGGATTTCCGGCGTTTCCATCCGTGTGGCAGCCGGGATCCTGCGCATCGACGAAGCCGTCTTGATCGTTATCGAGGTTGTCCTGACACTGCGCCTTGGGGAAGGTTTCGTCATTATCCGTCGGGCTGCTGCAGCTGAAATCCGCCGGGAAATCCGTGGCACCATCCTGGTCGTTATCGATGCCATCCTGACACTGCGGGGGCGGAGCATTGAATTCATCATTATCTTGTCGGGAGGAACAACCGGGATCCTGCGGGAAATCCACCTTTCCATCACCGTCATTGTCCGTACCGTCCTGGCACTGCGCTTTGGGATTTGTTTCATCGTCATCATCCGGGTTTGCACAGCTGAAATCTCCGGGATGATCGGCAACACCATCATTGTCATTGTCCACGCCGTCGCGACATTCCGGGACATGGGGCGTGCCGCAGTTAGCGGAGTAGATGGCATCCAAATCAAAGCCGTCGTGCCACCAACTGGGGCTGGTATCTGACAGTCGAAAATATTGTGCGGAAGCGAGGGTGTTTGGGAGAGACATGGGAACATGCACTTGGCCGTTTCTACGTCCATTATCGGTGAAGCCGATGAGTCGGTAGACTCTGCCGTCTTCGCTCCCGTAGACAGTCGCCTGCTCGTAGTATGGCCAGTAGGGTCGTGTGAGTTCCACAACGTAAAAATCCACTCCACTGCCGGGATTATTCAAGACAGGCTGAGACATCTTCAGTGTGATGGTTCCGTTGTTTCCCAAACTCACGATGTGCCCATCTGGATCACCCAATGCTTTTTGCGGATCTCTTCGATATGTGTAGGAACCAGGAGTATAGGAGATCACCTGGTCTGCAGTGCAGTTCACGGTTGTCGCATTCGCCGTTGTTTGTGCTTGAGGATCCGTTTCATCATTATCTTGTGCATTCTCACATCCGCGTTCATCCGGGAAATCAGTGACACCGTCACCGTCGTTATCGTTGCCATCACTGCACTGCGGGGCTGCAGGCGCATTGAACTCATCGTTGTCCGTAGCATCTGTGCACCCGGGATCCTGCAAATCGTTCAGGTTGTCACCATCGTTGTCCGCTCCATCATTGCACTGCGTGGATGCGGCAACCGGCATGTTAAATTCATCATTGTCATCTGCATCCGCGCATCCCGGATCCGTTGGGAAATCCGTGAGATTATCACCATCGTTGTCGACACCGTCATTGCATTGCGTGCCCGCTTGCGCGAGTGCAGCAATCTGCACACTCTGGAAATTTCCCCAGTGCACTTGAGTGGCAACGAGAGAAATAAAGAGAACCTTGGCGAGAAAACGATGGCGCTTCATACGACGGTGGGAGAGAAAAATAAGGGTTGGAGAGCGTAGTTGAGGTGACGATAAATGGTTTAACTCTACTACCTTAATGGCATTTGTCAATCCTTGAAGTGAATAAGCACTTTAAGGCGTCTTGAAGCCAAAGATTTTAGGACATTTTGCACAGAATAGCTCGAAAAATGTCGTCAAAAATGCCACAGAGCAGCTTTAACGAAGACTTACATGTTTTGTAATAGGGTTTAGCCCTTTTGGATGATTAAAACTCGTTGTTCAATTTCATTGATCAGATTCAAAAAAATAGTGTGTGTTTTACGATTTTTTGTCAAATTTTACTCCTGAAAATCTCTGATGGATTCATAAAGTAAGTTGGCATGAAAACCTTTGTGATATGCATAGGAAGTTACACTACCGTCGGTAACCGACACTACTGCACTGGGGTCGTCCTTTAGCCAAGCGTTTTTTAGAACATTGTTTCCCAGATCTCGGGCAATGGGACCATTGGAAAATGTTTCCGGGCAAATTAAGCCGTTGCTGAGTTCCACATCCACGGTCGCTATATTTTTAAAATTCCATGGCCTCTTTTCCTATCCCTGCATATGGTAAATGAAACGAAACGGGTTTCCAGTCTTCATCATCATATGCGCAAAAATTGTGTGGAAGATTCCCGGGCATTAACACAATGGTCCCATTGTCCAAATGCAGGAAATCATCGCCTATTGATGGCGCTGTAAATTTCCTTCTACCAGTAGACACAACGATACGCGCGCCTGGATGTGTATGCACCGTTTTTGACTCCTGCAAACCAGCAGGAAAATTTAAGTGCAGTTTTCCGATTCCTCCCCAAAACGAATCTGGATGGACTCTTGTAGGCATCCATTCGTAATCTTGCATAGGCAAATCTTCAAACACACCGAGATCCAATGAGGATGGATCGTAGTGCATGAGATAATTGCCATCTTTCCATCGTCGTTCAATTACAGCTTCCAATATCGTAACAGCCGCAATACTTTCTGCTTGAGAGAGTTTCATCTCAAGTAATTGTTGAACGTCGAATTCTCGCTGTTCTGGATTGGCAGTTAGAAGTCTTGTGAGTTTTTCTTTCAAATCTCCATGCATTAGAAGTTGCTCAACATTACCTGTAACTGAACCCTGCAAGTCTGGAGCAACAAATCTGTAACTAGGAACAAGTAGTTGGTTTGGTATGCCGCTGTTCTCGGAAAGATGATCCATTGGATTCATGAGTCTAGAGGATTTTTGACTTTAAGTGAAGATTTTGTCAGCAAAAGGCAGCACGGTCGCGTGCACGTGCCACGTGTTGGCCGCGTAAAGTTCGCTTCGCTCTCCACGCGGCCTACGCAAAATCGCTTCTCGCTTGGAAGCTATCGACGTTCGAATCGGGTGGCGGTGCCACGTGATCGCGAGCCGCTGCGAGCGATTTTAGGTGGCTGGGGAGGATGGATTCGAACCATCGAATGGCGGCTTCAAAGGCCGCTGCCTTACCACTTGGCGACTCCCCAATGCGGAGGAGATCGTATCAGATCTGCCATAAACGCTCCAATGTGAGCTTTTCTGTACGGTTCCGCACGCTTGCAAGAGGGGGAGCCGTTCTCTACACTCTGTCAGCTCAAATGTTCGCAATTGTCGATATCGCCGGCTTCCAGGAAAAAGTGCAGGAAGGAGATGCTCTTAAAGTTCCGCTTCACGATGTGAAGAGTGGAGAGAAGATCATATTTGAAAAAGTCCTGCTTCTTTCCAATGGAGATGCACTGACGATCGGCCTCCCGTTTGTGAAAGGCGCAACGGTCGAAGCGAAGGTCGTCTCGCACGGACAAGGCAAAAAGATCCGCGTGCAGAAGGCGAACAAGCGCAAGCGTTACCGCCGTGTGCATGGGCACCGCCAAGATTTCACGGAAATAGAGATCACTAAGATTAAGGCATAATAGTTTGCTGGTTTGCTTGTTAGCTGGTTTGCTCGTTTTGGTGTAACTAGCAAACAGTCCCGCACATGCGGGACGGAGCTAACCAGCAAACTTTTCTATTTCATTTTGGAGATTTCGCATACATTCAAGAGTTATGCCGAGGTTCTGCATGCACGCGATGGTTTCACCCAGGCGCTCGTGGGCGCGGAGCAAATGCGACAGATAACTTTTTAAGTGCGTTCGGCTGAGCGGAGAAGGGGAGTTGGCATCAATAACAGAATGATCCGTTGTGTATGGGTTGGAATCGATGCGGATCTTGCTGCCGTCGCTCAAATACAACGTTCCATGTCGTGCTTCCCGCATGGGTGAAACACAGTCGAACATGTCGATGCCTTTGGCGACTGCTGTTTTGAGTTGCTCCAGTCTGCCGACACCCATCAAGTACCTGGGCTTATCTTTGGGCAGCAGCGGGCACACGCAATCCAGTATGTCGTACATCTCATCTTCCGTTTCGCCGACAGCCAGCCCGCCGATAGCATAGCCATCGAAGCCCATGGCAATGAGTTCTTCCGCACACTTTTCCCTCAGGTCGCGCTCCAGGCCGCCTTGGATGATGCCGAAGAGAAACGGTGAGGAGTCAGACGATGCAGAGGATTCAGAAGATGCAGAAGAAAGCTGTTTATGGTGTTTTTTACATTCAGCCGCCCATCTTATTGTTCGATCCACTGCCTTTTCAATCTCACTGCGAGGCGCGGTGCTGGGAGGACAGTGGTCAAAACACATGATGATGTCCGCACCCAATGCGTGTTGAATGCGCATGGCTTCCTCGGGTCCAAGAAAAAGAGGATCACCGTTCAAGTGTGAGCGGAAGTTCACCCCTTCGTCCGTAATCTTGCTGATGTTCCGAAGGGAAAATACTTGGAAGCCACCGGAATCCGTGAGGATCGGTTTGTTCCATCCTACAAACGAGTGCAAGCCACCTGCTTCCTCCACAATCTTTTCTCCGGGTTGCAGATGCAGGTGATACGTATTGCAGAGAAGAATCTCCGCGCCGAGCGTTACCAGATCTTCATGCGTAATTCCCTTCATGGCTCCTGCCGTTCCAACAGGCATAAAGAAAGGGGATTGGATCGCGCCATTGGGCGTTGTGAGTACGCCACGGCGGCCGATAGGTGTTTCTTTTAAGAGCTGGAACATGGGTGTTTACGATATCAGAAAAATTACACAAACAAGAGCGCCCTTCCACGGGCGCGATTGTTCGTGCACGCATCGCAGCCATGGAAGGCTGCTCTGCGTTTTGATTATTTCTTCGCCGTCTTCGACACGATGCGGTCGATCAGACCGTACTCCAATGCTTCCTTTGCGCTCAAGAATTTGTCGCGCTCGGTGTCCAGTTTCACTTGTTCCAACTTCTTGCCTGCGTGCTTCGCGATTAATTCGTTCAAAAGATTCTTCGTGTTGATGATGTGCTCTGCGTGAATCGCGATGTCTGTGGCCTGTCCTTCCGTTCCACCAAGAGGTTGGTGGATCATGATTTCGCTGTGCGTGAGAGCAAAACGCTTTCCTTTTTCACCTGCCATCAAAATCACAGCGCCGCCGCTGGCTGCCATGCCAAGACAGACCGTCGAAATGTCCGGCTGCACGTACTGCATGGTGTCGTACATCGCGAGCGTGGACGTCACTTGGCCTCCGGGGGAGTTCACATAGAGGGTGATGTCCTTCTTCGCGTCTTCCTTTTCCAGAAAGAGGAGCTGCGCAATGATGGAGTTTGCGACATCATCATTGATGGCAGTGCCGAGGAACACCAAGCGGTCTTCCAAGAGCCGGGAGTAGATGTCGTACACGCGTTCGCCGAATTGCGTCTTTTCAATGACGGTCGGGATGATAAAGTTCATGGGAGTCGCCCCGCGGGAAATTTTGTTTGCGACGGACTGGATCAGTGGATGCATGAGAGGAAAGAGAAGGAAATGTGTTCATCACTATGATAGCAAATTTCGCACTTTTCAGCAGTAGGCACTGGAGAAAGAATATGGTGAAATGGAGACCAGAAATATGTCTAATGAACTTTACAAATTGTGCGCAGAAGCCAAGGCTTTTTGTCAGCAGGCAGCGAAACCGTTGCTGGTCCTCCTGGGACCGACAGCCGGCGGTAAAACAGCGGCATCCATTGCGATTGCCAAGTATTTACAGGAGCAGGGGACTACAGTCGAAATCATCAATGCGGATTCCAGGCAGCTCTATAAGCACCTGAATATCGGCACCGCGAAAATTACAGAGGAAGAGAAGCAGGGGATTGCCCATCATCTGTTTGATGTGTTGGATCCGAAAGAAGACGTGACCATTGCGTGGTATCAGGAAAAAGCGAAAGCAGTGATTGAAGAAATTCGGAGCAGGGGACACGTGCCGATGCTCGTTGGGGGATCGATGCTCTACATCAGCGTCGTGATCGATGGACTCGAACTACAGCCATCTGCAGATCTGGATCTCCGAAAACGATTGGAGGAAGAATACGATCAAGATCGCGGCGCATCACTCTACAAAAAGTTGCAGGAGGTTGATCCGGAAACGGCAGCTGCATTTCATCCCAACAACAAACTGTATGTTGTCCGTGCGATGGAGATCTTCGAAATAACAAAAACAAAACCATCTGTATCCAAGAAAAAATCAAAATCGGAATATGATCTTTTGATTCTCGGCATCGAATGGCCGCGTGAAGAACTCATGAAACGAATCGATACGCGAACGAAGCAGATGTTCGAAGCTGGCTGGATCGAGGAAGTTCAGCAGCTGATGCAGAGGGGATACACGAAAAACGATCCCGGGATGAAGAGTCATGGCTATAAGGAAATCATGGATGCCATCGAATCGGGATCGATTCAGGAACAGCCAATAAATTGGCTGCTTAATAACCAAGCGTTAACCGCCGACTTAAGTCGGCGGTTAACGCACCAAAAGAAGGGGCGAATTTATTCGCCCGCTTTGGCAGAAGCCATCGCGGCGAAAACACGGCAGTATGCGAAAAGGCAAACTACGTGGTGGAAAAATGACACACGCATTCAGTGGATTCACTCCGAAGCGGAAGATCGAGATCTTCCGCTTCGGTAGGTTATGCGAGTGTTCCAATTTCTTTATAGAGCACATCGACCTTATTCTTTTGTTCGATTTCTTTCGCCAGCATGGCCAGATCGTCAGCCGTTTTTTGCTGAATTTCTGCGCGCTCTCGTCCATACTCATGAAGCTCGGGATGTTCATTCGAGGACTCCTGTGGTGCGACTTTTTTTGTCATAGGCTGATTAGAATTTATACACGTCACCGTATTGTTTCTCAACACGTTGCTTCATTGCAACAAGCTGATCAATCATTGTCATTAAATGCGGGCTCTCGTCCGGTGTTTGCTTGGACAAGTAAAAATCCGCAGTGTGGCGCAGAAGATCGGCAATATTCACCGTCGCAAGATCCACTTTCGCTTTCTTCGCGGCATCCAATTTCTGATATGCATCCGTGAAAAACGTTTCGGGTCGATACACATCGATCTTGTTTTCTTGGATAAGTTTCGCAATCAACTTCAAAAATTCGTAGTGCTCCGGTTTCATAGCACCACTGATTGCCTTTCCCGCCTGCTTTTGCGCATCCTCGGAGAGATTTTTGTGTTGCCCGATCAGCTTGGAGAAGTCGGTCATATCGTATCTATTATAGCATTTCTTGAGCTTTTACGACACTTTGATTATTTCCGGGCAAAGTAACACTATGATTGTATGAATGCTGAAGCGAGTTCTTTGGGAAATAAGCCCATTCGGATTGAAGGGAAATTGAATACAGCTCGGCTTTTCAATGCAATAAGTGAGAAGATGAAAGTGAGTTTGTATGATCAAGAAACAATGCTTGCACTGTTCAAAACACAATTGGCGGCACGCGATGAGCTTGTCCGCGTTTTTGGTGAAGCGGGAGCGGCTGAATACCTGCGATCAGTGCAGGTTCCCCCAGGATGGTTGGAATCTTTAGCTGCCTCGCACGGTGATAACGCCTGTTAGCTCCGGGAACAGATGATCATGGAAACGCCAGATGCCTGTGCGTTTGAATTGGAAACACCACATGTCACCGGGGGCGACAGGCTCTTTCGGGTCGAATTCCGGGAAGATGCCATGCGTGGGATGGATGTTGCTGGCAGGCCAGCGCTCTTCATCATCCTCATTCTTAAAGCACACGTTGGTGTTCTTGAAGACGGAAATTTCTTTCGGTTCAAATGCGTCCGCTGCCATCGTGATTGTTTCCGTCACTTGGATCGGTTTCCAGAATGAGAAAAAGGAAAGGTGCGCCTTTGCGGCATACACGCCTGCTGCTGTTGCAATGATAATGATGACCGTCGCAGTGATGAGAGTTTTCCTCTTCATGCGGAAACCATACAAGCAGATTGATACTCTGTGGGCAAGCGCGAGCAGAAGTGCGGTTGATCTTCCGGTGTCAGGATTGCGCGCGAACGTCCGATGATGGTGTCGTAGCAATCCTCTTTTCCTTCGTCGGCCGGAACCAACGCGCAAAATTCCAGAGCCAGATCTTCGCCGTGCTTATCCCAAAACGTATCTTGTCCCGCGCCCAAGATGCACTGGATGCGGTGTTTGTTCGCTTGTGCGAATTGGCAATTGCGAATGGCTTCCGCAGGCTTTCCTCGCATCTGCCCGCCGATGGTGCGTCCCATACTGGCGAAGCATGAGGATTGATACCTGTCCGGCGCTTTCTCGCATTCGCGCGCAACGCCTTCGAATCCCGTCTTCGATAGCGTTGCCATCCTGTCTGTCTGCAGGAAATAACAATCATTCTTGTATTCGTCTTTTACGATGGTGCACGGGTACTGCGGATTATCGGAAACGAATTTGGAAATATGGCCGCGGCGCTTGGCTTCCGGTGAGTTGTCCAACGAACCCACAATATTTTCCATAAATGCTCCCGTGCGGCAAGAACTCTGTCCGCTCCCGGTGGGCAGCAGGTTGCAGTACTCCAATGCGGCGGGAAGATCGTAATCGGACCAAGCCATGAGGCCGTGCCCGATGCCGTGCAGACATTGATGCGTGAAAAATCCATTGAGGCCGTCGATGCAGATCGTGCTCAAATTTGCCCGAAGTCCGTCCGTCCCGTTCTTATGGAAGAACGCCTCGATGGCTCCGTGGTAAAAACCGGAGTGGCATTCGGGCAGCACGAGTTTGAAAATTTCACTCCCGAATTCTTCGTAGCTCATGCGCCCCAGTTCGTGTGCTCGGTTGTGGCAGTCTTGTCCCGCAGCATGCGACGCCGCAGTGAGCGCTTCCATGGTGGCGACGGGACCGTTCATCTGCACAAAAGTTTTCATGACGGCGTCATCCGTCAGGACAGCGGCATCGGGGGATGCTTGCTGCTCCGGAAACTGATGCAATAATTTTCTTTTTGTTTCAAGATTCTGACAGGAAGCGAGCAGGATCACCATCAGAAGAAAAAAACATCGCGCGAAGGATCGAAATGATCGTGTCATCGCCGCGTACTATACAGGAGGTTTTATCCCTCTAAGAACCGCGGAAAATGCCTTTTTGAGCCCTGCAATGAATTGCATTGTGTGGTACGCTGTGGCTTCCAATCCATTTTTGTTCCATGCGCATTGCTCTTCTCCTTTTGTTCACGTCTTTTTTTGCGAGTGCCGAGCCCGCACTGGCGGCATTCATCGATGTGTCCGCAGATCATCCGCAGGCTGAGGCGATCACGTGGATGGAGACGCAAGGCATCGTGAAAGGATATGCGGATGGCTCGTACAAGCCGAATCGGTTCATCAATCGCGCGGAGTTCACAAAGATCGTCATCGGTTCGGTGCTCGGGTATTCGCCAGAGGCAGATCCTTCCGGATTCGATGTCTTTTCGACGGCAGGACTTGAGTTTTCGGATATCGAAAGCGGCGCATGGTACATCCCGTACCTGCGACACGCATTCGAGCTTGCAATCATCGGCGGGTATCCCGACGAGACATTTCACCCGGAGCAAAACATCAACATTGCAGAAGCGGCGAAGATCATCGTGCGGGCGAATGGGTTTATCATCGGCGATGAAGCGCCGGACTGGTATCGGCCGTACGTGGATGTGCTCGCGGAACGCGGCGCCATTCCCGCTTCGGTGCGAAGTTTCGATCAATTCCTGATGCGCGGGGAGATGGCGGAAATCATTTACCGACTTCGCGTCGGTGCCACATCTTCTTCCTCCGGCAATGCCGTATCATCAGACAGTTCATCATCAATGATCGTGCAGGGGAAATATCTTCCGTATGAAAAAGGAGTCATCGGCAACGGCCGGAAATCGCTCCTCTTCTTCTACGCACCGTGGTGTCCGTACTGCAGAGCGAACGATGCACGACTATCCGCGTGGTACGACGAGACCGAGGACATTGTCATCAACACCTACAAAGTGAACTACGATGCAGAGAAAGCTTTGCGGCAACGGTTCGGCGTTGCAACGCAAGACACGCACATTCTCCTCAGTGGAACGGGACAAGTCATCGAAATGACGAGCTTCCCCAGCGAATCCATGTTAAGGGATCTTCTCGAGCGGTAGATCGTGAGATTTTCGTGATTCCGGGAGGAGACCAATGAGACCAAAGAAGCCAAGGAGAGGCTTTTATATATCCTTGGTTTCATTGGTCTCCCTGGTTTCTTTGCTATCCTTCTTGTGATGGAACTCCAGACGCCACTCAAGGGCATCCTCCGCACCACGAAAGACCATCTGGCTGCTTTGGAGAATATGGAGATCCGAACAGTGATGGATTTTCTTTTGTATTTGCCGCGCGGACACGAAGACCTCACACAAATTCAAACGATCCTCGGAGTGCCACTGGATACCAAAGTCACGATTCGTGGCATCATCGATCATCTCAAGCTGGTGTATACCCGCGGGCGCAAAGCCATGGTGACGGGAAAGATCACGGACACCGAAGGTTCCACGGCCGATGTCATCTGGTTCAATCAGCCGCATATTAAAAGGATGCTGAAAGACGGTGATGAAGTGGTGCTCACAGGAAAGATAATCGAAAACGGGTACAAGCTGCAGCTGCAGAGCCCGCAATTTGAACGGGGAGGGGAGCGGCCTCTTGTGCATGCCGGTCGTCTCGTCCCCATCTATCCGCAGCATGACATCATCAACACCAAGTGGCTGCGGGAGAAGATGATCCTCGTGCGCGAAGTTGCACCGCTCCTGCCGGAAACATTGCCGGAGGAACTCATCAAAGAAGAAGGATTGATGCGTCGCAGCGCTGCCATCGCAGCGCTGCATTTTCCCGAAACGCCCGAAGAGATAAAAGCTGCCCGTGACCGTATGGCATTTGAGGAGATGTATCGGGTGCAAGCGGAGGCACTGTCGCGCAAACAAGAGTGGCAAGGGGAAACGCAGGATCGTTTGAAGACGCCGATGAACATCGAACTGATTCGCGCGTTGTTCGCATCGCTCAAGTTCACGCCGACAAAAAGCCAGAAGATTTCCATCTACGAGATTCTGAAAGATATGGAACGCGATGTGCCGATGTCACGTTTGCTGGAGGGCGATGTCGGCTCCGGCAAAACACTTGTGGCTGTTGCCGTGATGGCAAACACGCTCTCGCATGGCGGCCAGTGTGTCTTGATGGTGCCGACGGAAGTATTGGCGCGGCAGCACTTGGAGAATGTGTCGAGATTGCTTCTTCATTTTCATTCCTTTCTTCAGGCGCAAGACTCAAGACATAAGACACAAGAAACAATTCAATTTCGATTGCCCACAGTGGCGCTTTTGACGGGATCGATGCCGAAGTCGGATGCCGATGATGTGCGTATGCGCGTGGCAGCCGGCACCATCGACATTGTCATTGGAACGCACGCACTTATCGAAGAAAAAGTTCGTTTCAAAGATCTTCGGTTGGTGATTGTCGATGAGCAGCATCGTTTCGGTGTGATGCAGCGGCAGCGTCTGCGGGAGAAAGGCAGCCCGCATTTCCTTTCTATGACAGCCACACCTATTCCGCGCACGCTCGCGCTCACGGCCTTTGGAGATCACGATCTCTCCGTCTTGCTCGAAAAACCGGGTAAGCGAAAGCCCATCGAAACCAAAGTCGTCGCACCCAAGGATCGCATCATGGTGGAACGATTCATCGACACGCAGATCGAATCCGGGCGGCAAGTGTTCGTTATCTGTCCGCTGATCTCCGAATCCGCTGAATTGGAAGAGGCGAAAAATGTGACGGCGGAGATGGAACGTCTGCAGAAAGAATTTCCACATCGGACAGTCACCATGCTGCATGGGCGTTTGCATCCCGAGGAAAAACAGGAAATAATGCGTGCGTTCAAAGACAAGAAATCAGACATTCTTGTTTCGACGTCTGTGATCGAAGTCGGCATCGATGTGCCGAACGCCACGATCATCGTAATAGAAGGTGCGGAACGATTCGGACTTGCTCAGCTGCATCAGTTGCGCGGTCGTGTCGGGAGATCAGATTTCAAAAGCTATTGCTTTCTTTTTACGACGAGCGAATCGCAAGCCAGATCACCGAGACTTAAAGCAATGGAAGACCACGACTCCGGGTTCATGCTCGCGGAAATTGATCTGAAACTGCGCGGTCCCGGCGAACTCTATGGACTTCGCCAGAGCGGCATTCCGGATCTCACCGTCGGGAACTTGCTGAACCCCGAACTTGTCGTGCGTGCGCGCCGCGCTGCGGAAAAAATGCTCGGCATCAAAGAAAAGGTAACGGTGTAGTTTTGGCTTTCATGAAGGAAAAATGCAAATCGAGATCTCACTTTGTTGACTCAAAAAAATGAGCACCTAATCTTTGCAAGCATTCTCATTTTTTTCTTAAAAATTTTATGAATATTTCTAACTGGCAGGTTGGAGGCAAAGAAGTTTGGATCGATGAGCAAGACTATATAAATCGCCGGTATTTAAATATGATTCAGAGCGACGGCCTTAGTGCAGCTAAGAAGGAGTATCCGTTTGTAGCAGAAGGGTTTGAAACTGCCAGCAAGGGGTACAAAACAGTCAATCATAGTATTGCAGTGAACCGATTAAGGCTTGGCACTGCTCTCAGTGCGGAAGAAACGGAATGGTATAAGAAAAAGTATGGGAATACAGAGTTGAAAGATGATGGTGGTAATGATTTCCCTTCTATATTTCGCAGTCCTTATCAACCAGAGAGTGAAAGGCAATGTGCTTTAAAAAGTCCGCATCCTTTATTTTTCGGATATGACGATTAGGGTCGCCTTGGAAGCTTCCTTTCATATCAATAAATGCATTTGTCAGATGCTTTTTGGCTGCTAGACTAGGTCGTACTTTATGGCAGACGACCAGACCATAGGCGGCAATCCTCCGCGCCCCGGAGATCCCATTCCCGATGAGGGGCTGGATCCTACGAAGGTATTTGCGTCGCCTCCGCCGCCACCCCCTCCGCCTCCGGGACAAGGTGCGCAGGGCGATGGAACAACTCCGCCTCCACAAGATGCAGGACCGCCTCCGCCGCCTCCGGGCACGGTGGCAACCAAAGAGATGGGCTACGACGACGAAGACATTCGCATCCTTGGCGAAGTAAAGGACTACCGTTTCGGAACCATCGCCGCAAAATTATCGAACGACAAGATCCAAGTGCCCGCGCATCCGGAAACAACCTTTGATGAGCAAATATTTTTGACATTGCTGCGCGGCAGCATCTCCCTCACACGCGATGAAAAGTGGCGCATCATCCAGGCGGTTCCCAAACTTTCGCAATTCCAGATAGATGAACTGCAGAAGATCTTGGAAGAAGAGCGCCGCAAGTTCGGTGAGCTTTCGCCCAAACACTTGCTGCAACTCATGAAGCTTGAACAGAAGCACACGGAGGACTGGAAAGACTTGCAATCGCTCATGGTTCAAAAGACCGCACAGAAGGAAGAGCAGTCGCAGGCGGATGAAATAAGAAAGCAGCTTGGACTCTAATAGGGGATAGGGAGTAGGTTGTAGGGGGTAGCCCGATTTTTTGTATCGACAAAGTTCTACCTTCTACTCCCTACCACCTAATTCCTCGTTACATGTTCATCCTATACAACACAAATACTCCCGTTCCGACAGCGGCGAGTGCCAGTCCTTTCCCCATGCCTTTGCCAAGTTGTTTATGCATTTCCGTGAGGAGTAAAAAGAGGAACGCTCCCAAGGCGAAGCTGATGATGACAGGGGATTGGAAGAGACCGGACACCAGTGGAATCTTGATGGGAAGATCGCGTGTGAAATCGTAGGAGCCGAATGCGAAAATCAAAAAGTACCAGGAGAGCAGCCATCCTGCGTAGAGTCGCAGCGTGTCTGTGAGCGGGAAATATTTCACATGTTCCTTCGTCAGTTCCGAGGCGGTGACCGGCGAGGGAGATGCATCGAATTGCGGTCGCTCTTCCACAATCTTCCAGGGAGATGCGGAAGGTTTTGCGGGGGCGGCCGGCTGTGCAGCCATCGGTTCCATGGTAACCACAGGCGCGGGTGCTCCTTCCGGCGTTTCATACAATTCCTGCGCTTGCAGCTGCATCTCTTTCAAGGAATCCCTGGCCGCTTGCGCGCTTAAGGCACGAACGGTTCCGCGAACGACTTTGCCGTCGCCAGTCACTCCAACGTACGTAAAAAGAGGCATCACAAGCAAGTGTAGGACACTTTCTTATGTCTTGCTACTCCGTCTCCGAGGCTTCCAGAGCCGCCGTAATATGTCGGACGGCCTCCTGCAATTCCGAAGGAGCGCTTATTTCAAAGTGACGGTTGTCCGTCCACGCGCGGTACCCCACGGTGTAGTTGCCCTGCGTCTTCACTTCTTTGTCGGCTGCACCGCTGAGAGTGCCGGAAAGCAAATTGACGACGAGGGGGCCGTCACCCAGGTTTTGCAATTCCTCGGGTCCCAGTTCCACATGCCAGAGATAGGAAGTCGTGGTGCCGAAGGATTTGAACCACCAGTTCTTGTGCACGGGAATGCAGAAGCCGATGTGCGAAGAGCAGTACTGCTGCGTCCATCCTTCGTTCGCATCATCCTTTGCCATTTTTTCAGTTCGTTCCTGCATGACGGCGGATTGATCCGGAGCGAGGGAGGAAGGCGAGACAGAAGCCGCAGCCGAGGCGACGGATGATGCCGATGCAACAGCTGTGGGGGACGATGCCGCCGAAGAGAGAGAACTCAAGGCCATTTCTTCGGAACGTTCGGAAGAGTCCATGGAGGACTCGACGGAAGACGATGCTTGCCGCATCAGGCGAATGCGTTCCACGTCCATGATGAGTCCTCCGGCTTCCACGGTGGAGCGCACGTCGCCCGTCACCGTCACTTCTTCATTCATGTAGCCGTTCAAGTCCACCGTCTCGCTCTGGAGCAGGATGAAATCTGCGCCGGGGAGCATCAAACGATGCGATCCTTCCATGTAAATGCTGATGCCGGCGGCCTCCACAACTCCTTCGTACGTGATGTCTTCCATCACCTCGGGTTCTTCCACGGGCAGTTCGTCCACCATGGTATCCGGCGCGGGAGCCGGTTTGCATGCGGCCAGGGTGAGGATGCCCAGGACGCTCGTCAGAACAAGAAAATACTTCTTCATGGATGCGAAAAGGAATGGATATCCAGTATAGCGTCCGGTCATGCAAAGACAAGACGTCCGCGCACGTAAAAGAGATCAATCCGCCGCGGCGGATTGATCTCTTTTTGAGCATGGTTACTGCAGCATTGCGTCGATGACGCTCTCGAAGCTGGAGGCGGGCACCGCTCCGGAAATCAGCCTGGTGTCGCCCGTCTTGTTGTTGATGACAATGCTGCCCGGCGTGCCGTCCACGCCTGCGGCGGAACCGCCGGACATTTGTGCATTCACTTTGTCACGGTATTTTGCGCCGGAAAGGCAGGAGTCGAATTGCGAAGCATTGAGCCCCAAATCTTTTGCAATTGCCGCATAATCGTAATTTCCTTCCTCGAACACGGTGTCCGTAAACTTCCAGAAGGCGTCGTTGCCGCCCAATTCCGCCACGCATTCCGAGGCGAGGGCCGCGGGTTCCGCTTTGGGGTGGAAGCTCAGCGGGAAATGACGGTAGACCCAGTTGACGTCATCGCCGTATTTTTCCGTCACCTGTTTCATGGTGGGATGATGACGTATGCAGAACGGGCATTCGTAATCGGAATATTCAACGATAGTAACCGCCGCATTCGGATTGCCGCGAATGTGATCTTCTGCGGTCACTTCCGGAACGTCGCCGGCTTCTTCTGCCGGAGGCGCCGGTGGAGGAGGAACATTCGGCGCGTTCGGGGGATTGTTCGCAACGGTGGGATTCCCGGCCAGGAGTCCGCCGCCGAACACATTCAGCGAGGCCGCGCCATAGCCAACCATCAAACAAATGAGGCCGACGGAGACGACAAACCACGGGTTATTGGAGGAAGCGGATTTTTCCGCAGAGTCGAAAGGCATGTGTCAGTGTGAAAAAAAGTAAAAGTAATCGATGCAAACTGTACCATCGTGAAAAGCAGAAAGCAAAAAAGCGAAAAGCGCAGAGCGTAGAGCAAAAAGCAAAATATTAGGTGATTATCCCTTAACAGCTAGGAACTTATGATTTACTCTTTTACCACCGTGACAGGGAAGGCTCTATGAATCCTGACTACTTCATCATTGGCTTTTGGGCAGGTGCGATGTGTGCAACCGTGATTACACTGGCGATTGCAATTCGCTGGTTTTACTGGAGGGGGCACTCGCGTCACTAGGACTAAAAGTTGTTGGGGTGGTGTTTTGGCTAGTACCACCCTTAAAATCATCTGGAGAGATCCCATTACCACCACCCCCACGTGATCTTTTTTCTAGCTCCTCAAATCTCCTATTATTTTGAAACTGATTCATAACAAGCCAACAAGTTCCGTTTCCCAAACCATATACTAAAGCAAGGATACTAGTAACAATTCCCCCATGCTCAATCAAATAATCCAAAGCAATACGCGCTGAATCAACATCACACGTGCAGGCTGGGCAAACACACGAGGAAAGTATTTCCCCTGTCATTCTTCTGTTGGTAATTCAGCTTCAATTGCTGCCCCGTTTTCCTCTTCCCATTTTGCAATCTTCTCTTGTAAACGTAGCATTAAGCGTTTTGCATGTGTTGGGGTAAAGACATATTGCCCCTCTACTACGCTGCCTGTTTGGAAAGCGAATAGGAAGTGTTCCTTCGATTGGATAATGAAGGCACGGTCACAAAAGAAATGACGTGGATCGGCCACCCCGAAATCACGCTTTGGTTTCTCTTTCTTCTTTCGTTTACTCATGGAAAAGATGGGAATTGAATACTTGTGCTACTATATCCCCCATGAGAAACGAATCAACGGACAAAGACCGCTTCTTCAAGCTCCTTAACCTTGCAGCGAAGACACGCGTGAAAGGAGAAGATCAAAAAGATGAGTCACCGACTTCCGATGATTGTACCTCCACTGAAACTCCGAAACGTAAGCGTGGAGCATCTTCGGGGAAATAACGTGGTGAGTGCCGTCCAGTGACCTTTTAAGCTGGCTCCAGAAGCCTTCGATGGTGTTTGTGTGCGTTGAACCTTTAACGTACTGCTTTGCGCCATGCTCTACCGTGTCGTGTTGCATATCGAGGAGCCGAGCAATCTTCTTATAGCTCCTCAATTCATCCGTCATCAGTTTGCTGCCCTTGGCGATATTGTTCTGAAAATGCGGCAGGAGTGTTGCGGCTTTTACGTTCGGCACGATGGCGGCGTTCATCATGCCCTTCCGTTGTAACTGCCCGAAGACGATTGTCTTCCCCTCCGCTCCGCGTCCTCTCTTTCCTTTCCTCTTTCCACCTACTGCTGTTTCATCGGCTTCAATATCTCCAAAGAGCGAAAAGGTGTTGTCCTTCATCAGCTTCCGTACTTGGTGGCCGATGCGGAAAGCGCACTTGTATGTCACCCCCAAAGCCCTTTCCAGTTCTTTTGCGGCCACTCCATTCCTGCTCTGCGACATGAGGAAGATAGCGAAGAACCATTTTACAAGATCAGTGGAAGAATGGTCGAAGATCGTTCCCTCTTTCGGCCACAAGTGAGAGCAGCCGTTGTAGCAGGAGAAACAAGCGCGGGTCGGATGCTTGTAGAAACGAGTCTCACCGCACTTCGTACACTTCGGCTTCGGGAAACGTGCATCGAAGAGAAAGCGCAAACAAGTGTCATTATCAGGAAACGTCTTATGGAAGTTGAGAATGGTGAGGCGTGCAGACTTCATGGAAGAGGAGGAAAGTACCTAAAGGCTACTCTTCTCGTTCCTAGCTGTCAAGGGATAGTTGCCAAATATTAAATTGTTCTCTGCTTTCTGCTCTACGCTTTCTGCTTATCGGGCCATCGAAACTTCATCCGGCGCCGCGGTATGCGTCTTTTCCGTCGGCACCGTCACGACCGTCTGCTCGGTGTACTTCTTCACGATGCTCTTGGGGATGCTCTTGTATCGAGAGAAGAGCGTGTGCGTTTGGACGGTTCCATCCGGAGCCGTGATGTGCTGCTTCCATGCAATTTCGTTCTTTTTGATCGTTCGCTCGCTGTTCGTACGCAGATCTTCCGGCGCGTTTGCCGCGAAGTACGGTCCCTCCAGCGACACGGCGCGGCCATCCGGGGTTCCGTACATGGTCACATACGCCTCAAACCCGTCGAAGTGGGACTGGATGAGAATGGGGTTCCCCGTGTCGTTCACGAATGTCAGATCCTGTTGCCCGGGGTAGACCGTGGCATCCAATCCCACGCCGTATTTTTCGTAGTACAGCACGTAGAGACTGTGTGCCTTTCTTTTTCCCAAGGGAAGGCCTGCGTTCAAAATCGCGCGGTACACGGTCGTCGCCACTTGGCAGATGCCGCCGCCCGTCACGGGTATCAGCTGATCGCCGTTGAAAATGCCGAGTGCTTCGAACCAACCGTTCCGCGATGTCACCGCGCCCAGCGTGCTGTTGAACGAAAACGTTTCTCCGGCCGGCACCAGGACGTTGTTCACGCGCTCCTTGAGTCCTTTGCGGACGTTGGCAATGCGTCCCGGAACGGATCCCGCAAAGTTTGAGCGTCCTTCCGCCAGCAGCGTGAGTTCACCCAAATCAAGTCCGGTCGCATTCACAATGGTTCCTGCTGTCCGCGTGACAGCCAGGGAGATTTCCGTGGCATTGGCATCAAACGATTCTTTGATGGCCGATGCGAATGCTTCGGCATCGAACGTGTAGCCTGCCTTGGCCACTTCATCGGTTTCCGCGCGTTGCACCTTTCTGTCATCTTCAAAGGTGCTGAGGATGGTTGCAGACGTGGGAGCGGTGAGACCGTCGATGCCGTTTGTTTCCAGATGCGAACGAATGCGATCTTCATCAATGCGGAACGATGCGCTGCCCATGGAAAATTTCGGCTCGATCCATGTCGGGTACCGATGCAGCGTGATCATCCACGGTGTGACCGTGTGACCATCGGCGACCAACGCACCGGACAGAGTTTTGGTGAACAACTCTTTTCGCTCCGTGATGGCTTTCGCCAGTACCGAGAGGCTCGGCGTGACATGCGTCAAATTGCGGACGCGTTTCTGTAAGCGCTTTGCCTGTCGAAAGAGGGGAGTATCAGGTGTTTTTTCCGCTTTCGCGACGGCTCCCAAAAGTTGCATGGACGGAGCATTCTTTTCCGACACCACGGCGGCGTTTTGTGCCACATCTCCTCGCACACCTGCAAACACCGCAAGATGCAGGAAGAGTATGAGCAAACCGGCAAGATGGAGGTGTTTGTGCGTTTGGTGCATTTGATGTATATTATAACATTTTTCATAAAAAAAGCAAATGTTATTCAATGCAAAATTCACCGGGGTTCCTTCCATAAAACGCGCCAATTCTCCTTTGGCGAAAACAGCGTCAGAAAATGGCGCAAAAATCGATAGTGAAAACAGTGATGCCTCCTCGGAATTCCTCGTCCGGCGCAGCCGAGCGAAGCGAGGCGAAGTCGGATCCATGCGACAAAAGACGCATTTTGCGCATAAAACTTACATTCGCTGTGCAGGTTCCTATCGTTTCTTATTCCTTGAGCGGCTTGGCATGTTCTCTCAGCCACTGCTCGTGCTCCGCAACAATGAGTCTGCGGCTCTTTCGTTCGCGGGTCGGAACGGGCTTGGGACTGGCAACAGGGACGACAGGCATGGAGACGCCGCCCGTCGTAGTAGCATTGTAGCTTTCCAACAGCGCACGGTGCGCCCTGCGATGCCTGGCATTCACCGTTTCATGCTGCGTGCGATGGACTTGATCATACTCGGCTGTTCCTTCCAAACCATTCCACTGAGCGTGCCATTCCTGGTGCTCCACCGCCCTCCCTTTGTGGTATGCACGATGATCCTCCCGCAGTCCGTGGTAATCCACGTGCGTGGCATTCCATTCCGGGTTTGCGCCTTGTGTAAAAATCGTCGCCGGTTCCTCTCGTGGAGGCTCGGGAGCCGCCATCAAAGGAGTCGGGAAGACACTGCCGAGAATAAGGGATGCGCCCAGTGCGAGATGCGTGACGTTTTTCATAGGAAAAAGGGAGAGGAAGACAGTGCCCCATGATGACAAAGAAAGTATCCCTCGTAAAGGGGTGATTTTGCGGTCAACATAGCTCTATAAAAGGCCAATGGGAGACTCCCACCGGCCTTTAAGATCATCAGAATGCACGATTACAGATCTGCGTCGGCCGGCAGCGCATGGGTTATCGAAACCTTCGCCTCGTATTCTTCGCCGCTTGCGTTGGCGGAGATAACCAAGAAACGCACGCCTTCAGCACTGTCCATTTTGTACCCCCACGATGTTCCTGTGGCACCATCCGCATCAAGCGCCACATGGCGCACCCAACCTTCTTTGGTCAGCTTCGCATCCAGTGCATCGCGGGAATCAGCATCCATGAAGATCTCGTTGTATTCATCCTGCGTGACGGGCGCCGTGACAAACGTTGCCTGGATGGCGCCTGCAGGAATCATGTGATCTTCGTCAATGTTAATGACGTTGTCATTCGTACCTGCTTCCACATCGGACCAGAGTGTCGTGGAAGCCCACAGGTGGATCTCCGTCCAAACGGCCTCTGCGGGATCCGTGGCGGAAGCGGCAGCGGAGGAAGTCGCGGAAGAAGATGAGTCCTCATCTGTTGGGAGAATCTGCGCTTGGCACGCCGCCAGCATGGTCGTGGAAAGAAGAATGAGTGCGTATCGTTTGTGCATAAAGATGAGGGGAGTAAGTAGCGATGTATTGTAGAGGCGATTGAAAAGTATTTCAAGAGAAAGCAGCAATCATAACGATTGTGAAAACAAAGAGAAACGCGCCCAACAACAGGGTTACCATAACTATCAGCGGCGCGAGAATAGTGATGAGCGCAGCTTTCATCAGATTCACTTCATGCAACACACTCACTCCGTGTATTTGAAGAAACAGCGTGCCAAGAGACAGTAATCCGCTGATGAGCGGACTCCAGAGAAGCGCAATGGAGCCGAAGAGAAGATGCGGTGTCGCGCCAAAGGCGGCAATCCTGAAGCTCGTTTTCCATGTGCCTTTGGCACCAAACACCCACGAGAAAAAACGCAGTCCTGCGGACTCCAGAAGAATGATGCCGAAGAAAAGTGCATATCCCAGGAAAAGGCCGATGAGAGTAAGAACAAAAAATGGCAATCCGCTCCGTTGCTCCAGCGCTCCGAATCGTTGCCATTCTTCCGCTGTTATAGTATTGATAATGAGCATGATAAATATAAAGCAGAACCCGGCACCCAAGAGCGATGCCAGGAGGAGTGTCGGCAGCGCTTGTTTTCCAGTTTTTACTCCAAGCCAAAAATTGATTGGATGGAGAAGAATATTCTTGATGTTCAGCGGTGCTGATAGCAGTGCGTTCATATCCTCAAGGTTGTGGAGAGTACAATCGTAGCGTAGAGGCTGGCTTAGAGTGTTTCAATACTTTAAAAAAGGCTTCTCATAGATAAGATTCTTGGTAAGATCTTGTCGCTCTGTGGCCCGGTAGCTCATCGGTAGAGCGCTGCCCTGAAGAGGCAGGCGTAGCCAGTTCGACTCTGGCCTGGGCCACCATGTAATCTGCTGACATGTACGATTTGGATCCAAAAGAATTCCGCATTTTAAGGTCACTCAACACTCCCGTGAAAATCCAGGATTTCCTTGGCGAACTCCACATGAACTTTGCGGATACGTGCCTCTCGCCTCGGCGAGTGCTGCGGGAGCGAAAAGCGCACTGCATGGAAGGAGCCATGCTCGCGGCAGCTGCATTGCGACTCTCCGGTCGCAAGCCTTGGGTTTTGGATCTCAAATCTTTTCCCAGTGATGATGATCACGTCGTCGCGGTATTCCGGGAAGATGCATGCTGGGGCGCACTCAGTAAAACGAATCATGGAGTGCTGCGGTACCGGGAACCCGTGTACAAAACCATTCGCGAACTCGTCATGTCCTATTTCCATGAATATTTTTTGAATGATGGAAAAAAGACTCTCCGTTCCTTCACGAATCCCATTGATCTTTCGCGTCTCGATAAAAAAGGATGGATGACAGCGGAAGAAGATCTTTGGTACGTTCCAAAATATATCGATTCCATAAAACATTTCCCCATCCTCACGCGAGCTCAACTATCACGGCTTCGAAAAGCGGATCCCATCGAGAGGAAGATGGGGAAGATTGTGGAGTGGACGCGATCGAGGAAAAAGAATTAGCTGAATGCAGCTTTTCTCAAATTCTGACTTATTGTAAAATAGCGAAACTTTGGGGCTGTAGCCCTGCCTGCCGGCAGGCAGGTCAGTTGCCTAGCTCTGCGAAGCAGAGCGTGATAAAAAGTACTGCGCTCGGCATATCACGTCGGTCATTTTAAATTTTTCTGGGGCTGTAGCTCAGTTGGTAGAGCGCGTCGTTCGCAATGACGAGGTCAGGGGTTCGATTCCCCTCAGCTCCACCATATTGTTGACATCGGCTAATCGGAAGCTAAGGTAAATCACTTTCCTTTTCTCGCATCTCTATGATCGAAACAGTCCCATCTCCGGAAAAAAATCTTTCTCAAAACGATGCTCTGTTATTGGCTAACGAATACTTCAGATCCACTCGAATGCACAATCTCTACCGATTTTGTGTGGAAGACCAGGGAGTACTTGATGAAAAAACAGGAAACTGGAAATTTGATCTTACTGCTGTTCCGGCTGGCATTGGCCTACCTCATTATGGACAGGCAGAAGAAGAATTCGTAGCACAATTTAACGCGAAGGTTGGATGTGTGGTGGTTATGAAGGATCGCCAAGTTATTTCACAGCCACCCATCCAAGAGCTCGACAATGATCTTCAAGTACGAAAAAACCATTATAGTGAATGTTTGGTTTTGAGAGGCATGATGCATGGAATGGCTCAAAGGATGTCCTAAGCATCGTTTTTCCTCCACAAAATTCTTTCGCGATTACCTCCGCGAATGCCTATACCGCAGCGCATCTGTACCCAATAGTCGCATGCGGAAGTTGCCGCCATGCAGAGGCGTGTTCGCAGCAACGCGGCGTTCCACGGGTGTCATTTCCACGCGTCTGCGACGTGGACGTTCCGTGGCACGCAGGAACGTGACCGGTATTTTTTTCGCTTCATACGTTTCGATACTCATGGGAGTGTTTCCTTCGCGCACAGGTTTCTGCACGCGGCTGAATGCAACAGGTCGTGCACCGCCTTCGTAGCGGAAACCGACTTCCGGTTTTTCCGTCGCAAGAGCTTTCAGGATGAAGCGGACGTCTGCGCGCGTCAGCGGCTGATCCAACCGTTTCACACTCGGTGGAATGGCTTCCCAGCGTGCCAGGATGTAGCGATACGGTTCGTACCACGGGACGCGCGGCTGCGGTTGCAAACTGGGACGCGGTGCAATGCCGTACGCTTTGCTGATGATCTTTGCCGCCTCTACAAAATTCACGGCCTTTCCGGGTCTGAACAGACCATCGGGGTCTCCGTTCACGATACCGACGAACATGCCTTGGCAAAGATCCAGTCCGTACCCGACATCTTTGGAGACATCTTTGAACAAATGCGTGTACGAAACGGGTCTGCGTGGATCCGGTGCGATGTTTTGGAAACAATTTTGCAGATCCACGTCGTCTGCGTACGTGTCGTCCATCACCAGTCGAATAAATTCCGCACGGCTCACCAATAGTTTCTCGGAAGGATCCGGAGCAGTCGCACCAAGTGCGGAGAGGGGACTGCAGACTTGTAAGATGACAAGAAGTCGAATGAGTTGTCGCATACCATCGAGGGAAGGAAAGGGAGTGACCTTAGCAAAAACTTTCCCCGTGCACACATTTGCACGGCAAAAATCTTTTTCGCTTGCACGAGGGCTCGGAGAAAATTCAAAGCGATGCGACACGATTATTATTGACGGGCGTCCATGAGGATTTTCAGTTTAAATATTGATCCACGCGCACATCACCGATGTAGATCTGCGTGTTCTCATCGCTCTCCCGCTTGATGGCGCGCTTGAGCCCGATGCGTTCGATGACATCTTGGAACCGGCGCATGGCGCCTTCACTCCCGAAATCCGTCATGCTCGCAAATTGCTCCACGCGCTTGCCGCGCACCACCACCATGCCGTTTCCTTTCACCAGGCGAAAGGCTCCCATGCGTTCGGATTCCATGTGCGGACGGAGCACCGTGATTTCTTTTTCCGCTTTTCGCTCTTCCTCTTCCAAGAAATCTTGCCGCTTGCCGCGTTCCTCCAGGGCGATCGGCAGCAGTGCCTTCATCAATGCATCCGTGCCGAAACGCGTGGCGGCGGAAATGCTTTTGTACACGGCAATGCCGGCCTTCTTCAATTCTTTTTCGTACAGGCTCGCATCATTTCCAAAAAGATCGATCTTGTTCAAGATCACGAGTTCGCGCTTTTTGGCGAGCGTGGGGGAGTGTGACTCCAGTTCTTTGCGGATGGCTTTGTAATCCTTGATCAATTGATCGGCATCGCCGCGGGAGACATCCAGCACATGCAGAAGAATCCCGCAGCGTTCAATGTGCTTGAGGAATTCGTGGCCAAGTCCTTTGCCTTCGCTTGCGCCTTCAATCAGCCCCGGGACATCGCAGATGATGAATGATCTGTCCGCAACGTTCACGACGCCCAGGTTTGGAATCAATGTCGTAAACGGGTAATCCGCGATTTTCGGTTTTGCGGAACTGACGACGGAGATCAGCGTGGATTTGCCGACGCTGGGGTACCCGATGATGCCGATGTCTGCGACCAGCTTCAGCTCAAGTTTGAGCGTCCTCTTCTCCCCCGGTTCGCCGAGTTCCGCAAAGTCCGGCGCCTGGCGCGTGGAGCTTTTAAAGTGCGCGTTGCCGTACCCGCCGCGTCCTCCGCGCGCAATAATCATTTGATCATCGTGCATGGAGAGATCCGCCAGAAGCACAGGTTCTTTTTTATCGGTGATTTCGTAGATCAGCGTGCCGGGTGGCACAGGAAGGAAGAGATCATCACCTCCATGACCGTTTCTATTGTTGCTGCTCCCAAACCTTCCTTTCGGCGCTTCGAAGCGTTTGCGACTCGCGAAATCACTCAAGGTATCGGTATTTTCATCCGCTTTGAAAATCACATCGCCGCCTTTGCCGCCATTTCCGCCGTCGGGGCCGCCCATGGGCTCGAACTTTTCGCGGCGCCAACTCACGCAGCCGCGCGCGCCGTTGCCGCCGCGCACTTCTATGATTGCTTCGTCCAAGAACATATGCGAATTGTCGCATGCTTTAGGGAAAAAGCACAGCTCCGATCCTTGATTTTTTGCTCAAATTTCCCTATAATGGGGAGAAATGAATCAAAATCTGACTCTGCAAATGGAGGCATTCTGTGAACTGGGAATCACGCCGGAGATGGCTTTTATTTTGTCCAATGTCATCTCGCAATCCGAGCAGACGTATTCGCTCATGCTCATCTTGAAGGAGCATATCGAGGACAGTCATACAAAAAGAATACTGATCGCATTTATCGAACAGTACGAAGACGTTCCCAGAAAACTTTCGGAGAAGGTTTTTTTGACTGCTCAGGGCTAAAGATCAGCACGAGATCTCTTGACTCGATAAAATTATCACTCTAAACTCTTGAGTGACAATTTACGAATCTCCTATGAGCAAGATTATTGGTATCGACCTGGGCACCACAAACTCCTGCGTTTCCGTCATCGAAGGCGGCGAACCGACGGTGATACCCAATGCAGAAGGAAACAGAACGACTCCTTCCGTCGTGGCATTCAAAGGAAGTGAAGTCTTGGTGGGAGTGTCCGCCAAGCGCCAGGCTGTGACGAATCCCAAGAATACGATCTTTTCCGCAAAGCGTTTCATCGGGCATCGCTATAACGAAGTCGAAAAAGAGGCGAAGAACGTTCCATTTCACGTGAAGAAAGGCAAAGAAGACCGCGCCGTTATCGTCATCGATGGAAAAGAAATGCTCCCGCAGGAAGTGAGTGCGAAAGTGCTCCAAAAGCTCAAGAAAGACGCGGAAACATTTTTGGGATCCACCGTCACGAAAGCCGTGATCACGGTGCCGGCGTATTTCGATGACTCGCAGCGCCAAGCAACAAAAGAAGCCGGGCAGATCGCCGGCTTGGAGGTCGTGCGCATCATCAACGAGCCAACAGCTGCTGCGCTCGCGTATGGACTCGACAAAGCGAAGAAGAACGAAAAGATCATCGTCTACGACCTGGGCGGCGGCACGTTCGATGTTTCTGTCCTGGAGCTTGGGGACGGTGTGTTTGAAGTGGTCGCGACGAATGGTGACACGCACCTCGGCGGCGATGATTTTGACCAAGCAATCATCGACTGGATCTTGGCGGAATTTAAAAAGGATCAAGGCGTGGATCTTTCCAAAGATAACATCGCCGTGCAGCGCCTGAAGGAAGCCGCAGAGAAAGCCAAGATCGAGCTCTCCTCTGCGACGGAAACGGACATCAATTTGCCGTTCATCACTGCCGATGCCGGCGGCCCAAAACACTTGAACATGAAGCTGACGCGGGCAAAGATGGAAGCGCTGGTTGCTGCGCTCATTGATCGCACGGTTGGCCCCTGTGAGGCAGCCTTAAAAGACGCAGGCGTTTCCAAGAAAGACATCGATGAAGTTGTCCTTGTGGGCGGCATGACACGCATGCCTGCAGTTGTGAAACGCGTGAAGGAACTCTTCGGCAAAGACCCGCACCAAGGGGTGAATCCGGATGAAGTTGTCGCAATCGGTGCAGCCATCCAAGCAGGCGTTCTTGGCGGGGATATCCACAAAGATATTGTCCTTGTGGACGTGACGCCGCTCTCCATGGGCATAGAAACACTGGGAGGAGTCGCGACCAAGTTGATCGAACGCAATTCCAAGATTCCAACGAGCAAGAGCCAAGTGTTCTCCACGGCCGCGGACAATCAAACGTCGGTCGAAATTCATGTCGTCCAAGGCGAACGCGAATTTGCACGCGACAATAAATCCCTCGGTCGTTTCATCTTGGATGGCATTCTGCCGGCACCACGCGGCATGCCGCAGGTGGAAGTGACGTTCGATCTGGATACCAGCGGAATCCTAAGTGTCAAAGCCAAAGATAAAGGCACAGGCAAGGAGCAGCACATCACCATCCAGGGCTCGACGGGCTTAAGCAAAGATGAAGTGGAAAAGATGCGCAAAGATGCGGAAGTGAATGCCGAGGAAGACAAGAAGAAACGTGAGTTGATCGATGCACGGAACAGTGCAGATGCTCTCATCTTCAGTCTGGAAAAGCAGATGCGTGAGCACGATGCGAAAATTGCGGATCCCATCAAGAAGAAAGTGAATGAGAAGATCAATGATCTGAAAGATCTGCTGAAGAAAGAAGATGTCTCGCTGGAGGATCTTAAAAAGGCGACTGAGGCGCTTGGTCTGGAAGCACAGGAAATCGGCAAGGCCGTCTATGCAGCCGGTCAAGACAATCAAGCATCCGATGCTGCTGCAGATGCAAAGAAAGAGAATGTTGTGGATGCGGAGGTCGTTGACGACAAGAAGAAGGACAAGTAAATTTTCCGCATGGCACCCGATGCATCTGAGCAGGGACTAATAGAAAGACTTTCTCGTGATGGTTTGTTTGAAGAAGGAAAGGCCTTGGGATTCCCGGTTCACACGTATAAGGACGTTTACCAAAGAACAATCGCTTATCTTGATTTGGGCGATGGTGAGTATTCGGACTTCTACGGTGTTGGCGATGATATTGCTGCGGCCATGCAAGATTTGCGTTCAAAAGTGAAAGCCGCAATCCTGTCTTTTTAAGAAAAATGAGTGAGCATCAGAACGCAGATTGCTCCGCAACGTTTTTGACGGCTGGTCCTGCCGGCATTTTACGCACATTTTCAATCGGAACAGCCACTTCATACTCTTTTATAGTGGCGGGATTCTCGCGAGCTTTATCCAAAGGAGAACGAGGCAACTCAGAAAAAAACTTGGCAAGGACCAATGTCATCTCACCTCGTTTCACTTGCGTTACGTAGGACGCTACCCGTCTTTTACCCATTTCATCCTTGATGATCAGCTGTTCGTTGGGTTCGAACTTTCGATCTGTCATGAGAGAGGAGGGGAAGAACATGAATTCTATTATACAACAGATAATAAATAATGCAAATATGGATCCAAGGCAACTATAAGCTCTTCCCGACGAATTTTGCAAGTTCCACCAGTCGATTACTGTACCCCCACTCGTTGTCGTACCAAGTGTAGACTTTTACGAGTGTGCCGCCCATGACCATCGTACTGAGGGCATCGACGATGCTGGAACGCGGATCGCCGCGGTAGTCGCTGCTGACGAGAGGCTTCTCTTCCACGCCGAGGATTCCCTTCATGCGCCCTTTTTCGGCTTCCCTTAGGGCTCCGTTGATTTCTTCGACTGTTGTAGGCTTTTCAAGGACACATACAAGATCTGTAAGACTCACGGTGGGAGTGGGCACGCGAACGGCTATGCCATTCAGTTTTCCTTCCAGTTTCGGCAGCACAAGACCGATGGCTTTGGCCGCACCCGTGCTCGTCGGGATGATGTTTTCCGCAGCTGACCTTGCTCTTCGCCAATCCTTGTGTGGGAAGTCCAAGATTCTCTGGTCATTGGTATAGCTGTGAATCGTTGTCATCAGACCACTCACAATGCCGAACGAATCATCCAACACCTTTGCAACGGGTGCGAGGGAGTTGGTGGTGCAGGAAGCATTGGAAATCACGTGCATGGTCTTGGGATCATACGTTTCTTCATTTACGCCCAAGCAAAACGTGCCGTCTGCTTGATCACTGCACGGAGCGGAGATGATCACTTTCTTGGCTCCTGCCTTCAAATGCAGCGCTGCTTCCTCGCGCTTGGTGAACTTGCCCGTGCATTCCAACACGACGTCCACCTTGAGCTCTTTATAGGGCAGCGTCGAAGGATCTTTGGATGCGCTTGTGCGGATCTTTCCAAATTTCGTTGCCAGCATGCCATCCTTAAAACAGGCTCCACCGCAATCAAAACGTCCGTACGTGGAATCGAACTCAAAGAGATGCGCCAGCGTTTCCCCGTCCGTCAGATCATTGATCAGAACGACATTCAAGTCTTTGTGGTGGCCTAGGATGATGCGCAGTGCTTGACGACCGATGCGGCCGAAACCATTGATGGCAATATTCATAAGTATGGAGAGGGAGATAGTACTACTGTAATTAAAGAAATGACCAATGACCAGAGACCAATGACCAACTACATTGCCTTCCCTGGTCATTGGTCATTGTGTCATTGGTCATTATTTCAGAGCATCATATGTCTCTTTCATAAGTAGCGTATCTTTCTCCAGAAGCGGCGACTCACAAACAACTGTTCCGCCGATCTTTCTGTCTTTGAGGACTTTCAGGAAATCCATCCACTTCGCATCGCTTTCTTTCAAAGGCAAGTGATGTTTTTCGCCGTGCGCGGCGTACGCAATGCCGGAGAAGTGCATGTGAACATACGTCAGCGATTTCTTTCCCAGATACTTCTCATAAGCGTCGAACATCTCGTTCCATTCTTTCGTAGAATTGATCTTGCCGTTCGTGCGGGCGTGCATGTGCGCGGGATCTACGCAGGGGTACAGATCAAATTCCTTACTGAGCTTGAGGACTTCTTCCAGCGTGCCAAATTGCGCCGTTTTTCCCATGGTTTCGTAGGCAAGGTTCACGTTCGGGAATAACTTCTTGTGCTTTAAAATATCTTCCGTTGCACGGCGCAGGTTCTCGAATACTTTTGCAGGATCTTGTCCCAAATAAAACGCAGGATGCACACAGACGGACCGCACGCCCGCAAGTTCGGACATCGTGAGGGCATCTAGGATCCTTCGTTTGCTTGCAGCCAGCTTTGCAGGTTCCGGCGAATTCAGATTGATGTAATACGGCGCATGCACCGTGAGCGTCATATCACCTTCTTTCGCAGTGATGCGAATCTCCTCCATACGCTCAGGATTCTTCGGAACATTCTGCACCCATTCCATTTCCATGGCTTCGATGCCGAGCGAATGTGCGTGCTTCAACCCTTCCACGGTTCCGCCTGGCTTTGGAGTGGAAAGGGGAACGCCGGCAACGGCAAACTGAAGCATGCGATAAGTATTATCTATTTAGTAAGCGCAAGGAATTGTTATACGGTTATATTGTTATATTGTCCGCAAGCGTCATTGAGTATTTCTGCCTAACAATATAGCAATAGAACGATATAACCTTTCGCTATGGCTTTATCAAAGAGCATCATTGATAGCACACTCGAATCGAGTCTCGGGACTGCTGCGTACCACATCGTGGAGCGTTTGCATGATGCGGGATTCGACGCGTGGTGGGTGGGTGGAGCCGTGCGCGAGATGATCCTTGGACACATTCCTACGGACATAGATATGGCGACAGATGCCCTGCCGGAGCAGGTAGCCAAGATTTTTCCGAAGACCGATATGACTTCTGCGGTGCTCGGCAGCGTACGTGTGCCGCTGAAAAATCATCTGTTCGAAGTCACGACGTTTCGTGAAGATGATGAAGCATCCGATGGAAGACATCCCGAAAGCGTTGTCTTTGGGAAGCGAGAAGACGATGCAAAGCGGCGCGATATCACGGTGAATGCACTTTACTGGAATCCCATTTCCCGCGAACTTTATGATCCTTTTGATGGTGCACAAGATCTTGCCGAACGATTGATCCGTTTCATCGGCGATCCCGCCACTCGCATTCGCCACGATGCCCTGCGCATTCTCCGCGTCGTCCGCTTCCGTGCTCGTCTCAGCGGGCAGTATCATCCGGAAACGTATCAGGCACTCCGAGAACTGGCACCGCTGCTCGAACATCTCTCCGGCACGCGCAAACTCGAAGAGCTCGAGAAGATGCTTGCAGGTGCTCATCCCGATCGTGCACTCGAAGACTTATGGGAACTCGACATCCTTCCGTACTTTTTGCCGGAACTGCATGCCTGCAAAGGCATTCCGCAGCCTGCGGATTACCATCATGAAGGAGATGTGTGGGAACACATGCTTACGGTCGTGCGATCCTATCGCGAAGAAGATGGAATCGATGTCCGCATGGCAGCGCTGTTCCATGACATCGGCAAAGCAACGACATTTTCTCTCAAAGACCGCATTCGGTTCGATCACCATGCAACGGTTTCGGCGGAACTCACGGCTGCCGCCTTGGGACGACTGCAAATGCAAGCGAAGCAACGGGAGAAGATCCTGTGGCTCATTCAACATCATATGATGATGGGTTCGTTTGTCGGAGAGGATGCAATGCCGGAGGAACGCAAAGCACACTGGTACTTTCACCCGTGGTTTTCGGAATTGCTCGCACTCTTCTATCTGGACATTGCAGGAACGGATCCTGCAGATTTTTCTCTGTACGATGCCATTGTGAAGGATTACCACCAGTTTTTGGATTCTCATCCTCGTCCTCCGAAACCACTCATCACAGGAGAAGAAGTCATCGCAATTCTGGGGATTCCTCCGGGAGAAAAGATTGGAGAAGTGCTCAAACTCTTGCATGATGCTCAGATTAATAAGAAGATCACCACAAAAAAAGAAGCACGGGAGTTTGTGGAGAAGTTGAAAGAGCATCCGTAGAGACGCGCGAATCGCAAGTCACTCATATAATAGTTTGTCCGTTTGTAGAGCCGCGCGAATCGCGCGGCTCTACAAACCAATTCCATCAAAGCGGGGTATTACCTTCGATTCTTCATCCGAATTATTGCGTCTTTGCGTACTGTCCGTAGACCGCATATTTTGTTCCATCAAAGGAACTGCACATATAATGCTGGTTGAAGAAGGACAGAGTGCGTTCATCACAACTCACGATAAAACGAGGTTCTGCACAACTGAACACAATGACACCGTTATTGAGGATTTTGGATTCGCCCCCCGTATCGCACCCGAACTTCATTGCCCCGGATTTCCATATCCAGACACAGAAAAGAATGACCACGAGTGCAACTGGTGCAAGGATCTGATGCCATGGCTTGGATGTTTTTGCCATGGTGAGTATTGTACGCATTTGGTTTATAAAATCCAGCGGAAAATTTTCATGTGGATTTTTTTCAATCTCTCGTATACTGCATGCATGAGTGATGCGTGCCGTCCTCTGCAGAAAAATATTTCTGACTTGGGCACGCGGTCGCGTCTTCGCACTGCCTGTGCGTTTGCACATGAATATCTGTCTGACAGAAAAAGGCGCACGGGGGAAAACTATGCAGCGCACGGATGCGAAGTGGGAGGCGTCTTAAGCGAACTCACGCAGGATGCTTCCTTGCTTTCCATTGCCATTCTTCATGATCTTCTGGTGCATCCGAAAGGCGAAGAATTTTTGGCACAATCTCCATTGAATGAGGAGGAGCGGTCACTTGTGAAAAGCATGCATGAGCTCAGGCGCTTGCACATCGATGCCGACACGCATGATCTGGACAGAGTGCTGGATGCCTTCGTCCATGAACCGCGCATGATGTTCCTGCGCATGGCGCACCGCGTGAATGACATTCGGCATCTGCGCAGGTTCGATCACGTCATCCAAAAGCAGATCGCACGCGAAACACTGCATATGTATACGGCCATTGCGGGACGGTTGGGATTCCAAAAATGGCGCTACGAAATGGAAGACGCGTGCTTTTTGCATCTCTATCCGCGCACGGCGAACCACCTGCAAAAATCCTTCGCCGCTGCGGCGAAATTGGACCACGCAAGTCTCTCCCATACGCAGAAATATCTGGAGAAACTTCTCAAGCAGAATGACATCACCGGCACGTTGGACGGTCGCATCAAAGGACTCTATTCCACGTATCGAAAGATGGTCGTGAAGCGGCGAACATTCGGGGAACTCACCGATCGCTTGGCGCTCCGCATCGTTGTTCCCACGCGAGGCGATTGCTACCGAGCACTGGGCGTCGTGCATGCGCGCATGCATCCCATCCCCGGAAAACTCAAAGACTACATCGGGGCACCCAAGGAAAACGGCTACCGCTCCATCCACACCGTCGTCTATCCGCTGCCCGGCGTTACCGAGCAACCCATCGAAATCCAAATCCGCACCGAAGAAATGCACCGCGAGTGCGAAGAAGGAAGTTTGGATCACGGTTCGTACAAAGATTGGAAGTACGCACTCCGCAGTCCGTCCGCCAGAGTGAATCTGTTCCGCAACCTGGAGAGCCTGCGCACCGAAGCCAGGTCCCCCAAAGAATTCGAAGCGGCGCTGCGCACGTACTTCCGCGAAGATCACCTCATCATTTTCGACGAAAAAAATCGCTTGTATCACTTGAAAAAGCCCGCTTCGGTGCTCGATTTTGCCTGCATGGCGGCGGGAAAACGGTTCGGGGCGCTCAAAATTGCCCGTGTGAACGGGCGGATCACATCCTTCGATGCACTCCTCCACGACGGTGACATCGTGGATCTCTCTTTCGGTCGTTCCTTCCTCATAAAACCGGACTGGGTGCACGCTTGCCGGCATGCCAGCGCCCGTCAAACAATACGGACAGTGACGCAAAAAGCGGGCGCATGACACCCGACATTCTTAAAACCATCGAGGTTGGCGGCCCGGTGTGTCGAGGATTTGGCGAAGCTACTGGCTGTTTTCCTTCGTTTCGTCATTCATATCCCATACCGGATTCATGATGTCCACGACGAGTGGTCCATTGCTTTTTTGAATGATAACGCACAAGCCCACCGTCGGCATGCCGAAATATTCCATTCCATTCTTCTTCAGTTCAGCACGCGCCTTATCGCCGGTAAGGCTCTTGTATTTCTCACAAATTTGTCTCGCGATCTGAACCTTCTCTCGAAGTCTGACGAATGTTGCGATTTTTTCGCCCGTCGTCGTTACACAATCGATATCCAAGCCGTTGATTTGAAAGTGGGAATGCTCTGTTCCTCCAAAGCGATTTTGACGGCCTCCACTTTGTACTCCTGTTCCCCTAGACTTTGTTACTTTGGACTGAGGAGTCATTGTGAATCGCGTCGTATCGAGTTGGGTTGCCAGCAAATTGTGGTCGATCTGCGAAGTTTTTTTGCATGCTATTGCCAGGTTTTGGAAGACATTCTTTGTACCGGTGTCAATCGATTGGCCAACACCCGTGTATAGCTGGAGAACCTCGAATCCGAAGAGTGGCAACTGCTCACAGATATTTGTTAATTCCTCCGAACTCATTGTTCGGTCATTCAATGTGATGAGGAGAACTCCGGCATGCTGGTCATTAAAAACGAGTGCCCGGTTAAATTCGCAGAGCGTTTGGACCATTTCATTGCCGAGAATCCCATCCTCCTTTCCTTCCTCCCTTCCGACTAAATCCAGGGCCAGGGCGCAATTCACCAAGGAATATTTCCCATCGGGAACGCATTGCGACATGTCCGTTATCGAAGCGTGGAAGCATTGGGGAACGTTTTCGATCTCCTGATCTAAGAGCATCCTTCTTCCCACCCTGAACATATGCGGGTTCAAATCGAGATTATCGATGATGCGCTTTTTTTGCACGTTGGAGCCGACCGCCACGGGACCGAGAGCAAGTGTAAGGGAAAACGGACCGCATCCTGCATCGAGATATTGGTCACCCTGAATGATGCCCCCGGTTTCAAGGTGCTCGATCAAACCTGCATTGAATTTGGCATTATTCCATTGTGTCGTCTTCTTCCATTTTCGAGTGTACTTCAGTGCCAGAACTTCGCCTTTCTCTTCCAGGAATTGCCTCCACTCCTTACTTCCATGTTTTGCGTCTCTCTGAGGCTTGAACCACAGAGCGACTTCTTGCATCGAGGTCCGAAGGTGCCGGAGGATGTCCGAACCATACTTGTAGCGTTTCTTGCCACTGACGATATCACCGATATCACCTTCACCAAGATGTTCGATATCATGTTGTGCGACAGTGCCTCCATAAGTGGCACGCTGAATGGCTGCGAACTTATGGCGTGCGCGCTGTTCAATGCCAAGGTAGAGAGTTTCTTCGCTCGGATCCGGCTGCATGACGCTTACTGAGACATTTGGTTCGTTCCCTTCCCGAGCAAATCGAGCGATGCCTTGTGAGAGTTCGGTGATGTTCCACGGGAATCCATTCAGGACGATCAACCGGCAAGAAAAAGAGAGGTTCTGTCCAACGAGCGTTGTCGTTCCCAAATGAACGTAAATAACCATTCTCTCACCATTTTTCTGCTGCTCCATTTCCTTTGCCCTGGCAACAATGTTTTGGCGTGCAGTTTGGCTCGTATCACCGTCGATAATTTCAAATGTGACCTTGGGGAAATCCTTTTTCAAGAATTCAACGATCGTCGATGTATCATCAGGCCTCTTTTCGTGAGGTCGAGCGATGCCCTGTTTATACTTATCTTGGAGCAAGAATATAGCATGATGCTTTGTCAGGTCATCCCGAAGCATTTCCGCTAGTTTTTCATAGAAGCCATTCTCAATCGAGTCGCAATTCCCAGGTAAAAGCGTGGGATTTTGGCAACACAATTGTAACTGCAGCATTTTTTGCGTGTGCTCCATAGGTTCTTCCAATATTTCTTGGTATTTTCTCTTTTGCCCTTCAGACAACTTATAATATGCGGGTTTCACATACCGCTCCCAATCGAATGGAGGGTCAAGATTCAGAATTCCGCGCATCAGTGCTACGCGTAATTCTTGTGGGTCGTACGTGGTGACTGCGGCGTGAACCGAATGGACATCACGATAATGTTCGCGATCGAGGATACGCATTGCAGGAACCATGTCGTCGAGCCATCCGGGGAACGGAGTTGCCGAGGTCATGATGATCCGTCCCTTGTCATACAAATCGGGGATTTCGTCGACCAACCGGAACACCGATTGGGTAGTCTGTCCTTTTTCGTTGCTCGCGAGCTGGCATTCGTCGATTCCGAGCATGTCAAAATGGCCACGCACAGGATCCGAGTGCCCAATGATATGTTCTAAGACAGTTTCGCCTTCGAAACCAGAATTTTCTCCCAGCATCGTGTATGAGACAGCGACAACTTCCTGGTCCAGAGCTTTCCGAAGTTCTTCGAACGTGATCCCAGCCTGAATGATGCCGATGGTTGGCTCTTCATCATTCTTATAACAGGGAACCCTTCCCTCTTCGCATTCGTCCTGCCGTATTCTTCCTGGGATTTCTTTCAACATTTCAGCTGTGCAAACGAGAAGCATTTTCTTCGCTTTCGTGTGTTCTTTTATCAGGAACAACGTCTCCGATTTACCTGTCCCTTGTGGGAACAGAATGAGGCGTCTCGTGCCCGGCTCTTCACAGTCCACCATTGCGATGCGTTGTCGCAGCGACGGAAACCGGTGGTCCTTGCCCTTTACCCGTATGCTGTCCCGTAAGCGCTGTGGTATGGATACGTCGAATACTTTTTCATAGAAGGACACGGTTCTCTCATGTACCGAGACGAAGGGTGACGTATCGAAAGCCTCCGATGGCTCAGGGATCATCCCGTGAAGGTCTTGTTGGATATGGGCAAATAACGCCGAAAACACCTCAGGGTCATTATTGTCGATTCCCGTTGCTTGGAGGCGTTGATATGCGTAGTTTCGCATGTTTAGGAAGAGCAATGTTTGCTCATCCGGGTCGTCGAGGAGTGCAGGCGGATATCGTCGCACATCCTGCGGAGTAGGCTGCACACGCGTACATTGTTCCAAATATGGTGAGATGCCCTGCAGTGCTTGGGCAAAGCCGCCTTTTACAAGTCCATGGCGTGCGAGGTAGGAAGCCAAATGTTCGGGTCCCATTTGCTGCAGGATGTGCCAATGCGCATTGACGAATGCTTTCAGCTTTTCCTGTTCATCAGCATCGGCGCTTGGGATAAACTTATTCCGGACGTTTTTTGGAAGCATGTTCTGAACGATGCTCCAATCCGCCGCAGGCTCGGATGGATTTATTGCTTCCAGAAGAATGCGAATACGACGATAAAATGCATTATGATTCTCTTGCAGCCAGAGGATGTCCACGGGCTCTTTCTCCCGCTTGAGCGCTGGCAGCAGTTGGGTCATCAGGACTGCAAGAGCTCTCTCGCTTTCGATTTTTTCGCTTTCCTCCACTTCCAAATGCCCAAGGGCATGCAATTTATTTTCATAATGTTCTTGGAGGACATCATTCAATGCCTCCGTGCGGAGGTCGTGAATGAGTGATGCAATGGGTTCTACTAACGATGAAACATCCGGGTCATTTTCGAGCAATTCGCAGATGTCAAAAAGTTCCGAGACATGCTCAATGGAATCGCGAGCGCCAAAAATGACTCCACGAATTCGGTTAAATACTCGCACGGCTCGCATCGCAAGATCGTCCGGGCAGTTCGATTTCTCTGCTTCTTGAATTTCATGTGTAGCATGGAGGATTTGCCTTCGGATGAGCTCCTTTTCAATCATGGGAATTGCGCAGAAGAGGTGGTACGTTCATATGGTCAAGGATTTCCCGTAGACGTTCTTCCGCAGCGTGTAATTGTTCTTCCAGTGAGGCTCTCCTGGCAACTTCTCCCCTGAGCGCAGGGAAGCTTCCTTCTTCAATGGATTGCTTTTGCGCCGTGAGAATCGCAACGTTTTTCTGTAACATGTCCATTTCGTTGCGCATTTTCTGAATGCGGCATCGCTCTACCAGGAGTGTACCTTCAGTTTCTAGTTTCGCGATATCCACCGTTTCACCTTGCATAGGTGAAGTAATATTTTCGAAAGCATGGTTGGAGATATCCTCACCCGCACTGCGTACTGATTGGTAGACCCTCATAATTGTTTCATAATCTGAATATTGCATTGAAACGCATCCTTCGGTTGAAAGACGCTTTTCGAGTTCTTGCAGTACTCGCAGATCGGACTGCATGCGAGCCGCAACTTCAGGCAGATCCTCTGGTTTTGTTTGGTTCGTTGATATTCCTGCGACCTTGCTGTCGAACTCATTTTTGCTCGCAGAAACGGCCTCCTTTGCCTTTATGAGCGCGCTTTGTTGCTCCAAAGCGACTTTCGCATGGAGGTACAGTGCGGTGTGTCGAGAAAGGAAATCAACGAGATTAGTCTGCAATTCTTCATTCGTAACGCGAGGAAGATCGTTTCTATCCTGTTCTGAGATCTCAGCAATGGAATTCTGCAGTGCTGAAATTTGTGAGCTGATTTCCCCAATTTCTATTTCTATATTCGACAATTCCCGTTCCGCAAGACAAATTCCTTCGATTGCCGAACGTATTGTTTTGATCCCACCTTTGATTCCCTTATAGTTCTGCAGAGCAAAATAAAAAGGATCTTCATCGATGTCGGGTCCAAATTTCACATTCGGGCCATTGATCATCCCAGACACAATCGAACGGACCAGGTCTTCCGGATCCGTGCCTTGCCTAAGCCGCAGGCGTTGACCGCCTTTGTAACTTCGAACGTCGATTAATTTTTCGCGCCAGGCATTCACCATAGCGAGGGAGTTCAGTGCACGGTCGCGGGTGATGAAACGTCCACCTGAGTCCAGGAATTTTTCGAGGACATCCGCATGTGCCTTGATCATTGCCCACATGCTCATGTGGCCACTGGCACCGGGCATCGGAATGTCCTTTACCCAGCGAATGGTCTCTTCCATTGCCTCGATCGTTTCTGGCGGTAAAGATTCTTCATGTATCACATACATCACATCGGATGCATCCGGCCTTGTAGGAACGCCATACGTATCGAATAGTGTCTGCGCAACCTCTTGCACCATCCTCGATGAGCGGAAGTCGTCATTTGCGTGATATTCGGCATTAATCATGTTGGCGATCTCCTTGAACGCGCCTTGGGCGTCGAGTTCATTCATGAGGAGCTCGGGCGATTCACCTCTTTGGATTCTCGCCGCCATGCCTTTGGCTCGCAAAAAGGTATCGACTATTTCTCTTTCCTCCGAGAGGAATGGCATCATGGGATCGCGGCCAGTGAGAATGGAAGCGTATGCTTTCGATCGAAGTGTTCCCGGAAGATTCCAATCACATTCCGGAACTTTATCGAGCAACGCATCCATGTGTGGCACGTCGGTCAGGAGCGCGTCCAAAACCTCCGGACATCCTTGGCAGCACGGATACGATTGGCATGAGGAAATCACTGCCTGTGTCAATTCGATTGCCGCTTCAGGATGCTGAGCGCTGTAGGCACGAAGTTTTTCTGCCGGCGTACCATTGTCTGTCGCTTTCGCGAGCATCTGTTGTTCGATGTACGTCTTGATCACCCCTTCCAGGTGATAGAGCAAGTGAGTATCAAATTCGATGCTGTTGCGCAGCGGCATAGTCATTCCGTCCGGAAGCCTTACGTGGATGGTCCTTTTCTTCATTAACGAAACGGCGAAGGAGCGTAAAAGAATTTCTGCGATGTGGAGCGCACATAAGTAGCTCAAAGCCTGTACGGGATTCCCACGTAGCTGTTCCTGTGTTCGTGGCGCTTTTTCCGCCAAGGAAAGCTCCATCGGTTGTTCCGTGTCGATGAGCCTCGAAGGAGGAGCAGGTGCCGTACGTGTTTGTCGAGATGCCAAAACTTCCGCTTCGCTTTTCATCCTTTCCCTCCGTTCAGCCACATAGGTTTCGTGATCTTTTTTTAGCCGGTCCCAGAGCCGTTGTACGAAAACATCGAAATCATTATCTTGCTTTACAATATCTGGGCGTCCGGTTCCGCTCTTCCAAATGGCTTTTTTCTCATAGACATGGATCCATACCGTGTGGCGAAGCAATTCCATGTCATCTTGCGTCAAAGCAGATTGTGTGGGAACCAAGTTCCCGAGAAATAATCTCACCTCACCATGTTCTTTTTGCAGTGAGGTGTAGAGTGCCCTGGAGAGTTCCGCCGGCCCTTTGTATTTTCCTATATAAAATGGTTCTGAATGGGGATCGCGCGATGCCAGGTACAGCCGCTCTCGAATTCCCGATTTACGGAATAGATCAATGAGATACGAGCGTATTCCTGGAAAGTTTCCTACAAAGCATCCTTCGAGGCATTCACGTTCAATGCGCATAATGGTGAATTGGATCTCCCGTTCCGTAGGCCATTGCGATGCTTCGATCAGTGGCATGAGTTCCTCGTCGATAATGCGATGCACCTGTGGGTCGTCAGTGTGAATCATTCTATCGTCTGCTCGTTCATGCCTGTGGAGTCCATTTTTCACGGCAAATTTCCTCCACTGCCTATAGATTGATTCCCGAAAGTCAGAGCTCGTTCCTTTTGATTTCCAAATTCGATTCCCATCATAGACTTCCCTACCGATGATCTCAGCGATGACAGCAACATCTTCGATATGAAGTCTATTCTTTGCTTTCAAGATCCGCGAGAATTGGGCTTCTATGATTTCATGTTCCTTTGCAAGTTTCTCTTGCAATCCCAGCGACAGTTCGGCCGGAACCCTATTCTTGAGTAAAATGAGATTTCTCTCGGCAAAACCCGGTACGTATCGCACCTGGTGAAAAAGTTCCAGGAGTGAGGCCCTCAAATCACCCCATACCCTTGCCCGTACGCCGGTCCGTCCCCCAAGGCATCGATGAATTGTACGGTGTATCTGTCTCTCCGTCGGCCATTTTCTTTGTTCTAGAGTCGCGCCGAGTTCTTCCCGAATGATAACTTGATGCTCCGGCGAGAATTCATCGATGCTTTTCCGCGCTCCTGCAGGGGAATTCTCCGCAAGCAATGTACCGTCTTCGATGATGTCTTCCACGGCTTCCTTCGTTGCTTCCCATAATTCAAGGAGGATTCTGTCCCTATGATCGGCGACGGCACGCGATTTCCCTTGCTCACTATTTGAGGATGACAATCCGGCTGTGATTGATTCGACGTTATCTTTGATTTCCCGTAGCAAATTCTTTTTGTCGACGACCAGTTTCCCCGTTGCAATAGCATTTCCAACAAGTGCAAGCCTGTCCATGATATTTTTCACTATCCTACGCACGTCGATTAATTCGTGGTCACCTAGTTTCCCACACTGAAGCAGGTTTCGATGAGAGTGGAGTACACTCCAGAGCATTCTATCGTATAATTCGTATGCTAATTCTGAATACTTCTGTCCATCTTGAATCGGTTGAGCGGCCAATTCCAATTCTTTCAGTAGTTCATCGGACGTTTGCTCTTTAATAGGCGTGGTATTCGTAACCTCCTTCAATGTCGAGGATACGACTTCAGTGCGATGTGTATCCAAGCTCGCTGTGGACAAACCCTCAGTCTGTATCGAATTTCGCATCACAGGTAAAGCTGCATGAATCGGAGTACGATTTTCAGCAGCGGAGGCTCTGCTTTCCAGAGATGGAAGTGCATCAATATGGCTTTGAAGGGCTAAGGCACCTTTGTCTTTTGCTCCGTTAATGCAGTGCGTGAGATTCTGGTTTGCATGACGGTTTATCACTCGACGAAGCCGTTGGTTGATCTGTATACAAAGGCGATCTGATGCTTCTTTGGAATCGATGTTCGTATCCGAAAGCAATTCAGTCAATTCCATGTGAAGGGTGCTGATGGATTCTAGATGTTCCGCCCTCCTTCCTCGATTGATTTTGGCGGTTTTGTACTGTGCATCAAATTCGGCGCGGGCTACTTTCAAGGCATGGATCAGCTCTCGTGAAGTGATCACAACATCAGCTGTTTGCCCGTGCGGCAGGGGTTCTGCTGGCATGCAGTATTATATACTATTCATTAAAGTATGTATTTGTCAATACAAGCTTCGGGCCATTATGGCCTCGCCCAATGCCCGTCCTGGATATTGACCATGTCCATGCCTTGCGCCTCCTCGTCTTGGAAAATGCGCATCCTTTGAGGAGCGCCTTGGGTCGGAACTTCATAAGGGGTCTGACCGTTGAGCGCAAAAATTCCGTCATTTGAAAACCCGCAGACTTTGCGCAGCCATTCCGTGAGCTTCATGCGTGAAACCCGACCTTTCTTTTCCATGCCGATTTCGAAGATGCGGACGTGTGCACCTTGTGTGCCATCCGCCAATCGGATAATTGCGGGGTTTCCCCGATAGGAAGGAACCAAGATGTCCCCCTTTTTGACATTATCACCGACGAGCGATTTCGCTTTCAAGCATGCAGAATCGAGGTGGCCATACACATCAACCGATTGAATGGAGACCGGATCCACCCCAGGCATCTTGATCATTCTTCGCAGTTGTTCAATGCCATACTTTTCAGCGATCTTCCCCGAATCGGTAGGATTTTCTGCCGCCTTCTGTGTTGCATCCCCCAGTCTCGCAGCGAATGTTTGCTGTGTTCTTTGAAGGAGATCTCTCTTCAGCGCTTCCTTGAGATCTTTTGTTTCTCGGCCGGGACCTACTTTTCTTTCGACAATATCATGCACAGCTTGATTGATGTCCACGCTTCCTGTCCTTTGTACCGTCTCGCGAATATGTTCAATAAGTGCATCATGTATGCCGCCAATCAGGATCTCGGTATTCGAGATTCCGGTGCTGAACTCAGGTGCTTTTTTAGAAATTTCTTCGGACATGGGAAGATGAGTAAGAAGAGGTATGGGAATATAAGTGCATAAACATGCACTGTCAAGATTCTGCCCTGGGCCTCAAATCGGGAAATGACTTGCCTTTTGCTATGGCATGAAGGAATATTCATCCCTTTATCCCGCAGTATGCCCCGTCAACAAGAACTCTTCGGAGACTTCGAAAGAGAGGCGCCTCCAGCAATCCCCGGGCTGCGATATCTGCCACAGTATATTTCTCAGCACTATCATGATGAACTCCTCAATGTTATCGACGGCCAGCCATGGGAGACAGGACTTACTCGTCGCGTGCAGCAGTATGGCTGGCGCTATGATTATGACAATTATACGATCAATCCGAGTGACTACCTTGGACCCCTTCCTTCGTGGGGAAAAGAAATTGCAGAGCGGTTAGTGAAGGAAAAGCATTTTACCGAAGAACCCGACCAACTGATCGTGAATGAATATATTCCGGGTCAGGGAATTTCCGGACACCGGGACAAGCGCTGCTTTGGCGAGACGGTCGCTTCACTCAGTCTGGGGTCGCAATGCATGATGGATTTTTACCGTGGAAGCGTCCAAAGAAGTCCAGAAACCGCACTATTGCTAGAGCCGAACAGTATGCTCATCTTGGACGCTGAAGCGAGGACACAATGGGGACATGGAATTAAAGCCCGGAAGAGCGACCTGGTCCAAGGAGTCCGTGTTCTGAGAACGCGCAGGGTCTCTCTGACCCTTCGGACAGTGGTCGCCCGTATTCGGGATGACTCCATTGAGCAGCGCATTGCAAAATTGAAATTGGCGGAAGATTTTTGTCGTACGACCCCAGGACTGGAAGACTTTACGGAGCCCATCTCACGGCGCATTCGAAAAATACACAGGAAACCAGAACCGAAGACCATCGACCAGTATTCAATGAATGACCAGCAAATCGAGGAAATGGTTTCCCGAGTTCGGCAGGAATGGCAGCAGGAAGTCCGTGATCTCCTTCGGATTGGGACTATTATCAGGGCTGAAGGCATTGAGACTTCCGGCTTCGACGCAACACTGGCAGGATACTTCATGCCTTTTGATTAAAAGCTATGAACGGCATTACTTCTCAAAAAGCCCGCATCCGTTCTGGATTTCGCCTGCATGGCGGCTGGCAAGCGGTTTGGATCCCTCAAAATTGCGCGAGTAAACGGTCGAGTGTGTTCGTTCGATACGTTGCTTCACGATGGAGACATCGTAGACTTGGCTTTTGGGCGTTCTCTCCTCATAAAAGCGGACTGGGCGCATGCGTGCCGCCACGCCAACGCCCGTCAAACCATACGAACAGTGATGCAAAAAACACCCAAATAAATTTCCGTCAATGCGAGTCCTGCGCGTATGCATTGACGCACTCGTAATGGGAAGATTTCATGCATGCATGAAGGCACATTCGTCGATTCTTCTTTTCATGTTCGCACTTTTTTTCTTTCCCTGCGAAGGAGCGAATGCGGCAACTCCGCATAAGAAAACATCTCTTTCGTTGACTGCGCAGGTCAATGCCAGACGCGACGTGCGTGCGGCAAAAATCATCGTGCGAAAACCCGTGCGCAAGGCGCCTTCTTCCGCTCCTTCTCGCATGCCGTTTCTTCTGCCGTCGGGTGGCGCATCCGTGTCATCGTCATCGGCGACTGTTTTCGGTCCGGTGCGCGAGGAAGTGCTGACGTTGGTGAATGCGGAGCGTGCGCGAGCGGGGCTGGGCCTGCTCCGGTTTCATCCGTTGCTTCACAAAGCGGCTCAATCGCATGCCGAGGACATGGCTCAGCGACGATTTTTCAGCCACAGGAATCCCGACGGTGCGGAATCATTCGATCGTATAAAAGCGGCGGGCTACATCGTCGCCCCTTGCAACTGCGCCTGGGGATATTGGACGGGGGAAAACATAGCGTACGGACAAAACACCCCCGCCGAAGTCATGAAAAATTGGATGAACTCCTCGCGGCACAGAGCGAATATCCTCAGCCCAAATTTCGACGAAATCGGCATTGGCCTCAGTGGCGATCATTGGGTGCAGAATTTCGGGAAGATTGATCCGTAGAACGTGAATAATTTGACTTATTTCCCCGTAAGAATATCGTTGCTACGCTATGTTGGTTCTCAGCAGACACCGGGATGAATCCATTATGATCGGCGATGACATTGTCGTGACAATTGTCGATATTCGAGGCGATAAAGTGCGTTTAGGAGTCAATGCACCGCAGGATATTCCTGTGCATCGACAGGAAGTGTATGAAGCGATACAGCGTGAGAATAAAAAGAAGCTTGGAAAGATAGTACCTCCGGGAATTCTGGATCCAGAGGGATCGAAGTGACGCGTTACATCAATGCACGCGGCGCTCATCTTTAAAATAAAGCCAATGTAGTTCACAATGCGAGAAGTTCTTTGAAGTACCTTGGGCCAGTAGCTCAGCCTGGTTAGAGCTCCGGACTTATAAACCGGCGGTCGATGGTTCAACTCCATCCTGGCCCACCACAATAATTACTCCGCCTTCACAACAACACCCAGAGCCTGCTGGCCGTCTCCTATTTTTATTTTCACCGTGAAGTTGCCGGTGGCCTTGATGTGCTCATCCATCTGGATGGCATCGGGCGAGAACTCCACGCCAAGCTGTGTCTTCATGGCCTCGGAAATTTGCTGTTCGTTGATGGCTGCGTAGAGCTTGCCGGTCTTCGTCACTTTCTTGGTGAAGGTGACGCTCTTGCCTGCCAGCGCTGCTGCGGCATTGGCGCGCAGGGCGCGCTCCTGTTCCTTCTCCTCCGCACGCTTGCGGATTTGGTCTGCGTAGCGCTTGCGCACGGTTGGCGTCGCAACAAGAGCCTTCCTATGGGGAAGGAGGTAGTTCAAGGCATAACCGTCTCCAACGACCAAGAGATCGTTCTTTTTTCCGACGCCCGATACATCTTGAAGGAGGAGAATTTCCATGAGAGGTTGCCCGAAAGAGCCAAAGTAGCTTACGCGAACGGAAGCAGAAGGTCAATGCTTCTTGGCTTACGACGCAGAAGTCAGGCGGCTCTTACAGAAGCCAAAAGAAAAGGAGTGATTGCGCATCGACTACCTCTACAGAATCAAGGAACCAAGCCACGGAAAGAACGAAAGCCAGCCTTTTCCGGCGCGGAAAACTCGGTCTTGCTTAATGAACCAATTATGGAGTGATAGAAAGCGATCGGAATGCAAGGAAAGCGAGCCGAGTGTGATACCTTGGATGCTCTGCTGGTGCGCGTAGGTGTACGTCGGTGCGTACAGGAAAATAGCGGGGACGTCTTGCTTGAGGATCTCCCGGAGCTCCTTCAATGCTTCGGTCCGCTCCTTCTCGTTATGTGTGCTGCGGATGGTTTCCAGGAGCGCATCCGCCTTGAACGATGTGTACCCGGAGAGGTTATACGCATCGCGGCGAAGGTCATCTCTCTTGCCCGTGAGCTTTTGAATGCCGCTGCTGTGCCAGTACGGGAAGCTGTCCAAGTTATCCAAGAGGGATTGTCCGAAAAGAAGGATGTCGTAATCGCGACTGAGGAGACGCTCCTCGAATTCCTGTTCGGTCTCGGGCACTTCCACGCCCACGTGCACGCCCAAGGCCGCCCATTGTTTCCGAAGAATCTCCGCAATCTCTTTGTACTTTCCCGGCGTGGGGCTCGTAAGAAGCGTGAGCGAGAGAAGATCGCCGTCATCGTTATGACGCACGCTCACGGGGTCCGCAGACGTTCGAATTCTGAGCATCCCTTTCTCCTGGAAGAAATCTTGCACCGTCACGCGCTCGGCTTTCGGCAATGTTTCATCGCGTGATGCGATGAAGAGTTGCACCAGTCTCTGCTCTTCCTCGGCGCGCTTGAATTCCGCGGGGTTTGCCGTGCGCCAGAGGTAGAAGGAATCGATGATCTCGCCTTTCTTCTTTGCCCGTGTGATGCGGATAAGATTGTCACCGAGTTTAAGGGAGCCCGTTCCTTTTGTCGGCAGTGCGACGATCCATCCTCCGGATGATGTCGGGTGCTGTTGGATGGCAATACCGTTCACAAGCGCTCCGGAACCTATCTCCTTGAGCGATCCCGTAAGGGTGAGCACCGCGCCTGTTGCCAGGAACACGATCGGCTTCATCTTCATGATGCCGACGTTGTTCGACTCCGTGTGTTCCAACAGTTTCTGCAAACGCAGTTTTTCCGGCAGGTGCCAGTTGGAAACGAAAAGTGAACCTTGCGCGGCATCCGGATCAAATTGGTAGCGCCAGTCCGACACATCGATTTCCAGCAGGGGAGTATCCACGATGTTCTTCTCGCGGACGGCATCCACGATCTGCTGCTTGTCCGTGCCGAGCTGCAACGCCAGTCTCAATTTTTGATCTTGCAGGAACGGTCGCTCCAAATTCAGGAAGAGCGCTACGTATTGCGGCAGCGAATACGTCATGGGCGCAAAGCGACGTGGCACGATCGGATCGCCGTTCTTGTCTCTTGGCACCAGGCGCACGCCGTCCAGATTTCCCAGATCCGCAAGCAGTGTTTGATAATCCGGGAAGATGCGGAAGACGACGCGCTCCAGGCGGTAGGCCGGCGGAAAATTGCGCTTAAAGCGCTCCAGCGTGACTTCCGTGGAGAGTTCCGTCTGCACGATGTTTTTGAGTTTGTACGGCCCGGCCCCTATCGGTTTGAGCGAAAAATCGAGTGTTTGGTTCAGTTTGTTCACGGGAATGCCATCGAACGCATTTTTTGGCAGCAGCCCCAGCGTTAAGTTACTGGCGAAGAAACTGTAGGGTTCATCCAATTTAAAACGCACCGTCCGGTCATCAATCTTTTCGATGTCCACACCGCGGTAATTTTGCTTGAGGAGATCATTCGGGAACGCCGGATCTTTGAGCACGCTGTACGTAAACACGATGTCATCTGCCATGACAGGGTGCGGCTTCTCGGTTGTGGAATCGTGCCAGAAGAGATCCTCTTTGAGCTTGACCGTGTAGATGGTCCCGTCGTTGCCCACCGAGAGTGTTGCGAGGTCCTCTTCTATCTGTTTCGTTTGCGGGTTAAACTTCAGGAGTCCCGCAAAGACGAGGGAGATGATGTCCCGATTCACGTCATTCGTGACGGTGAACCATGGGTTCAGTTGCTGCAATTCTCCCACGGAGCCTTCTATGTATGTGCCTCCTGCCGAAGGCACCAAGGCAGTGTTCTCCACGTAAAATTTTCGCAGCAGCACCGTAAAGCTGACAACGAATAGAAGTACGAGGATGGAAAGAATCCATCGCTCCGGTTTAGACATGGCGAAAAGCATGTGAAAAGGTCGTGCCATCCTTCCTATTCTATCGGAGGATCCGTGGGAAGAAAGGGGATCACACAAGAAAAGTGCGAAGTGCCAGGTGCCAAGTGCTAAGGAAAATTAAGCATTCAGGCAGCAAAAACTTGGCACATCGACCTTGGCACATGCGCTTCGTCTTATACGTACCACATCGCGATGGCAATCGCGAAGAACGCGATGCTTAGGGCAATACTCGCTTGGTAGATGACACGCTCTGCGCCGCGACGTTGCACGTAGGTGGCACCCGCTCCTCCAAAGGTAGCGGAAAGGCCGGAAGCTCTGTGTTGGAGCAAGATGGAAAGTGAGAGGAACACTCCGATTACGATCTCTGCGGTAAGAAGAATGGTTTGCATACGATCATTATATAGAAGAGCTCCGAGATGGTCTATACTGGCTTTACCTGGAACACGGGCGCCTAGCTCAGTTGGTTAGAGCGACGAGCTTACACCTCGTAGGTCAGGGGTTCGAATCCCTTGGCGCCCACCATCAAGATCAAAATCCACGCAAAACCATTCTTTTGACTCATTTAAGCCATTTTATATATAGTTGACAAGATAATGCTTTAGATCTAATGTAACTTCCATTCTTTTTCACCCCTTTTTTATGTCTTCCTTCCCTCTCCGAGCGAAGGCCACGAAGCGCCACAGTCTTGCTGCCCTTCGCACAGGACTTGTGCACCTCGTGCCGGTTGCCATGATCCTCATGACTGCCGTTTCCACGTCCGCGCAGTCTTCCAACATAAGCGTGAGTGTCGCCGATGGCAGAGACACCGTGCGGGCCGGGGGTGAACTTATTTATAACATCACACTCCGCACCACGGACGGCAGTTCGCAAACGGCGGATGTCAAAATGCGCTTGCCGCAGTTTGTGAACTTTATGAGCGCCTCAAACGGCGGATCGCTGGTGGGAGCGGAAGTCATTTGGGACGATGTTGCCGTTTCCGGCAGTTCGTCTCGCTCGCTCACCGTGAATGTCCAGGTGCATACGGGAGCTCCCACGGATCACATTCTTACCGCCGAAGTGGTGGTGAATGGCGTGGCTCGCGCAACGGATACGACACGTGTGACCGATAGCAACGCAGTTCCATCCACGCTTCTCGTCACCATCACCGACGGCAAAGACACCATTGCGTCGAAGGATGCCGTGCAGTACTCCATTCGGGTGAAGAACGTTGGCACGCAAGATCGCACCTACACGCTGCGCGTGAACCTTCCGGAAGTCGTTTCGTTCTTGTCCGCATCCGACGGCTATCTCCGCCGCAACGGTTCCATTGATTGGATCAATGATATCTTGCAGCCGGGTCAGTCCGCCGATTACACCATTTCCGGTGTTATTGATGATGATGCGGCCGGCTTCTACGCCATTCGCGTTTCCGCAAATACCGGTGGCGTGAATGAGCGCGCTTCCGACACGACCATTGTTCACCAAGGTCCCGTTCCCGCCGATTTCAATGTCGGTGTCAGCGCAGACAGAGAATCCGCACTGCCGGGCGATGAAGTGACCTATAACATCACGCTTACGAACCGCTCCAATGCGCTTGCAACGCACGTCAATCTTACGAATGCGTTGCCTCCGTACGTGGAATTCGTGTCCGCCAGCGAAGGCGGAACGTTCACGGGCGCCAATGAAGTGCGCTTCGATGACATGACGGTGAGCCCCGGCGGAAAACGCCTCTTCCATGTTACGGGCAGGCTCCGCAAGGATACGCCCCTCGGCATCACCCTTATCAACAGCGTCTTCGTCGCAGGACATCGCGCCACAGCTCTCGTCCAGGTGGAAGAAGGCGGCGTCGCAAGCCGACCGACTCCGCAAAGTAACAGCGTCCTCCTTCGGAAGACGGCCGATCGCAGCGAAGTGCGCCCGGGTGACACCATCTCCTACACCATTCTCTTGCGCAACACGACGGGCAAAGTACTGAACAACCTTACGGTGAAAGATCGCCTCGATGAGCGCTACATGACTCTGAAAGACGGCGCGGACGATGCGGTGCATGCGAACGGAGAAATGATCTGGGAAATCGATCGCCTGGAAGTCGGCGAATCGTGGCAGCGCCACTACACGGTCACGATCGCGAAGAACGTGCCGCAAGGCGTCAGTCTCAATAACGTCGTGAGCGTCGGCGGTGCGGACATCGCTTCGCTCTCCCTTACGGAACGCGTGGTCGCCGCAAACCTCCCCGTCTTCACGGGCATGCCGCCGACGGGTGCCGGCATGGATGCCATCTTCGTTGGCCTTACAAGCTTGCTGGGTGCGGGACAATTGTTCTTCCAGAGACGCAGGATTCTGTAATCGGGGATCTCAATCAGTTATCAAAAAAGAGGGGCGAACGCCCCTCTTTTCGAATTCAGGAATGAGGATCAGCTCAAGGACGTGAAGATCTCCTGCATCAGATCGATAATGGTGGAGAAGTTGAGGTCAAAGGGAATGCCGAGGATCTTGCTGAGCCACGACACTGCGAAGAATGCGATGAATGTGACGAGCAAGCCGATGATGGCGAAACGAATGGTATGCACCGCCTTTTTGATCTTATCCTCGTTGCCGGCGGACAGGATGAAGGAAATGCCTCCAACAATGATGAAGATGAGGCAGAGGATGGAGGCGGCGATGAGAGCGAGCGCAATGAACGTCGCAACGATGTCGACGATGCTGCCGGTCTCGAGAAGATCTTGAAGCATACGGAGAAGGGGATGGGGATAAAGGAGAAACTGTTAAACGGCCGGTTCCAGAATTTTCAGATTGATGCGTTGCGATGCATTGCCGCCGAGAATACGCAGCAGCGTGCGCAAGGCTTTGACGGTTTGTCCGCCCTTGCCGATCAATTTACCCATGTCTCGGTCACTGACGCGCACGGTCAAAAGAATTCCGAGTTGATCGATGCTGGACTCGATCGACAATTGATCGCGGTCTTCCACCAGCGCTTCCAGGACGTAGCGAAGGAATTCCAAGCCGGGCACTTCTGTTTCGGTCGTCACAGGCATGTTGGTGCATAGACTAGCCTTCTTTCGTCTCGGTGTCACTCGATTCTTTCGCTTCGGGAGCCGGTGCCTCCGCTTTGGGTGCTTCTTCTTTCGGTGCCTCGGCTTTCGGGATTTCCGCTTTGGGCGCTTCTGCCTGAGCAGCCGGCTCTTCACCCTTCGGTCTCTGCTTTGCGTACTTCTGGAAATACTTGTCCAAACCCTTCATGCCCTTTTTGGCAAGAATGCGCGCAACGGTATCGCTGGGAATCGCGCCTTTCGAAATCCAATGCGTGATCCGTTCCTCCCTGTGCTCCAAAATCACGGGGTCGCGCGCAGGCAGGTAGTGCCCGACGATCTCCAGGAATTTTCCCTTTGCCGGTGCGGATTTCTCCGCCACGACAATACGATACGTGGGCGTGTTTTCTCGGCCGGTGCGTTGAAGACGAATTTTAAGCATGAAAGCGCGAACAAGTCTAAAGAACGTGAGCAGTGTGCGCAAGGGCTTGTGGAGAAGGATTTTCCCTTTATTTCACGCTAAAAGGCCTGCGCTTTGCGTGGCATAACGCAGAGCACCCCTCCGGCACGGTCGGTCTCAACCGACGTGCCTCCGGGGGTGCGATTATGGGAAGAGACCTACAATCGGATCATAGACTTTCCACTTTCTTTTGGCGATTAGGTTCAAGAACCAAGTGCACCACTGAGGACTACCCTCCTCTCCATGCACTACATCCATCTTTCTCTCTCTGAACG
>Ga0154996_104_pt2 | contig 154000 bp, 154 predicted proteins | sample RifCSPhighO2_01_FD_105964 | JGI IMG/M metagenome (GOLD analysis project Ga0154996, IMG submission 105964) | Candidatus Peribacteria bacterium RIFCSPHIGHO2_01_FULL_51_35 | reverse complement strand
AGAAATGGAAGAAGGAAACAGGCGAACTTTATATCCTTCTTTCATACCGTATGGCTGATCAACAGCTTACATGTCGCGATTGCGGCGCTACGTTCGCGTTCACCGATGGTGAACAGGAATTCTACGCCAGCAAGAACCTCAGCGCTCCCCAGCGTTGCAAGGATTGCCGTTCTGCTCGCAAGCAGGAACGCTTCGCGACACGAGAAATGCACGATGCCACATGTGCAAAATGTGGTGCTCAGTGCCAGGTCCCCTTCAAGCCTCGCCCAGTCGAGGAGGGAGGCAAGCCCGTGCTCTGCAAAGAGTGCTTCATGGCACAGCGCAACGCTGCATAAGGACAATTGCCCTTCCAAAGCAATAAGAAGATCCCCCGAAAGGGGGATTTTTTGTACATTCAAATGATGCGCCATGCCTCCATTCCAATTATTTCTTGTAGGGGCACGGCGCGCCGTGCCCCTACAATAGGCACATGGTCGCATCCCATCGTTACCCGGAAATTGATCTGCTGCGAACAATGGCAATACTTGGAATGATTGTGTATCACTCCGCATTCGATCTCGCGTTCTTTCATGGAGTTGATTTGAATGTGTTTTCCGGAGGATGGTGGATGCTTGCACGATCCGTTGCAATCATTTTTCTGATTCTCGTTGGCATCAGCTTTGCAATTTCCTGGGAACGAACTCCGCAATATAAAAAATATGCGCGACGCGGAGCCGTGATCCTGGCGTGCGCGATGTTGATCACGATCGTTACATATGTACTGGATCCCACGACGTACATTCGCTTTGGAATTCTCCATTTGATTGGCATCGCAACGCTCCTGCTGCCACTCTTCGCACGATTTAAATCATTTGCCTTCGTGCCCGGATTGCTTTTGATGTTCGCCGGACAATGGATGCAATCCATTCATCCGGAAACTTCGCTGTTGATTCCTTTGGGAATGTATCCTGCTTCTTTCACATCCCTCGATTATTTTCCACTCGTCCCGTGGTTCGGCGTGATCTTGATTGGCGTGAGCTTCGGCAATGTCCTCTACATCAAGAATCTTTCCTGGCGTGCCACGGTTCCTTTTGATCGTCTGCCACGCATCTTCTCGTGGCCGGGACGCCATGCACTCTGGATCTACATGATCCATCAACCATTGATTCTTGCCCTGCTGGCTCTGGGCAGTTCTCTTTTTCACAAGGTTTAATCTTCCTTCGGGGAACCTCTTCCTTTAGACTGCCCGCGATGTCTTTTACAACTCGTCGCATACGCGAGGAGGCTCCTCGAAGAGCCATAAAGTGGCAACCCATTCTGCTTGCAGTTCTGACATTTGGCAGACCCGTGTTCGGGTGGTACACAGCATGGAAAAAAAGACAGGATGATCAAAAACGCGTGGCCTTGCTGCAGCGGATCATGTTGATTTTGCTGGCTGTCTTCTTCATCTTCCTGCTTTTTGCAGGCATTGCCAAAGCATTGATCGCTCTGCGGGTCGTGAGCGTGCCCGGCGTACTGGGTGTGGCGGGAGCGGATCTGCCAACGGACGAGGACGGACTCACGAATTTCTTGCTGCTCGGCCAAGGCGATGAAACGCACGATGGCAAAGATCTGACGGACACCATCATGATCATGAGCATAGACGCGACGCGCACGAAGAGCGCAGTGCTTCTGTCCCTGCCGCGCGATTTGTACCTGCTCCACACGGAAAACATGGGTGCAGGCCGCGTGAACAGCTTGTATCGTGACTACAAATCGTACCTGAAGTTTGAGAAGGACATGGAGGAGAAAGAAGCGTCGCTGGAAGCCATGCGGGAACTGGCAAAAGAACTGAGTCTTGCGCTGGATCTGCCGCTGCACCACGTCGTGAAAGTGGATTTCATCGGCTTTGTGGAGGCCGTGGATGCCATCGGCGGAGTGGATTTGGAAGTTCCGTATGACATCGTCGATACGGAGTATCCGGGGCCGAACTACACGTACGAAACGTTCGAGATCCGCACAGGATTGCAACATCTGGATGGCGAAACAGCTCTGAAGTATGCACGCAGCAGACACACCTCCAGTGATTTCGATCGTTCCGCACGCCAGCAGCAGATTTTGTCCGTCCTCGGTGAAAAAGTGAAAAGTGAGGGAGTCTTAAGGAATCCCGGCCGCATCATGTCGCTCTACAAAATCGTGAGTGCACACTTGGAGACGACTATGAGCGTGCGAGAAATGGTGGGAGCGGCGAAATTGGGTGCGGACATCGACCGAAACAGGATCATCAGCATGCAGCTGAGCGACCGCAACGGTCTGTATGGAACCTTGGCGGAACCCGGAGGTTTCCTCTACACGCCGCCCAGGGATCTTTTCGAAGGCGCTTCTGTGCTGCTGCCGATTTCGATTCCTGAATATCCCGTGACGTGGAAGCAAATCCACACACTGTCCGATCTTCTGTTCAGGAACCGTGCCATCCACATCAGCAAACCACGCATCAATGTGCTGAATGCAGGAGCCAAGAGCGGCCTTGCCGGCAAACTGGGCGGAGAATTGTTCCGTTACGGCTTCTCTGTGGACGAGATCAAGAACGCAGGCATCGAAAAGATTGAGGAGACGTACATTGCTCCCGCCTCCGATGCTCAAAAGAACGCAGCAACCTTCTTCAGCGAGTTGCTGGATATTCCTCTGGGCACACTTCCGACCGATCTGCCCTCGGAAAACATTGCAGACATCACGATCATTGTTGGGCAGCAGTATGGATTTACCCCTCTTCAAGATCTGCTTAAATAATGACCATAGACCAATGACCAAAATCGAAAGCCTGAACAAACTTGGTCATTGTTCATTGTGTTTTGGTCATTCCACGGCTATTTCCCGTATTCATCTCCCGCCCTCTTTCCAGTACAGTACCCCCCAATGACTCCACGTGAAATCATCGCGGAAGCCTGGGCTATCACGACGCGAGAAGTGACCATCCGCCGGTGGTCGTTTACATCCTCTTTTTTCGAAACACTCTTGAACCTGAAACTGCTGGTGTATCAGATCTATTTTGCGTACGAATACTTCGGCAGAGGCGGCGAAGTGGGATTCTTCGACATCGAAATTTACATCTACCACAGCATGCCGTTCTGGGCATTCCTCGCGATCATTACGTTCTTTATCGCACTGGTTGTCATCGAACTCTTCATGCCGCACCTCTGCCTGGGTGCCATCATCGGATTGGCTGCAAAATCGCACAGAAAAGAAGACATGCGCGGCGGCTTGGTGCTCGCGCTCTATAATTTCCTGCCGATCTTCGCCATTCATGAATTTTTGATGCTCAGCGGCCTTTCCACGCTCATCACGGCGAGCTCGCTGATTCTTCGGTACATCGACCCGGCGCTCAAGCTTCCCAGCATCTACTTTGCCATCGGGCTCTTTCTCGTCGCGAACACCCTCAAGTTTTTGTTCAGCTTTGCAGAGGAAGGCGTCGTGATACGAAAGCAGGGCATCTTCACCGCCATTGGACGCAGTTTCAAGCTGATCGTGAGCCACTTGGGGCATGTTGTTTTCTTGATCATCCTGCTCCTGGTCATTTCGCTCAGGATCCTCATCAATACACTCATGGTTCTGCTCATTCCGGGCATCGTCATCGGCATCGGATTGCTCCTGACGCTCTTTTTGAGCACGGGCATCAGCTACACCATCGCAGGAATCGTCGGCGTGATCCTCATTTTCATCGCCAGTTACTTCTTCGCATACTTGCACGCCTTCAAGCAGACCGTCTGGACGCTGACGTACTTGGAACTGTCGTCGCAGAAAGACTTGGATGTGATAGAGACCGCGTAAATGACCAATGACCATAGACCAATGACCAATTTTCTATCTGGAATTTTATGCATGGTGCTTTTTTTGGTCATTGGTCGTTGTGTCATTGGTCATTCATCTTCAGTACACTTCCTCTGTGGATGAATATCAACGCAATCTCCGGGGTAATATCAAAAAACTCTACGCACTCTCCATCACAAATGGCGGCGCATTCTTCGCATTGCCGATTTTCGTGCTCTTCTACCAGGAAAATGACTTGTCGCTGGCCCAAATATTCCTGACGCAAGCGGTCTATTCCATCGGTGTCGTTGTGTTGGAAATTCCATCGGGCTATTTTTCGGATCATTTCGGACGCAAGCCGACGCTCATCATTGCCACGCTCTTTTGGTTCCTGGGATACTTGGTCTACGCACTCAGCGGCACCTTCGGAGGCTTTATTGTCGCAGAATTGCTCATTGCTGTGGGGGCAAGCTTCCTTTCCGGCACGACGGACGCGCTTGCGTACGATAGCCTGCTCGAATTAAAAGAAGAGGACAGATACCGCAGCGTTGCCAGCCATCAATCCTTCCTTCATTTTGCATCCGAAGGGATTATCAGCGTTCTTGGCGGCCTCATTGCACTGGTAAGCCTGCGGATGACGTTCGTTGTAACACTCCCCTTTCTTGCACTGGGCTTTCTGATCGCCCTCACGTTCCAGGAACCCAAGAGACACCGGATCCAAGAAACGCAGCACCTGAAAAAAATATGGAACGTCTGCACGCACACGCTTATTCGCAGTGCACCGCTTCGCAGCATCATTCTCCTGTGGGCCATTGTCTCCACTATGTCTTTGACGCTCTTTTGGCTGACACAACCGTTTGAATTGATGGTGGAAGTGCCACTCGTATGGTTTGGGGTCGTGCATGGAGTCATTGTCTTTGCAGGAGCCATCGCTTCTAAATGCACACCTTTTCTGGCACGGTGGATGGATGATCGATTGTTGATGCTCCTTATCGCAGGAGCGGTAGCCGTGAGTTACCTTGCCCTTGGATTTGTGACAACCCTGTATGGACTCGCTTTCTTTTTCGTTGTTCGTATCGCATGGAGCTTGCTCACACCACTCACCAGCGACCTCATCAATAGGATGACGACATCCGACGTGCGCGCCACCACGCTCTCCATGCGTTCCTTCCTCGGACGCATCATCTTCGCCATCTCCTCTCCTTTCATCGGCGCAATGATGGATACGTCCAGCCTCCCGGAGACCATGCTGATCGTCGGTTTGATTGGAAGCGCCGTGCTGGGACTTCTGTTTTTGCTGATGCGACCGGTATGGAAGCAAATACCGGCGTAATGCAGAGCATCACATTTTGGAGGGATTAGAAGCCTATCCCAAGAAGATTCTTGACAGTGGACATTTGTCCACCTATCATGGTGGACGTCTGCCCTCCCCCCTTCTATGACGCTCACCACACACCAGCAAACGGTCTTGAAGCACATCCGCGAGTTCCAACAGAAACGCGGCTACAGTCCTTCGCTTGCCGACTTGGCATTGGCATTCGGCGTGCGCAGCAAGAACGCCGTGGCGAAAGTGGTAAATGTGCTGGCACGGGAAAAGCAGATCGAGAAAGATCCGAAAGGTCGTATCAAGATTTTGGAACGCAAAGTCATTCACGAATCCGCCCCCCTCACGCTTCCGCTCTTCGGACCGATTTCCGCAGGATTTGCAGCACCGGTGGAAGAGCAGGCAGAAGAAACCATCAGCTTGGACCAGTATCTGATCCGCGATAAGGCTTCTACATTCCTGCTGCGCGTGAAGGGAGACAGCATGATCGACGCCGGCATCCATGAAGGCGACCTTGTCCTTGTGGAACGAGGTGCAGTACCGCGTTTGGAAGAGATTGTTGTGGGCGTGCTGGACGGCGAGTTCACGTTAAAGACGCTCAAACGCGAGAACGGACAGTATTTCTTCCAGGCAGAAAACAAGGCATATCCGAAAATGCTTCCGCGAGAAGAATTGCAGGTGGCGGGCGTTGTCCGGGGCGTGATCCGAAAATATTAGAAGTATGAATCGTGCGCTTTTCCGCAATCGTTATCGCGTTGCATCGCATCGGAAAAGAGAAACGGATTACGCGGCATCGACGTGTTATTTTGTGACCATATGCACCAAGGATCGCATGCCATGGTTTGGCGAAATTCGAAATGGGATCATGGGATTATCCGATGTGGGATGTGTCATCCGGGAAGAATGGGAACGAAATGCCATTCTTCGACCGGATATCCAATTGGGATTATCGGTCATCATGCCCAATCACATCCATGGAATTATGTATATCGACGCCGTAGAGATCGACCGCTGGTCGATCTCTCCACGGTCGATCCAGCAGTCGATTTCCGGCGCAGTTGCCTCCTGCATTCCCTTGGCACGACGACGTGCGGGCGAATTGGGATCCATCATCGCGCAATTCAAAGGAGCCTGCACCAAACACATCTCGGCAATGGGGTACACCGATTTCGCATGGCAACGGAATTATCACGACCACATTATTCGAGACAAATACGCATATAACGCGATTGAACAATACATTGTGGAAAATCCACGCCGATTCGAATCGGGTGAATCATACGATCAACCCTGGGTTTATTTACAAGAGATCGACCAGCGGTCGATCTCTACACGATAAATTTTATGTTTGCCCACATCGACGCCGACTCTTTCTTCGCGTCTGTCTTGATTCGAAAAGATCCTCGCTTGCGGGGAAAACCTCTTCTTGCTCTGGGGATGGGTGGTTCTTGTGTGATTGCAGCGACCTATGAGGCCAAGGCATTTGGCGTGAAAACAGGGATGACACTGAAAGATGCCTTGAAATTGGTGCCCAACGCACTGCAAATTCCTTCGGATTTCCGCGAAACAGCCATTGCCTCGCATGAGATAGAAGAAATTTTGAGCCACGAAGGGCCGACATTGGAACAAATGTCTGTGGATGAATGGTTTTTGGACATTACGAGCGTGGTCGGTGGAGAACCACAGGATCTTCATGCGTGGGCAACGGCTCTGCAGAAGAAAATTCTGCGGCATACTGCTCTGAGCGTTTCCGTGGGCGTGGGACAGACGAAATTGCTTGCGAAGATGGCGGGAGAATACAAAAAACCTGCAGGCGTGACCGTGCTCCACACCCACGAAGAGGCATCCTGCATGCTGAAAGACAGGCCTGCGGCTGCGATTCCCGGCATTGGACGCCGTCGTGATATCCATGCACAACTGAAAGGGTGGAAAACCGCCTGGGATTTCGCCGTGGCAGACCAAGAAGAAGTGATCCGACTCTTCGGGAAAGGCGGACATGAGCTGCAATTGGAATTAAACGGTACAATCGTGTCGCCGGTGACAACAGAAGAGGATCCGCCAAAGTCCGTTTCTCGCGCCCGCAGTTTTTTCCGCACTGCAGATCGATCATTCTTATGGGCGCATACGCTGCGACACCTGGAATACATCGTCTTAAAGATGCGGCGGGATGATTTGGCGTGCAGCGGAGTGACGCTGTGGCTGCGCGGGTGGGATTACGGACACGAAGGAGCAAACCGTAAGCTTCCGCAGCCCATGAATACGGAAGAACAACTGCGTCCATATGTGAAAAATCTTTTCAGCTCCCTCTATGAAAAGCAGAAGCAATACTCCCAAGTGGGCTTGGGACTTTTTCATCTCACGCCGCGTGGTGCGCCGCAATATTCTTTATTCGAAGAAACCCGTGCCATCGACCGCAATGAAAAAATTCAGCAGACGCTGGATACGCTCCATGAGCGGTTCGGACGCAACAAAATCACCCGAGGAGCCGCCATGGCGGTCTCTAGTCAGACGAAACCGCAGATCCCTTTGTCCCTGGCGTAAGGAGTGCCTGTAAAACTTCTCTCGCAGTAGTGCGTGGCTTTCGTTCATCTTCTCCGGTTTCACATCCAGCATGAAGAGGAGGATTGAAATCACGATTTCCCTGACCAACAAAAGGCGTGAGCGGCATCGCAGACGATTCTTTCAACCATACAGGATCAGAATCTAGCTTCATGACTGTGGAAGGGAAGAAAGTCGCTCCGTAATCTTTTCTATCTTCTGCTTCGCATTTTCGCGCTTCTCTTGTTCCATTGCAATGATTTCGGGTTTCGCCCTGTCCATAAATTGTTTGTTATTTAATTTCGCCTCGATGCCTTTAAGGAACGCCTCCGCTTGCTCTTTCTCTTTTGTAAGCCGTTCGTGTTCTTTTGCGATGTCGATGAGCCCTTCCAGAGACAAATATACTTCTGCATCCGGCAAAAGTGCACTTACTGCATTAGCGGGCTTCACTTTCTTGTCCGTAATATCGAGTTTTTCCAATTTTCCCATCCGTTCGATGTGTTCACGTTGACTCTCGAATAGTTTCGCATTTTTTTTAGAAGAAAGAGTGACATGTAATTTTTTTCCGGGCTCGATTGTTTGATCAGCACTGAGCTTACGAATTGCCTGGATGGCTTCGTTAACACTTTGCATTTGCGCAGCCTCACTAGCGAATATTTTATTCATTGGTTTCGGCCACTTCTCTTTAATAAGCATGCCAGCGTCCTTCGGCTTGAAGTGTGTCCAGAGTTCTTCAGTCACAAATGGGCAGTATGGATGAAGAATTATAAGAAGCAGACGCATTGTCTGGACCAATAATTGTGGGTTTGGCTCGCCCTTGCTGTATTCCAGATACCAATCGCAGAAAAAATCCCATGTGAAAGCGTAAAGCATCTCCCCAACATGACTTAAAAGATACTTTTCGATACCACCAGTTACTGCCTCCAAAAGGATCGCTGTTTCCTGAGCGAGAGCTTTATCGGCAAGAGAAATTATCTCGCTATGCTTGACGTCTACGGGATTCACACCTGACTGCTCGCACTGCATCAGCACGAAACGGGACGCATTCCAGAGCTTGTTCACGAAGTTTCGGTACCCTGCGATTTTCTCTTCGTAGAGCCGTGAATCATTGCCGGGGCTCTGGCCGACAATCATGCTGAGGCGCAGTGCGTCCGCACCGTACTTGGGGATGATGTCGAGCGGATCGATCATGGTTTCGGGGTCCGATTTGCTCATTTTCTTTCCATCGCGCGTGCGGATCATGCCGTGGAGGTAGACTTTTTCGAACGGAATATCGCCCGTTGCGTACGATGTCATAAGGATCATGCGGGCAACCCAGAAGAAGAGGATGTCGTACCCCGTCTCCATGACCTGCGTGGGATGAAATTTCTGGAAATCAGGACTCTTCTTCAAAATATCTTGGAGTGAAAGCGAGTAATCCGTTGCGAGCGCGGGATCCACGAGTGTGGACCATGTCCAGAGTGCCGACGAAAACCAAGTATCGAGCGTATCTGCGTCCTGCTCCCAACCTTTACCCTCCGGCGGCTGCACTCCCACGTGCGTGTCCTTTGACCCCTGATCATTTCGGTACCACACAGGGATGCGGTGTCCCCACCAAATCTGGCGCGAAATACACCAGTCACGCAGGTTATCGATCCAGTGGAAGTACGTCTTCTCGAAACGCTCCGGAATGATCTCTATCTGTTTCTGCTTGATCACTTCCTGGAGAATTTCTTTGAGGCTCAGCTTCTTTCGCTTCCAGCTCACCACGCGTTTGTTCACGTCTATGAACCACTGCTCTTTGATCTGCGGTTCGATGACGCCCTTGCCCCGGTAACTGATGGCAACGCGGTGCACGTACGTGTCATCCACCTTCACGACCAGTCCTTTGCGCTGCAATTTTTCGATCACTTTCGCGCGAGCATCGTCGATTTTGAGTCCTTCAAACTCGCCTGCAATCGGCAGCATCTTGCCGTCATATCCAATGATCTGCTGCTTCTCCAAATCATGCCGTTCGGCGATCTCGAAGTCTGCGGCATCGTGCCATGGTGTAATGGTCATGACGCCCGTGCCGAATGCCGGATCCACGGCTTTGTCTTTGATGATGGTGGCTTTCACTTTTCCATTGATCCACTCGCATTCGAACGTGTCGCCCTGCTTGTATTTCTTGTACCGAGCGTCATCCGGGTGCATGACGACGTACTTGTCGCCGAATTTTGTCTCGGGACGCGATGTGCTGATCTGAAACGGACCATATTGGAACGTGTAGAACGGCACCGTCTCCTCTTTCCATTCAATCTCATCATCGGAGACCGTCGTCTGCAGCTTGGGATCCCAGTTCACGATGCGGTGCCCGCGGTAGATGAGCTGATCGCGGTACATGTTCGTGAACATTTCATTCACACAGCGGTTGAGCATGGGATCCATGGTGTAACGTTCGCGCGTCCAGTCGCAGCTGGCACCCATTTTGCGCACTTGACCGCGAATAATGCCTCGGCTGTTCTCCACAAAATCTGCGATACGGCGGATCAATTCTTCTCGGCCAAGCTTGGCACGGACATCGGGGATTTTTTCCTTCTTTTGAATCTCTTTGATGACGACGCTCTCGGTGGCGATGGCAGCATGATCTGTCCCCGGCACCCAGAGCACTTCCTTCCCACGCATGCGGTTGAAGCGGATGAAGATGTCCTGGAGCGCCAACATCACTGCATGGCCAAGATGCAGTTGCCCCGTGGCATTCGGCGGCGGCATGACGATGGTGAAGGGTTCCTTCTCCGACGCATTATCCGCAACAAACGCGCCGCTCTTCTCCCAAAGATCGTAAATACGATCTTCAACGGCCTGTGGATCGTACGCTTTATCTAACATGAAGGAGAGAATACGTCGCGAAGGCAGGCTCTGCCTGCCTGAAGCGACTCCATAAAGGGAAAGGAGAGCTCGTGAGAGGAAAACCGTAGGTTTTCCTCTCACGCTGAAAGTATAGGGGTCTTAGGACTTTAAAAAAATGAAAGATTTTCTGTACCTGTCCGTCAAATAGGTTATGCTTAAAATTGCAATGAAACGCTTCTCTTCCTTTCAATCACCGGAACAAGAATCGCGCCTTCTTCACTATGAGTGGAACTCGCAGCGACTCTGGGAGGAGGGCAAGACGTACGTTGATCTTCCTCCCGAGCAAAACAATGTGATCGATGCCACGAGGCGCGCTGCTGCAGGAGCAGTGCATTTTGTCACGGGTGTCTTTGAAAGCATTGCAGGTGATGCCGTACGAGCAATTCAGGGAAGAGAAAATCGAGTCGATTTAGCCCCATATTCGGGCAGCATGCCTCGAACAAAATTGGATGTTAAAGAATCATTGAATGCCGTAGGAAATGTCTTTCGAGGAAAACTTTCATCTATTCTCACGCTTCCCATCATTGCTTTCAAAGCTATTGGAGATGTAGGTGCTGATGTTGCAGATGAACTCGGAGGAGTACGCCGACCCAAAGCCGCTTAATAATGCCCATTAATCTTCCCGCAGGCGTAAAAGCAGTTGCAGATACCACTCTCATCGGTTCTATAAGCGTGGGCGAAGCGCTGCTTTACACTGGGGCAGGCCTTCTTATCTTTGCCGGTGTGCGCTGGGCGGCTGGAAATCTTTTTAAAAAATAAGTAGGGCTGTCTGCTATTCTTTCCTCATGCCCACATTCGATTTCCAATGTAAAAAATGTGAAGCGGTGTTTGAACACAGCAGACCATTTGGCAGCAAAGAACATCCTGCGTGTCCCAAGTGCAGGAGCAAGCGCACGGAAAAACTCTTCTCCCCTCCCGCCATTCACTTTAAAGGCGGAGGATTTTATAAAACGGATGCGGCGGCAGCATCGAAAAAGCCGGTGGAGAAATCTCCTGAAAAGACGGAGGTAAAGAAGGAAAAACCCAAGGAAGAGAAGAAAAATCCCCCAGCCGGCACACCGGCGTAAAGGCAAAGAATATGGCTAATGAATGCTGTTTTAAGCGAATGCGTGAGTATACAAATCATATGAAATATGCTATAATACAAAGAAACAAACTCTATGCATATTTCGATCCATACACTGCTGTTTGCGCTTTCGGCCGTCATCATCTGGTGCCTCTCGGGCATGCTGATAGATGCCACGGACAGAGTCGCCAAACGCTACAAGCGCCCGGGGTTCGCCGTCGCTTTTTTGATCCTGGGACTCCTGACATCCGTGAGTGAATTTTCCGTTGCATCCAACGCGACGCTGCAGGGAATACCCCAGGTTTCCGCCGGAAACTTGCTGGGGGCGTCCACCGTGATCTTCCTGTTTATCATTCCGCTTTTGGCTGTGCTCGGCAACGGAATCATGACCACAAAGGCCATACTCCCCGGGAACATGGTGCTCCTCCTGGGTGTCGTGCTGCTCCCCTGCTTGCTGGCATTGGATGGAGATGTCTCCCGCACGGAAGGAGTGATCATTGTGCTGCTGTACCTGACGCTGGTGTACAGAATTCAGAAGAAATCCGCGGAGAAAACGGCAAAGGAAACGTTGCGCCGGACGAAGAGAGAACTGTTGCACTCACGACACACCACAGGCACCGATCTCTTCAAGATTATCGTGGGTGCGCTGCTCATTTTCGCCGCCGGCAATATCCTGGTACAGGAATCCGTCTACTTCGCACGGTTCTTCTCCATCCCCGTTTCCTTCGTGGGGTTGCTGCTGCTTTCCATCGGAACGAATATTCCGGAACTGGTGATTGCACTGCGCTGTATCTTTGGCAAACACAAAGACATCGCCTTTGGTGACTACATGGGTTCTGCAGCTGCAAACTCACTGATCTTCGGGTTCCTGCCTCTGGCGAACGGCACGTTTATTCTGGAACAGAGCGAAGTGGCGGTGACATCTGTGATTCTCGCCATCGGCTTGCTGCTCTTCTTTGTCTTCTCCCGCACCCGGAACGATGTCTCACGCATCGAAGGTATCTGTCTCTTGGTTCTCTACGCCATCTTCATCATCAGCCAAATAGGAAACGCCGTGCGCTTGTCCGACCAAGCACCGCTCCAAGCAAACACTGTTCTGCACGCAAGTCCCCTATGATGCCGCACGAACCATATCGGCAGTATACTGCGCCTGTGCAGAAGAAGCGGACACACAGAGGCATGCCCGTGTTCCTCAACTTTATGGAACGCGTCACGACCATGCCGTACCGCACGCTCTTTTTGCTGTGGGCAATGCTGCTCCTCGGCTTCGGCTTGGCGTATTACACGCTCTCGACGCTCTCCCCTGACAACGGTCTGACGGATTTCAAGGGGGCATCGGACATGAAACAATTTCTGAACAGCGTGTACTTCTCCATCATCACCGCAACGACGGTGGGATACGGCGATATCGTCCCGATGGGAATTTCCAAAATTCTCGCGGCCGGCGAATCCGTTCTCGGGTTCTTTCTCTTCGCGGTGTTCGTGACGAAACTCGTGTCCTTCCGCCAGGAAATCGCGCTGCACCAGATCCACAAATTGACGTTTGAGGACGTGTTCTACAACACACGCGAAGGACTCTTCATCATCCGTAAAGATTTTGACGCCATCATCGCGGAAGCGGAAGAAACGAAGAGTTTGAAACCCCACAGTTGGGAAAACCTGACCATCGCGTACCGCGAGGGACAGACGCTCTTAAATCAGATTCCGGATTTTTACGACAACGACCATCATCTGTACACCATCGATGCGCGCAGAGAAGATCTTCTGCAGGAAGCGGTGCACCGCACGCTGCATCGGATCAATCAAATGCTCGATGTCCTGAGTCGCGCCGGCATCAACTGGGCATCGCATGAAAAAAGCGTGCACGGACTCCGGGAACTCAACGAGATTGTGGAGACCGTGACGCCTCTGTGGCGACAAAAATCTCCGTCGATGACGCAGGAACCGTTTGAGGAGATCCTTGTGGTGAACGAAGGAATACGGAGGAAGGTGGAGGGAGCACTTTAGAAAAGTGCCAAGTTCGATGTGCCAAGTGCCAAGTATTTTTTGGCACTTCGCCCTTGGCACTTGGCACTTTCTTTTTTATCGTCGGAATGGCGGCCTTCCCCCTCCCGGTCCGCCGCGGCGCGGTCCTCCAAATCCTCCGCTGCGCGGTGGAGGAGGAACAAAACCTTCCGGCGGAGCGGACATCTGCTTTAGGGACATGCGCGTTTTGCCTTCGATGGGATCGTATTCCACGCATTTGGCTTTCACTTCTTGGCCAACTTTTAAGACATCTTCCACGTTCTCGGTGCGCGACCACTGGAGCTCCGAAATGTGGATCATGGCGTCCTTGCCGCGCAAGAATTCCACAATTGCTCCGGTGCCCGGAATGATGCGCACCACTTTGCAGTCGTACACAGCACCCACTTCCGGCTTCGCGACGATGCCCTGGATCCATTCCTTGGCTTTCTCCATCGCTTCGCCATTTGTGGACGTGATGAAGAGCATGCCGCTGTCTTCGATGTCGATTTCCACGCCCAGTTCTCCGGTGATCTTCTGGATCATCTCGCCCCCCTTGCCGATGACCAGACGAATGTCCTCGGGATTGATCTGGATGATTTCGATGCGTGGTGCGTACGGAGAGAGTTCTTTGCGAGGTTCGCTGATAGCAGCAAGCATGGCTTTCAAGATGATGGCACGGCCGGATTTTGATCGCTCCAACGCTTCCTTAAAGACATGGTCAGGCAAACCTTTGATCTTGATGTCCATCTGAATGGCCGTGATGCCTTTGGCAGTTCCCGTGAGCTTGAAGTCCATGTCTCCGCCGAAGTCTTCTTCATCTTGAAGGTCGCTGAGGATCACGTACTGGTCTTTTGCTTCATCGGAGACGAGTCCCAGCGCGATGCCCGAGACCGGAGCCGTGATGGGAACACCTGCGGCCATGAGCGCGAGTGTGCTTCCGCAGGTTGCAGCCATGGAAGAGGAGCCATTGCTCTCCAGAATCTCCGTAACAGTGCGAATGGTGTAGGGGAAGTCTTCTTCTTTGGGGATCACAGGCATCAGTCCTCGTTGTGCCAAGTTGCCGTGGCCCACTTCTCTATTGCCCACGAACAAGCGATTGCTGGTTTCACCCACGGAGAACGGCGGGAAGTTGTAGTGGTGCATGTAGCGGAGCTTGTGTTCGCCTTCCATACCTTCGACGATCTGTTTGTCTCCAGGAGCGCCCAGTGTGCAGGTGGTTAAGCCCTGCGTTTCGCCGCGCTGGAACAGTGCGGAACCGTGAACACGCTTGGGGAGGAGATCCACCATGGCGCTGAGCGGACGGATTTCATCGATCTTGCGACTGCTCATGCGAGTGCCTTCTTCCAAGATCAGTCTTCGCACTTCGTTCTTGATGACCTTGTCGACGAAAGCGGATCCGTAGCCCTGCAATTTCGCCATCTCTTTCTTCTCTTCGTCCGTGGATCCGTTGCCAAACTGGGTTGCGAGCTTGTCTTTGGCTTGCATCATCAACTCATTAAAGAGTTTGCGGCGCGCCAATTTCTCCATCGGCGCTTTGATGGCTTTGGTAACAGTCGGCAGCACCAATGCTTTGAGGAATTCGTAGGCTTCCGGGTGCTCGTACGGCGCTTCCACTTCAAACTTCTTCTTTCCGATTTCTTTTTGAATGTCCCCGAAGAACTTGGCGATTTTCTGCGCCCACTTCTTGCCGAATTCGATTGCACGGAGCACTTCTTCTTCCGAAACTTGGTTTGCACCGGCTTCTATCATCACGATCCGTTCCAGCGATGCCGTAAGGAAGAGGTCGAGATCGGTCTTCAGCATGGCTTCGCGTGTCGGGTTGAGCACGAGTTCACCGCCGATAAGACCAACACGTACCGAAGCGATAGGTCCGTCTGCAGGACAGTCGCTGAGTGCGACGGCCAAGTTCGCTGCATTCGCACCCACGATGTCGTATTCATGTTCTTGGTCCCAGCTGAGCACCGTTGCAAAGACTTGGATGTCATTCCGAAGATGTTTCAAAAGCATGGGACGGAGTCCTCGGTCGACGACGCGAGCCATCAGCACAAAATCATCACTGGGACGACCTTCGCGCTTTCGAAATCTTGATCCGCCGATCTTGCCGCCTGCGTAAAACTTTTCTTGGAAGACGACCTGCAGCGGCAAAAAATCCACGCCATCGCGCGGCTTTGCGGACACCGTGCAGTTACCCAGCACCACCGTATCGCCCATTTGGCAGATGACCGATGCATTGGCTTGGTTCGCAAGCAGACCTGTTTTCATAATGAGCTTTTCATTCCCAAGCTCGAGGGAATATTCCGATACTTTCGACATATAAAGAGAGGGAAGATTCCTGCAGCTAAATACAGCAGGCAATTCTTCCTCACGCTATGTTCCCCTACATGGTGGATTCACATTAGAAATTCTATTAGAACCAGAGGAGCGGCCATTCTTGGCCGCGGATCGCGGGCAGGTATGCCCGCTCCCTAATTACAGGAGAATCTCAAACGTAAACCCAGGATTGTAAGAGGATTGGCGGAAGGAAAGAACTGATCAGTAGTGTACAGATTTCTTGGCAAAAAGAAAGCCCTCTTATGGGCAGTTGGACAATTTTTCTATTGCAGTTTTATGATCTTTTTCGCAGCTTTATCATGCTTCCATAAATTTTTGTTCCTATGATGCTGCATTAAATAATCCTCAAATTCCTTCGGATAATTCTCACCTGTAAAACGTTCCGCACTTCCCCATAATCCATGGCCCATTGTAAGGAAAAGGCTGGCTGCATTTTTATATTTGTCCGGTATCCCTAAGGCTGCATGAAACCATGTTGCATCTTCAGCCGTAGGCAACGTTTGGCAACGGACATGCGGTTCTCCATCAAGGTAACAATCAATAGCTTCCAGCATGTACGCATACGCCTCAAATTCAAAATCAATAACAACAACGTGCTCCGTGCAACACCTCTCATAAAACTTGGGAGATGCGCTCTGACGAAGCCAATCATCCTGCAAGACATGCCAGATTTCATGATACTTCGTAAACAAATCAAATAACCTATTGGGGTCATAATCAAAAGAAAGTTGGAATTGCCTCTCTTGGCTGAAGAAGCCCCCAACATCATTCGGTTGTTCTCCTCTCAATAAACCGGGATGAAGATCATACATAAAATTGCCCCGTCTCATAACGATAGAAGCACTGCTTCCTTCTCTCACCGATCGCAACCTGGTTGCAATATTATTTTTGAAGGAAAAATTTTTATTCTCACGAACACAGTCAAAAGGCAGAAGCAATTTTTGGGAAATGTCTCCTCTTTGATCCATTTTCTTCGATAAAGCATCCCCCAACTCACCAAATTTCTGCTCGCTCAGTGCAATGAGTTTATCCATTCTCTCCACGGACTGCTCATTTATTCCCCAACCCCCCATGAAAGTTTCCTGCTCAATGGAGCTTGCCCTGCTTCTTAGAAGTGCGCCCAGCTTCTCACGGAGTTCCTTTGCAAGGTCACTGTCCGGATTCTGAGCAAGCACATCTGCACAAACGTGCAGCCCCTTGGAAAGGACGGCTGTTTCTACAGGCTCGGTCTTCGTCTTTCTCACTGCCTCTTCCACCGGCTGCAGCCAGCGAAGGTGATGGTTGTATTCAGCTATGTTAAAATTATAATATAATCACAAATAAAGTCAATACTCACCCTACAAATTCATGGAGTGAAATCCTTACTTCTTCAATCCATGCTTCTCTATCACTTCTTGATACTCCGTCGGCTTGTTCATGCGGAGATAGTTCAAGAGATTGCGGCGGTGTGCCACTTTGCCAAGCAGTCCGCGGCGAGCGGAGTTATCTTTCTTGTGACCTTGAAGATGCTCCGTGAGTCTGCCAATTTCCTTGGTGATAATGGCAATCTGCACCTGTGGAGAACCGGTGTCTTTCGCGTGTGTGCGATTTTTTGTGATAATCGTTTTCTTCTGTGTGCGCTTGAGCGACATAAAGAATGAGGGGACGGAGGCACGTCGCTCGAGAGCGACTATGCCGGAGAGGAGCAGCTACTGAAAGCCGCGCCTTCCTGAATAGAAGAGGAGAGCCGAATTATACGGTTTCTCGCTAAAAAATCAAGCATTCAGCAAGAGAAAAGGATTCTGACAAGATGAAGAAAGGAAGAAGAGAGTGGACAACCGTTCACCCTATGGTAGGCTCCCCTTCTATGGAAGCTCTGACATTTATTCTTGGTGTAGTACTGGGTGGCGCAGTGGGTGCCGGTCTCTTTTATTTTTTCGGAAAGAAATCCGCAGATGATGCCGAATCGATTGCGGAAAAACTCTCTGCGATTCTCATGAGCAAACAAGCGGAGCAAATTTTGCAGCTTGCGGAGACAAAACTCTCCGGCAAAAAAGAATTGATTGATGGAACGCTGCAGACCGTGAAGCATGATTTGAAACGCGTGGAAGAACTGATGCGCGATATTGGCAAAGGCAACACGCAGATCGATACGCGCTTGGCGAATGCCGCGACTATCATTAAGGATCTTACGGAGACGACGGGAAGCTTGAAGAATGCACTCTCCAGCAACAGTGGACGCGGCCAATGGGGTGAGCGCATGGCGGAAGACGTGCTGAGGCTCAGCGGTTTGGTCGAAGGCATCAACTACATCAAGCAGAAGAAGCTGGACTCGGCGGGATCCAAGCCGGATTTCACGTTCATGCTCCCGCAGAACATGAAACTGAACATGGATGTGAAGTTTCCGTTCAATAATTACCAACTGTATGTGGAAGCGAAGAACGAACGCGAACGCGAGGAGCACAAAAAAGAATTCTTGAAGGACGTGAAGAAGCGTTTGAAAGAAGTGCAGACGCGCGACTACATCAATCCGGAAGACAATACGGTGGATTACGTGATTCTCTTCATCCCGAACGAGCAGATCTTCTCCTTTATTAACGAGATGGATAGAACCTTGATCGACGAAGCTATGAAAGGCCGCACTATTCTCTGTTCACCGCTAAGCCTCTACGCCGTGCTCGCGGTGATTCGACAATCTATCGATAACTTCAGCCTGCAGAGCAAATCACAAGAAATGCTTTCGATCTTCGGTTCCTTTAAGCAGCAGTGGGAAAAGTTCAAAGAACAGATGGAGACCGTGAAAGATCGTTTTGAGTCTGTTCATAAGGGGTACGAAGAACTTACGGGTGCACGCGAGAGGCAACTGGACAAACAACTGACGAAGATAGACGAACTGCGCAGTGAACAGGGTCTCCCCTTATTGGAAACGCCGGAGGAGGCGTTTGAAAATGTTCTGAAGAAAGTGACGCCAAAAAAACTCGCGAGAGCCGCAGATTAGGTATCATACGAACATGAAAACCACCGCTGATCCGATTATCAATGGCCTCAATGAGCCGCAGCGCGAAGCTGCGTTGCATATACAAGGACCTGTTTTGATTCTTGCCGGTGCAGGCAGCGGGAAGACGCGTGCACTCACGCACAGAATCGCGCATTTGATGCATGAAGGCGTGCAACCGTGGCAGATCTTGGCAGTGACCTTTACAAACAGAGCGGCAACGGAAATGAAAGAACGTATTACAAATTTGCTGCACATTACGGATGGAACAGATATGGACTTTAAGACCGGCCAAGGACGGTTGCCCGTGATGGGTACGTTTCACTCGGTGTGCGTGCGGATTCTTCGGCGCGACATAGAGCGGCTGGGACGCGACAGATCGTTTGTGATTTATGACCGCGATGATCAGGAGAAGCTGATGAAACAAGTTCTGAAAGATCTGCACATCGATGAAAAGGAACTAAAGCCGCGTGCCGCTCTTTCCTACGTCGGAAGATTCAAATCCGAAGCAGTGAGTCCGAAGGAAGCCGCCCACGATGCTACGACGCCACACATGCAATTGGTCATACGCGCATATGAACGCTATCAAGGAGCATTAAAGGAGTCCAATGCATTGGATTTTGATGATCTGATCCTCGAAACCGTACGACTCTTCCATGAATGTCCGGAAGTATTGGAGCGCTACCAAGAAACATGGCGGTATTTGCACGTGGATGAGTACCAAGACACGAACCACGCACAGTATTTGATGATTTCTCTGCTCGCACAGAAGTACCGAAACCTCTGCGTCATCGGTGATCCCGATCAATCCATCTATGCCTTTCGTGGAGCGGATATCCGAAACATCCTGCAGTTCGAAAAAGAGTATCCGGAGGCACTCCGCATCAAACTGGAACAGAATTATCGTTCCACGCAGCTGGTGCTGAGTGCCGCCAACGCCGTGATTGCAGCGAACCCCAGCCGACCCGAGAAGGAAATGTGGTCGGACCGAAAAGAAGGTCCGCAGATCTTGGTGCAGGAAGTGGAGGACGAAAAGAAAGAGGCGGCAGATGCCATAAAAGAAGCGGAAAATCTGCGTCGCGAAGGAGTGCCCTTCAACGACCAAGTGATTTTGTACCGTACGAACGCACAATCGCGTCTGTTTGAAGAAGCATGCATGCGCGCGGGCATCCCCTACCGCATTGTGGGTGGTGTGAAATTCTACGCACGCAAGGAAGTGAAGGATGTCCTCGCCTATTTGCACGCAATCTTGAATCCCGGTGACACACTGTCGCTGCTACGCATCATCAATGTGCCTGCACGCAAAATCGGTGATACGACGATGGGACACTTGCAAGCCTATGCAGCAGAACAGAAGCTGACGCTGTGGGAAACGCTGCTCAGAATCCGTGAAATCCCGAATGTACAGGAAGGAGCCAAGAACAGAATCACGGAGTTCACCGCAGTGCTGCAAAGATTGCAGGAAGTTGCACAGCGCCAAGTGGTTGCAGCGCTCACGACGGATCTTTTGCATGCCGTGGACATGGAAAAATGGCTCCGCGATGAAACGGAAGAAGGCGAGAACCGCTGGCAGAACGTGCAGGAACTGCTTTCCGTCATGCACAAGTATTCTGCGCTCGAGCCGATGCTTTCGCTCACCAGTTTCTTGGAAGAAGTCGCACTCGTTTCGGAGGTCGATAAACTGAGTACCATGCGCGACGATGCGCTCACACTGATGACCCTGCACCTCTGCAAAGGACTGGAATTTGAGCATGTGATGATTGCAGGATGTGAAGAAGGAATCTTTCCGCACAGCAATACCATGTACGATAAAGAACAATTGGAGGAGGAACGGCGCTTGATGTACGTGGGAATGACGCGGGCGAAGACGCATCTGCGCATTTTCTTCGCACGCAGCCGCATGCTGTGGGGCAATACCCAAGCAAATGCTCCCAGCAGATTCTTGGATGATCTGCCGGACAACGTCACGGAGCGCAGGAGCGATGATATTTTGAGTGCCTTCGCGTGGGGAGCAACCAAAGCCATGCACACGCGTTCGGGCGGGAAGATCGAACCGTTTAGGCAGAAGGAAACGCTGCCCGAAGTGGAGTTCAATCAAGATCTCTCTTTCACCGTGGACACAGAAGTGAACCAAGATGCTTTTTCCGATGGTTCACGCGTGGAACACGCAGCATTTGGACAGGGCACGGTGCTCAGCAAGCGTGGAGACGTAGTGGATGTACGGTTCGACTCGGGAGTACGCAAGAGTTTTGCTCTGAGCATTGCACCGCTTCGACCTCTCTAAGTATGCGAATAAATTCGCATACTTTTTGAGTGCGTTAACTGCCGACTTAAGTCGGCAGTTAACGAACGGTCTTGAAAGCGAATTTATTCGCTTTCGGCTCTATTCACTCAATAATAGTTCCAAACTGTTGTCGTGCTGCAGCAACTGCATTCCGAATCAAAAGAGTGCGCTGATCATCTTTTCCCGCCGCTTCCAAGGCAGCCAGGTGATTTAGCAATTCAGGTTCATTGCGGAAGACCTTCACCAAGGGGGTTTTGTCCACAAGCCTATTGTCGCGAACCGTGAGCGGTCCTGCTTGCAACACGATGTGAAGAAGACCGCGATCTACATCGGAGATCCCTTCGATGGGATGCAGGTCTTGAACCTCGATGATGGTAGTGGAATTCTCGAGTGTTGCTGAGGAACCTTCGAGTGTAGAAGATGTGCTGTCCATGGTAGAGAAAGTAAAAAGAAATAAAAAAATCCCCGCTTTCGAAGGGGGGGAATGCTAGTGAATGAAACTATTTCTTCACGCGCGCAGGTCCCCCCTCGTAAAGAAGGAATACCAGTAAGCGGCGAAAGAAATAGAATGTAATTGCATCTGCGACTATTTTACTTCGCCTGCAGCAGATGTCAAACTCTGCCTATGGAACCACTCGAGCAAGAGGTGCGGCGCTTTCTGCAAAAGCATCACATTCGACTGAACACGAACTTGGGGCAGCACTTTCTCATTGATCAAGAAATACTCAATGTGATCGTGGATTCGGCAGGAATAGAAGAAGAAGATCACATCGTGGAGGTTGGTCCGGGCATCGGTGTGCTGACGCGGGAACTGTTGAAACGTGCCGGTCGCGTGACGAGCATAGAGATCGATGAACGACTTCTACCTCTGCTGCAAGATTTTACGACGCCGACGGAAACACCCTTCGAGATTCTGCACAGCAATGCATTGCAAGTGGAATTTCCGAAAACACCGTACAAGATCGTCGCGAATATTCCGTACCACATTACGTCTCCTCTGTTGCGACATGCGTTCTTGGAATCCAAGACTCCACCACAGTCATTGACACTCTTGATGCAACGCGAAGTGGCGGAAAAAATTGTTGATACGGAAAATACCGGCATCCTCACCATTCTCGTTGCCCTCTTCGGCGTACCAACGATGCTGGGAGTCGTTTCGCCGAATGCTTTCTTGCCGCCCCCGGAAGTGGACTCGGCAATTCTGCATATCGAGAGCCACAAGAAGCCACTGGCGGATGCAAAAACCATCGATAAAGTCCTTTCCTTTGTGAAGATCGCCTTCAGCGGCAAACGGAAGATGCTGCGGAACACCATCGGGAGGTTCCAAGGGGGCATGGAACTCCTTTCTGCGGCTTCTGTAGCGGCAGATCGCAGGCCGCAAACACTTTCTGTGCAGGAGTGGATTACACTGGCAAAGAAGGTGAAATAAAATACAACCATGCGGCCATCGCATCTTTCCTATGCTTTCCTCGGCTCGTTTGTCCTGACGATCTTCGCGCTGCAGTGGTGGCAGGAACCGTCGTACCCGCCACTTCTGACGCAAGTCCTGGGACTCGCACTGATCCTGTGTGTCATCGGCTGCATTCTCACGATTTCCCGAGCTGCCGCTTCCCTTCTCCTCTCAATACTCATCGGAAGTTCCATCGCCTTCTTTGTGGTTGCACGGACAACGCATGTACCGACGACTGCAACCATTGATTCGTATGCAAACGGAAATGAGATCGCGATCCATGGATTCATTGTGGACGAACCCGACCGCAGAGCACTTGCAACGAAATATACAGTCGAAGCTGCGCACATCATGGTCAATGGGAAAGAGCAGAAAGTGCACGGCAAAGTGCTCGTCACGTACCGGAACCACTGGCCGGAGTTTTCGTACGGTGATGAAGTGATCGTCACCGGCGTGCTGGAGCGTCCCGGCGTGATCGAAGACTTTACGTACGATCGATATTTGAGCCGGTACGGAATCTACAGCGTGATCTATCGAAGCAACATCGAAAAATTATCTTCCGGACATGAGTCGAAGCTGTTTTCTTTCCTCTTTTCCGTCAAAGCACGCTTCGAACGACAGATTCAAAGACTGTATCCGGAACCGCACGCGTCTTTGATGGCAGGATTGCTGACCGGTTCGCGCAGAGGAATCCCGGAATATCTTCTGGAGAAGTTCAATGCGACCGGACTCACGCATTTGATCGCCATCTCGGGATTCAATATCACGATCGTCATCACCTTCATCACAGGATTGCTGTTTTTTCTTCCACTCAAGCTGCGGTTCTTCCCCGCCGTCCTTGCGATCGTTCTGTTCACGCTCTTTGTGGGAGCAAGCGCTGCCGTTGTGCGTGCGGCGGTGATGGGAATACTGGGACTGATTGCATTGCAAACAGGACGATTGCGTCATGCGCGTCTGTTGATCCTCTGGACACTCTTCTTCATGCTGGCATGGAACCCGAAATACTTGTGGTATGACGCAGGATTCCAACTTTCCTTCCTCGCTGTCATCGGAATCATGGAAGTGGCATCTCCCCTGCGAGAACGGAGCAGTTTTCTACCCGATGCCTTTGGAGTACGCGATGCCATCATCGCAACATTGGCTGCACACGTCACCGCCGTGCCGCTGATTGTCATTCTCTTTGGACGAATGTCGTTTGTCGCTCCTCTTGCAAACGTGTTTGTGGCACCGGCAGTGCCGTTTGCCATGCTCTTTGGATTCCTAGCAACGATGGTCAGCTTCATTTCCTTTCCACTGGGGCAGCTCCTCGCCTTCGCAGGCTACGGAGCAGTGGAATGGATCATCCATATTGCAAATATGCTTTCCGATCTTCCGTATGCATCTGTGACGCTGCCAAAAGTGCACCCTGGGTTTCTATTTTCGTATTACGGAGTGCTCGCGCTGCTTGCCATCGCACTGTTCGTACGGAAATACATCCAAAAATCTGCTGCCTAGCAGCCTGAAAGAGCAAAGCGTATGCTCTTCTGCGATGTCCGGCGCACCTCAATATCTCTTGGCTTTTTTCATCACTCTGATCACGGCGGCATCTATTCCAGCGCTGCACATCAGTGTTCTTCATATATTCCAAAAGCCTGAAAAGACCGTCCCATGGACGTTTGGATGTTTTTTATTTTCGTTTGTCCTTTGGAATGCGCTCTTTTTTTACACGAAAGATCCTATTGCCTCTGCTCTTCCCGCACTTCTCTCCGGCTACGCACTGCTGGGGTTCCTGTGGCTGGGCTACATGGAGATGATGTTCAAGATCTACAGAGGTTTTTCACATACATTGGTGACCGATGTGCTCCGCATGCAGTCCGCAACACTTACTGACATCACGACAAATTTTGCGGAAGGCGTGGGAATGGACACGATGTTCGATCGTAGAATCGAAACGCTCAAAAGCACGCACTTTCTTACACAACAAAACGATGTGTTGACGCTCACAAGCAAAGGAAAAAATGCCGCACGCATGGGAATCTTCTTTAAATCCTTCCTCAAGCTCGGCAAGGGCGGTTGATATGTCCATTCTTCTCCTGGCAGCACCGGCTCTTATGGCACTGATCCTTTTTCTGGGTACGCATGTCCTGCTCTGGCATGTATTCGTCTCCGACAAAGGCGTTTTGTTGTTGGCTAAAATCGCAGGAGGATCGTATGTGGTTGTCGCCATAGGAGCATATTTCCTGGGCATCGATGGGGAACACGTGTGGATCTCCATTCCGCTCTTTTCGTTCTGCACACTCGCCTACTTCCATCTGTATGTAGGCACGTTCCGCTCGGTATCGATGCGAATCTTGGAAGAAATCTATCGGGTTCCCGGGCACAAGATGGCATTGGCAGATCTTGAGCGTGTATTTCCGAAAGAATTTTTATTCACCTCACGGTTGGATATTCTGGAAGAACACCGGTGGTTCCACAAAAACGGAGACCGATATGCCTGCACGTCGAAAGGAGCATTATTCGGGAAGATGATCCTCCGGATCCGCACACTCTACGGCATCAAAAATGCAGGATGAGCGTCACGAGATCCACTTGAGCAGCCGAATGATGCCCATTTTTGCCGGCTGCCGGTGCGCAGAAAGCGTTGCCGCATTCTTGCGGGCTTCTGTGTGGTGCGCCAGGTAGTAGCGATACCCTTCCCAAAGCATCTCTTCGTTCGTGAGCGTTGGCTGCCAGTGCAGTGCAGCTTTAATCTTCGTCGTATCGAAAATAAAATTGCTCGCGATCATTTTGTACTGGTACGGGCCGAGAGGCGAAAGTCCCAAGCGGTACGCAATGCGCATGCAGAGGATAGCAAATCCTGTGGGGAGAGACCGAACCCGTGCACCCGTCCCCGCGCGCGCCGCAACCGATGCGAAGACCTCTCGCATGGAATGCACATTATCCGAACCAATGTTGAACGTGGCTGATCCCTCGTACGCAGCAGCCTTGATGCATGCATCGATAAGATCCAGGCCGTAGATGAACTGGTACCGATTCGCGCCTTTGCCCACCACCCACACCTTGCACCCTTCTTCGATGAATTCAAAAAGGATGGCCAAGAGCCCCAGCCTCCCTTGGTCGATGATCGTCGGACAACGAAGCGTTACAATGTGAAAATCTTTTTCGAAGCCCCGAAGGATCTTCTCCGCTTCCCACTTGGATCGGCCGTAAATCTCTACAGGCGCAGGAACATCTTCCTCCCGCACAAGCCTGCCGAAATCTTTGCCCCACAAACAATTGCTGGAAAGGAAGATAATGCGCGGAATCTTCCAGTGCTGTGCCGCTTCTGCCAAGATCCTCGTGCCATCCACATTGCATGACCACAAAAATTTCTTGTCCTGCACTGCATGCGCCAGGATGGCCGCACAGTGAAAAACTGCATCGAACGTGTGGCACGAACACACATCATCCAGCAACGCACGATTCCGGATGTCTCCTTGGATGGCAGTGAGGTTCGGATGCGAGACATCGTCTTTCTGTAGATCGATGGACACGCACGTGACACCTGCGTCCAAAAGATGTTTCTTTAAGAGGGAACCGAAGAATCCCGCCCCGCCGGTTATGAGCGCCGTGCGCATGGGCGTATTCTCACACAATCCACAAAAAAGGCACAGTCGTCAGGCAGCCGGGGGCGTTGACGGCTTGTCTGTACGGAAGAAGAGCCGGAATCCGGGAACAGGCAGGAAGGGTTTTGCGCATGCGGGAGGCTCTTCCGTAAAATAACCGGTCGCGAGAACGGAGCGAAGAAAATCGTAGAGAATGCCCTTCCCCTCCTGAATACCCTTCATTTCTTCCGGGGAGAAGGCAAACAACCTGTTATGGCTGATGATCTCATTGTAGAAAGTAATGTAGAGCGGATGGTTTTCCGGAAGATATTTCTGCGCGCCGCCAAAATACACCGGTCCCCATGGCGAATGTTTGGTAAAAACGAGTTTTTCGTGTCCGTTGGAAAAATAACGCTGATAGTTGCACGCATCCAATATGCCATCGATACGGTTCGTAAGATCTTCTTGAGCTGCGCTGCCCACACCCAGACGATTTTCCAAATAAGATATATGCTGTTCTTGCGTTTCATAGGCAAGGCCGATGGCAAAAATGGAAAGCAGGATGGCGACCAGCAGGGTTTTGGGCATGCGGCCGGAGAGAAGTTCCCTCGTCCAGAGAAGTCCGACCATGAGATAGACGGTGATGGCGAAGGCAAAATGATTGCCGGTGTAGCTTCCTATGCCCACTGCAATGCTCACAACAAAAAGTGAGAGGAATGCAGCAACTAATCGCACGAAAACGGAAAGGGATTCCTTCCGAAGCACGTAGTAGATGGCAACGAGGGACATCACCAAAACAACGGTACAGATGCTCCACCCCCACGTCGTCAAATGGTATGCCGCCCATCTGCTGAAAACGCCTGCAGACAAGTGGCCGGGAGGAGGGAATCCCAAAACGAAATAATACGCCTTAAAGAGCAGGCTGATGCCGGCGATCCACGCAAGGAGCACAGGCAACAATGCTTGCAGCCGCTTGGCGGAACTTTCCACGGCATGCAACGGCAGCAGTCCCCAAAGCGTATAGATGAGTAAACCGAGAAAAGGAGATGCAGGGTACAAATACGTTACATCAAGCACCAGCATGCGTGACTGCAAACCGCGAATGAGGAGTGGAATGGGATGGTCATCGTACATGCGGCGCGTGAGCATCAGACGCAAGTAGACATCTATGTACGCCCATCCGCCCACAATCAGGCTCATGCCCAATGCTAGAATCCCCGCCAGAGCGAGCGGCAGAAGGCACCGCCAGAAAATATCTTCCTTGCGCTTGCATGTGAGCAACAATGCTGCAAGCAATGCGGGGGCAAACGGTTCAAACAGCCACATCGTCATGGCCATGGGCAGCACCACCAAAAGGAGATGATGCCAGCGCGGCTTTGCTGGCATCGCAAACACGGCCAGAAACGAAAGGCAGGCAAAGAACATGCCGATGGATTGAATCTCTCCTTGTCCGGCACGCGCCTCCAAGAGCAGTACCAGTTGGATGGCAAAGACGACGGCTGCAAGGGCGATGGCGGCGCGTTGCCACATGCCCACCGATGTGGGGCTGCGGAGCGACACCCACAAAAACATGAGTGGAATTCCAACAAGAACGCACATTTGCAGAAACAATAGGAAATATTCCCCTCCCGTAAAGAGGAGAGAAATCGCCGTGAGAATGAACATTCCCGGCGACTTGCAATCGTACATTTCCACATACAGCGAAAGGCCATTCAGGAGACTTCTTCCCATCGTAAAATAAATCATCAGATCGCGGTCGAGCACTCCGAGAAACACGAAGCGAAGAACTTCCCACAAATGGAAAAGGCTCACAAGCACAGTAAGAGAACCCAGAGCTGCCAGCATCCACCACACGTACTTTTGATTGGATTCCAGCCTGTCCCACATCTTTTTCAAATTCATGGTTATGCGTGAAGAAGTGCAGAGAGAATACAGTCGATCATACAAACGGAACAGCTTTTGCCATCATGGTTGCTCTTGGAAATGGAACATCATTCACCCTGAGCGTGTTAAAGGACGATTTTCCGCTGCAGTAACTCGATCCCTACCACTTATACAAATAAATCTTCTTCTTGCCTGTCCATGTGGAAACGATTTCTTGCGCCGACGGTTTTCGATCGTGAAAACGAAACGTGTTGGAAACAACTCTCGTTCCTTTTTTCAACTCCTGATCAAATTTAGCGGCACATTCTTTCATCATGTTGGATCCAAGGTACAAAAAGACCACATCTGCGTCCCGCACACTCGCTTTGAGGCCGTCACGCCATAAGAGTTTCACGTTGCTTCGAGTGAGAAGAGTGCGGAGCTTCCCCATCATCCAAATCCCAAGGCCAATTTCGTAGCCACGTGCCCGAATCTTGGGACACGAACGTTCCGCCGCAAGAAGAATGGCTGCATCCCCTGCGCCAATGTCGACGACCGTCTCTTTGCCTTTGAGTTCTGCGAGTTCGACCATGGCGCGGGCAACGGCAGCCTGCGTGCGCACGAAGGGTGTGCGAAAAAATATCTGCGCAATGCCTGTCACCAGGAAGACACAGACGAATAGGAATATCAACACGATGGAGACATCCACCATCCACAGCATGAGTCATAGCGTACAGGAAAAACACCAACATATGATCAATTGTAGGGGCTGGCGCTTGTGGTGAGTGAGTCGAACCACGCCATGCCCCTACAACGAATGATCGACGTTTGTAGAGCCGCGACATGTCGCGGCTCTACAAACAAACGTACAATCAAAGAATTACCTGCTCACCTGAATCTCCAAGCTCTTGACGGGGAACGTTCCGCGCACTTGGCGGGCGTTGGAATCAATTTGACCGGCTGTTTCCACCGAGAAGTTGTGAATGGTGTTGCCCGTGCCCGTTGTTGCAAAGTCCGCAAGCACCGTCACCTGTTCCTCCTGGCACGCACGAACAATGAGCGGACGATCGAAGAAGAGCGTGACAAAGACATCATTGTCATTGGAAGGAGTCGTGACACGCGGATGCGCGCCCGCATCCTCTGTTTGCATTTCCAAAGAAAGGAGCCCCGCAAACGTACCGGAGCCGGCGTGGCTGCCGGAGCCGATGTGGCGAATGGTGAGGTCTTCGATCACCACGTCTTCATCGCAGGAGGCGGTCATACGCAGATCGAAGACGGGACGGCGCGTGCCCGGGGCAATGGTGGGATCGATGCCGCTTGTTGTTGTGGACACCGTGAGGATGCCGCCGGATGCAGACAAGCGGTTGAAGACGAATGTTTCTTCGTCATGGAAAGAATCATCATCGGAAGTGACGAGATCAAGAGTCAACACATAGCTCAGACCGTGTTGCAGCGGCTCATCCAGCGTTAAGAGAATGCTGCGTGTGCTGCCGGCACGAAGACGTGCGGAAACAATGCCGACACCGCGAGAAAGCGTGTACCGAGCATCTTCTTCCGCCGTTCGCGCATGCAGATTGTGCGTGAAATCGACGCGGAGTTGTGTGGACGAAAGCGGAATGAGCGCGGAGATGCCAGCATCTGCCATGACAGTCTCCTCTGCGATGAAGAGACGCGAGTCACGGAACGTGAGACCATTCTCCGTCTCCAGACTCGTGCTCAAACGATAGTTTCTTCCCTCCTCCAGATCGCTTTCCAGTGTCAGTTCAACGGAATTATCATCAATCAAACGTGCGTCGATCACAGCGATCTGTCCGGAAAGAGACACCACGTAATTATCGGCGTTTTCTGCGCTATCCATGTTCAAATTCGTGTCGAAATCCACGCGAAGACTCCTTGCAGAGAGTTGGTCGATAAGAGAAATGTTGCCCACAGTCTCTGCATCTTCACAGCCATTGTCATATTCTGTGCCACGGTACGCGCGGTTCAACATCACGATCATTTCGGCGCGATTGATGGGTGAGAGCGGTCGTCCCCGGACATTGCCGGTGTCGCCGCGAATGATGCAATGATCGCGTGCGATTTGCATGTAGTCGTCGTACCAGGAACCCGCAGGCACGTCGCTAAACCTTGGAGCGGCGTCCGTTTCCGTGAGTTCAAAAACGCGGATGATCATTGCGGCGGTTTCCGCACGCAAGATGGTGTTGCGCGGACGAGCCGTGCACGGATGCACTCCGTAACAATTGCCATCGCCACGCACCCAGCCGCGATCCGCCGCTTCTTCAAAGTATTCATAGTACCAAGCACCCGTGTGCACATCGTCAAAACTGGGACGCGACGGCATGTCACCAAGGACACCTCCGTTGATGTCCACGATCAATTTTGTCATCTCGGATCGCAGCGCATCATCATTGGGACGAAACGCCGACTGCTCGGAATCCAAAAATCCGCGATCCAGGAAATCATTGACCGCATCTTCGTAAAAACTCCCCGCGGGAACATCGGAGAAACGGACTGTTGCCTGTGCAAGAGACGCGGGGACAGTCCCCGTTATCACGGTCGCAAGCACCGTCAGTGCAGAAAAAAGTGTTTTCATAGGGTTGGTGGGAAAGAAGTCGGTATGTATGACTCCCGCCACAGGAAATTCTTACAGTCCATTGTCTATTTTCTTGTACATTTCCCGCATCCTGTGTCCATTAGATGCGATTCCCTTCGCGAAAATTGTCACAAAGTTACATTGTCATATTGTTCGCAAGCGATGCTGAAGTTTTCTGTCATCTCATCTTTTTCACATACTTTGCCGACAATGTAGCCGTATGACAATGTAACCATGTGACGACACATTGCTTTCGAAGATCCTCCTGCTACGCTTTTGCCACTATGCTTCGTACCCGCTTTTCTTTAATAGCCGCCGCGATGCTCGCGAGCACGCTGCTGTTGCCGCTGCTCACGCGCGCCAATAATCCGTTTCCGGACATTGATCCCGCAACGTTGGAAGGAAAAGCCGCGTTGGATTTGTATGAACGCGGCGTGGTGGGAGGGTTTCCCGATGGAACATTCAAGCCCGGCAATCCCGTGAACCGTGCGCAGGCCGCGAAGATGCTGCTCTTAGCCGCACGACTGGAAATTTACGATGAGCCGAACAACGGCCGCTTCACCGATGTCTTGGAAGGTGCGTGGTACACGAGCTTTGTGATGTCCGCGGCGAAGTACAACATCATCAGTGGCTATCCGGATAAATCCTTCAAGCCGGACAAGGGCATCAATACCGCCGAGTTCGCAAAGATGATTACGATCGCCTTCGGCGCTGCTGAGAGCGGACCTTTCTCCTACGGCGATGTCCCGCAGGATGCATGGTTCGCACGCTATGCGGGCGCTGCGCAAAAGTATGATCTCTTCCCCGGACGCGGCTCGTTCTTGAAACCCGAGCAACCGCTGACGCGTGGCGCCGTTGCCATTGCCATCTACAGGATGTTGAACTCCGACCTGCAATGGGAAGGAACGGTTCCGCCGCCGGTAGTGACTCCGCCCGCTCAGCCTCCTCCACCGCCTCCTCCACCGCCGCCTGCACCAACGCCTCCGCCTCCCGCTCCCACTCCCCCACCTCCCGCCCCTACGCCACCTCCTGCACAGACGCGCACCATCGAGATCGACGTCACGACGTTCTCCTTCTCACCCTCCACCATCACGGTGAAGAAAGGAGAGAAGGTGCAGATCAGGCTCAAGGGCGGCAACGGCACGCACGGATTCTCTTCCCCTTCGCTCGGCATCGACAAGACCGTGTCACCGGGTTCGTCGCAAACATTTGATCTGAACACTGCCACTGCCGGAACCTTCGCCTTCTTCTGCAGCATTCCGTGCGGCAGCGGTCATGGAAATATGTTCGGGTCGATTGTGATTCAGGAGGTTTGAGCCTTCGCAAAGGATATAAAAAAAAGCCGCCCTCGATGCACTCGGGCGGCTTTTCTGCTTAGAATGTTTTAAAATCCTGGGGAATTACACTGGTATCGAATGGAGTTGATCACAACAGGAGGTGTGCCTTCCGTATAAGGCGAACAAGAAGTGGTACAATACTTTCTTCCAAACGGTTCATTGAACATACAGTATGTTTGTTCTCCGACCACTAGACTGCATGTCGGCCGCTGACAGAATTTCGTAACTTTCTTGCCTGCATCCAGACGATAATTCATTCCGACGAGAGTAGAAGGGGTTTCCGTCGTACCCATTGCGTTGTAGCAGTCGGCCACTGTGCTGCAAGCGACTTGTGCGGGTTGGGCATTGAGCACTTCCTGTGCAGCCATTTCACCTGAGTTCGCTTGATTTGCCAATATTGTGCATTGTGCAAAGGTAAGATTCAATTGCATTGGACGTTCACACGCTTGACCAAGTGATGTGCAATGAGAAATCCCATTTGTCCTGCAAAGAGTGAAATCTCCTGTACTTGCGGACGTTGTTTGGTCTGTGGTTGTCGTACTCACGGAAGAGCTTTGTTCTTCCGCCGGAGGCGGCAAATGCACTTCGCAATCGCTGAACTGCAGGAATCCTCCTTCCAAAGGTTCTTGCATCTCCGGACAAGCACCCGGGTAACACCCCAGCGAAGAAACACCTGGTACCTCTTCCGTTGCACAGAGATAGTAGAGGCCGCTGTTGATGCTGTTCGCAACATTGTTGCAGTATTCTTCATCATTCACTCCGTTCGGCATGGGCTCATGTTTTATTTCCGCATCATCGATACAACCATATGGTCTGCATGTGGCTTGATTGGTGGTGGTATTTTTGCAGACGAAATAGACGGTAGGCAACATTTCGCTACAGATCGATTGATCGTCATAACTTCCGGTTGCTCCATACAATGGATTTGCATTCGGAGCGCATCCGCCTTGCTTGCAGAAAGCCACTCCGCCGCTGGTGCACTGGAACCACGCTTGAGTATTGAGCTGTGTCGATGCCGTATCGCATGCCATAAAATCTTCAAATACCTCTTCCGGTGGTACGGGATCTTGAAACGAGAGATCGCAACTTGCTTTGCAAACAAACGTTCCTTGCGTTCTGTTTTTGCACAGCACAAATTGATAGGAAGCCGATGATGTTCCACCGCCAAACGGCAAGGTCATCATTTGCATGAGAGGCAATCCTCCTATTTGAGCGGAGAAGTTCCCAAGAGGAGATGTGAGCACAGTGACGACAAGTGCGACGCCGACTGCGATTCCCGCAATCTGCCACGTCCCGAGAGTTTTTTTCATAACGTTGTCTGTGAGGAGATAAAAATTTCCTCATTCGTATACTTTTTTTGTTCTTAACGCAATGCACTGCAAATTGAAATCATGTCTTGCCAAGTCAATATAAAACCTACGAGTATCAGAAGAAGGCGAAGAAGTAACCTGTGCTGCCGAGGTAAATCTCTCTACGCTTACGTGGCAGCCCGTGACATCGTTAGGAAGAACCCCGTCATTGAGACCATGATCGATTGGTATTTGGTACTCCGCGACATTCCAGCTCTGCAGCATCTCGGCGAAGCAAAGCCGAACGCCTTTGCCTTCGCTTAGACGAACATAGAATTAACAATCACCAAAGCACACCATTATCAGATAATATCGTCTAATACCAAACAAATTGATACACTTGGGGAAAATGGATTCGACAGCTCAAAACATCCAAGGCTTTGTGGATTACGTCGGCACCCTCCGGGGCGATGAGAAAGGAGAAGCGCAGGTTTTTTGCGAGCGCTTGTTCAACGCATTCGGGCATGACGGCTACAAGGCTGCAGGGGCAACGCTAGAGGAACGGTTGAAAGGAAAGGACGGAAACACGAAGTTCGCCGACCTCGTATGGAAGCCGCGCATGTTGCTCGAGATGAAAAGCCGGGGCGAGAATTTGCAGCGCCACTATCGTCAGGCATTTGATTACTGGCTCAACCTCGTTCCGAATCGCCCCCGATATGTGGTGCTGTGTAATTTCGATGAATTCTGGATCTACGACTTCGACGCACAGCTGGAGGAACCGGTTGACCGCATCGCGCTCGAGGAACTGCCAAAACGATACACCGCTCTCAACTTCCTCTTCCCGGACGCGCGCAAGCCGCTCTTCGGGAATGACCGCGTTGCCGTCACACGCGAGGCCGCTGACAAAGTAGCATGGCTGTTCAACTCGCTCGTCGGGCGCGGGGAAAAGCGCGAGGTTGCCCAGCGCTTCACGCTGCAATGTGTGATCGCAATGTTCGCGGAGGATGCGGCGCTTCTACCTGCCGGTCTCTTCTCGCAGATCATCCGGGACTGCATTGAGGGGCAGAGCACCTACGATCTCATCGGAGGGCTCTTCCGGCAGATGAACACGTCCGCACCGGCGCGCGCCGGGCGCTACGAGGGTGTCCCGTACTTCAACGGCGGCATCTTCGCCGTTGTCGAGCCGGTGGAGCTGGACAAAGTCGAGCTTGAGGCGCTTCAGGAAGCCGTGAAGGAGGATTGGAGCAAAGTGCAGCCGGTCATCTTCGGCTCGCTCTTCGAGGCGAGCATGGACGCGAAGGAGCGTCACGCCTTCGGCGCGCACTACACCACTGAAGCCGACATCATGAAGATCGTCGTGCCCACGATCACCCGCCCGTGGCAGGAAAAGATCGAGAAAGCAAAAACGCTGAAAGAGCTCACGGCGCTGCGCGGGGAACTGCTGAATTTCCGGGTGCTGGATCCGGCATGCGGGAGCGGGAACTTCCTCTACGTCGCTTACCGGGAACTGAAGCACATCGAGATCGAACTACTCCGCAAGATCCACACAGAGTACGGCGATAAAGCGAAGCGGGAGGCTGGAACGATGTCGCTTGTCAGCACGAAGCAGTTTTACGGCATCGACAACAATGCCTTCGCGGTCGAGCTCGCGAAGGTGACGCTCATGCTGGCGAAAGAACTCGCTATCGAGGAATCGAAGCAGCTGCTCGATGCCGATCAAATGGGGCTGGGCTTGGAGATGGACGCGGCGCTGCCGCTGGAGAACCTCGACAAGAATATCCTCTGCGCGGATGCGCTGTTTTCGGAATGGCCGGAGGCGGAAGCGATCGTTGGCAATCCTCCCTATCTCGGGGCAAAAAGACTGATTCAGGAACACGGCCATGAATATGTAAAAAAGCTCTACGAGCAATTTCCAGAGGTGCCGAAAATGTCGGACTACTGCGTCTATTGGTTCCGCTTGGCGCATGATCATTTATCGAAGAATTGTCGTGCCGGGCTGGTCGGTACGAATACCATCCGACAGAACGAATCTCGCGAAGCGAGCCTCGATTACATCCTTGCAAACGGAGGAACGATCACCGAAGCGGTCTCCTCGCAGGTGTGGAGCGGCGACGCCGTTGTTCACGTTTCGATCGTGAACTGGATCAAGGGCGAACAGAAAGGCACAAAGAAGCTCTTTATGCAGCTTGGCGACAGTAAAAATAGCCCGTGGGAAATCCACGAACTCGACCTGATCAATTCGTCGCTGTCACCCAACCTCGATGTGAGCCGAGCGATCAGCCTGAATGCGAACGCGAACTCGGAGGTTTGCTACCAAGGGCAAACCCACGGGCACGAAGGATTTCTGCTCGATCCAGAGGAAGACAAGGGGATCCTGCAAGATCCGGCGTCACAAGAGGTACTTCACCCGTATCTCATCGGCGCGGATTTGCTCGGGAAGACTGGCGGCAAGCCTTCGCGGTACATCATCGACCTCAACAACATCGATGACATCGTCAGTGCCATGCGGTATGGCGCGGCCTACAAACATCTTGAGGCAAATGTGATGCCCGTGATGAAAGAAAAAGCGGAAGAGGAACGAACGAAAACAGGAAAGAACATTGGTCCCCGGCAGACTCACTTCAACACATGGTGGAAGCACTGGAGAGGCAGATTGGAAATGCTCGGCAAGATCCATGGACTCTCCCGTTATATCGTTTGCGCACGACATACAAAGCGGCCAATTTTTGAGTTCGTGCACCCCTCGATCAACCCGGGCGATGCTCTTCAGATATTTGCATTGGAGGATGACTTTTCGTTCGGCATCCTGCAATCGGATGTGCATTGGCAATGGTTCGTTGCGCGCTGCTCAACGATAAAAGGCGATTTCCGATACACCTCCGATACCGTCTTCGATAGCTTCCCATGGCCTCAGAATCCGAGTGAAAGTCAGGCGAAGAAAATCGCAGAAACGGCGGTCGCGCTGCGCACGCTACGACAGGAGCTCATGAAGGATGGAAGCACCTTCCGGGACATCTATCGCACACTGGACGTGCATGGCAATAATCCCATTCGATCAGCACACCTCGCGCTCGACGCTGCCGTGCGCGCCGCATACGGCATGAAAGACGATGATGACGTGCTCGGTTTCCTGCTCAAACTCAATCAGAAGCTCGCGGCGAAGGAGGCGAAGGGAGAGAAGATAACGGCACCGGGCTTGCCTCCATCCACCAAGGACAAGGCAGCGTTCGTAACGGATGATGCAGTCACTCTCCCCTAGAAAACGGGATAACAGAATCGACGTGAGGGATTTGATGTTGATTTTCATCTGCAACTTCGCTATACTGTGTCCATGCAGCAATCTCTCGGTTCCTACATCAACGGCCTCCGGCAGAAAAAGGGATTTACTCTCCGGGATGTGGCAAAGAAGGTGGACATGGATTTCACTTACCTGAGCAAGATCGAGAACGACAAGCTCGTCAGTCCGGATGGGAAGGAATACAGCGTTTCACTGGATAACCTCCAAAAGATCGCACGTGCTCTTGATGGCGACCTAGCAACGATGCAACTTCTCGCCGGGAAAATGCCGCAACACATCGTTGACGAAGCGACGGGCAAAAAAAAGGCGACGGAGTTCTTCCGCGCCATCCCCAAGCAAGGGCTGACAGAGAAACAGTGGGAAGCACTGCTCGATCACCTCCCCAAACAGAATCCATGAGCTACCACGGCTACCGTCGTGAGACGATCAATCAGAAGGCCGCCGAGCTTCTACGGGCATACAAAGCAGAGCACCCGGAGCGGTTCCAGCTCCCTATGGATCCGATTGCTCTTGCCGAGTACTGCGGACTACAGGTGCTTTTTGACAGCGTAGATGACGGAAATCCGATGATGCAACGACTCGCCAAGATCATTCCGGCGAAGCGCCTAATTGTCGTCGATGAGAAGGCGTATGCGAACAATGCCGGGCAAGGACATTTCTCCATTGGCCATGAGCTAGGACACTGGCAGCTCTACCTTCGGAAGGAGGCAAACGATACGCAGTGCCCATTATTTACACTGACAGACGATGAGGCAGTGGAAGCGGGTTTCTACCGCACCCGGCACGGGATGGCACTACCATCGCTCCCAAACCTCCGGCAACTGTCCCAGTGCGCCCTCGAAAAGCTCGCTGCGTTCTTCCGCGACTTCGATACACAGGCCGTCGAGAGGGCTGTGAACGGTTTTGCCGCTGCCATCCTCATGCCGCCTGAGCTGGTACATGAACTCGCCGAGAGCATGAACATTCGCACCGCCGAAGACGCGGAGCTGCCGCTGCTCGTTCGATCCTGTGCAGAGAGATGCGAAGTGTCGGCTCAGGCAATGGGGTACCGGCTGAAGGAGCTGGAGATCCTATATTGCGAAGTGCTCCCGGACGGACGGCAGCACTTCAGTCACCGTAACCCCATTGAGCGCGTCCAACTTTCCCTCCTCTAACTTTTTTATTTGCCATGAGAGTTGCAGTTGATTATCAACACCACAAGGCACGGGCTCCACCAAGTGCACCTCGCACCTCTCTGCATTTCTATTTTTTTCTTCTTTGTTCACCATGGCCAACTACTTGGTCACCTACGACCTCAACAAGACAGGACAGAACTATGACGGGCTCATCGGAGCCATCAAGAAATTCACATGGTACGGCGTCCTCAAGTCCGCGTGGCTCATCAAATCCACGTCCTCGGCAGCAGAGATCAGCAAGTACCTTCTGCCACACATCGATAAGAACGACCGGCTGCTCGTCTGCGAGATCAACAGCAACCGGGACGGCTGGCTGGATCAGGCAGCGTGGGATTTCCTCAAGAAGTGATTGGAATTCTGGGGAGGGGTTCGCCCCCTCCCCGCTGGTTTAGCGCGAATTCTGCACCTCCTCTCGCCAATCTGCAATTTACCTCAGCCCGTGTGCCCCGCTGTTAGGGCTGTGAACGATCGGAACCACGCTCTGGAGGGTTGATAGCCTGTCGGATCCCGGCACCGCGCTTTGGGGGTGTTTCAGGGGACGCTCATTCCATTGGAGACGATATTGTTGTCTCGCTAACAGATGGTTCAAATGAATGAACGAGGAACTCACGCATTAGCACAACGATCCCGGCGAATGAAAAAACGACCATCAATGCAGTCGTTCCTGTCCTGACGTATTCGTACCAACCTGCCGGTGCCGCGACGTACTTCATGAGACGCGAGACGCGCTTATCCGCCTTGATCCGTATGTTCAGCCACTCGATCTCTTTTGGATCCGTCTCGGTCTCGAGCTTGGCTGCGTTCTCAGCGATGTATTCATCGCAGTCTATGCGTATGGCATCGACGGGATTCACTCGCTCGCCCCGATTTTTCCCGCCGAGCGCGAAGATGACGCGCGCATCGATGATCTTCTTCTCAATGTAGATCGTGGCGAATATCGCAATCAAACCCACGGCAATAGAGCAGCCAATCAGAATGAACGCGATGAAGACCATATCCAAGTCGGGCACGACGCGCGTCCAATTTGCGCTAATCAGCGTGGCGAAAAAGCCGGTGATCGTCGTCATGACGAGGATGTATTTGTACAAGTAGTCCCGCCACTCCCGGAAATTCTCGCGGATGAGAGCATCGGATTCCTCGGCCTTTTTCATGAAGTCATCAGGCTTCTGCAGATCTGCCATTGTTCGTTGAAAGTGCAGTTCCCTCGTCAAGGAATCGATTGCGATCTTCGTCATGCCGATCTCGTGCGCTATGCGACTCAAGCCCATGTTGGTCAGCGTGTCTTCGAGGCTCACCGGTTGAGTATAGCACGCACTAAATCCTACGTATCACAAGTGCGATACAATGAGGTCGATGCCAAGCATGTCTGTACGACACCATTATCTGCCCCAATGTTATCTCAAGGGATTCCTAGATTCCGACGGATATCTGCATGTCTATGACAAAAAAGAGAGGAAATTTTTCTCGACGAAAGGAACGGAGGACGTGTTTCAGGAGAAACATCGAAATTCCATCCAATCTCCTATGACAGGAGAGAGGAAAGACATTTTTGAGGGTCTGTATTCAGAATACGACAGTCTCATGGCTCCGCTCCTCAAAAAGATCATCGAATCGAAGCACACAGCTCCACCACCACTCGATCTCGATGAAAGATGGGGCATGATGTTATGTCTTGCTCATCTTCACTGGCGCGTGCCAGCTCGCGATCGGCAGGGAAAAGATCTCATAGAAAAGCACGGCTTCCGCAGTTCCTTTTTCAACATCCGGCACAGCGAAACCGGTGAGCCAATCTCCAATGAGATGATGAAAGAAATCTCGAACTTCGACGGAATGGACAAGGCTTACAAGATGGGAATCTCCTTTGCGCCATTTCACAAGAAATCCAGCTATGAAAGTGCCCAGCATTGGAAATTCCTGTATCAGGATCCCGGTTTCAACATCACCGGAGACGATCCAATCCTGCGACGGCAGGAGGTGTCAGACTTCGGCGATATTCTGAACGAATTTGTCTTCCCGGTCTCGGCAGGGAGAACCATCATCAGCAATGTTTTCTATCCAAGTAGAAATCCCGAACATGGTTTCTGTCTCAAGGTGGGTATTGCCATCATCGAACAGGCGGAGAGATTTGTGTGTGGGAATAACATGAGCTATCTGCAGACGCTGGTGCAGTTACACAATCAATCGAAAGAAGTCCTTGAAAATGTGGGAACGAGCATTATGGCTTATTTATACGATGAAAAGAGGTTCTGAACTCGAGCTGGCTATACTACATTCATGCCCCGCACCTCCAAATACACCCCCGAGCTCGTTGAACAGATCATCCGCCTCATCGAAGCGGGAACTTATGCTGTAGAAGCATGTATGGTCGTGGGCATCAGTGAAGAAACGTACTACAAATGGCTCCGGACGAAACCTGAGTTATCTGAGTCTATAAAAAAGGCACGGGCGAAGGCGATTAGCGTTCGGCTCATGCGTATCGATAAAGCGGGACGGGACGGATACTGGCAAGCGGACGCATGGTGGCTGGAGCGCGTGGCGCGGGATCGGTTCGGCCGCAACCCGCCGAAGAAACCAAATCACACGAACATCACACTCGGCTTCGAGCCCAAGAGCGCCTTCATCCATCCGGAAGAAACCTATTAGCGGAACTCCGGATGCACGAGCGTCGTCGTCCAGACGTCGGGGATGATACTGCTCCGGAGCATCGTGTTATCGGCATCCCAATTCACCTTCCCCGCCTCCGCCCTGCTTAGCGAGGTCTTGAGCACGACGCCTTCGCTCTCGTTGCCATACCGATCGACAAGCGGGAAGTACGCGGCGACCGTGGCGGTCTGCACGTCCTTGCCGCTCGTATAGAGCGCGATATATACCTCCGCCATCTTCGACTCGATATCGCCCTTCCGCATGTTCGCGGTGAGATTGTCGCCGCCGTTGAACTCGGTGAAGACGCCCCATCCCCCGGCGGCCTGTTTCACGACGTCCACCTTCCGGAGACGCGGCTTGCTCATGTTGGTATTGCCTTTGAGTATGTCGGAGACGATCTGCCTCAGATGATCCTCCTCGCTCACTGGCGTGGCCGGAGGCGCTGGCTGCTCGACTGGCGCGACGGCGTCAGTCACGCGCTGCACTTGCTGTGGGGCAGAAGGCTCTGCGATGGCGATGAGGGCAAAACAGCCTACGACGGCCGCCGTGATGCTCAGCCACCGGGGAATCGACCGGTTCAGCCGCTTCGCTATCTGCCGTGAGCTGGGCGGGAGGAGTAACAAACCGCATGCGAGCAGCCAGAACGCGGTAACGACGTTCTTGCCCATGAGCCCGAGCGCGGCGAGCAGGAAGGTGATACCGAACGCCCACGATGCGAAGCGAGCGACGATGCCGGAACGGGGGGTGGATTTATTGTCGGTCATGCGGAGCGAGGAAATTATTGGCAATCCTAGCCGATACTGTGAACTTAGCAAGTAACCGTGTCGTCACTACCTGAACAGCTACAAACGCCATAGCCTAAACAGTCAAGTAAAGTTCGACTTTTTCTATGGAGCAATTCCCCAAAATCCTCAGCATGGGCGACGTGATACGCATCCTTGGCGTATCGCGGTCACGAATCGAAGAATTCATCCGCAAAGGACAGTTGCGCTGTCAGGACACGACGGCGGGTAAGGTGTTCCTCGAGAGTGATGTGATGGCATTCAAGGCAGACCGGCAGAAGCGCGCGAAGAAAGATCCGCGCATCAAGAGAGGGCGGTGATCGACTAGATCGGATTGTCTGATTTTGAATGGTTTTGCTGCATTTTGATGCGCTAGATTTTTCATGACCAATACCCATCGGCACGATCATTTCACGATACAAATTTCTATCTTTAGCAAATGTTAATTCCCGACAAAACCCAACAAAACGATATAGCACGGATGGCTTACTATTGCGGAAAACTATGGGTAGAACATAGGCTGCGCAGCATTCATGTTGAGCATAGAACGCTGCCGCCGGGTACTGAAACAACCGTCCATGTCGGAAGACGACGTCACGCAAATTCGAGACACGCTCTACAGCTTCGCAACACTGCTCGTTGATTCCTATGTCCGCGAGCATCCAGACAAATTCCCCACCCCTCCCCATGGCAAGGTACAACCCTGACGTCTACAGACGTTGCAAAATCCGCCAAGACGAGCAATGTGTTGGCGATATGCAGAATAATGCCGTCTCTATCCTCCGGGTCTCCTCGAAGCGACAATTGGAGGGGGAGAGCATCCCGAATCAACGGGAGCAAAACAGAAAATACGCCGCCGAAAAGGGTTACAAGATCGTCCGGGAATTCGAGGTGGCAGAAACGGCATCAAAGGTGGAAGAGCGGCACACGTATATCGAAGTGCTCGAGTGGGTGATCCGGCAGAAAGGCGCTGTCCAAGTTGTTATCATCTGGAAAGTAGATCGCTTCTCTCGTGGCGGCGTCCATGAATACTTCCAGCTTAAATCGATGCTGGCGAAGGTGGGAATCCGTCTTGAATCAGCAAGCGAGCGCATCGATGGCACTCCGAGTGGCGAGGCAATGGAGGGGCTGCTCGCTGTCTTCGCACGTTTGGAGAACCGCGTCCGTGTCGAGCGCACGATCTCCTCGGAGGTTGAGATGACCAAGCAGGGGTACTGGTGCCGTGCCGCTCCCACAGGCTTCCGGAACATGCGGGTGGATACACCGCAGGGGAAGCGCCCTTGCCTCGCTCCGACACTCGATGAGAAACAATGGGAGCTACTTTGCTACGGTCTGCGGAAACAATTAGCCGGTGCTGTACCCGCGACGCTCGTCCGCGAACTTGCAAAGAAAGGACTGCGAACAAAAACCGGCAAGCCCATGACGGCGCAGAGCTGGCACAAAATATGCCGAAGCCCGGTCTATGGCGGCATGAACCGGGAAAAATGGACAGAGAACAGATTGATTAACGCTAAGTGGAAAGGCGCGATCACTTCGGATGAATGGCATACCCTGCAGCGCGTGATCGATGGTGAAAAGAAATCTACAACACCTCTTCGCAAACGACGACACAGACTCAATTCGGATTTTCCATTGCGCCGGTTCCTTCGATGTCCAAGATGCGGGACACCGGCGCGCGGCGGTGCATCTCGGGGAAAGCTGGGACAGCTCTACGGTTACTATGACTGCTCGAACAAGACCTGCGGCTTCCGCGTGAAACCGAAAGACGCGCAAAAGAAATTCCTGCGGTACGTACAAAAGGTGAAGCCGACCGATGAGCTCCTCGCGCTCTTCAACGAGATTGTGATGGATGTGTGGAGCAACACCTATCAGGAGCTGAATCGGGAGAACATCGAATTGAGCAAAAAGGTGGTGGAGCTGCGCGAGGAAAAGAAAAAGATCATCGATCTCATGAAATCTGCTACAGGTAGCCCATCACTCCTCGAGAGTCTGCAGATTGAATTCGATACGGCAGACCGGCAGCTCAAGGCGATCACGAGCGAACGCAATGAGCGTGAAATTGAGGAATATGACGCGGAGATGGTGCTGAACTACTGCAGTTACTACATGAAGCACGCAAGCGAACTGTGGTTGAAGTCGCCCGTGGAAGACCAAGACCGGCTGCAGACGCTCATCTTTCCGGTCGGAATCCACTACGACTCGCTCGAGAATAAGCGAACCCCGGAGATTTCGCTTGTGTACAAGGCAATGGAGGAAGTTGCATCTGCTCCAAACAAGTTGGCAGCCCCAGGGAGAATCGAACTCCCGTTAGCGGATTGAAAACCCGCTGTCCTAACCGTTAGACGATGGGGCCACATTTCATGAGGGGCAAAACCTACTTGTGGTGAGCTTGTTGAACTACGGTTTTTCCCCTCATGGACACCCCTTTTCCCTGAGAGGAATCGCACCAGCCCCGCAACAAGTGCGGGGCTTCGCGATGGTTATTGAAAGAGCGGCGCTAGTATAACGAAGAACATTTGTTTCTCCACAGAAAATAGAGTATAATAGTTTATTAATATGTCAAAAACACACGCCAAAAACGATCACCTTTCAGCCGGTCTGCACTATACGACGGTGAGCTTTCTTGTCGCGGGGATTCTGATGCTCACTTCTGCATCGCACACTGTGATCTTCGCACGGTCCTCTGGACAGGGTTCCAGCGTCATTGAAAGTATTTCAGGCGAGGCAAAATTGATTGCAGCCGAAGGACATTCCGCCGCACTTCCGGAAAAGCCCATAAAAAGTGCTGCGCGCGATCTGGCAATCGGCAGCATTCTTGTCTTCATCGGATTCCTGTTCCATGCACTCTTGGTGATTCGCAATGAACGTCCTGTCCCCGTTCGTGCAGGAGTGAGGCAACCCAAGATCCACATTCGACAACTCTACTGGATGGAGATTATCCCGAAACGCAGGAAATAAGGGCGGTAAAGCCGTTTTATGTGATTCTTCGTAGGCAAACTCGAGTTCGCCGATAACATCACCCTCTGCTACAGTTAGAGACATGCCGCTTTTCCAACGTACACAGCAAACAATCACCGTAACGGTGCTGGCGGGCACATTTCTCTATGCGGCAATCCGATACAACATCATCAAAGGCGTGGCATGGGAGCACTTTCCCCTGTTCATTTCCAACAAAGCCATAGCATTGGCATCCGTGGCGTTCATAGCGCTGTCGTACATGCTTGGGCCTCTCGCGCGCTTTTGGCCGCAAACGATGGTTCCTCTGCTGCCGGCACGAAAATTCTTCGGGCTGCTCGGCTTCGGCCTGGGCGCCGTCCACGGGTTGATGTCGCTCCTGCTCTTCACGCCCGCCAACTATCCAAAATTTTTCCTGGCCGATGGAACGCTGAATGTGACCGGAGAATTGTCGATGGTGTTTGGCATATTTTCGCTTCTGATCTTCACGGCAGTCGCTCTCACATCTCTGCCTTCCATCGCGGCTTCGCTGAAAGTGGATCAATGGCAGTTCGTGCAGCGGCTGGGATATGCTGGCCTCACACTCGTACTGCTTCATGTGATTACGATGGGCTTGGAAGGATGGTTGAAGCCTGCAACGTGGCCGGGAAGATTGCTGCCCATCAGCCTCGTGGCTGCGATCATCATCGCCGCCGCACTGCTCCTCCGCATCATCGTCCTGATTTCACCTGGAACGTACGGCTCTCAGAAAAATAAGTGATTGGAATCGCGAATTGATCCGACATGACACGAAAGAAAAGGCGTCCCGCATCGCGGAACACCTTTCTTAGGGGAGAGAAATGGCTCCCTGCGATTAGCAACCGCAGGAACCTCCACATCCTCCGCCGGAACCACCACCAAACATATATTGTGGGTAAAGAAATAACGTATTGAGTATACACAGCGTAAGACCGCTGTCTAGCACTCTCTATAGATGAGTGCTAATTGGATATTGCAAAAAGTATAAAATTTGCTATAATATAGTAGTCATCCAATGTGTCGAGCAATCGTACAAAGGGTGATCAAAACAAACACCGTCCACCAATCAAAAGGTAGGCGGTTTTGTTTTTAAGCATGGGAGGACCACCTACGGTGTCCCTCCCATGGACCCACCCTTCCCTTAAGAGGTTGCGCTCCAGTCCGGCATAGCCGGTCTTCGCGCATTATTTAAATATTCGTTTGTAGTTCATGAAAAAGCCTATTGAATAATGATGTAAAGTTTGCTATACTGTAGTGGTCATCGTTGATACCTGACTTCACTGTCTCTATCACTCGGTGATCAAAACAAACACCGCCGCTCCCCTCAAAAGGACGACGGTTTTGTTTCATACGCGCGAAAAAAAGTGGAAACCTAAAATTCGTGTTTCTTCCCCAACGCATCCCGGTGGTATTTGCCGAACTCTTCGATCTTTACACATTGGTCGTTTTTGACGACGGGACCTTCCGTACACAGGCGGATGCCCAGCGGATCGACCACGCAATTGCCACAGAGTCCGTAGCCGCATTTCATATAGCGCTCAAGGGAAAGCTGCGATGGAACTTTGTACTGTGCCGTGATCTCCGACACGCGCTTGAGCATCATCTCAGGTCCGCATGCGAAGACAGAGGTGATCGGATCGATCTCATTTTTCTTCCCTCCCTTACTTACCTTACCTCCCTTACCTACCGAACTATTGCAGGCCTCTAATAATTTCTCGAGCACTTCGGTGTTGAATCCTTTGTGTCCGACAGAGCCATCATTGGTCGCTACGTGGAGCGAAACATGCGGCAGAGATTCCAGTTCTTCCAAGTACAGAAGATGCTCTTTGCCGCGCGCTCCGACAATCACTTCCATCGTGCAGCCGTGCTCCACGGATTCTTTGGCGACGAAATACATGGGTGCAGCGCCGTAGCCGCCTGCTACGAGGACGATGTGTTCGCCGGGTTTCCACTCGTAGAAGGTTCCGAACGGTCCGCGGAGTCCGACCAAGTCCCCCACTTTGCTCTTGGCAAGTTCCTCCGTCATGCCACCGACGGCGAAGAACGTGATTTTTGTCACAGCGCCGTCATCTTCTGCCACGCTCATGGGCACTTCGTCGACTCCGGGAAGCCAAACCATGACAAATTGCCCGGGTTTCGCGCCGAGAGATCCATCGAACGTGAATGTACGCACCATTTCCGTCTCTTGCTTGATGGCTTTGATCCTAAAAGTTTTGGGGAGCCGAGATTGGAGTGGAATGGGCATAGAGATTGGAGACTGGAGATTCGAGATTGGGACTATAGATTTCTTGTGGATTTAATCAGTCCGGATAGTAATTTACCAGTGCGTTCTACAAGTTCGAATGCGCGCTTCAGTTGATCAGAGGGAACGATTTTCAATCGAAGAGCCACTAACAGATACGTTTTTACCTCTCCGGACTCACCACGAGCTATAACGTATCTGTTTGCTTTATCGGCATATGTATGTCGGCAAAATCCTTCGGCAATATTTGCAACAATGCTTGTGGAAGCACGGCGCACTTGAGAAGTGAGACCAAACACTTCTTCTTTTGGAAACGTACGAGTGATTGCATATATCTCTTCCACGAGATCCATTGCAACCTTCCACGCATCTAGATCCTCAAAAGATTTCATAGGAAAAGTGTATGCCGCCTTTCCCAATATTCCAATCTCGAATCTCCAGTCTCCTCTTAAGATACAGACACTTTCCTCACACCCTTGAGTCCACGCTTCTTCAGCTCCTGATGCATGGCTCCGACAAGATCGGAAACGTTTTCCACTCCTTCGTTCGTGCACCAAAGCTGCATCTCTTCACAGATCTTCTTAAAGACATCCACATTGCGGTCGCCGACTGCGGTGCCAATGCCGATGAGCGAGGCTCCGGCAAGCATCAGTTCGATGGCATCTTCGCCGGTGTAGACGCCGCCTGTGCCGATGATGGGAAGTTTGCCTTCGGTTGCAGCGTACACATCTGCAATGCACTTCACGGCAATAGGCTTGATACCGGGACCGCTGAGTCCTCCCACTTTGTTCGCAAGAATCGGCATGCGGCTTTTCAGGTCGATCGCCATGCCGGGACCGACCGTGTTGATGGCAGTAAATCCATCCGCTCCTGCTTTTGCACATGCGATTGCAATGACACCGATATTATCCACGTTTGGGGAAAGCTTGATGAAGACAGGCGTTTTACCACTGACAGCCTTCACTGCTTTTGTGACGGCAGCTGCATCCGGTGCGGAGCACGCAAAAGGCCGTCCAAATTCATCTTCCACGTTTGGGCAGCTGATATTCACTTCTAGGAAGTCGGGTTTGAGCGGCAAGATAGCTTCCGCAGTCTTCGCGAAGTTTTCGACTGATTCCGCGATGATGTTTGCGATCAGCGGCACAGGCTTGCCCTTCATAAAACTCCCGATTTCTTCTTTTGCTTTCTCCGGTCCTGCATCCGGCACGCCCACGGCGTTCAGTGTCCAATGATCCGTGGAAATGATCGTGGGATTTGCATGCCCTTTGTGTTCTTTGAGCCAGAGAGACTTGGTTGTGATGCCCCCTGCTCCGTTTTTGGCACACAATTTCCAACTGGAAGCAGTGATTCCCATGATTCCTGATGCAAGAACAGTTGGGTTGGAGAATTCAACCCCAAGGATGGTCTGAGTGAGATTCATCGAAGGAAAGTGTACACCATCAAAAGGAGCGGCCATACCTGGCCGCGTATCGCAGGCAAGCATGCCTGCTCCTTTTGAGTCTATTGATCGCTCAGATGCTTCTCGGTTTCGGAAACAACACATCTCTGCGCCAATAAACGACTCCTAAAAGAATAACTCCAAAAATGATCAACCGCAGCGGTCCCAGGACATCCGCATCCAACGGCAGAAAACGAATTCCTTCGCGTAAAAAGGAGAGCAGAATGAGTGAAAGCACGCATCCAAAAATACTTCCCGGTTTTCCGGCAACCACAACCATGATCATGAAAATCAAGTACGCAAAATTGAAATCATTGGGATGCACCAGAAATATATACTGATGAAATTGAATATTGGTGAGCAGTGCTCCAAGACCGACGACTACGAATGCAACCCAGTGCACCGTGCGACGGTCTATGCCGAGGGATTTTGCCTGCCATTCCTGCTCCGAAAGCGCCGCAAGCTTGCGCCCGTAGGATCCGCGATCCAGCACCCAGAGAAAAGCGATCCAAAGAACGACTATGACGACGGCAAACAGAGCAAAATCAGCCGGCGTTTCCAGAAAAGGAAATCGAGGAACACGGGGAATGCCCAGTGCGCCGCGCGTGACAGAATGCCAGTTCAGAACAACGGCCAAGAACGACAAATGCATGGCAATGGACATCACACCAAAGCCATCTGGCTCCATGCGAAAGCTTATCCATGCAAAGAGAGAAGAAACCGCAACAACGGCAACCAGCCCCGCAAGGAGTCCGAGAAAATAGTTCGAAAAAGTCATGGTGACCAGAAACGTGACATAGCTTGCAATGATGGATGTCCCCAGCGGTCCGAAGTGCAGAATCTTCCCTTTTCCCAAGATAAGATTATATCCCAGGATATGAGGCGCGCTCATTGCCGTAATGGCGATGACGTGGAGAAGAAATGTCATGGGTTATGCGGTGCGGGAAGAATTGCCAAAAAATCCTGCGGGCTTTATAAGCAAAATAACGATGATGAACAGAAGCGCGACCGTTTGCTGGTACCCCGCAGGAACATAAAACGCGCCGAACCAGTGCACACCGACCAGCAGCTGTTCCAGCAATGCGATGACGTACGCAAAAAGAATGGCACCCCACAGGTTGCCTTTGCCGCCGGCAATGATGGCCGCATACGCTTTGATGGTGAGCGGAAATGCCAACGTGGGCGTAAGACTTTGATCGATACCGATGAAGATGCCTCCGGCTGCGGCAAACACGCCGCTAAGGACGAAGAGGAATCCGTGCAACAGTCCTGCAGGAACACCCAAGCTAAGCGCAGCATGTTCATGCTGCACCACGGCACGGATACGGCGTCCCAAGGATGTTCTGTGGAAGACATACGCAAACGACAAGAGAATGACGAGCGTCGCCAAGATCAGCAGTCCTTGTTCCAGGCTGATGCGAATGCCCGAAAATTCGTAGATATGCTTGAGTCCCGGAAGAATGCTGCGAGGACGTTCTTCAAAAACAAGCAGAATCAGTCCGTCCAGAATCATGCTCCACGCAATGGTCGTCACCAGTGGCAAAAATCTGTGATGCTTGAAGAACGGACGCACAGCTATTTCGAATGTCACCCAAGTGACAAGCGCTCCGCACGCCAGTCCAAGAATAATACTGAGACCAAGCGGCAGGTGGAGCACTTGATACAACCACCACGTGGTATATCCGCCAATCAATGCCAATTGTCCCAGGGCAAGATTGAAAACACCAAGCACCCCATAGACCACAGCAAGACCTCCTGCAATAAGAGCGGCTAAAGACCCGGCGATGAGAGCGTTTACGAGCAGCTGCATACAGAAAGAATACTGGAATATCAGAGTTTTGAAATATTGATCATGCGTCCGTAGAGACGCGCGAATCGCGCGTCTCTACGAACATAAACAAAAAACCGTGAGACCGAGACCGATCCCACGGGTTCGAGAATGCCGAGACTTATTGCACCGGAGCATCCCGCAGCTCCACCCATTTGCCGTCCTGGACTTCTATCAATTTGTAATTGATGCCGACGACATCGCCGTTATCATCGAAGGAGAAATCTCCGACGACTCCTTTGTACGACGTCAGATCATTCAAATATTTCTGGATGGCTGCGCCGTCCGTGCCCACTTCGTCTATGGCCTGTGCAAGCACACCCACTGCATCGTAGGCATGGCCTGCAAAAGCAATGGCTCCGCGCGGCTTACCGTGCTTTTCCACCAGATTCTTTCCGAATGCCGTCTCCTCACCCAAGGAAGGGACATTGATGGCCTGGAGGTTCTCCACGCCGTCTCCGCCGATGGTGATGGTTTCCTCCGCCTGCCCGGCATCGTGCGTGATTGCCAACTGTGTAAGACCTTGCTCGCGAAGTTGCACGACCATTGCAGAAATGGTTGCCGGCGATTGACCGTTGGCAACGAAAACATCGAACTCCGCACTCTTCAAACGCGTCACCAAGGAACGGAAGTCTTTCGTTCCCGGCTCCACCACTTCATCAAAAACAAACGTACCGAAATCCTTTGCCAGCGATTGGCGGAAACCCTGGGCAAAGTCAGTGTTTTCCGTAATCACCGCAACGTTCGTGAACCCTTCCGCCTTGAAGTAGGCAGCCATGGCTTTGGTCTTCAGTGCATCGGACGGATAATCGCGGAAGACGTATTCCCCTGCCTCGGTGAGATCCGGACTGCTGCTGAGAGGCGACATGAGGGGAGTTTTTGTTGCTTCTACGATAGGAGCGGCTGCCAAGGTCTCGCTGGAGCAGGATCCTCCGACAATGGCGACAACGTGATCTACACCCGTAAGTTTCTGCGTAGCTGTTGCTGCATCGGAACCATTGCATTTGGAATCTTCCGGAACCAATTGGATCTTTTTTCCATCGATACCACCGGAGGCATTGATCTCCTCCACTTTTAATTGCACCCCATTGAGAGTATCCACGCCATAGGCGGCTGCATCACCGGTGAGAGGACCAATGAAACCGATTTTAATGACATCGCTGTTCGCAGGCTGGCAAGCCGTGAGGGCAACTGCGAGAAACGAAGTACAAGCGAGAAGTCTCTTCATACGAAAAGGGGGAAAGAGGTTGGGACACAGTATGGAAAAACTATTGCACAAATGCAATGCCGTGTTCTTGGCGAACAACGAATAATCTCTTCCCGCTGCAGTCCCAACCCTATCCCCAACCCCAACCCTAATCCGCAGGATTGGCTCCAAAGTATATTTCTTGCAATTCCTTGGATTGTTTGACTTCCTGCGGCTTTCCCGTGAGAACAATCTTCCCGACATCCAACACAATGACGCGATCGCAAATTTTGGAAATGAACGGCAGATCATGTTCCACAATGAGCACGGTCTTCTTCTCTCGCTTCAGTTCGGAAATCAAATCCGCAATCTGACTCGTCATTTTGGGACTGACTCCGGCAGTCGGTTCATCCAATAAGAAGAGTTGTTTCTCTGCTTTCAGAGTTCGTGCAATTTCGAGCAACCGCATTTGTCCGCCACTCAGCGAACCTGCTTTTCGTTTGGCAAATTGTGAAAGTCCAACCATAGCCAATGTTCCTTTCACGACTTCTTTTATATTTCCCAGTGCTTTCCGCCGTTCTTTGGGAAGTGCTTCCAAAGCCACAAGAACATTTTCTTCCAAAGTCATATCACGGAAAATGCCAAAGTTCTGAAAAACACGACCAATGCCAAGTCTGGCTCTTTCGGAAGCAGAATAACTCGTAATGTCTTTGTCACAAAAATGAATAGTTCCATGCGAAGGTTTTAGAAATCCGGAAAGAACATTGAATAATGTAGTCTTGCCACTGCCATTGGGACCGATCACTCCAATGACTTCTCCTTCTTCTACATTGAAATTGATCCCATCAAGAATCTGCTGGCCTCCCAGACTCAGAGAAAGATGAGAAATACGAAGAATCGACATGGTGGACAGAGTATCACAAGAAAAGAAGGTGCTACGAGTCGTGTCCGACGGCTCAACGAACGGATCAATGACGTCCTCTCTCCCTTTAGGGAGAGAGGCAGAGAGAGGGTTTAGACAAATTTATTTGAAACCCTCTCCCTGTCCCTCCCCCTTGAGGGGGAGGGAACGCCATTGTTATCGAACGTAAGTAAGATTAAGCAACACTTGCGACCGCCTTTTCCTTCGTGCGTAATGTCCGAACCCCCGCATTGAAAATGCGAACAAGCTGATACGATTCATCCAGCAACGCTTTGCGCTCTTCCTCCAGGCGTTCGCTGAGTCCGGAAAGAAGCCCAAGCCAGAGCCGGCTTTCCTTGGCTTCCTTCAAACAAATCCGCAAGCGCAGCCGAAAATCTTTCTTGCCCATGGATTCATTCGCCTCGATGTAATTGGCTGCGACAGAACCTGCAGCGCGTATGAGCTGCTGCAAGTCATTGCGGCGCCAATACTGTTTCGGAAATTTTTCCGTAAAGAGCCGCACATTCTGGGCAAAATGGAATGTTCGCCCTTCCAGGTTGTATTTTGTTTTGGAATATTTCGCCGGTGGTGTGGAGAGAGTAGGCATGGCTCCAGCTTGGCTTCCCTTGCCTAAGGGGTCAGCAGATTCTTGAATGGATGTTTGATGATCCTGCTTCTTTTCCGCTGTGGTAAAACAAAAAAGAGGTTCTATCTTCAAAAAGAACACCTAAAAAATGGAGCGATCATAGCTCCATTTACCCCTTCTTTCTGCCACTGCGATTAGCCTCCTCCCGGCAAGCCGGATGATCGAGGAGGCGATACTAGATCATTGGAAGATCTCCTTATATAGGGACGATTAGATCGTCAGTTTCACCGAGCGTCGGCTGCGCTACTTCTTGGTGGAATTCGAACGAGCTGACAAAAAGGATCGAGCAATCATATGTGATTGTCTCCTGTTGTCCTGTAAGGCGTTGTACACCAATTTACCTGAATGTGAGCGACCCTTGGTGTATGGGTGCTCGTGCCTCTTCAAGGTTTCTGGTTGCTGCCTCTTCAAGTCCAAACATTCTGAAAGAACGGGGGTACGCAGACTGTAAGCTTCTTTTTTCAATTGTCAAAAATTATCGACTTTGTGCAGCAGCCTTCATTAACGCCGCAAACAGAGGATGTGGTCGATGGGGACGACTTTGAAATTCCGGATGGAATTGACTACCCATCATGAAAGGATGATTTTTCAATTCCACGATTTCAGCTAATCCTGTCTTCGGCCATGTGCCGGAGAAAATGAGACCTGCTTTCTCCAGTTTTTCTTTGAATGCATTATTAAATTCATACCGATGACGATGACGTTCGGAAATTTCGGATTTCTTTCCGTACACTTCGTATGCTTTCGTGCCTTTCTTGAGTTCGCAGATGTACGCACCGAGACGAAGAGTTCCTCCTTTGTCTTTATCTTTGTGCTGACCGGGCAAGAAATGCACGATGTATTTGTCACGGGACAGTTTTCCTTCTTCATCGAATTCTTCACTCGTAAGTTTTGCATCATTCAATGTATGACGAGCGAATTCAATGGTCATCAACTGTGCTCCAAGACACAGTCCCAGGTACGGAACGTGTTCTTCCCGTGCATAGCGTGCAGCTGCAATCTTTCCTTCTATACCCCGCTTGCCAAATCCTCCGGGCACGACAATGCCTGCACAAGATTTCAACGTGTTCCAGGTGTCCTTGTCCTTGGCTTCCAGCTTCTCGGAATCAATCCACACGATCTTTGCACGGCGTTTCTCGAAGACGGCAGCGGATTTGATGGATTCAATGACGCTCAAGTATGCATCGTCCAAGTGCGTGTATTTCCCGACGATGGCGATGAGAATTTCCTTGGTTGCTGCATCATGGCGAGCAGTCCCTTCCGCCCATTTCTTCATGTTGGGCTCTACGGTTCCCAGATTCAACTTCTCCGCAATGAATTCCGCCATACCAAAACTCTGGAAGTTGAGCGGCACATCGTAAATCGAATGCACAGTCGGTGCGGGAATCACTGCACGGCGTTCGACACCGCAGAAATGACTGATTTTATCGAGCAATTCATTCGGAATCTTTGCATCGGCGCGTGCAAGAATCATATCCGGCTGCAGTCCGATCCTCCTGAGTTCGCGAACCGAGAGCTGCGTCGGTTTTGTCTTCAATTCTTTGGTGGCTGCCAGGTACGGCAACAGCGTGAGGTGTACATGAAAAACTCTTTCGCTCCCCATTTCAGATCGCATCTGACGCACAGCTTCCAAGAACGGTTCTCCTTCGATGTCCCCCACCGTTCCACCGATTTCGACCAACATGATTTCTGCGCCGCTCTTTTCCGCTGCTTCTTTCATGCGTTTCTTGATGGCATCCGTGATGTGCGGCACCACTTGGATTGTTTTCCCCAAGAATCCTCCTTGGCGTTCCTTGGAGAGAACTTCCTGATAAATCTGTCCCGTCGTGACCGTGCTCAACTTACTCATCGGTTCATCTATGAAACGTTCGTAATGACCAAGATCCAGATCTGTCTCGGCTCCGTCATCCGTCACGAACACTTCTCCATGCTGGAACGGACTCATGGTTCCGGGATCCACGTTCAAATACGGATCCAGTTTCTGCACGAACACTTTGAATCCGCAGGCTTTCATAATTGCGCCAATGGAGCTGACTGCTATTCCCTTTCCCAAAGAACTGCAGACTCCTCCTGTAACGATGATAAAACGAGTGTCTTGTGTCTTATGTCTTGCGTCTTTCTTCCTCAGGGAACTCTTTTCCGTGCCTTTGGTGCGGGCATTTTTCATACAAAAATTGGGCAATCCTCAGGGGGTGCGATCTTTCGTTCTTATCGCGAGGAGCCCGCCTGTATGCTACTCATTTTTAGCTCAAGAGCAAGAGCAAAAATTTAAAGATCTCGCCGGATCCCTTGCAAAGAAACTCAAGATGAAGATAATGCCCAGCAATGGAACTCAATCGAGTTCTATTAAACGCCTCAGAGAGCGGGAATTATTTATTCATCATCCCGATCACAAACTCTCTGAGGTAGTTTTTGTAATGACTACCGAATATTCTCCGACGAAAAACCCTGTGCTTTTCCCACGGCTTTCTTCAAGGACTTCGCACCTTTCTTTGCAGATTTCGTGGCAGCCGCTTGCCCCTGTTTCATGAAGCTTTCCACTTGTTTCCGTGCTTCACTTGCTTGTTTGACGGCAAATTTCTTCGCCTTCGCAAGGTTCGCCTGCACTTCTTTGCTCTCGATGAAGGCTTGCACATCCTTCGCTAATTTTTTACCGTCCTGCTGCAAGTGTTTGCCAAGCATCTTCGCCGCTTCCTCCGGATCTTTCGCTTCGCTCAAACTGGCACGGAGTTTGGAATTGCTGAGCAGGTAACCGCCGAGCGCTCCGCCAAGAGCACCGAGAAGCAAAGAAACTTTTTTCATACGAAGGAGAGGGAAAGAGGATTCTAAGTATAGTGAAACGCAAGCGGAGTGCAAAGAAGATTGCTTGCTTTCGAGAAAGTGCCAAGTGCCAGGGGCGAAGTGCCAAGGAAATACTTGGCACATGGCACATCGAACTTGGCACTTCTTCTATAAGTTGGCTCTTAGTTCCCGGAGCTGCCCCTCGGTGAGCACGGTTGCCAGCTCTTCATCAGAAGCTTCTTTAATACTCGTGACGGAACCAAAGCGTTCCAGGAGTTCCCGCTTCGTCTGCGGCCCAATGCCGCTGATTTCATCCAATGCCGAGTGCACGGCACGCTTTTTGCCGCGTGTTTCACGGAGACGGTTTGCAAACCGGTGCGCTTCGTCCCGCATGCGCATCAATAAAAACTTGGCAGGAGAATCTTTCGGGAACGCGATGGGTGCCGGCACGCCGGGTACGAAGACATCTTCTTCCCTCTTCGCGAGTCCGATGACGGGAATGGAGAGATCTGACTTCTGCACAATCTCCATGACGCTGGAAAGTTGTCCTTTGCCACCGTCTATGACGATGAGATCGGGTGCCACCGTGAAGGAAGGGTCGATTTTGTTCTGAATAGTGTCGTGGACCATGGCCATAGGCACGGGAGAGTTCGGATTCTCCGTATGGAACTCATTCATTTTTTCCTGAAGCAGAGCAGGCGGCGTAAGGACATGACGGAAGCCGGTCTCTGCATAATATTCGTGCAGATCGGGATTGATGCACACGTACACTTTTCCTTTTTTCACAGTCTTGAGCAATTTTCGCACGAGGAAATGTCCTAGTTTATTGCCACGCAACGAATCGTGCACCCACACGGATTTGATCTCCAAAATAGTGCCGGGATGTTTGTAGAGCCGGGCACAGGCGAGGATCTCTTTTTCTTTGCGTCCGACCAAAAAATCCTTGGATTTGAGATCCACTGCGCCCATCTGATTCTCTTCTAAAATCTTTTGAATGACTTCGATTTCCTTCGCGCGGGCTCGTCCAAATTTCATCCCCTTTTTGTTCCATTCTTTTTCCTCTTCTTTGATGCTGATGCCCAAGTACTTGAGTCGTCGCGTTAGAACTTCTTTTAAAGATTTATAATCATCCACTTCGCCTTCTTCTATATCGCGCAATGCAAACGCACGATAATGGTCGCGCACAGGTTTGGCATCGCGGAAGACAATCATGCTGCCGACGGTTTCGGTGCCGCCCAGGTGGGAGATGTCATAGCACTCGATTCGCTCGGGAGTGGCCGGCAGATTCAAAATCTGCTGCAACATAGATAACGCTTCCATCGTATTTCTGGCATTCGCTTCCCACTTGGCTTCCCCCTGTTTTGCTTTCGCGAGTGCATTCTTCTGCGCCAGTTCCAGCAAGTGTGATTTCTTTCCACGCTCCGGGATGATGACGCGCACTTTCTTTTCTTTTTTCAACGAAAGATACGCTTCCAACAGATCGCGCTCGGTAAATTCTTCCGAAATAAAAACGATATCCGGAATATCTTCAGTTTGTTCGTAGAATTGCGGCAGAAATTGTTCCAACACATCGGAAACATTCTCCGCTTGGCCTGCCAAAGAGAGATGCGTCTCGCCGATGACTTTGCCATCGCGCTGGAGGAGGACTATGACATGCGCACGGCCGGAGAGGAGCGCAATGCCGATGAAGTCGGCATCCCCCGCCGTGGGATCGGAGACGAGTTGTTTTTCTTCGAGCTTCTCCACCATCTGCAGATGATCGCGGAGGCCGGCTGCACGCTCGAATTTCTTCGCAGTGGCTGCTTCCTGCATCAGAATTCGAATGCGTTCCTTCACGGGTTCATGATCTCCTTTGAAGAACCGCATGATCTGTTCGATATGCGATCGATACTCTTCTTGTGTGATTGCACCGACGCAAAGTCCGCAACACTTGCCGATCTGGTGCCCGAGACACGGCACGGCGGTCGCGACCGCCGTGCCAGGCGCGGAGCCTCCAGATGATCGATTCAGAAGATCCAAGGATTTTTGACACGCCTGATACGGAAAGAGGAGGTTGAGGAGATCCAAATGTTTCCTGGTTTCCCAGGCGCTTAAATATGGACCGAAATATTTGGCGCCGTTTCCCTCCATACGACGGACGACATCTACGGAAGGGTACGGATCCTGCCAGGCCACGCGGACATACACGTAATTTTTATCATCCTTCATGAGGACGTTGTATTTCGGACGCAGTTTTTTGATGAGGTTTGTCTCCAAGACCAGTGCCTCGAGTTCGTTTGTCGTCACGGTGACATCAAAATCCTTCACTTGCCGCAGGAGTGCTGCCTTCCACGGACCTTTGTCCCCTTTCTGGAGGTAACTGCGGAGACGATTGCGGATATTCTTGGCCTTTCCGACGTAGAGGACGGTTCCTTCAATGCCCAACCAGCGGTAAATGCCGGGTGCCGCAGGTGTTTCTTTGATTCTCTTGGCCAACATGTCTGTGACTGAGTTTTCCGCCTTCATATCTGCATCATACAACGCCTTTGTGCCTGCCTTGCCTTTTTGGAGGCTTTTCCGTAGGCTCAAGCGCACTTTGGCAATGTCATACTTGCCCGTTCTCTCCTCACTTTTTCTATGAGTACACTTTCACTCGAGCTCCTGGCACCGGTCATCGCGATCGCAGGACTCTTCTACAGTCTTGTTTTTTGGAAAGGCGTCACCTCCGCAGGTGATGGCACCGCCGCCATGCAAAAAGTGGCAGCCGCCATCGCTACGGGTGCGCGCGCATTCATCCGCCGCCAGTACCGCACCATTGCCATCCTGTCGCTGGTGGTCGGCGTGGGCATCACCGTGGTCTACGGACTGACGGGTGGAGAAGAAGGCTGGACGCGGGGCATGGAAGTGGGAGGATCGTTCCTGCTGGGAGCATTGCTCTCCGGACTTGCCGGCATCGTGAGCATGGTTGTTGCCACCAAAGCGAACTTGAAGACCGCCGGTGTTGCGGACAAAGGACTGAATGCCGCTTTGCAGATGGCTCTGCGTGGCGGCACGGTGTCTGCGATCGTCATCACGGCACTCTCGCTGCTTGGCATCAGCGGACTCTACCTGCTGTACCGCGTCGGTTTTGATCTCACACCGGATCAGATTCCTTCCCTCATCGTCGGTTACGGATTCGGAGCCAGCTTTGTGGCCCTCTTCGCACAGTTGGGAGGAGGCATCTACACAAAGGCTGCGGATGTCGGTGCGGATCTCGTTGGAAAGATCGAAGCAGGCATTCCGGAGGATGATCCAAGAAACCCCGCCGTCATTGCCGACTTGGTTGGTGACAACGTCGGTGACTGCGCAGGTCGCGGTGCGGATCTTTTTGAATCCATCTCTGCAGAAAACATCGGAGCGATGGTCTTGGGTGTTGCCCTCTACCCCGTCTTCGGCCTCAAAGGAATCCTCTTCCCCTTGGTGCTGCGCGCCATCGGTTTGGTTGCAGCCATCATTGGTGTGTACTCGGTAAAGGCAAAGAAAGGCGAAGCTCCCATGAAAGCAATGACACGCGGCTTCTGGGTGACGGCCATCCTCACGACTGCGGCTCTCTACATCTGCTCCGCGCTGATGCTTACGGATCAACAGCATGCATCCACATTGGCTGCCATTATGAACGTAAGTCTAACGAACTCTGCCGTCTGGTACTTCTTCGCAGGAGTCACAGGTGTACTCACCAGCATCGCATTCGTATACATCACGGATTACTACACAGGCAAACAGCACCGCCCTGTCCAAGCAATTGCACAGGCCAGCACGACGGGACATGCAACGAACATCATCTCGGGCACGGCCATTGGTATGGAGTCCACGGGACTCTCGGTGCTGACGGTATGTACTGCACTCTTCCTTTCCTACTGGTTCGGTGAACAAACGGGTCTGCCCACGGGCGGCCTCTACGGCACAGCCGTTGCCACCATGGGAATGCTTGCGGTCGTCGGCTACGTCCTTGCTATGGATATGTTCGGACCGATCACAGACAACGCCGGAGGCATCGTGGAAATGAGCAAAGCACCGGAGGAGATGCGCGTGGTGACAGATGAATTGGACTCCGCAGGCAACACGACAAAAGCACTGACAAAAGGCTACGCCGTCGGCTCCGCCGCTCTGGCCGCCTTCCTTCTTTTCTCCGCATTCTTGGAAGAAGTGCATATGACCGTCGTGGACTTGGCGAAAGTGGAAGTCTTCGTAGGCGCATTCTTGGGCGCCATGGTCGTCTTCTTCTTCACGTCTCTCACCATCCGCGCCGTCGGCCGCGCCGCAGGCGTGATTGTGGAGGAAGTCCGCAAACAATTCCGCGAGAAGAAAGGAATCATGGCAGGAACGGAGTTACCGGACTACGCCGCTGCCGTGGACATCGCCACGAAAGCAGCTCTGAAAGAAATGATCCTCCCGGGCATCGTGGCTGTTGCCTCACCGATCGTCGTTGGTCTCATCTTCCGCGCAGAAGCAGTCGCCGGTCTCTTGATGGTCGGCACCATCACCGGCGTGCTCTTGGCTGCCTACATGAATAACGCCGGCGGCGCATGGGACAATGCAAAGAAATTCATCGAAACCGGACACCACGGCGGCAAGAGGAGTCCTGCACACCAGGCTGCCGTTACGGGCGACACCGTTGGCGATCCGTTCAAGGACACGGCCGGCCCAAGCTTGCACGTGTTGATCAAATTGTTCTCGACGTTGACGCTAGCGTTGGCGGCACTCTTTATGTAATTGCCAATAATAAAATGCCTCCATTGTCATCCCTGACATGGAGGCTTTTTTGTTGGCAGAGGCTACTCACTTTTGAGAGCAGCTTTATAGCCTGCCTCAACCATGGTGAGCAATACCTCCATGAATGGTGATTCGATCTCATTCCCTTGGACAACCTTGCGGTCAAGATGTACGAGCGTCTCGAACGCATCTTGCAGAATCTGATGGTCAAATTCCACGGGAGCGCAGTGGACCACTTCATAATCTTTTGGAGCCTCTGAGTCTTCCCCTGGTTCACAAAAGTGAAACTCCAAACTCCCACCGCCGTCTCGCCAGATAACGAGATTTAACTTTAGCTTGTTCATCTTACTTCTCCTTATAAAAGAACAGGGGGCTGGTTGCCAACTAATATAATTATTGCATTTTTATGATAAGATGCAAGTGCTGCGGAGCCGAAATACTCCTTAAGCTGAGGCAATGGAAACAATCAATCAGCAGCCTTCTCTCCCCTCGCATATCAAACGACCCAGTGCAGCAAAGAGATTGCATTGGGAACGTGTGAACCTCCAAAGGCGTTTGGGGCAAGTGGTGCGCTCCCACTCTGTTAACCACCAGATGGAGGTGAGCACGGCAACAGGATGGAATGTCCTTTTATTGCTCTTCACGTCTCTCTTCTAAGATCGCTTTCAACTGCAAGCGCGCAACACTTTGGAGAACTTGAAGTGCAGCGCCATTATCGTCTTTATCGATCAATTTTTCAGCGAGCGTTTGAAGTTCGTCCGCTGCCCCGACAACTTCGTAGGCACGTATCTGTAATTTTAGATCTGTCTGAATCTTGCCTGCTTCTTTACCAAGTTTCTTTGCAAGTCGAAGTACGTCCTTCTTGGGAGGTGGGATGCCGAGTTCGCTAAAGGCGTTTAGCGCGCTCTCGAGTCGAGTACTGCTAAAATTATCATTTACTTCCAAAGCCTTCCTTGCGATTTCCTCCATTCGCTCTCTTGTTCCCTCTCCACCAACTTCTTTACAAATCTTGTAGCCAATCCATGGCTCATTGTTCTTGATAGCGTAATCAATGCACTCCATCATTTTCTCTCTGTTGCCTCCTAGATGAAATGCGTATGCAGCACCTTGTAGCTCTTCTCTGTAAGGGGAGCCGTAAAAGTACTTATCATAGTGATCTTTTCGACCTAGAACTCTCGTCCAAATTTTGTTTCCCCAATCCAACCACACATCTTCAGGGACTTGGACTCCCAAGTGTTCATAGAGCTTTTTCACTCCCCTTATTACGCTAGGATCTCTCTGTAAAGCTTCCTGAGCAAATTCCTCAACTTCATCGGGAGAGAGCGGAGATTTCATTCCCAGATAGGCCTCAATAGCGGTGTCATAGTATTTAAACTTACGCGCAGCCTCAGCACATCTCTTGAGATTTTTCTGATCGTCCAATGTACAATAAATTCTTGCGATTATTTTTGCATGACGTTCCATGCCATCTCTCTCCAGTCCCTTAGCAAGTTTCAGCAGGGTGCTAGTATCAAGATGAACACCAGCCTCTTCATAGTACAGAAATGCACGAAAGTAATTGCCTTTCGCGAGTAAAGTTTCCGCAAGAAGTGCTTTCGCCATCTGGCCTTCAGTTTGCGGCCTTTCCTGTTCGCCTTGCGGAATAAGATTTTCAGTCATGGTGTTATGTTAAAACTAAAATTTATATTGTCAAGTACCCGCGTAGGGCATAGTGCGCTGTGCTCTAGACAAGGGGTTTTTGCTGTGTGCAAAGGTATACTTCTCGCACATGTCGGATTCCCCTCATCCCCTCGTCACGGCAATCATCTTAAACTTCCGCTCCGGACTTTCCGCAGTGGAGTGTGTGCGAGCGTTGAAAGCACAGACCATGAAACACTCGATGGAGATCTTGGTTGTGGATAATCATTCGGATGATGACTCCATCGGAATTCTGCACGCTCGATTACAAGGATTCGCTGATGTGCGGATTTTGGAATCATCGATGAATCGAGGCTTCGGACAAGGCTATGGCCTGGGCATTGCGCATGCACACGGCACATACATCCTCATCAATAATCCGGATAAGAAACTCAAACCCGACGCGCTCGAAAAGATGATCAATAAAATGCAGAGTGATCCGAGTATTGGGATCCTTGCACCCAAATTGATCCATGATGACGGCACCGTGCGCCATTCGGTGCGATCGTTCCCCGGTCCGTGGGATGTCCTCATCAAACGCACGTTTTTACGATCGCTTTTTCCGCATCGTCTCAAAAAGTACCTGCAGCTCGATCAATCGATTGATGAGGAACGTGACGCCGATTGGGTGGTGGGAGGGTGTTTGCTCATGCGGCGCGATTTTGTGCAACAAATCGGAGGGTTTGATCCCCGATACTTCCTCTTCTTCGAAGACATAGATCTGTGCCGCACCTGCTGGGAACAAGGCAAGCGTGTCGTCTACTTCCCAAGTGCTGTGGCGGTGGACAGGAAACGGAGGCTGAGTGAAATGAATGCTTTTTCGATGCTCCTGAGAAAAACCGGCAGAGCCCATATTGCCAGTGCGTGCAGGTATTTTTGGAAGTGGCGAGGAATGCCTTTGCCTCGAATGTGATCCATCGTTGTAGGGACCCCGCATATGCGGGGCGTCTCTACAAAAGAATCAATCTGTGCGGTACATCATGCCAACATTCGTTGTATTGACCTGTTTCGCCGTTTACCGTACTCTCTGGTCTCTCTTATGGACAAGATAACCCTCAAAGGAAAGGCAATCCCCGACAAGGTTTCCGCCAAGCATGTGCGTAAGGCCGGTGCGGTGCCGTGCATTGTCTACGGCAATGAAGTGAAGAACATGGCCATTCAGTGCGATCTTGTTCCTCTCCATAAGGCATTTGCCAAGGCCGGGGAAAGCACGCTTGTGGAGCTGGATATTGATGGAAAGACGCTCCCGGTGCTGTTCAAGGCCGTGAGTTTTCATCCCGTTTCCGGACGGGAGATCCACGTGGATTTCTACGCCGTAAACATGAAGAAAGAGATCGAGGCGGAAGTGCCCGTGCGTTTCGAAGGCGAAGCGCCTGCGTGCAAGGAACTTGGAGCGATCTTTGTCGCATCACACCACCATGTACGCGTCCGCTCCCTGCCGGGAGATCTGCCGCACGATCTTCCCGTGAACATTGCGAAGCTCGTGGCGTTCCACGATTCCGTAACGGTCGCCGATCTCACGGTGCCCAAAGGTGTCACAGTGATGGATGCCAAGGACATGGTGCTTGCCATCGTTCAAGAACCGCGCGCCGTGGAAGAGATTGCACCGCCCACACCGACTGCGGAAGAAGTTGCTGCAGCAGCAGCGGCTACCGAAGGTGAGCCACCGAAGGCAGGAGGTGTCATCCCCGGAAATCCGGAGGGTGCCGGTGCACCGGCCAAAGAAGCGAAAGTGGAAGAGAAAAAGGCAGGCAAGAAATAATTCACCTCTCATCATGCGATTTCCGTCCCGTCTCTTCGCAGGAATGTGCATCGTCTTCGTGTGTGCCACGGGTGCTCTTCTGCTATCCGCTGCCACCGAAGCCAATCGTTCGGAGGACGCATCGGGGTATGTGGGGCTGAGAGGAAGAAACATCAGCGATGTGCTCTCGCGCCTGAACCTGCTGCCCGTGGGCACGCGCGAGCGCAGTCTCTTCTCGCTGATCGTCGAAAACCACGAGGATGCGCGCCCGTATCACCAAGGTCTGGCGGAGGCGCTGCTCATTCAGGAGTATCCTGTGGAAGGATTCATAACGCGTTTCCTCCTGACGTTCGATACGGCCAATGTCCCGGCGTTGCTCGGTCCCGTGCGCTCCCTGCGACCGTATTTTGTCGATACCATCCTGCCGTGGAAAACGCCGATTCTGCATGCGGGAGGCAGTCCGGAAGCGTTTGAGAGAGCGGGATCCGCTGGCATCGCAGCCATCAACGGACTCGGTCTTCCCAAGGAATTCGTGCGCGACGATGGCATTCCCGCACCGCACAATCTTTTCATTGATCATGCCGATGCACTGACACTCGTCAAAAAAGCCGGCACTGCCAACATTCGCTGGCCGCCGTACGACACGGGCGGTATGCAGAGTCGTTCGGGTGCGCTCACCATTTACATCGACTATAGAAATCCCGCACACAACACGCGCTACACGCACGATGTGTTCTCACAAGGATACATCCGCGAAAACGGCATCACCATGAGTGCTGCGAAACCGATGAATGTGCTCATTCTGGAAATTCCCATTGAATCCATCGGTGAGTACGGTCGTCTTTCGATCCCATTGATCGGCAGAGGCAATGCTCTCCTCTTCCGCGGAGGAACAGTGGAACGTGCCCGCTGGGAAAGGAACAATTTGGACAAATGGTTCACCTTCAAAACACTGGACGGTGATTCTTTGACCCTTGCACGAGGTCAAACATGGTTGACGGTGATTCCTTCACTGACGCAAGTGGAGTGGGAGAATGCATTCTGAGAATCTAATCATCTCAATGAAGCAAAAACTAAAGTGATACTTTAATCGCGTTCCCTCCCCCTCCAAGGGGGAGGGACAGGGAGAGGGTTTAGATAAATTTATTGAAAACCCTCTCTCTGTCTCCCTCCCTACAGGGAGAGAGGACGCCATTATTATTATGTACAGCTTGATGCAATCTTAAAAATCGCACGAAAGAACAAAATCGCCAAACACAATGAAAGTATCAACGTCCGCAAGGAATCAATCCTTTTTCTTCTCCCCCTGCAAGTACTCCGGCAGCACGACCGGTTTCTTCATTCCCGGCACTTGTTCTACCAGTGCCAAATCTTCGATAGCGATTTTGCCCACGTAGAGTCGACGGAGATCTCCTCCTGCATGCACGAAATGTTCTACTGCCTGCAGTCCACGGAAGTACACGAGATCTTTGGTGAAACAACCGGGTTCCGCCGTATCACCCAGTCCTCGTTTTAATTTGAGAGCGATGGTGAGTGCACGCTCGGGACGGTAGCCGCAGAATTCTTCCAAGAATAAACGCGTGTCTGCGAAGGTGTGGCTGAGCGCAAAGGCAACGGAGAGAACATTGCGGGCAGGTGCGTAGCACTTCTCATGGTACGGCGAGAGCACTCTGTTTTGATTGAAGACGGCCAGTCCTTCCTGCGTTTCCAGATAGTTGGCACATCCGTAGCGGAAGAGCTCAAAGGGTTGATGTGTACCGTTCTCCTGTGTCAGTGCATGGGTTTCGATCTCGTGTGCAATGAGTGCGGAGATGCGGGCTGCAGTAAACGTGGCACCTGCCCTCAGGTACACACGCTTATTTCCCACGGTGCAATCTGCAATGACGGTGGGTCGCACCGCCACCTGCCAATCGTGCATGCCATGCGTCTCCAATGCTTCGATGAAGAAGGGTGCGGCATCTTCCTCAGAAAAGATCTTGCCTTCCGCCGCAGGGAGATCACAAGCGGCTTGCGTGGCCAGGAAAGCTGCAGCATGCGCCTGCAACGCAGCGCTGGGTGCACCGAAGAGTGCGGAGGATGCCTGTGTGAAACGGATGGCATCTCCCCGTGATTGGAGGAGAGAAATGCGCATAAGGAGTTCCCGACGTTTCTTTTCCTGCAAAACTCCCAGTGGTGAATCTTCCGGGGAGACTGCCGAAAGTCGCTGCTCCATTTCTCGCACATCTTCCGGGAGTTCACGATACGTAAAGGTCGGATTGTAATTGTGATGGGCACGCAGTTTCACTCTCTCCTCTGAGAGATTCACAGGTTTGAGGTATTTCAGGAGCATCAGCATCCTGTCCCCTTGCGAGAGCAACCGATCGACTGCGCGCGCATCTTCTTTGACGGTTACGCTGGAACGCGACTCCTCTTTTTCCTTGGACGGGTCGATGAGAAAGCCCATGAGATCGCGTCGCCCAATGACGGCGCGAAAATCCTCGGGGGTCTCGCCTTCCTGCACGACAGTTTGGATCTTCTTTCCCTGGAGCGAAAACTTCACGAGATATGTGTTTTCCATTCGATCTTTCATTTCTGCCGCTCCCACAGGCACCAATTCCTCAATCAATGCGGGCGAGAACACCGTCCGTTCCTGTCCGGGATCCACCATACTCATTACTTCCACATTCACGCCATCACCGGCAATCGTGATGATTTCATGCGTGCCAAGAACGGGACGTTCCGCTGCGGCAACATCGCGCTTCTTCTTCCCCACTTTTTCTCCAAACAAATCTTGAGAGATGCGCACTGCTTTTTCGGGTGAGCTCACACGGAGTCCGGAAACGCGCTCGAGCCGGGCACGAAGCGGAGCCAGGTTCGCAACTTGCAGCATGAGACCCGCACGCGCATTCACTTCCAAGAGCACCGGCCCCTGTTCGACATCGATCGTCAGATCCACGGCCAAGTAACCTATGTTCGTGATCTGCTGGATGCGCGAAGCGATGAGCAGAAGCTCTTCCCAATGTGGAATTTCGACACCCGCCGGCGAGGCGCCGTTCGGCATTTCCATTACGATGCGGTTGTATTGCGTGGCATGGGTGGTGATGCCTTTGGCAATGTCGATGCCAATGCCGATGCCCCCCAGGTGCACATTCGCTTTGCCGCGACTTTCGGCCGTCGGGACGCGGAGCATCGCCATGACGGGAACGAGGTTGAACACAACGATGCGCACATCGGGAAGACCGCTGGGGCGGAACGGCGCAAAGGCGGGGTCCGAGACCAGGATTTTTTCGAAGAAGGCGGTATCCGTTCGCCCGTTCACGGAAAATTTGCCGTCTAAAATGTCTTCGATGTGTTCTCGGAGCGCTTCTTCCGAGATGGGACGCTTGCCCTGTTCCAAAAACCTGCCATCTTTCCTGCCTTTGAGGATCAAAATGCCTTCGCCACCCGAACCGTAGTTCGGTTTGAGCACGCACTCATCCGGAAGCGAAGAAAAGTCAAAACTCTTGAGTTGTTTTCGAGACTCGATCTTTCCGTAGATCTTCGCGACGGGGATACCGCGCGCCGCAAGGTACGCTTTCGTCTTCAATTTATCATCGGCAAAGGCAACGGCCTTGCGTGGATTAAATGGCTTGATGTAGAGCAAATTGCGCGCATTCAAGCCGAGGACACCGCGATGAGAGAGGAAGGGAAACATTACGAGGGGTTAGGGCTAGGGTTGGGGTTGGGAAGTTTTGAATATGTTTGTATGAGACCGGACAAAAGACGGCCAACATGCGAGGACAATTCAAACGCTTTCGTAGCATGATCGACGGTGATGTATTCGAGTTCAATCACGATATGGAGGAAAGCACATGTCTCGGAATTTTCACCACGAGCGATTGTATATTTGTACGCCTTGTCGGCAGATCCGGATCGACTGAATCCTTCTGCAATATTGGCCAATATGCCCGTGGACGATCTTCGAATTTGAGATGTTATTCCAAATTGTTCAGATTTGGGAAACGATTGAGAAAGACTATAAATTTCTTTCACAAGTTCCATTCCTTTTTTCCACGCTTCCAGATCTGTGAATGAATCCATAGGAGAGAAAGAAAATGAAATCCTAACCCCAACCCCATCCCTAACCCTTTATTCCTCCTCTTGTAAATGACGAAACACTTCGCGAAAACGAAAATATTCCATCAGTCGCAGTCCCGTCCAGCGTCCGATGACGATGTTCAAGATGATCGTAAAAAGCACAAGCTCCGGGTAGGCCAGAAGCATGGATTGGAAGGAAGGCCACTGGATGAAGAAGACGCACACCAGCGCCACGACGATGGTTTCCCCCACTTCGAGCACTGCCGTGTACCATCCTTCTTCCGTTTTGAGATTGAGAAAACTCTCTGCGAGCGTGGACATGATGAGGAGCACGAACACCGTGTCCCGCGACAGTGCGATGCCGAAGAATGCGCCGAGTCCCAAGAGCAGGAGGAGCGTGATACTCACGACCGTGAGGATGATGGCGACTTTGGGAATGTACAGAAGCCGCCAACGGCGCATGAACGCACGCGTCAGGTAGCCGGTGGTGAGGATGAAGAGAAGAAACAAAACACCCACCCACCAACCAAGGACAAGGAAGCTGAGCGTGATAATGGAGGGTGCGAAGAGTCCGAATGTCGTGATGCCGATGACTTGTTTCGTGAACGCCAGCACCGTCGCAATGACGGGAAGCACCAGCAGCAGAATGACCGTCTGGCTGGAGATGCCATGGGTCAGCATGTAATTCACGAGGGATGAGAGCAGATTCCATGGTCGAAGCGCGGCCGTCGCGGCATCCACAAGAACACTGTCGATGTCACGCTGACGTACTTGATCAAAAAATTCCTCCATGTTCGCCGTGCCAAAGAGCGAGTTCAGCGCTTCTTTTCGCGTGACGATGATTTGCTTCGGTCGCACGACGGAAAAAGGACCGCGGGCCGTGCGGGCTAGGGTGTTTAAGTTTCTGCCCGTAATGAGAATGATGGTTTGATTCCGGAGCGTGCTGAGGAGCGCCTCGTTTTCTTCCGCTGCGCGCATCAGTGCCTGCAATCCTCCGATGCTGTCCGTCCAAATCACCGTCGCTTCTGCTCCGGCAAAGGACGTGTTTTTCTCGGACAGAAGCCGAAAGATAGCTTCCTCCGTGCCGAGAGCACCGGGATCTTCCACAGGGCGCAGTACTTGCAAGTGCACGCCGGCCGCGGTGGCGGATTCAACATGCAACATCAATTTTTCTTCCGTCACCGTGCTGTCCGCCACCAGCACGATCTTTCGTTCATAGACGACCACCGCATGGCGTGTTTCGGATTCCCGCGCTTCGCCGTTCACGGTGGAATGGATGACCAAACGAAACACGAGCGGCCCGATCTTCTCCGGCGTGTAGACGGCTTCCAGCGTCCTGCTGATGGGCTGGAAGGAATCCCCTATATACCAACGGTATTGCAAGTTCTCTCCCGTCACTTTACTTGCAGATGCATCTAAAATAATCGTGCGACCGACTGCGATGTCCTCCGGTCCCGTGATCACTGCTTGCAGATCAAACGAGGTGGGCACAGGAACATTCGCTCCTTCCTGCGCAAAAAGAGCCGCCGGGATGAGGAGCGCAAGCAAGCCAAGGCACGCTGCAGTGAATCTCATAGGATTGCAGGGCATTCTACCTCAAAATCCATAAGAACTCATCTACAGTTCATTCGTTCCGCACAAACAGCAATGTCTCATGAGAATTAATCGTGCAACAGAAGCCTTTTGTGCGGGCAAGCGATCAATGCCAGAATCCTTTATGAGGGCATCGAATATGCGATATTCAGTTTCATATCCTCTTACACGAACATGCTCGGAGAAGGACACACTTGCTGCCACTCCAGAGCGGCGCTCCTCCATCATGCGGTTAAATTCACGCCTAAAATTTTCTTTGAACTCCGGCGTCAGCAGTGCGGCAATTTCGCGATCCTCACGAAACAAAGAAGCGATCCTTCCGCCAAGATACCCTATGCCATCGCTAAGCCGAGACCACACCGTTGCGGGTGTTTGCTCATTCTCCTGCTGATCCAGCGGCGGCATGTTGGGCGGTGCGTTGCTCATCAGGAGCATTATACCACATTTTTACCGAAGTTTCTGTTTCCGAGAGCGCCCTTTGGCCGTATGCAATTCCTTATATTTCTTAATCTGCGGCTCAAGCTTGTCCACGCAACGGTCGATGGCATCCAGCGGTCTCGCACGTCGTGATTCCGAGCGCAATTGCTTACGCGGAAGATCCACGGTGATGGTCACTTTGATTTGATCGTTTCTCTTCTCGGTGTTTCGGCGTTCCGTTTCCACGCGGATGAGCGATGCTGCATCTTTCAAACGTTCGCAGTAACGAGCCAAACGCCCGATCTTCTTTGCAAGCATCGGCAGTTCAAGATCGGTGTAGTAGAGACCTTTTTCGAAGTGGAGAATGTTCATGGAATAGGAGGAATATCCCCAGCCTAACACAAAAATTTCTCCTTCACACGAGGGTTCCATCCAAATCATTTTTCTGGTATAATAAAACCAATACCAATATCGATCTTATGGGAGAAGTACCGGAAGCAAAAACCGAGCAGAATTCTTCGCCGCCCGCATCGGAAGCGCCGAAGGATGTGCAAGCGGAGATGAAACGCGAAATAGAAGAGAAGAATGAAGGTGAGAAAGCAACCGAGCACGCAAATGATGCAATGCGTGGTGTTCAAAAAGCCGCGAACGAGAAAGGAGACAAAATGATGGATGGACTGGAGAAGGCCATGAAAAGTCTGGAGACATTTTTTGCAAAATTATCGTCTCGTTTGGAACAATTCGGCTCGGGCATGCTGAAAAAGGTGGCTGCCATGCTCCCAAATCCGCTCCTCAACGGTTTTCTCCTCGACATTGCAAAAAAACCCGGCGCGCAGATTGCGTACACTGACAAGCTGTTACAGGAGAAGGGATTGACTCTCAAACTCGGGGAAGGAGTGAAAGCGAATGACCCGGACGCAGTGCAAAAAGATACCGAACCGCATCTTGTCGAAATGAATCGCATTGCAAATGCCATTCAAACACGCCGTGGAAGCGTCTATGAATTTGAACAGATGGTCGACAATGCCATCGGCATGGACAAGAATAAGAAGGACTACACATGGAAGGATTTGGCGGATGCGAGCCAAAAATACTTCGATACCGTTGTCTCCAAAGAACCGACGGCAACGGCTCCTGCCGCTGCACCGACCGCAGCCCCTGCCCTCTTGGGAGTGCCGGGCATGGCAAAAGACAAGCCGAATGCCATTACCGATGTGCCGTTAAAATTGAAAATCGGAGAGAAGCAGGTGGAACTGTCTCGCAATGGAGACAAAAATTCTCTTGTGATCGATGGCAACAAATATGCATTGGCATACGCAGATGGAACGATTGTCGATATGACCCTCACGGCATCCGGCGAAAAGCCGGAGGAAGTGAAACTGCAAATTGTCCCCGATGGCAAAGTAAACTACATGATAAAATTCAAAGATATTTTTGATGCACAAGATGCTCTCAAAACTGCGCCGGATACGCCTGTTGCGGGCTTCGAGAAATTGAGGCTGAAAAAAGTCGAATAATCCTTGGAAGGAAGCCAAAAACCAGCCTTGGGGAAAGGCCATTTTTATGGTATAATTATTAGAAATTCACACACAAACATGGCTATCGACAATTCACTCGAAAAAACTCCGGCGTACAAAGAATCCGCCCCCGTAAAGGATGAGGCGGCTGAATTGAAATCCTTGGCAGCCGAGGTGTTGAATCTGGATCATGATGACGAAACGCAAGCACGAACGCTCATCCAAAAGCTCACGGATATTTTCCGAACGAGAGAAGCGGACAGAAAGAATGCGGCCGTGGATGTGCGCAAGCAGCTGAACGACAAGTACGAAGAAATCAAAAAAAACCTGATCGAAAGATTTCCCGAACTGACAAAGAGTGTGGAAGAATTTACTAAAAATACGCAGGAAGCCGTGCAGGATACGGCCGGAAAGGCGACCGGATTCCTTGGCGGGTTGTTTGAGAAATTCACGATGCCCAAGTGGGCAAAAGATTTTATGGGAACGGCAAACGGCACGGGAGAATACCTCGCTCGCATGGGACAGCGGCTGTACTACGGAATGCTCATGGGCATTGATAAATGGATTCTTTCCATTCCTCTGGTGGGAGGAGCGCTCGCTCCCCTGTTTGGAAGCACGGTGGAACAAGCCCGCGAAGCGCTTATCGATATGGATGCGGAAGATGGATTCAATGAAGCAATTGGGAAATTAAGGGCAAATGCCCAGTTCAAAAATCTCTCCGTCACATGGAAGCCTGAAGTATGGGCAATATGGCGGCAAAAATACATTGCCGGCATGAACGCAAAATCCAGCGCACGCACATTTGTCATGGACCGTGTCATGATGGAAGTCACAAGAAAAGCTGTGACAAACAACTTGCCAAAAACCATGGAAGAGATCTTCCCTCTGGACCAGGCGGTCGTCAGCGCACCCGTCGCCCCTGCGGCCACTGTTGCAGTTCCCGGCCAACCGACACCGATCAATGCAGCTCCAGGAGTTGTCTACGCTGCACCGACAGTGCCGAATGCTCCTGCAGCCGTTCCTGTTGCTCCCAATGTGGCACCTGCCACTGCTCCCAATCGAATCGAAGTGAATGGCAAACCGTATACCTTTGAAGTGCGGGCTGACGGATCTTTCCTCATTAACAACCAACCGTGGCGTTTACAATTGGAAGGTGCATCGAGTCTTTTCGCTAATTTTGCCGTCAAAAAAATAGAGGTAAAACCTGACCAATCAATCGCATTCACATTATTCATCGATAAGTTGATCGGCAGCGATAAAGAAATGTCTCAAACGCTCTCACCTGATGTTGTGAAAGGCATCGTGGGAAACATAGAAGCCAAAAAGGAGATTCCATTTGAGGTGAAAGATGGTGACACACCATACAAACTCGCACTTAAACCGATAAGCACAATCCTATGACCAAACACAAAGAAAAAATCTCCCGGCATGACGTCGAATTCCAGGATTCCCTGGTCAGTGGCAATGGAACGCGAGACAAACTCAAACGTGTCATGTACGAAAGCAAAAGTGCTCGTCTGGCATACAAAGTGTCTGAGTATACAACTGCTGCAGCCGAGACAGTGGGAGCGATTGCTGCGGGGACAGTGGATGGCATCACGTCATTGGCTGAACCCTTGAGCGCAGCATTGGAATCCGGAGCCAAAAGAGCAGGCAAAGCAGTAGTCCATGTGACGGGTGCAGTGGGTACAGGGGCTCGATCTGTGTTTTTGAGCATCGAAAATCTCCTCCGCTCCCTCCAGGGAAAATGAAACGCATGCACCTTTCTGAATTCGGCGAACACAGACTCTTATTCAAGGTTCCAAAGGTAGAAGTATTTTCCGATAAAGTGGAAGCTCTTTCAGAAAGACTGAAACAAAGCGATGTCCGTCTTGCAACGGATTATTTGGATCAACTGCCGGCCGATCAGCGGTCGAATATTTTGGAGCAAGCAGCAAAAGAATTGAAAACGAAAAAAATAGAGGTGCAGGAGGAACTTCATATCAAGACCAACCTCGACCATCTTCGCAATCGCATTGCCACGGCATCGGCAACACCGGAAAAATCGGAAGTTACCTCTGCATCCACACCTGAAAGAAAATGGTATGACCCACGAAGATGGCTTGAGAAGAAAGAGCAGGGAACGGAAACGAGTGAAACATCGGAAAAGAAGGAAAGCATATTTTTCCCGAACACATTTGATCCTCGTAAGTGGTCGAACACACAAATAGCGACACTGTCCTTGCTCACCGGCGGTGGAATCATATTGGCTGTGGGCGCGCGCCGCCTCTGGAATTGGTTCCGTGGCAAAAAACCGGATAACCAACAGTCGGGAGTCAAACATACATGGGGCGTTCGAAATTGGATATTTTGGATTCCCGTCGTCGGCCTTGCAGCTGCAGGTATCGGGACTGCTGCGTATTACGGACACCACTATATGTTGCGGTTTGAATTGTACGGAAATTTGATCGAAAACCTCAACAAAAAAGTGAACTCTATTGCAAAATGGGGCAAAGAAAATATCCCAGGACTTGCCAAAGGCAAAGGAGAAAAATACGGAATCTCGGAAGAGCAGTACAAGAAGGCGGAAAATTCCTACAAGAAGAAAGGCAAGGATGCCCGTGCCGAGATCGAAGAGATTTTCGGCGTGAAGGCGGGAGAACAGAACATGCACTTAGTGGAACAGTTCATGGGAGAAATGGAAGAAATACACCAAGGAGAAATGGATCCGGACACCGGCATCCGATATATTGCCGCATCCGAGGCATTGCAAAACTATGAGAAGGACGTTGGGACTGCAATCTTGGAATTGGGGCAATTGCTGGAAAACCATGCCTTCCATGTGTTGGTCGGTTCTATGCTCGCTGCAAAACTGGGAGTGCTTGATGACATTCTGAAAGCTTCCCTCTCGACCACGGAAAAGGCTGTGAGGCTGGCGGCGGCCATGACAAGATTCGGAATCAAACATCCCTTCCTCTCCATCTTCGCGATGGGAAGCACAATTCTTGCGCTCAAAGCAACGAAAGACACGGTGCGGTTGCCGCAAAATTTATATGAGTTGTCTTCTGCATGCTTTGGCAACAAAGAAATAGCGCGCGGATCCAAGGATCTGGTCGCGTCTGTATTCAACGCACTTCAGGAGCAGGTTCGCAAACTGGGTCCAATCGCAGAAGATTTTGGTGCATGGGTAAAAACACAAGCACAGAGCTTATTCGATGAATTGAAAGAAACTCTTCCGAATGCTTTTGGGCTTACAGAGGAAGAAATCATACAAAATAACAATGAAGGTTCCATGGATTCGTTGCGACACTACCTTGATATCCAATTACGCTCTGCAGAAACCAGCGAAGAGTTGCGAAATAAAATCGGCTTGAAGTGCGAACGGGCTTTGAAATTACTGGAAGAATTCGGCATTGCATTCATCACCGCACGCTGTACAGATAATAACAATTCAGACAAAGCACCTGATTTGCTGAATGATTTGGAAAAAGCTCTCGCGGATCTTGGCATTGCTCTGACTCGGAGCAATGGCAAAGTTCGCTGGCAAACCAAAGACATGCCGGAAGCATTTGATCTTTGCGTCGATCCTTCCATAAAAGACAAGAAAACACTAAAGGAAATATCTCAAAAGCTGCAACACAACGAACACTTTGCTACATATCTCCTGTGGAATGCATTGGAACAAATGAGAGAAAGGGAACAAAAAGGCATGGAAAAATGGGGCGGAGGTGCTGTGGGCATGGTCTTGGGAAATTTCCTCTATGTCGTCGAGGATTGGCGAAATCCATTAAAATATTTCATGGTTCCCGTTGATCTGGCTTTCGATGCCTTGGGCTACGGCGATGCCATAGGTGCGGGAGGCATCCTTCCCAGTGACATGAGAAAATCCGACGACTGGACGGAGTGGGGTGCCAATCTTACAACCGCGACCCTCACCTGCGCTCTCACTTCCATCGGTACTGGCGCTGTTGCTCACCTCAAGAGGCTCGCAATTGGAGGCGGACCGCTGTGGAAGGGGCGCGGGCTGCGAATTGCGATGAATGTTGTCCCCGGAGCTTCGCAATACACCGCTATTCGAAGCATGTGGTTAGCCAGCAAGGAAATACAAATGGTAAGAAAATTCGGTTTAATACATGGGAGACAAGTAAATAACGCGCTCTATCACGCGGGGATCAAGGCTGACTGGGCATACCTTGTGGAAACAACAAAAGATCCAGCAATTTTGAAACAAATAGGACAAGCCGTGGATGCAAAATTGTTGGGGCCAGACCCTGAAATTTGGCGAATAGAAGTACGCGCTAAGCTTCAAAAATTAATAGGTGAAAGGGTCAAAGATTTTGAATTTCTCGATATACCCAAGAATATAAGAGAAGGGAAATTGTTCCATTGGTATAAAGCTTTTGCAAAAAAGGGTGTAAATAAAAAAATATTCTATTACCAGCTTGCGCTGAATTACAGTGACGCAAAAACTTTGTTTGATGCGGGGGCGGATGTGGGTGGCTTATATATGGCAGGAGCAAAGCTTGATGAGCTTATTGCTCTCGGTGCAGATCTAGGGATTTTACTGAAAGCACATGCACCCGTAGATGGTCTTTTGAAAGCCGGAGCAACCGTTGATGATCTTGTTGCTGCCGGCGCTAAAATCGATGATTTAATCAAAGCGGGCGTAAGTGTATTGGATCTACTGAAAGCCGGCGTGCAGGAAGCGAAGCTTTTACAGGCGGGCATTGCGCAAACGGTTATCGATCAAGCAAAAAATGCTCTGAAAGCTCTGAATCAAACTCCTCCACTTGTTACTCCCCCGCCACAGCTTCCGCCTAAGCAAAAAACTCCTCCCCCATTGCCTAAACAGCAGCAGGCTGCACAGCAAGGCGCTCAAGCTGCAACGCAAGCTCCGCAAGCATCGGCAGGATCTCCTGCAACCAATTCCGCTGTGTCACAGGTTTCGAACAAAGCAAAAGGAGCTGCTATAGAGAGCAATGTAGCCGGTAAATTGGCAACAGAAGGAACTGTCAGCGCAAAATTGGCGGAAGCCCTCAAGACTTCTTCCAAAGCGGAAGTGATTATGGAAGCTGCCACTGCAGACGTACGACTCGGAAAACTTTTGGAAGAATCCCCTGCTCTCGTCACAGTTCTGACACAGAATCTTGAAAAAGCAGGAGATGCCAAAGCTGTCTTGATGGAATTAAAAACAGTCGCCAATGCCCCCGATGTGGAATTTGTCAGCAAACTCTTGGGGACGGAACAGGGATCTCTGCGCCTTCTCACGGATCTGGAAAAAGGAGGAGCACCTGTCGTCCTCAAGACAGTGGGTAATGCCTCCAAGGTTTCTAAGATTATGAGCACACTGAAAGTTGCCGGACGCGTTGCACCCGTTGCTATAGATGCTTTGGTCATTTACGGAACAGTGGTGGAGATCATGGATAAAGCAAAAGATATCGAAGAGTGCAAAAAAAGAGGAGTCAGTGAAGAGATCATCCGGATGAAAGAACAAGAATATTATTATTTGGGAGCACAACTTGGCGTTGGTGGTGTAAGTGGCGTTGCAGGCCTATTCATACTCGCAGGGGTCGGAACAACGGTTGCATGGCCGGTAGTGCTTGCAACTCTTCCGATAGGCGTTGCTATCAGCGGCGAATATGCGGCGCACCAACTGGATACAGATTTTGCACGGACGCCGGAAGATTGGGCAAAGGAATATGATCTCGTGGCACTGCTCACAAATGTTCGCTCGTTTGACCTGAGGGAAATATGGGGGGGTGCATGGAAACTGATGGATAATAAATCATTTGACCAGGATCTAATGAAGTGGCAAAGGGTGCTTGGCCCTTTTGCTCCGTTGGGTAAACACGGGGAACGCTTTGCCTCGGGTCAGTTGAAGAAAGACACGGACGCTCTCTTGGCAAAAATTCAAGCCGCTGATGAGAATAAAATCCGGGGGATCATTATGCACACGACAACAGTGACAATCCCTACGGAGATGCAAGAAGCGAACGGCACAACGAGAAAGCCGAATAAAACAGAAATGAAACCGTATCAAGAAGCACTAAAAAGATATGTTGAAGCCAAAGTCAGCTTCTTCATGGCGTTTAGAGAAGATGCGGCACATGCCACCCGTTCCAGCGGCCATATCATCGATATCCTGGAGGGGGCGGAACATGCCGGACAGTTGGCAAAGAATCGCCCTCAGTTGGAAGCAGAGTACAAACAACTGATCGCGGATGCTGCAAATCCTGCATCACAAAAACGTGCTGCAGCTATCCGCAAGATCCTGGATGAGAAAGATGTGAAAATCCAAGCGAAGGAATACGGCAATTTCCTGCAGCAGGAACAGATCACCGGTTTGTACGCGACCATGCTTATTCAAGTCGCCATGCAGGACAAAGCGAACCGTGCATCCATGCAAAAGCCATTGGAGAATGCTGTTACAGGAAGTTTGATGTCCACGACGCAACATGCATACGTCAACTTCTGTGTGCAATGCCAGGAAGACGACAACTTCGCCTGGGGACCGGACGGCAACGCGCTGACGGTCATGCGCCTCTATGCAGCGGAACGCATGCAGGAGATAGCGAAGCAATCCAGCGGTGCGATGGTTACTGAGATCATGGCAAATGCCGATGAGCCGAATGAAGCAGGAAGCTACCAGTTCGAGATAGCCATGACCAAAGCAAAAGCGGACATCGAGCGTTTCCTAGCAGACAGCCCGCAAGGCGTGTGGGACAACATGCCAAAGGAAACGAAGGGGCGCCTCGGCTACAAGTTCGTGGATACCAGTGCGGAGGCAATGCCGGAAAAATACAAAGCGCGCATAGAAGAAGGCGAAAAACTCATGAGCCGCATCGGAGCGCACTACCACGGCACTCACTACACAAAACGTTTTGGCATCCCGTACGCTTTGGCAGCATTTTTGGGCGGAGGAGTGCTCGGGGGCATGGCAACTGCTTTCGAGACCAAAGACAAAAAGTATCTCTTCATCACGTTCAATCGTGCGAAAGGCAAGTGGATGGCCACGCTCGGGGACAGCAACTTGGAACACGCGGTGGATCCTTCCACATTGCAGATTGTGGATCGCGGTCTGCCCGGAGCGGGCGGAGCAGCCAAGTTCAATAAACTCCTGGAAGCGTTGGATGCCATCAATAAAGGAGAAAAACCTTTGCTCTAAAGTCTCTTAGAACGCAACACCCACAAGCCCTTTCAGCATCACTCCGATTCCGTATGCCACGGTCGCGGTGAGAGCACCGATGGCGACGATTTCGAGTGCACCACGGATAAGACGTTCACGTGTGACGAAACTTCGCGTCACACCAAGGAGGGCAAGCGCTGCGAATGTTCCTGCAATGGCAACGGGAAAACGCTGATCGCTTTGTATGCCGAAGAGGTATGGAAACAACGGAACGATGCCGAAGAGAACGAATCCCACAAACGTCATGATGCCGTGCGACAGCGGATTCGCCGATGCTTGTTTTGTGAGGCCGTGCTCCTCCAACATCATGGTTTCCGCCCAGACTTCTTTGTTGGAAGTAATGACATCGACTACACGATCCAGATCGCTGCCACGAAATCCTTTCGCTTCGTATGCTTCGCGGACTTCTTCTCGTTCCAAATCCGGAATCGCTTCGATCTCCTGGAGTTCCTCCTTCTTTAGTCGGAAGTAATGGTCCAGTTCGGATTTGAGGGAGAGAAACGCACCCGCACCCATGGAGACGGCATCGGCAAAAAGATTGGCGAAACCCAGAATGATCACGATGTAGTGCGGCAGATCGGCGCCTGCGGTTCCGGCTACAACGGCGAAGGTTGTAATGATGCCATCGTGTCCGCCGTAGACGATGTCCTGGATGTACGGACCCAGCTTGTGGCCGTGGAGCTCAGACTCCCGATGTTTGGCGAGCCTTTCCTTGATGTCGGATGACATAGGATCATAGTAAATGACCAATGACACAATGACCACTGACCAAAAAAGCCAGAAGATTGGTCATTGGTCTATGGTCATTGGTCATTCGTTAAGCCTAGCCCTCACTGCCATCCTCCCTTTATACTCTCTTTATGCAAAAGATTGCCGATCAAACCAAAGATTTTCCCCAATGGTACTTGGACGTGATTGCCGAGGCGGGGCTTGCGGAGCATGCGGACGTAAAAGGCTGCATCATTTTTAAGCCATACGGCTACGCACTGTGGGAAGCGATTCAATTTGATCTAAACCGGCGGATCAAAGAACAGGGAGTGGAGAATGCCTACTTCCCACTCTTGATCCCGGAATCCATCATTGCAAAAGAGAAGGACCATGTGGAAGGATTCGCGCCGGAGTGCGCAGTCGTCACGCACGGTGGCGGCAAAGAACTTACGGAGAAGCTGTACATCCGCCCCACGAGCGAGACGATCATCTATGCAACCTTTGCCAAATGGATTCAGAGTCACCGCGATCTGCCGCTGAAGATCAATCAGTGGGCGAACGTCGTCCGGTGGGAAATGCGCACGCGGCCATTCTTACGAACGCTGGAATTTCTCTGGCAGGAAGGACACACGTGTCATGCGACCAAAGAAGAAGCGGATGCGATGGTGGAGGGCGCACTGCAGATGTACGCCGATTTTGATCGCGAGATGCTCGCGATCCCCGTGATGAGCGGACGCAAACCCGAACACGAGAAATTCGCCGGCGCGCTGTATACGCTTTCGACCGAAGCACTCGCGAAAGACGGCAAAGCCATCCAGGCGGGAACGTCGCATAATTTGGGACAAGGATTTTCACAGGCGTACGGTGTGAGCTTCCTGAATGAAGCGGGCAAGGCAACGCTGCCGTGGATGACCAGCTGGGGACTGAGTACGCGCATCATTGGAACGTTGATCGTGGTGCACGGCGATGAGAAAGGCCTGCGCTTGCCTCCGAAGATCGCGCCGATTCAGGTGGTGATCGTGCCGATCTATAAAACCGATGAGGAAAAGAAGAACGTGCTCGCGGCGGCCAAGAAACTCGTAACTTCCCTGGGTGATCTTCGCGTGAAACTGGATGATCGTGACGAGAAATCCCCCGGCTTTAAGTTCAATGAATGGGAAGTGAAGGGCGTGCCGGTGCGCATAGAGTTGGGACCCAAGGATCTGGAGAAAAAAGCTGTGATGCTGTGTCGGCGTGACACCGGAGAGAAGCAGAGCGTAGCGATGGCATCGTGCACAAAGGACTCGATGCAGACGATTCTCGATGAAATTCAGGATTCCCTCTACGAACAGGCGAAAAAATACATGGAGGATCACACGACGGAAGCCGATTCGTACGATGCGCTCCAAAAAGTGATCGACGCCGATGGTGGTTTCGTCTGGGCTCCGTGGGACGGCACGCTCAAGACCGCGAATGCCATCAAGGACAAGACCAAAGCCACCATTCGCTTGCTGGGTGATGCCTCCAAAGCAAAAGGAAAGAAAGATCTGGTGTCCGGAGACGCTGCAAAAGAGTGGGCATTATTCGCTAAAGCATATTGAGAACTGTCTGAGATTATTCTCTGTTTTTTTCAACCCTCTCCCTGTCCCTCCCCCTTAAGAGGGAGGGGACGTCATTTCTCTGCTTTCATACATTTACGAAAGAATCACAATGACGTCCTCTCTCCCTGTAGGGAGAGAGACAGAGAGAGGGTTACTAAGAAACAAAGAGATAGTGCCAACTATTCTTTATCCGGCATCCTCTTCTCCTCCACCATAACGCCGCAGATCTTTGCGCCTTTGAAACATGGTGATGCAATCGGAAATGCGCGAAGCGACTTCTTCCACATTCGGCACATATTTGAGTTTGACCGCTTCTCCCGTCCCCTCTTTCAAACTGAACTGCAGCTCTCCAAAGGGGAATAAATTCCAAAACTGCGTGTCCACGCTGACACTCGCGAAGTTTTCCAGGTTCATTGGTGTCACTTTTCTGTGAAAGAGCGAGGACTGATCCACAACGATCAATTTGTCCGTCGTGAGAAGGATAAAATCGAAGCGCCAATCCAAATATGCTTTGAGCAACGGAATAAAAATGAAGAACAGCCAGACCAGACTGCCGGGGAACACAATCCAGAGTACCGGAATGCTTATGTAACCGAGTCCGATGCCCAAGGAAATAAGCAGTGCTGTTAAGAATGCGTCGCGCGCAAAAATCATAAAGAAACGAAACCCGTGGAAGTACACCGTCATCACTTCCTGCTCGTCCGCGGAGAGGAATGAGTGCTTTATTTTTGCCGTGTCTGTTTCGAGTGCGAAGAAACGCATGGAATTATTATACAGCAAGAACACTTCTAGATGGTTTGATCTGGCGCTGGCTTCTCGTATACTGCACTCCTCGCAGTTTCTGCGTGAGATCATTTGGCCTCATCGTCTAACGGTTAGGACACGGGATTCTCATTCCCGTAATCGGGGTTCGATTCCCCGTGAGGCTGCCAATTCCTCATAACTACCATCAAGATCTATGCAGTTCCGCTTTTCTCTTCTTGGCCTTCTCACTCTGCTCGTTGCATGCACCGCGCATGTGCCAACAGAAAAGAGGTTTGAAGATTGGGAGATGTACACCAACGAGACGTACGGATTTTCCGTGAAGCATCCCCCGGAGACGACCGTTCAGGAAGAAGAGGGATATATCCGTCTCCAAAATTACACCGACTATGATGATGTACTGGGCCTCCAGCCGGGACAGTATTATCTGGAGATTCATCTCCCGAAGGACCCTGCACAGGAAGGCTTCGCCACGTGCGAAGATGATTTTGCACAGAGAGCAAGCGAACCGGTTGCCGTGAAGGAAGTGAGCGTGGGTGACTACACGGGATACCGTGGACCGGGTGAAGAAGGCGGTGATGCCGGAGGAACGCGCCATGCACTCTGCATCGAAACGCCTGACCGGTACTTTTATGTTCAGGCAACGGAGAATAGCGATGCAGGATTGATTGCGAATGCGATCTTGGATTCCTTTTCCATTACGGAATAATAAAAAAATCGACCGTTCGCTTCGCGGGAAGTCCTTTTCTTCAGCTGAAGGATCATCCCCCCTTCTTCCACTGGCACGCTTGCTTGCACGCGGCACAGTACTGCGAACCGTAATCATGTTTTTCGCCGCTCACGCACGCGGCGCCGTGGCAATCGGATTTCATCAAAAGCCGCGCCTGGGCGGTGATGGTGACGGGATATTGTTTGAAGTGTTTCACGCAGTATGTTTTGCCGTATGTGCGCCCTTTACAGCCATCGACGAGACAACTTTTGGACTTGGCGTAGTTAATGAGAAAAGGGGGAAAGAGGCGTGTGCGGCCTCTCCTTATACGTCCAAAATGGCTTAAGAGCAATGAATCTGCGCACTTTCTTTGCATAATGATAGCTATTGCCCCGCAAAGGAGTACTGTCGCTGCAGGTCAGTTGAGCCAGTCAGACAACAACTCCTCTTGCCGCCTCTATTTCTTTCTTTTTTTACCCATGGCTACAGGCACTATCAAAACGAAAACCGACAAGGGATTCGGCTTTATCAAAATGGAAGGCTCCCCGGACGTCTTCTTTCACAACAGCGCATGTCCCAACGGCGACTTTGAATCGTTGGACGTCGGACAGACTGTCTCGTTCGATCTTCAGCAAGGCGACAAGGGACCCAAGGCTGTGAACGTCGTTGCAGGAGAAGCGCTTGCTGCATAATTCCAATTCGAATTCTAAAAAGAATGGGGGTCCGCAAGGATCTCTATTTTTTTATCCCTTGCTTTTCTCTTGGGGCGGGGAGATACTACCCATACCCCCTACCCCTACCTGCATGCTTCCGGAATATAAACGCAAATCATTGGACGCTCTCAAACGCCTGGAAGGACTCACGAAGAAAGTCCGTTCGATGGTCGAGCAAGATGAATACTGCACGCATATATTGGAAAATCTGCTCGCCATGGAAGGACACATCAAACATGCGCGCGGCCAAGTGCTGGAAAGCCATTTGCATACCTGCGCCAAGAAGAAAATGAAATCGGAGAAAGATTACGACGCGTTCATTGCGGACATTATCCGCACCATCGGTCTCTCGCGCCGATAATTTTTTCCTTTCCCCCCTTTTTCCATGATGGACATAGTCAACACCACCGGCTCAGGCCTAGGTTTTATTGCCCTGTGGGGAATCCACATTCTTTCTGTGATCGCCTTCTTCGTGGGCGTCGTCTTCCTCATCGTTCTCGCCATCCGGCAATTCAGCCCGGTGCAGCTCAAGAATTGGGCCATCGGCTTGATCGTTGGAGGAACAATCCTGTGCTTGTTTACGATCCTCTCCCTCGGACGGCCGTGGATCGGCGTCCTCGGCGGGGGCTTTCCCCAAGGTATGATGCTGCAGCGAGGCGTGATGGAAATGATGAAGGATAAAATGATGGAGCATGATGAACACGAAGAAAGCGACGACCATGAAGAAATGGAAGACATGATGGACATGATGATGAAAGGCATGACGGGGAAGAAGAGCGGCGGCATGATGGATGGGCATGGAGATGGCGATCCCATGGCGATGTCCATGGACGACATGTCTGCGAGCCTAGAAGGGAAAACCGGCGATGCGTTTGATGCAGCGTTCATCGAAGGAATGATCCCGCACCATGAAGGAGCCATCGCGATGGCGGAAATGGCTTTGGAGAATGCAAAACATGAAGAAATTAAAGCCATGGCACGGGAGATCATCACAGCCCAGCAACGGGAGATCGACAGAATGGAACAGTGGCTGCAGAACTGGGGATATAACCAGTAAACACCATGGACTCCCATCCATCATCTCCTACGGCCGAACAGAGTGATCACAAAGATCACGCTCCTGCTGCAACACATGGAAAACACGCTCGTGCCCGCGCCGATTATCTGCTCTGGGGCACAAGCGCGATTCTCATCGCAACGTATGCGGCATACTTCCTCCTTCCATCCGTTGCTCTTGCAACACCCGCGCTGACGACCTTCTCCACGAGTGTTGTGGAACTCATTCACACCATCTGGTGGAGCCTCCTGCTGGGCATGCTCTTCGTCGGGCTCCTGGGGCAAATGCCGCGTGAAATGGTGATTGCTGCGATGGGAAAAGGCGGGACGTTCTCCGGCATGTTGCGCGCCGTTGGCGCAGGGGTTCTGCTCGATCTCTGTTCCCATGGCATTCTGTTTGTCGGGAGCAAGCTCTACGAGCGGGGCGCCAGCACAGGGCAAGTCGTTGCATTCCTCATTGCAAGCCCCTGGAATTCCATCGTACTGACGCTGCTGCTATGGCAGCTCATAGGATTCCAATGGATGCTGGCGTTCGTCCTTCTGAGCATGGCTGTGGGCCTCAGCACCGGACTTATTTTTGATGTCCTCGTACGGAGAAAAATCCTTCCCGAGAACCCCAACGCAATCTCGATTCCGCCAAATTATTCCCTCTGGCGTGCCATCCGAGATGGACTGTGGAATTTCCGTCCCACCAAAACCTGGCTCCGGGAAGTCACCCGCACCGGCATCATCGAATCGCGCCTCATTCTGCGATGGATCTTCTTCGGCATCGTCCTTGCCGCCTTTGTGCGGGCGGTCATTCCGACGGACATGTTCGGTACGCTCTTCGGCCCGACACTCGCAGGGCTGGGACTCACCATCATCGTCGCAACTGTTCTGGAAGTGTGTTCAGAAGGTTCGATGCCCGTGGCAACGGATATCCTCACGCGGGCGGGAGCCGCAGGAAATTCCTTCGCATTCCTCATGACGGGAGTCTCCACGGATTACACCGAAATCCTCATCCTGCGAGAGACGACGAAATCCTGGAAGATTCCGCTCTTTCTCCCTCTCATAACCGTTCCTCAAGTTATTCTGCTGGGCTGGCTGCTCAATCAGATACCCATTACCTGACCCCTCTTTCTCTGCACCCATGAATACCCTTCATATCCCAAGTTGGCTCTACTTCCTCTTCGCGGGCATCATGGTGCTTGCCCTCATGTATCATTGGCAGCATGTTCTTACATACACACCTTTCATCTTCATTCTTCTCTGTCCGCTGATGCATGTATTCCATGATCACGGCATCCATAGACATAAAACGAAACATAAAGAGCATTTGCATCATTAATTCTTATTTTCTCCCACTCCTTCTATGTCATCTCAATACCGCCTTGCACATTGGGGACCGGCTGTTGGCATGGTCGCCGCATTCGGCTTTGTGATTTGTTTCCTCTGGGGCTTCCTCCTTACGAATCCCGTCCTGCAGGAATTTCACATGAATGTATTCCGTATTCTGTTCCTTGATGCAGGATTCATCGGCCTTAATCTCGCCACATTTATTGCTGGCTTGATTGTGAGCTACCTCGGCGGCCTTTTCGCAGGCTTCATCCTCACTCTATGCCTCAATCACTGCCAAAGGTGGTCCCCTTAACTATGCCTGAGTTCATATGCCCTTGAGCCATAAGCATACGCCCGTTCTATGGATTCGCTCCTCTCCTCTCCCGGCATGCTTGCGGCGCTCGCGCTCGTCCTCCTGATGCAAGCCGCATCGCTTCTGCTCCTGCTCGTGAACAGACAGCTGTTCCGTGCGCAATCGGGACGGTATAAGAAGCTGCTGGCGGATCTGGGTGACGTTACAGCCTGGAAAAATCCGGGACGCATTCTGTTTCCCGTGTACTTTCTGCTTACCGTGAGCATCACCATCGCAACGACAACACTCTTTGTCTGGCAACCGCACATTCTTTGATATGCCTTCCTCTTCCCTGGAACACGGCGAGCAACTGGAACAATTGTGCGACGAGCACTGGATCAAGTACGTGGGAACGGTGATCCTCGCCACGCTGCTCTTCGGCATTTCCCTGCTCCTGTTCCTGCTCGCAGGCTTAAGCGCGCACCACTACATGTGGCTTTCCCACCTCACGTTCTTTGCAGGATTGACGTTGCTCCTGTTTACGCACCACTGGTTCTTCATGTCACTCCTCAGTGAGTTGCTGGACAGCATCATCATCACGAATCGAAGGCTCATGCGCATACATTTCCGCCTCATTTTTCAGGAGGATATCCTGGAAATATCCTTCGACAGGATGAAAACCGTAGATGCACAGAAACACGGGTTGCTGCAGAACCTCTTGCACTACGGCACGCTAGTGTTCGAATCCAAACTCGCAACAATCACCCTGGTGCCGCACCCGAACAGGGTGGCACATGTCATTCAGAAGGCAATGCTCTCACGCTGAAACGCGAACTCCCGGCGCATCGCACACAACGGCTTGCGGTCGAATGACATGATCCGGCTCACGGCCATTCTTCCACTGCTCGATGGAGAGAAAGCTGTCCAGGTACATGTTCCGCATGCTGTCATCAGCATAAAAAGCAATGTGCGGCGTGGTGACGACATGAGGGTGGCTGATGAGTTCCTTGTTTTCCGCAAAGTTCTGCTCATGTTCCAATACATCCAAGAGCGCATGGGCGATTTTTCCGCTCTTGAGCGCGTCCAGCAGCGCGGCGGAGTCGATAAGCGCTCCGCGTGCGGTGTTTACCAAGATCACACCGTCTTTCATGGTGTCGAAAGCGGCGGCATTGATCATGTGATGCGTTTCTTTGCCGGCCGGAAGATGCAGCGTGATGATGTCGCTCTCGCGTAGAAGCGTATCCAAGGAAACATAGGCGATGCCAAAGCGCTCTTCTAACTCAATCGTACGGCAGAGATCGGTGGCAAGTATGCGCATCTCGAATCCATGCGCAATCTGCGCCACTTTTGCTCCGATCTTGCCCGTTCCCACAATGCCAAGGGTCTTTCCCTTCAACGCCATGCCCCTGAGTCCGTGATAGTCGAACGTGCCGCCTTCCACGCGCTTGTCCCCTTCCCCCACATAGCGCAAGGTGGACAGCAGCAACGCAAACACATGTTCCGCAATGACGTGTGAGCCGTAATCCGGAACATTGCACACTGTAATCCCCTGCTCACGACATGTTTCGAGATCAATATGATCGTACCCGACGGAACGTGTGCACAGAAGTTTCAGCTTCGGCAATTTTTTCAGGATTGCACGCGGGAACGGCGTAGTGAGGAAGCAGGAAATAATGTCCGCTTCTTTGCATGCCGCAATCAGTTCTTTGTCATGCAGTGCGGCTTCCCCGAACACGGCATGCGGAAAGCGCCGACGCACGAGAGGCTTGTCGCTGTCATCGACATCCAGAAAGAGAATGCGGTTTTCTTTGATCATGGTTATGATCATACTCCTGTTTCCTCTTCTGTTCCCCGCACCGCATCGTCCGCCGGCGGCTCGCTCGGCGGCAGCACTGTGGGGTTCGACGAAGATTCATGCTTCACACTCTCTTGAATCTTCTCCTGCACCTTCTGCACTTTCGAAAGCTGATGCTCCACAGATTCCCCTTGTGAGCGCTGCTTCGCCAGTCCAATGGCATTTTCAATGGCACTCGCCACAACATCGGGCTGAGGAATGTACCGCAAGACGTTCACCCTTGTCGTGCCGCCTTCCCGTTCCTTGAGCAAGATATGAATGGTCCCGCATCGCCAGATTCCAAAGAATTGCGACTCAAATTTTGTTCGTTCAATGTCCTCCAGATGAATCGGGTTCACATTGTGGTATGTAAAGGATCGGTGCTTCACAATGACGATCTTCTCCGTGGTGACAATCAGAAAATTATAGTGCCAACGGATGTATGCACCAAGCAGGAAAAAGAAATAAACAAGAAAGCCAAAGAGAAAGACAAAACCAATGATAATTCCCGCACTGCTTCCAAGGAACGAGGCAATCAGTCCCAAGAAAGCCGCAAAGCAGAGAAGAAAAAAAGTGTCGCGGACGGCAGACGCGAGGAATACGAAAGGGTGGTGCATAGTCGTGAGGATTTCTTCTTCCCCTTCCACCAAGAACTGTTTTTTGAGCTGCCGAATGTCCGTTTGCAGGGCTAAAAATCTCATGGGGAAGAAAAGAAAACCGTACATCTTCTTCCACGTATGAGAGGCTCTAAACTTTCACGATTTCCGTTGCTGAAAAGCCAAAAAGTTCACCAAATTCCCTACGCAAAAATGATCTCAGAAGTTCGATGCTTCTTGATTCTGCTTTTCCTGTGCTTCGTCTCGTCCCAAGGCGATCATGGCAGCTCTCCACTCAGCACGAATGGAATGCCTGTCCTCCAAAAGTTTAGTACCACCAACTGGCTTCCGCGAATCGGGCTTTGCGATGATTGATTCATTGTCATTTGCCGGTGTTGCATTTTCAAATGTACCCATACGCAGATGGTAGCAATAGAAAGCTGCAACGCAACTTCTAAAGAACTTCTGCCTGAAATGATTGTGCCGCAAGCCAACATTGAGCATCATCGTGCCATGCAACATACCGTATTCTTCCTGCTTTGTTTTTGCCTTTTCGGCTGTGTTGTATCCAAACCTCTACCGGAGGTGGCTGAGCTGAAAAACTCTTCCGTGCCTGCTGCGACGGATGGTCTTTCGTTGGAACAACTGCCATCAACGCTCAGCATTCCGCATTTTGCGAAGATGCGCCTGAGCGGCACGGGACTCACGCTGGAGACTGTCATCGAGAAGAATGCCGCCTATGTGCGCCATGGCATCACGTACCAAAGCAATGGGCTAACGATCAGCGGGATCCTGAATATTCCCAATGGCATGGGACCTTTCCCGCTTTTGATCTTGAATCACGGATTTATCGATCCGAGCGTGTATGTGCGCGGCCGAGGTCTCCGTCGTGAACAGGATTACTTGGCGCGCCAAGGATTCGCCGTGCTGCATACGGACTATCGAGGCCATGCGGCGTCGGATCCCAGCCCCATGACGGAGAAGGTGTATGATGGGAATTTGGAATACTCCATGGACAGCGCCAACGCCATCCTTGCCATGCGCGCCGCCAAACTTCCGAACATCGATGTAAGCCGCATCGGCATGATGGGACACTCATTGGGCGGCGGTGTGACGCTGGCCATTCTCACAGGAAGACCTGACCTGGTGGATGCCGCAGTCCTGTATGCCCCGGTGCATGCCGATGTCTGGGAAAACTTCATGCGCTGGCGCTCCAAGCGTGAAGAAGGAGACCGCACACGCGAAGCATTTGGCACCAAAGAAGAAAATCCGGATTTGTGGGCGGAACTTTCACCGCAGACCTTCCTGAAAAACATCCAAGTACCGGTTCTGCTCTTCCACGGAGACAAGGATAAAGATGTTCCGAAGAATTGGTCGGATGATTTGTCGCAGCGGCTCACAAAGCTTGGGAAAGACATCACGTATGTTGAGTATGCAGGCGAAGGACATGAGTACGGACCCAAGTGGAGTGACTTCATGGAAAAGACGGCAGCTTTTTTCAAAGAACATCTCACTTCCACGCAATGAAACACTACTTTTACTTGGCACGCTGCTCTGATGGTTCACTCTATGCAGGAACTTGTGTCGATCCTGCAGCGCGCGAAGCGCTGCACAATGCAGGAAAAGGTGCCAAGTACACGCGATCGAGAAGTCCGGTGAAGATTATTTACACAGAAACTTTTAAAACTCTGGGAAATGCGAGGAGAAGAGAAGCGGAAATAAAACGATGGAAAAAAACACAAAAAGAAATCCTCGTTCGAGAAAAATGAAACCGGAGGGGTGGCGCGCCACCCACCTACGTCTGCGGACTCCGGTGGGCAGGCGGGGGGTGAAGAAAAAAAGAGGGTTCGCCGCCTTGAAAAATTTCCGTCGCGCAACTTGGCGGAGCGGAGCGTAAAAAACGCGCTGTTTGAGTCCGCCCGCAGGCGGACGAGTTCGCGTTTTTAGCGCAGCGAGCCATTGTTGCGCAGGAAATTTTTCAGAGCGGCATGTTTTCTTTCTCCACTTTCTTTTGCGCCAAAAGAAAGTGGATACCTTCAAAAGGAACCAGTTGAAACGAGGATCAATGATGATATCCGCTTCCTCTGATTATTTCATTCGCTCGATACAACTGTTCCAAAAAAAGTACTCTGCAGAGTTCATGCGGAAGAGTCATGTCCGATAATCGAAGCAATTTCCCGGCAGAGCGCACTGCATCTGTAAGCCCATACGCTCCACCAAGAATAAATGTAAGTGATCTCCCATCATCACGAGCCTTTCCGAGTTCTTTCGCGAATGCTTCGGATGCCATTCCTTTTCCGCGTTCATCGAGGATCCAAAGATCACCATCGAATTTCTGCGCAGCCGCAAATAATCTCGCCGATTCATCTGCTCTCTGGCGATCAGAATCTTTTTCTTTGCTTGCCGGCAACTCCATCACTTTGAAATCGAGTCCACGTTCCAGACGCTCGGAATAATCCCTGCATCCTTCGGCAATCCATGATGATTTTACTTTGCCGATGCAGAGGAGTGTGATGCGCATGAACTTTCGATTTGGTTTGTAGAGCCGCGACATGTCGCGGCTCTACAAACGGACAATCTATTTCTTTTGTAGAAGAGAAACCGATTCGATGTGCGCCGTATGTGGAAACAAATCCACCGGCTGCACCGTGCGAAGTTCATAGCCGTTCTTTAAGAATCCTCCCAAATCGCGTGCGAGCGTTGCTGTATTGCAGGATACATACACAATCTTCTTGGGTGCATGCTCTATGACTGCTTCCAATGCTTTCGGATGCAACCCTGCGCGCGGAGGATCCAACACGATGACATCGAACTGGTACTTGCTGCCAGCCTTGAGCTGGTCTTTCAAAATTTGTTCCGTGCGCCCTTTGTAGAAGCTGATATTGCTGATCTTATTTTTGCCTGCACTCTTCAGTGCATCTTCTATGGCGGAAGGATGGCTCTCTATACCGACGACACGCTGGCAGAAGCGCGCCAAGTACTGGCCGATGGTGCCCATGCCGCAGTAGGCATCCAGCACGGTGTCGCGGAGCGACAGATCCGCTGCATCGGCAATGGCGCGGTAGAGTTTTTCCGCACCGAGCGTGTTCGTTTGGAAAAAAGAGAACGGCGAGATCTCGAACTGGAGATCGAAGAGACGTTCGGAAATGGTCGGTTTGCCGATGAGCGTGTGTATTTTCGGATTCTCCGGCTTGTCGTTGACTCCCAAGTGCTCGACGATGAGGAGGGATGCGAGGTGCGAACGACCACCGAAGTGCCGCATGAAGTGTTGAAAGAGCGGTTCGAGTTCTTTTTTGCGCGCATGGACGATGAAACAGATCATCTGTTCCCCCGTTTGGATGCCGCGACGCAGCAGTAACGTGCGAAGCAATCCTTTTTGTGTTTTGGGGTTGAACACGGGGAGTCTCGTTTCTTCCATGAAACGACGCACGGCTGCAAGGAGCACGCCTATTTGTTCGTCATAGAGATGACACTCGGTAATGGGCAGCACCGTCGACCATTGACCGGGTTGGTGGAACCCGATGGTCGGATTTTCATCGAAGTAGATGCGCCGTCCGTTCACATCTTCCGTCCGCATGGCCTGGTAGCCGAAGCTCATTTCGAGTTTATTGCGGTAGTGGTAGAGCTGCGGACTGGGGATGATTTTTAAGACGCGACCCGGGAGAGACTTGCGGACGTCTTCCTCCACGGGGGTAAGGTGCTCCAGCGTTTCACGTACGATGTCTTCCTTATAATTGATTTGCTTGTCGTACGGCAGGTTCTGCCACACACATCCGCCGCAATCATGAAAGTGCGAGCACCGAGGCATGATCTCGTCTTTCGCCTTTCGGAGCACTTTCGTCACTTTGGCTTCCCGGTAGCTCTCCTTATTCTTGGTAATGACGATCTCCACCTGTTGTCCGGGAATGCTATCGGGCACAAACACAGGGATTCCATCGATATGGGCAAGTCCTGCGCCACCGTGCGTCAATTTCTCTATGGTAACCGTATAGGCCTTCCCGGGGGGGTCTACGATAGGTATTGACATTTAATAGTAAATATAGTATAAATACTTCCTTTTATGTACTGCTTTTTAAGCAAAAGATTACAGCCTCGGCAAATCGTTCCTGTGGCTCTCCTGGGCATCTCTCTCATCGGTACCCATAGCGTACCAGAGCGGATGCTCTTCGCAAGAGAACCTGCGGCATTTCAAGCATCCGTAAGCAGTGAAGGATCGCCCCTCGGCCACACGGCGGCGGGCAGAACACCCCGCAAAATCGCCCGAACGGCTGCCCCCGTCCCACCCTCTCCCCGCCCGCGCGCACTCTTGCCTGTGGTGGACCAGCCGGATATTCGCGAAGAACATAAGATCATCGCCGATGAAATTTTCCGCATGGTGCCTGCTGCATGTAGAGGACAACTCCAAAGTTTCTACGTCCGCTACGACAATCCCAAGCAGCGCGGCCTTGCGGGCAAGACCAGCGTCATCGTGTCCGGCAACGTCTCCGATGCCGAATTTCGCGCACTGCTCATTCATGAATTCTTCGGCCATGTCATCGACCTCGGTTGCTTGGAAGGACACATGGACGCCGGCATCAGCAACTTTCGTGATGGCAAAGACGTGATTTATAAGGATGACCCGAGCGTGAGTTTCTACCAAATCTCCTGGCTGACGGACAAGATCCAACGTGCCGACGCGCACTCGAACCACTTCGTCACGGGATACGCCTCCTGGGATGCGTTCGAGGATTTTGCGGAGACCGTCACGTACTACGTCCTCCAAGAAGACGCCTTCCGCGCCCGCGCGACCAAGAACGCCACGCTCGCAAAGAAGCTGCAGTGGATGGAAACGCACCTCTTCACAAAGCAGAAGACCGTGGCGACGGGACTTTCCAATTGGGATGGCAAGTCTGTCCCCTGGGATGCGACAAAATTGCCCTACGAGTGGCACGCCAAGCAGTAAATGACCAATGACTCTGCCTGCTGATCTTAAACTTCGAGTGATAGAAGGGCTTTCAGCTAGTAAGGCGCAATGACCAATGACCAAGATCATTTTGGTCATTGGTCATTGGGATTTGGTCATTATTGCATCTGCTAAACTGTCTCTCACATGCGCTATCGGATCCTTTTGCTCCTCTGGCTCGTCACGGATCTTTTGCTCTTCGTCGGCGCGTACGCCGCCGCGTATTTCCTGCGCGTGGGGCTGCTCTTCTCATCCAATTTCCCTTTTGATCAGCACATGACCGCAGCCGCCATCGCGGCACCGTTATGGTTACTGGTTCTCGCGACAACCCGCACGTTCCATCTCACAAGAAATCAGAAGACATTGCGCAATGGCGCATACATCGGATACGCCGCTCTGGTAGGAGTCGCTCTCTTCACACTGACCTACTACTTCACTTTCAATCAATTCTTCAGTCGGTTGCTGCTCGTACATGCGTTCGTGATCTCTGCCGCGAGCATCTGGCTGTGGCATATCATCTTTGAATACATTGAGCGCATCGTGCTACGCGTGAATCCTCCTGTCTTCCCAACCTTGATCGTGGGCGTAACGCGTGAATCCAAACAATTGATTCAGGCACTCAATCGCAACCGTAATCCCTTGAAGCCCGTGGCGATTTTGGATGGATACGGTGTAAAGGAAAAAGAGATCGCAGGAGTGCCTGTGCTCGGGAAATTGAATAAATTGGAAGAGACGCTCGCACGGTTCAACATTACACACTTGATCCAAGCCGGCGAGCTGGAACAGTCGCTCAATCTTCTCTCCGCATGCAGGCAGCGCGGCATTCATTACATCGTGTTGCCTTCCGTCCTCGGCATTGTGGAACGTGATGAACGCGTGGAATCCCTGGAAGGCTTGCCTGTTATGATCGTCGCGCCAAAACGAAACCGTTGGTCATGGTTCTTTCGATGAACTATCCCTCTACAAGTTCTAAGGACGAGTGGAAATTCTTTGGATACCCATTCCCAAGTCTTCTATCTCAAGACTTTTGATTATTTCTTGCTCTCTCGCGACTCCCTCTTGAAGAGCCTTGGTTACAAATTCTGCCTGCGTTAATCCATCCCGCTTCGCAGCTGCTACAAGAGAACGATCTAACTCAAGCGGAATAAGAACAGAAAGCCTGCGTGGAAGTTGATCATCCGCCCCCTCCTCGGGGAATCCGATTGCCGTATTTGATTCAGCGCCGGACACGGAATGAGAATACGCACAGCTACATGCAATTTCAATAGCTATTAGCCACGCTATACTCTTGTCATGCATGCATTCATCCTTGCCGGCGGCTTCGCCACACGCCTGTGGCCTTTGACGGAGAAGCGAGCGAAGCCTCTGCTGCCCTTGGCAGGCAAACCCATCCTCACGCACCTCGTAGAAAAGATCCCGCACGACATGCCCGTGACGGTGAGTACGAATGCAGTCTTTCGCGAGAGCTTTGAAGAATGGAAGCAATCGATGCATCGCAAGAATCTGGAGATCATCATCGAAGATTCCACGCACGATGATCACAAGTTGGGAGCACTGGGTGCCACAGCGCAGTGGATTGCAAACGATCATACGAACGAAGACATTCTACTTCTGACCGGTGATAACTATTTGGGATTCTCCATGGATGCCTTTTTACAATCATATAAAGAAGGAACTCCCCTGCTCGCAGCATACGACATCAAAGATCGTTCCAAGGCTTCTGCCTTTGGCACAGTGATCGTTGATGCGAATAATCCGAAGACGATCGTGGCTTTTGAGGAAAAGCCTGCGCAACCCAAGACGTCACTCGTGAGCACCGGTTGCTCCATACTTCCTGCTAGCACTCTTTCCATCATCCTGGATTTTGCCAAAAAGCATCCAGATAATGTGGGAGGAATCTTCGAAGAGTTCCTGCGGCAAGGCATCGGCGTGGATTGCTTCACGTTCATGGAACCGTGGCTCGACATCGGATCATTCCCGGCATACTTGGATGCGCATCGACTCATTGTTTCCGGAAAAGCGATGGTGCATCCGCAAGCATCCATCAAGGACTGTTCATTCGATGGCAGCATCACAGTGGATGAAGGAAGTCGGATCGAAAAAAGCGAACTCACCGATTGCATGATATTCAAAAACTGCGTCATTGAAAACTGCACGCTTCGAAACTGCATCGTGGATGAAGGATGCATGCTCAAGAATATCGACCTCATCGGAAAGATGCTCCGCACGGGCACCGCATTGACACGCAGCTGATTCCTGAGGGATTGTTTTTTCCATGCCCCTCCCCTACACTGCCCTGGATGAAAATACTTCCCTCCGCCATCGCTTTTTCGGTTATTGCGACGCTCGCACTTTCCGCCTGCGGCACGAATGTCGTTTCGTATCGTTTGGACACGGATGCAAAGGATGCTCGGCTCACGGAAGTCTTAAACGCAAGCAAGCGCGTCATTGAGCGCCGCCTCCAGGCCATGGGTGAAGAGAGTTCCGTGGACATCGAAAACACCAAAGGGGAAATTCATATTCGCGTCGCCGTGGAGGCCGCAGTGGCCGATGCGCTGACCCAGGAACTCACGGCCCCCTTCAGCATGCGCATTATGACAGAAGCGCCTGCGGGCAAAGGCGACATCAATGTAGAGGGACAAGGTTCTTTTCAGGAAAGCGGCATTACGGAAGAACACTTGGTTTGGGTAACGGCCGGAACGGATGCAAATCCCGAGAAAGGACGTGTGCTTTTGGAATTCTCGGAGGACGGACGGAGGTTGATGGGTGACATCTTTCGCAAGAACAAGGGGAAATACATCGGTCTCTTCGTTCGCAATCATTTGGTCTCCAAACTCCTCGTGGAAGCGGAAGAAGTGAAAGAATCCATTCTCATCACCGACATTCCTTCCATCTTGCTTGCACAGATCTTCGCGGATGACCTCAATGTGGGGCTGCACGCCACCTTCACGCGAGACCCTTCCTAAAAGAGCTTGCTGCTGAGATACTGATTCGCCGCCATGAAACATTCTCCGTATTTCCGGCCGCTCCTCACGGGATTACTCGTCCTCGTTCTCATCATCGTGGCATTGCCGGAGCAGTGGAAAGGATGGACTCCGGGCTTCGTTCAAAATGCGAAACTGCATTTTGGTTTGGATTTGATCGGCGGCACGCAGCTCGATTTCCGCATTTCCGAGGAAGAGATGGAAGATCAGCTGCGGAAGATTGATGAAGAGATCGCGACGATGGAACGACGCGGCGCATCGCCGGATGACATTGCCGCACGACGCTTGGAAAAAAGCAATATTGAGGAGCAGCGCGCAAACATGGTCGAAGCCATTCGCACCGTGTTGGAGCGGCGCATCAACGCGCTCGGCGTGAGCGAAGCTGTCATAACGCCTTCGTACTTCGGCAACGAAAAACACCTGCTGGTGGAATGTCCCGGCGTTGTGGACACGCAGGAATGCATTGCAATCGTCGGGAAAACCATCCAATTGGAATTCAAGGAAGAGTTCGTCGAGGCGACGGAAGAATTCACCGCCTCGGTGCGAAAAAAAACGGATGCTGCAATGAAGAGCATCACACAGAGCGGCCGCACGCTGGAGGCCGTTGGCCAAGACCTGGGGGATGACCTGGGATTGGCCTACATGCCGCGCCAACAGTACTTTCGCGATGATCTGCCGAAGGGGCTGGAGTCCGTCTGGACTGCACCCATGAACCAAGTACTGCGCAAAGACGCGACGGTGCAGGTGCCGGTGCAAGATGATCAAGGAAATATCACCATGAAAGAAGTGCCGGGCATTTTCCTGGTGCAAGCATTGGGGCCCCGATACCAGACGGGGCGCGTGATCAATGAAGCTCCCAAAGCATTCACGCACTTGGAAAAGACGGAAGCGGATCTTACGTATGCAACGCACAATAAAGTCGCGCTGGACGCAAAGGTGGATTCGACGATTGCCGCGACGCTGCGCGGCATGCAGCCCGGGGAACTGAAGACCCTCTCACTCTTGGATGGATCGGCACGCGTCCTTTTCCTGCGCCTCTTTGAACCGGGCGGCGAGCAGGTGGAAGCGAGCCATATTCTCGTGGCATACCAAGGAGCCAGCGGCGCTCCGGCGGATCTCACGCGCAGCAAAGAGCAAGCATTGGCGCGCGCGCAAGCATTGAAAGTGCAGTTGAATAACGGCGCGGATTTCCATGCGCTTGCCGCCAGGGAATCGGACGGTCCTTCCAAAGCAGAGGGGGGACGCCTGGGTGCCTTCGGACGCGGCACCATGGTGCCCTCGTTCGATGCCGCCGCATTCACGTTGCCACAGGGTGCCGTCAGCGACCCCGTGGAAACGGCGTTCGGCTACCACTTGATTCGCGTGGACAAAGCAAAGGTGATCGCTCCGGACAGAGCGAGCTACGATGAATTGATGGTGAAGGGCGTTGGCGCAGCCGACCGCGCCCAGACGATTCTTGCGCGTCTGCAATCGGGCAACGTGCGCTCGACGGAGGAAGCCGTTGCACTGCGCACGCTCTTCTTCTCGCTCCAACCGACAGGCTGGAAGGACACGCAGTTGGATGGCAAGCATTTCCGCACGGCATCCGTCACGCTGGACCCCGTGACGAACATTCCCGTCGTGCAGATCATGTTCGACGATGAAGGCGGAAAGCTGTTTCAGGAACTCACGAAGAAAAATATCCAGAAACGCATTGCCATCTTCGTCGGCGGCGAGCTGGTGTCCGCTCCCGTGGTGCAGCAAGAAATCAGCGGGGGTACGGCCGTCATCACGGGCAGCCAGAACTTTGATGAAGCCAAGCGCTTGGCGCAGGACCTGAACACCGGCGCCATTCCCGCCCCCATTCACCTGGTCGGCCAGTACACCGTGGAAGCGACGCTGGGCGCCTCTGCGCTGCAGACGTCCCTCCTCGCCGCGCTCTTGGGAACAATCCTCTTGATGCTCTATATGGTGATTGTCTATCGCCTGCTGGGACTGCTCGCGAACTTCGCATTGGTGGTCTACGCGTTCCTCTTCTTCGTGCTTCTGAAGCTTCCGCTCTTTCTCTTTTCGAGCAACTACATCGTCCTCACGCTTGCGGGCATGGCGGGCATCATTCTGAGCATGGGTATGGCCGTGGATGCGAATGTCCTCGTCTTCGAGCGTATGAAAGAGGAACTGCGCAAAGGAAAACTCTTGAAGACCGCCGTGGAAACCAGCTTCATCCACGCATGGCCCGCCATTCGCGATGGCAACGTTTCCACATTGATCACCTGCGTCATTCTCTTCATGGTCGGCACCTCAATCGTGCGAGGTTTTGCCATCACGCTCGGCCTCGGCGTCGTCCTTTCCATGTTCACTGCCATCACCGTCACACGCTGGATGCTGCGCAAAGTGGCAACGAAGGAACAATTTGCCTCTCGCCCGGAGCTGTTCGGAGTCAAGAAACGGAGGGCTTAATTGCCGCATGAACTGCACGTTGTCTCACTTCGTTATACATGCTTCTTGACGAGTACTCTTGAAGAAGAGTAGATCATGCATAATGTCTGAGCAGTTACTTGATCGGACTCCCCTAGAAGCTCGTGCCGAAGGACCGCCAAGTGGTGTAACCAGCCGTCGCCGATTCCTGCAAGGCAGCGCTGCTGGAGGTATTGCAGCATTGCTAGCTGCAACAAGACCGGAAGATGTCATGGAAAGCCACGTTGATGTCATTGAAATAAACCACTTCTACGATGACAATGGACGACTAGTCTTTGACCAAATTATTTTCTATGACTGGTGCAATGAAAACTGTCGTTATGATGTGCGCGCGTGGCGATTGATAAAATCGCCTTCACAAATGCCGACGAAAAATCAGAAAACAGGTAAATATGAAGCTGTGTGGCAAGATGGAGACATATTACGGAAAGTACGATGCGCAAGTGTGAGAGAAACCTGGACGCAATATGATCCGGAACTCCTGGAACGAGATATCCTGCCAAAGGATCAGCGACGCGAGCTGACTAAATTGCTTTCTTCCAAGAAACCGTAATTTCCCCCATTCTCTCATGTTGCGACCCGCCGCCTCTCCCGATGCACTCATGGAAAACCGTGCCACGCCCGGCGTCATGATTGATCGCCGTGTGGCACTGGCGGGCATGGCCGCTTTGTTTACAGGGACACTGTATGCGGAAGATACGAAGGAAAATCCCCCGGACAATGTCGACGGTGACAAGCCGATGGAAGAAGAGAAAGAAGAACCGACGCTGCACAGCCTCAAAGAGTGGTATGACTCCCCGCACATTGAGAAATATCAGCAGCGGCTTTCCACGGCTCTGCGTTCACTGTCCGATGATTACAAGACGGAACGACGCGCAAGCGTGAGACGATTGAAGCTGGATCCGCAAGTGAACGCGCTGCTCTGGGAGATGTGGTCGAATTTCTTTCCTCTTCCCAAGCCTTTGGAGAAAGAGATCAACAATCCCATGCTGGATGCGGAACTGAAGATGGTCATTCGCAGTGCTGCAGGCGCGCAAATTTTCGTTCCTGTGAAACAATATGAAGAGTATCGATACGGCGGACGAGAATATCGGATTGCAACCGGCAATCCGACCGGAATGACACTGGTGGAAATGATTCGGGAAACGACACATTTGCCCATTTCCGTGGATTCCGCCGCAGTGCCTGTTCTCAATGAACTGGTCGTCAAGATTCCGAAAGATGACAGAGACATGTGGGGAGCGCTGACGAGAGCCCTCCGGGACGGGAATCTGAGACTGCACGACAACCGGTGCAGCGAGAAGAATGCTGCGCCTTCCGCCCTGGTGATCGTCCCCTTGGGAACGGATGAGTCCGCGGAATTCAACTATCCCTTTCCGGGGAATCTGTACATCAAAAGCAGAAGTCCGAAGTGTGATCCCGTGACCAAAACTCCATTGATCAACGAAGAGACGAAGGAAAAACTCTACGTTTCGGAAAAAAGACACTATCCCTTGACTGTTTGGAGTGCTCTTTCACCTGAGTCCAAAGTATTCGGGAAGAAATAATGGATACCATCACCATCCAAAACCTGGAGCTCTGGACGCATATCGGTGTTTCCGAAGAAGAACGTGCACAAGAACAGCGACTGCTCGTCTCCGTGGAAATGACTGTGGACACCAAAGCAGCCGCGAAGTCCGATGATGTCACAAAGAGCATCGACTATTACCAGGTTTCTGAAGAGCTGAAGAAACTCGCAAAAACAGAGCGGAAAACCATCGAACGGTTTGCAGAGGATGCCGCGACTATGATCCTCGATCGATTCAAACCCAAAAACGTGACCGTGAGCGTGAAGAAATTCGCCGTACCCGGCTCAGATTTCGTAGCTATTGCGATTAGGAGACCTTAAAAACCAAGATACAAGAAACAAGATACAGGGGGTTTGTTTCTTGTATCTTATGTCTTGTGTCTTCCGTCTTCATTGCCCTCGGCAGCAATATCCATCCGGAGGAAAATCTTGCGGCAGCTGCCGCGAAAATCCGAGCACTTTGGCCGACTATCCAGTTCTCACATGTCTACCGCACGGCTCCGGCGGAAGTGACGGATCAACCGGAGTTCTTGAATGCCGTGGCAATCCTCGAAACCGAGGAATCTCCACAGGAAATCGCAGAGAAATTGCAAGCAATCGAAAAAGAATTGAAGAAAGATCCTCCGTACCGCTTTGGCCCCAGAACAATCGATCTTGATCTGCTGCTTTACGGCAGACAAACGATGGAAACGAAGAATTTGATCATTCCACATCCTCGCATGCACGAGCGACGGTTCGTACTGGAGCCGCTTCTGGAACTCATTGATGGAGATGAGCGTCATCCCCTCTTTGGCACCCCGTTTTCCGAACTGCTTGATGCCGTGGCATCACAAAAATCCAAGAGAATTGGGCTAGTCCTGTAGTGTGCGGATCCTCTAGTATTCCCTTCTCATGGAAGAGCTCTACAAAAAACTTCTGAAGGCAGTGGGTGAAGATCCCACCCGTGCGGGACTCGAGAAAACCCCCAAGCGCGCCTGGGAAGCCATGCAGTACTTCACGTCGGGTTATAAGCAAGACCCGAAGAAGATCTTGAATGATGCCCTCTACCCTGTGGATACCGAAGGCATGGTGATCGTGAAGAACATTGAATTCTTCTCCCTCTGCGAACACCACCTGCTCCCCTTCTTCGGCAAAGTGCACGTGGGCTACATTCCACGAAAACATGTCATCGGCCTCAGCAAGATTCCCAGGATTGTGGATACTTTTGCCAGGAGACTCCAGGTACAAGAGAGAATGGGTCAACAAATCTGCGATGCACTGGCAAAGATTCTCAAACCCAAGGGAATCGGCATCGTCATCGAAGCGAATCATCTCTGCATGATGATGCGCGGCGTAGAAAAGCAACACAGCCAGGCTGTAACCAGTCACGTCGAGGGATTATTCAAGAAAGATCCGAAGACACGGCAGGAGTTCCTGGATTTGATTAAGAAATAATCAACCGGCCATCGCATATTCATCCTCCGGAGCTTTCACTCCTGCTGCTTTCAAGATTGCAGGCAGTTGCTTGCGGATGATTTCCTGCTGTAAGCCAACCATATCTCCGGTTTTCAGCGCTTCTTCGACTGCATCTTTTCCGGCAACTTCTGCAACAGCATCCCCATCTTCCACATGCTGGTTATATTCGGGTGTCAGATCGCTGGGAATATTCGCCTTTGAGCTTGGCTGCCACTCAACAAGTGCATCAACCTTCGTTTCGACAAACACACCCGATTGATCCACATAGGCAACGGTCGTTGCATTGTAGACACCGGCCTGATCCTTCTGATGAATGGCTTCATGTTTTTCTACACGTCCCCAATACGCATCATGTTGTGATCCATAGTCCATAGCGCTGGTGTCGTACGTCACAGTTCGGTCAGCCATATTCGTATAGGCAGCGGCTCCAATGGCATGGGCATCACCGACAAACGCGCTGCCATCCAATACTTCCCGACGCGATTCACCGTAGCTCTTGGCATTGTCTATCACTTGTCCCGCAACAACATCTATTTGGGATCCAAATAGTTCTTTCATTTCTTCCACACGCTCTTCGGCTTTCGCTTCGACGTTATTGGTGAACTGATCGACGGTCACTTCCTGACCATTCTGTTGTTCCTCTGCAACGATATCCTGCACGATGGTGTCTGAAATATTTTCCATGTGCTCAGTATGATCACTCAAAACCCTCGTGGGAAAACAGATTCTCTTCAATCTTTGCTTGCATCGTTTTTTTGTTTACTATAAGCCAAAATCTTGATCTATTCGATCAACTGTTTCTTACGTAATCAATGTACGTAAAGGAAAATGGATGCTCAGGATCCTTGGCATGTTCTTCTTGATGTGTTTTTCGCCAATCGGTTTTATCAAGTTCCGGAAAGGTGACATCTCCGTCGAACGTTCCGTGTACGCGAGTGAGGTAAATCTTATCAACAAGATCCTTCTCCAGCGCTTGCTTGTAGATTTCCCCTCCTCCGATGATGAAGACTTCCCCTTCGCCGGCCAGTGCCAAGGCTTCTTCCAGTGAATGCGTGAGTGCGCATCCTTCCGGCACTTCATCCGACCGTGAAATGACGATATTGCGCCTGTCCGGAAGAGGACGCCCGATGGAATCATGTGTTTTCCGCCCCATGATGATGGTGTGACCTTTCGTCAGTGCTCGAAAACGTTTGAGTTCATCCGGCAGTTTCCACAAAAGTTGATTGTGACCACCAATCACATTGTTTTCGTCGGCCGCCACTATGATCGAAACACTCATACGGGAAGCATAGCAAATAGAACAGCAAGTTATCCTCAATTTTGAGGTGGGATCTTCATTCAAGAATCAAAGTAACACCAATCGCCAAGGGAATGACCAAAGAACCAATATCCAAATCTTCGATACTTGGTCAGTTGGTTCTTTCATTGGTGTTTGGTGTTACTTTTGTGCTTTTCAACAGACCTTCTGCAATTCACGATCAGCCAAAAGCACTCAGCATTGTTGTTACTCTAACAACCTCATTCTTTTCAATTACACAGCAATAGGCGCTTTGATGGAAGGATGTGCTTCATAATTTAAAACCTGAATATCTTCAAATTTGAAGCCAAAAATGTCTTTTACAGCCGGATTCAACTGCAATTGCGGCAGAGCCATGGGTTCGCGCTTTAATTGTTCATGCGCTTGATCCAAATGATTCGAATACAAGTGTGTATCACCGAAAGTATGCACGAATTCACCGGGTTCCAGATCGCAGACTTGTGCAATCATGTGCGTGAGCAGTGAGTACGATGCGATATTGAACGGAACACCCAGGAAAACATCGGCACTGCGTTGATACAACTGGCAGCTTAGACGTCCGTTGTTCACATAAAACTGGAACAGGCAGTGACACGGTGCCAGCGCCATCTTGGAGAGGTCGGCAACGTTCCATGCAGAGACAATTAAGCGCCGTGAATTCGGATTTGTCTTGATCTGCTGGATGACGTCGCTTATTTGATCCACTGTTTTGCCATCGGGCGTCGCCCAACTGCGCCACTGATGTCCGTAGACGGGGCCAAGATCGCCTTTGGCATCCGCCCACTCGTCCCAGATGCTGACATTGTTGTCTTTGAGATACTTGATGTTCGTATTCCCCTGCAAAAACCATAGCAATTCGTGTACGATGGCACGCGTGTAGAGTTTTTTCGTCGTGAGCAAAGGAAATCCTTCACTCAATTCAAAGCGCATTTGGTATCCGAAGACACTCAGTGTCCCCGTACCCGTGCGATCGTCTTTCTTTGCACCGTTTTCAAGCACGTGCCGTAAGAGATCCAAGTACTGCCTCATAGGAAGAGGATCGTACCCAAAAAAATTCGAAATCGCCAATGGAGGGGTGGCGCGCCACGGGGGGTGAAGGGGAAGCCCCTGTTTTTTTGTTCGGACGCCGCAGCGGACGAACGTCGAACGAGCCGAGCCGAAGCCTTGGAGGCTCGGCGAGGAGACACAGGGGCGGGTGGAGGAGACATTGGCGCGCCGGCGTTTTGGCTCCACCTTTGTCGCCGGACAAAGGTGGAAACTTATGCGATCAGCGTTTTCTTGAGCGTCTTCACGCGTTCCAAGCCCTTCTTTGCCGCAGAAATCAGCCGCGCGTAGCGCCAGGCCATCTCAAACACTTGTCGCTGCGTGTCTGCCACTTCCTTGCTCTCCATAATGACACCGAACATGTCTTTCACATCTTCGCCGAACGAAACAATGGCCACTTTGTGATCGTAGATGTTGATTTCATTCCGGAAATCAAAGTCTGCAGCAGGCACCAACCGAATCTCGCGAAGACGCTCGGCATCTTCCCCATGGACATGGCGGCCTGCCGCATCATCGGGAGCAATGCCACGCAGGTGGATACCCCGCTTCACGCGCTCCGCCACATATTCTTCGTCATAGTTCGGCCAATAAGTGCGGACAACCGCGGAGTTCGCGAAGTTGAGGAGCTCGGTCTTCGCTGTGAGCGTGTCTTCATACACATGGCGCACGCCCTCCCAGCCTTCGAAAAAGCGCACACGTGGCTTGCGGTACTTGGCACCCTGCAGTGACCTAAGTTCGGGGAGTGCGCGATCCAGTGCTTCTGCACTTTTCCGCGCTTCGAGGGAGAGATATTCGGGCGCAACCGGTGCGTACCACTTCGACCGGACCTTTTTGACCTTCGTGAACATGCCCTTTTGCACCAATTCCTCCAGCGCGTTGTAGGTCGTGATGCGATTCATCCCCGCCTTCTTTGCATAGTCCGATGCGGGAGCAGTGCCGAGTTGCAGTCCGGCCAAATACAGCTGCGCTTCTTGATCATCGAGGCCGATTGCTTCCAGGATGTGGATGAGGTCTTTCGCCATTTATGGTGAGAGGAATCGAATCCAAGGTGAGTAACGTCGAACCATGGGAGATGCAGTGTAGCAACGTGTAATCAATTCCGACAACAACGAAGAAGATCCAACGGAATTGATCGTCTGTTTGGATCTAGAAAGGCTCATCCATAAGCCAAAATCATGATATCCTGTTCTGTTGTAAAAATTATGAACAGAACAAATACAGTGTACAGAAAAACGTTGATGGAGGCGATCTGCAGGCAGTAGAAGTCTCACGATTACTTCTTTTTCTTTCCTCCTATGCCCACACTCGTTCCTTCTGCAAAAGAATCGATTCTCGCAAAAATGATGCACACAGGAAATGACTTGGACTTCACACCAAAACTCCAAACTGCCAAAGATGTTCTGGATTTTGCGAAGAAGCACAATGTAACGATGGCGGATTTCACGTTCGTGGATGTGCCGGGAACACTCCAGCACACAAGTAAGCCGCTGCATGAACTGGAAGGAGTATTCGAAGGCGGCGCAGGGTTCGACGGAAGCAGCATTCGCGGCTTCCAGCAGATCGAGGAGAGCGACATGTTGCTGATTCCGGACGTGAAGAGTGCGTATTTGGATACTTTTTCCAGCGAACCCACGGTTGCATTGCTCTGCGATGTGAAAGATCCGACCAGTGGCAAGCTGTACGACAGCAGCCCGCGAACCATTGCGCATCGCGCAGTGAAACACTTGGAAGAAAGCGGCATTGCCGATGCTGCGTATTTCGGACCCGAAGCGGAATTCTTCGTGTTTGATTCCGTGCGGTTCGATCAATCTGCCAAAGGTGCCTTCTACGAAATCGATTCCAATGAAGCCATCTGGAACACGGGTAAAGCCCAAGAGGGTGGCAATCTCGGTTACAAGATCCGACACAAGGAAGGCTACTTTCCTTCTTCACCGATGGACACGCAGCAATCACTCCGTGCTGCGATGGTCAGAGAAATGGAGCTCGCAGGCATCAAGATAGAAACATTCCACCACGAAGTGGCGACGGCAGGTCAGGCGGAGATCGATATGGAACGCGATGAAATGCTCGTGATGGCGGACAAACTCATGCGCTACAAATACATCGTCCGCAACGTTGCGCACCGCTTCGGCAAAGTCGCAACGTTCATGCCGAAGCCGATCTTTGGTGACAACGGTTCGGGCATGCACGTGCATCAGAGCTTGTGGCAAAACGGCAAACCGCTGTTTGCCGGGAATGAGTATGCGGGACTCAGCACGATGGCGCTGCACTACATCGGCGGACTCTTGAAACATGCTCGCGCCCTGGCCGCCATCTGCAACCCAACGACGAACAGCTATAAGCGCCTGGTCCCGGGCTTCGAAGCGCCGGTGAATTTGATCTACAGCGCCCGCAATCGCTCAGCTGCGATTCGTATTCCGATGTATTCGCAAAATCCGAAAGCCAAGCGCGTGGAATTCCGCATGCCGGATGCCGCAGCAAACCCGTACTTGTGCTTCTCTGCCATGCTCCTCGCAGGATTGGATGGCATCAAGAATCAAATTGATCCGGGCAAGCATACGGATGTGAACTTGTACAAGATGGATCCTGCAGAACTCGCAAAAATCCCGCATGCGCCGGGCAGTTTGAGTGAAGCAATTGATTGTTTGGAGGCGGATCACGCATTTTTGACCGACGCGGGCGTGTTTTCCGAACACTTTGTGCGTTCGTACATCGATGGAAAGAGAGGTGAAGCCTCGGATGAAGCCATCCGTCCCACGGCGAACGAATATTTCCGATATTTTGATGTTTGATCAATCACCGTAGCGGAAGATCGCGATCTTCCGCTACGGATTTTTTCCCCATTTCCCTCCTTCCCATGGAACTCTCCGAACTCATCTATTCCATCGACACCATTTGGGTGCTCCTCTCGTCGTTCCTCGTCTTCTTCATGCAGGCAGGGTTCGCCCTGGTGGAAGCGGGCTTCACGCAATCCAAAAATGCCGTGAACATCCTCATGAAAAACTTCTCGGACTTCCTCATCGCCTCGCTCGCATTCTTTGCCGTCGGTTACGCGCTGATGTTCGGCACGGGCAACGGTTTCATGGGATTCACGGATTTCTTCCTGCAAGGCACAACGCATCCAAGCCTCCCTCCCATGGCTTTCTTCCTGTTCCAAACGGTGTTCGCAGGAACTGCCGCGACAATTCTCTCGGGTGCCATGGCGGAGCGCACGAAGTTTTCCGCATACCTCGTCATCTCACTCTTCATGACGGCCTTGATCTACCCCATCGTTGGGCACTGGGCATGGGGCGGCGGGTGGCTGAGTGAACTGGGCTTCATGGATTTTGCGGGTTCGGGCGTTGTCCATACGGTCGGCGGCATTGCCGGACTTATGGGAACCATCGTCCTTGGAAAAAGGAATGGCGCATTCAATCCGAATTCTAAAATTCATCGAGGGCACAACGTGACGATTGCCGGACTCGGCGTCTTTATCCTTTGGTTCGGATGGTTCGGCTTCAATCCCGGTTCGCAAGTGGCGGCAGCCGGCATGGAGAATGCGAATGCCATCTCCCTGATTGCGGTGAACACAAATCTCGCAGCCGCCATCGGGGCTCTTACCGCGATGTTCCTGTCCTGGGCGCAGCTGAAGAAACCAAATGTCGGAATGCTCTTAAACGGTGCCCTGGCAGGCCTGGTCGCCATTACAGCAGGATGCGCTACCGTAACTCCTTTGGAGGCAATTGCCATCGGCGCTGTCGGCTCCCTTGTAATGTATGCCGGCGTCACGGTTCTTTGGAGATTGAAAATCGATGACCCTGTGGGAGCAGTGCCCGTGCACGGCTTTGCCGGGATATGGGGAGTGCTTGCCGTTGGCATCTTCTCAACGGGTGGCGACATGCTCACGCAGTTCATCGGCATCAGCGCCATTGCCGGTTGGACGGCAGGCACGTCCCTTTTGCTCTTCCTGGGACTGAGGATGACCATGGGACTGCGTGTCCACGGCACTGCCGAAGATGAAGGTTTGGACACGCACGAACATGGCGTTGTTGCATATGGTTAATACTTGCCACCACGAATCCGAAGAGCTGTTCCGGGGACGGCTCTTTTGGAAATTGGCTCATACATAGTGCTTCCGGTCGATTACTGCCCGAACGTAAACGCATACCCCGCAAATCCGTTCCTTCGCACACGCAGAAAGAAGGGCAAATTGGATGACTTGACAAGAATACTCATTGGGAAAACAATTCAAATATGTCGAATGAATCTACCGGCACTCCTTCTGCATCAGGCGAAGAGCAGAAAGAATATCAGTACATCAATCTCAATATGCACACCATTGCAGGAATGGAGAGCGACGCTCACGCATTTTTTACAGAATTATATGAAAGGCGCAGTCAGGGAGCACCATTGAAAAGAAGATGGGAGAAAATAGAGAACAAAAGAACGTACGGAATCCACGCCGTCACTGCGACTGATAATCCGCGATATGCAAATTGGCTTGCATCCCTCGCGAGGGCTGGCCTCTTTTTTCTGAAAGATGTGAAACAGTTGCCAGGTCGGGACAATCTTCAGGAACATCGCGAATTACTGAGACAACTGTTGGAAATAAATTCCATAACCGCAGATCTGCTCCGCAGACTTCTTGAAAGCCCAACAGACACCAAGTCGGCTTAGCCTCCGAACGTAAACGCATACCCCGCCAGTCCTTTGCCTTGAATCGCAATCGTGATCTCATGTTCGCCATACTCTCCTTTGAAAAGTTGATACAGATCGTGATGATCGACATCGAATTCTTTCGTTTTCTTGCCATCGACCGTGATGGCCACGCGCGGCGTCACGGCGGGATTGTCCATGCCAAGGACAAGGTTGATTTCGCCTGCTTTGAATTTCATGCGGATTGCGCCCGTATCGCTTTCTAACACTTGTCGCTCTTCATCCACGAGGTTCCACACGCCCTCCAAGTAATATTTGTGGAGCGCCAAAGAGTCCGGGGCTGTATATGTCACCGATTCGTCTGTAGGATTGCCCACTGCATTCCCCAGCGCCGGCCAGCTGCGTGAACCCAAGTACGTCTCCGGCGTTACCTCTTTCCTGCCCTTCACCTCTGCATCCTTGGTCTCCTTGGTTTCATCGGTCTCCTTCACCGTTACGCCGATCTCTTCCAACAAAATCGCAATCGCCGCATCCGTCTCCTCGTAGTCCCCTTCTCCAAAATGCGTGTAGCGGATGTAGCCCTCTGCATCGATCAAGTATTTTGCAGGCCAGTAACGGTTTGCAAAGGCGCGCCAGGTTTTAAAATCATTGTCCTGCGCCACGGGATAGGTGAGCTTGTGTCGCTCGATGGCATCGGCGACGTTTTTCTCGCTCTTCTCGAACACGAACTCCGGCGCATGCACGCCAATCAATACAAATTTATCCGTATCTTTGAATTTGTCCCAGTACCCCTGAATATACGGCAGCGTACGGATGCAGTTGATGCAGCTGTACGTCCAGAAATCGACAAGGACGACTTTGCCTTTGAGCGAGGCCAACGTGAAAGGATCAGCATTATGCCATGGTCCGAGTCCGGCGAATTCCGGTGCGCGCGTGAGCTTGGGCAGCTTCATGGTATCGGCATTATCCCCCATTTCCTCTTCGATGGCATCATACATATCGCGTTCGAATAATCGTTCTTCGATGCGCGTGCCAAGATCGCCGAAATTGGTATTTTCGAGGAGCCAGATCTGCGCCTGCTCGAAGAATCGAGATTGCAGCCCCAGTGATGTGAGAATCAGCAATCCGCCTGCGATCTGTTTTACGAGCCCCGTGTACTTGGCTAAAGCCCGTACGGAGTGCACGGCAGCTTGTCCGCCATATCCCACCAAGAGGAGTGGCAACGCCGTTCCCAGCCCATAGGAAGCCAATGCAGCGGCTGCACGCAGCCCCGGCTCCTCCCGCACCAGGGTAAAGGCAAAGCCGAGTGCGGGACCGGCGCAGGGCACCCAAACAAGCCCGAGCGTCAGTCCGATAATGAACGCCGTGACGGGCGTGTCGGAGCCGAATTCTCCAACAGCTTTTTGCTGCACATTGGTACCGAATTGCTGGATTTTCGTCGCTATTTTCCCGCCCAACTCCATCGCAATGGCTCCGAATGTCTGTGCAATGAGAATTGCAATCCAACCGTCATAGAAAAACACCGCACCGAGGATGGCGCCAATAAGTTGTGCGTATCGATTTTGTGTGACAAATCCCAGACCGAAGAGAAACAGAATGTAGTACGTTGTGACGCGAATGTAGTCCGCAAGCGTGACGAATTGGCTAAGGACGACGAACAGCAAAAACGTGAAACCGACGAAGCTCACAAGCATCCCCAGGATCGTCGCGAGCGGCCTCCAGGGATTTTTATCGGCAATGCTGACCCCCAGCACGATGGGAATCAGCGGCAAAATACAGGGCAGCAAAATCGTCAGGAGCCCTGCAACGAACAGTGTCAGGAATAATGTCATTCATCAGCATTGTACCTCAAAAACTTACACTACGATGAAGTGGGAGGGGTGGCGCGCCATGTAGGCAAGAATGATGAGAATCGCCGCCTTGAAAAATTTCCGTCGCGCAACTTGGCGGAGCGGAGCGTTAAAAAAAACGCGCTGTTTGAGTCCGCCCACAGGCGGACGAGTTCGCGTTTTTAGCGCAGCGAGCCATTGTTGCGCAGGAAATTTTTCACAGCGGCATGTTTTCTTTCTCCACTTTCTTTTGCGCCAAAAGAAAGTGGATACCTTCAAGGGCAGAAGTTACGAGCTTGGAACATCGCCGGACAAAGGTGGAAACCTTCAACTAATCGCACCCCAGGAGGGGTGCTCTGCGGTATGTCATGATGAAAATATCAAAAAAAGCGGCAGCCCTTTCGGAGCCACCGCTTCGTTGAAGGCAAATTATTGAGCAGCAGCCTCGGCCTCGACCTCGGCGTCCACTTCCATGGCAGCCTCATCCGTTGCGGCAGCATCGTCTTCCATCACTTCTCCCTCGGCAGGAACCGTTTCATCGGCAGCGCCGTCGAGAAGGTTTGCTTTGCAGGCAACAAGAAGGAGTGGTAGTGCGAGCAGTGCGAAGATTTTCTTCATAAATATGGGTTAGGAGAAATAAAGGAGTTCATCCTAGCAAAGTTCGCTTCCGAGGCAAGGGCTCGCCGGATTTTCGCGCCAAATCGGGCTTTCCTCGCGTTACAGAGGAAGGACATCGCTTTTGGAAGACGCACATTTGGCACCGTCTGTTGCGTGCCGTGCACACGGCTCTGCCATGGCTGATGAGGAGCGTATTGATCCGATTCCAGTGTTTCTTCGGCGTCCGTGCCATCAGATCGAGTTCGATCTGCCGGGGTGTGGCATGTTTCGTGAGTCCCAATCTTTGTGCAACACGGAGGACATGCGTATCCACGGCGATGCCCTCGGCTTTATCGAACACGACATGCAGAATAATGGATGCAGTTTTTCTGCCGACACCAGGCAACGTGATCAGTTCCTCCATGGAATCCGGCACCTGCCCTTTGTGATGTTCAATTAGAAGTCCACACAGTTCCTGAATATGTTTCGCCTTCATGTGGTACGTCCCACAGGAATGAATGTCTTGCTCCAATTCCTGCCTCGATACACGAAGATAATCCTCGGGCTTCTGATATTTCTTATAGAGCGTTTTCGTGACGATGTTCACCCGCACATCGGTGCACTGCGCAGACAAAGTGGTGGCCACGAGCAAATCCAGCGGCGTGCGCCAGTGCAGGAATGTCTTGGGTGGATCGTATAATTTTTCCAATGCCCGAAGAACCATGGGGACGGAAATTTTCTGAAGCATTGCTATATTGTTATATTGCTAAGAGGAACTGGTAAATTTCCTAGACGCACATGAACAATATAACAATATCGCAATATAACAATTCGTAGAATCAAATCATAGCGCTAGGCTTCCGACCTGTGTCGCTCTTGCCCCCCATCACCGTCTTCGACCTCGAAACGACGGGACTGGATCCAAAGCGAGGGCACCGCATCATAGAGATCGCAGGCGTGCGCGTGGAAGGAGGCCAATTGGTGGATAAGGTATTCGTCTCATTCGTGAATCCGGACAGGGAGATCCCTTGGGAAGCAAAGCAAGTGCACAAAATTTCGGATGAAGAAGTGGCTCTGGCACCCAAGATCGAAACCGTGCTCCCCAAGTTTTTGGCATTCGCCCAAGGGTCGATCCTGTTCGCCCATAACGCCCAGTTCGATATGGGATTCCTGGAAGTGGAGAAACAGTTCTGCTGGGGCTATGTCGATCTCCCGGAGTGCTGCTGCACGATGCGCCTAAGCCAAGCGCTGTATCCACGGGAATTCCGCCATAACTTGGATGTGCTTGCCAAGCGTTTTGCGCTGAGCGCTCCTGCCGATCGGCACCGCGCATTGGCGGATGCCACGGTCACAGCCCAAGCACTCGTGAAGATGATAGAAGCGGGTTCCATCCGCTCCATGGATGAACTGAGAAAAAAGGCGAGCTTGAGGCAACTCGTGGCATAATAGTCTCGTGACGGTCTTGCCGATCCTCATGGGCGAAGATAACCCGATTCTTCGAAAGAAAACGAAGAATGTTCCTGCGGTGACCAAAGAAGTGAAGAAGTTGATCAAAGACATGGTGGAGACGATGAAGAAAGCGGACGGCGTCGGCTTGGCTGCTCCGCAGATCGGCCTTTCCCAACGAATCTGCGTCGCAATGATCGAGGGAAAACTGACTGCCCTCATCAATGCAAAGATCATCAAAAAGAGCAAGGAGAAAGAGGTGGATCAGGAAGGCTGCCTCAGTCTCCCCGGCATTTGGGTGCAAGTCCCCCGCCACGTCGACATTGTCATTACCTTTACCGATGAAAAAGGAAAAAAACAGGAACGACAACTCTTGCATTTCTCCGCGAGAGTCGTCCAACATGAATTAGATCATCTCGATGGTGTGTTGATTGTGGATTATGCGGCATAGGGCAAAAGCACTTCTCTGAGCTTCGCGTGAAGTGCGTACAGTCGACTTCTAACAGTGCCAATAGGAATATCCATACGCTCTGCAGCTTCTCTATATTTTAATCCATCAAAGTATATGTATCGAACCAGGGTTCTTTCATCTTCAGATAATCGGGAAATCCTTTTCCGCACAATCTTTTTCAGCTCGCTACGTTCCAAAGACAGAGAAGGATCTTCTTCGCGCCCTTCAAAGAAACTCTCCACGGAAAACTCTTCTGGAAAACCCACGCTCGATCTTTTTCTTTCGCCATCGGTAAACAGAGCTGCTTTTTTCACTCTTCTCCTTCGCATGGCATCTCTAATCTGATTGTTCACAATGGTATAAAACCAAGATCGAAAGACCAAAGAGTTATTGAAAGTATCAACCTTCGTAATCACTTTTACCCAACTCTTTTGCATAATGTCTTCCGCGAGCATGCGATCACCTATCTGAAAGCGGATGTATTGCAAAGTCTTACTTTCATAACGAGATACCAACATGGCAAATGCCTCTTCATCGTTTTGCCTATAATGCTCCACTAATTCCGCATCCGACTCCTGTCTGTTATTCGCTTCAGAGTGATCCTGGAGTTTTAACATTGTGGTATAACATAAACCATTATTTAACGATGTCAAGCATCCTCTCTTCTCCTGTGGCAGAAGGGGTGAAACAGAGGTAGCCTAGGTTCGCTGTGCCCCAATTGGAAGCAATTATCGGTTTGGAAGTCCACGCCCAAATGAACACAAACACAAAGATGTTCTGCGGATGCGACAACGATGCATTTGGGAAACCGCCGAATGTGACAGTCTGCCCCATCTGCATGGGACACCCGGGCACGCTGCCCGTGCCAAACAAAGAAGCTATTTTAAAGGCAGTGAAGGCCTCGCTCGCACTCAAGTGTACGATCAATCCTGAGTGTCATTTCGATCGGAAACATTATTTTTATCCGGATCTGCCTGCAGGTTTCCAGATTTCTCAATATGATTTTCCGTTGGCTTCCAAAGGAGAAGTCTCCTATTTCGTTGGCGGAACGGGACCGAAAGTTTGTGCCATCACACGTTTGCACATGGAAAATGATGCGGGAAAGCTCACACATCGCGGTACAAAAACGCTCTGCGATTACAACCGTGCAGGAACGCCGCTCATGGAGATCGTCACAGAGCCGGATCTGCGTTCGAAGGAAGAAGCAGTCGCCTTTGCGGAAGAACTGCGCCGTATCTTAGTTGCCGTGAACGCATCCGAAGCGGATATGTTCAAAGGAATGATGCGTTTCGATGCCAGCATCAGCCTGCGCGAAGTGGGAACGAAGAAATTGAACCCTCGCAGTGAGATCAAGAACTTGAACTCGTTCAAAGCACTGGAGCGCGCACTGGATTACGAAGAAAAGCGTCTGCGCACCTTGTGGGAAGAGACAAAAGGACCGATGAAAGGAGACATCACCGTCGGCTGGATGGATGATGAAGGAAAAACGCGGATGCTCCGCTCCAAAGAAACTGCCGATGACTACCGTTATTTCCCGGAACCGGATATTCCGCCGCTCACCATGGCACCGGCACTCTTGGAAGAGATCAGAAAATCACTGCCGGAACTGCCGCAGCAGCAGAAAGCAAAATATGTGACACTCGGTTTGAGCCAAGCAGAGGCAACTTTATTGATCGATCAACCCGAACTCTCGGAGATCTTCTCCGCAGTGTACAAAAAGACCAAAGATGCCAAACGCGCTTCCAGCTTGGTGCTCACACAGCTGCTGGGATTCCTGAATGTGCATGAAAAGAGCGTGCAGGAGGGCCCGAAAGCAAAAGATATGCTGGAATTGATGGGTTTCATTGCCGATGGAACCATCTCCGGTAACGCAGGAAAAGAAGTGTTGGAGGAAATGGTGACAACCGGAAAAAATGCATCGAGCATCATCGAAGCGAAAGGCATGAAACAGATTTCCGACGAGGGTTCACTGGAAAAACTGGTCGACCAAGCAATCGCAGCGAACCCGAAGGCAATCGAATCCTACAAAGCAGGCAAGACTGCCGCGCTTGGCGCAATCGTGGGGTGGGTGATGAAGGAATCGAAGGGACAAGCGAACCCGACAAAAGTGAATGAGATTATAATGAAGAAGATTCGGTAACCTGCGTTGATTTATTCGAAGAAATCTTCCTTAGAACCATTATCTTCAAGGCCGTTGATGGCGAATTGCACCCTCGCATCCTTTGCCACATGAGCTTCTTTTTTAGAAGCGCGCTTCATCATTAAATCACGTAAAGATTCTAGTCGCTTACGCTGGTCATCATTAAATGACAGATCTTTTCCCAAAAGATTCTCAAGAGCTTCCGACGAGCGGCAGAGATATCCGATCACAATCTCGTAATAAGGACGGCCTGCGTCCATCATGACATTGGATGCATTGCGATTGCATCGTTCAACAATCACCAAAATTGCAGCAGGATCCGAGATCTGCAAAGTCTCGAGTTCCAGCACTGTATTGCCGAATTCTTTCAATGGAGAAACCATAAATTCTTAATCAGCCCTGCTCATATACGACCCCGTTTCCGTATTCACTTTCACTTTGTCACCTTCGTTCACGAAGAGCGGAACGTTGATGGTGAGACCGGATTCCAGCTTCGCAGGCTTGTTGCCACCTGTGGCTGTGTCCCCTTTCACGCCCGGGATCGTTTCCATGACTTTGAGGACAACGGTGGAAGGCAATTGAATACCGATGGGATTTTCCTCGAACATGAGTGCATCGACCTCCAAGCCATCCGTGAGGTAATCTGCGACGCTCGCAACGACTTCGTTGGAGAGAGGAAACTGATCGTAGGATTGCAGATCCATGAATGTGTAGGAATCTTGGTCTCGGAACAAGTACTGCACTTTGCGGTACCCGACGTCGGCCTGTTCTATCTTCTCACTGCCCTGGAAGTTCTTTGCGAGGATGGCACCTGTCTTCAAGTTCTTTAATTTGCACTGCATGTTGGCTTTGCTCTGGCTCTTGCGGCCAAATTGCGATGCGATGACGAGATACGGTTGTCCATCGATGGTGATGGCACGGCCGGGTTTGAGGTCAGTAATGCTGTACATAACGGCACGGAATTTTGCAGGGATGCGATCTGGAAGTCAATCTTGTCCACGGAAACTATCAATTCGATGCTTGAAACTTGAACATCTCTTGGTGTTTGGTGTCACTTTGAGGCTTTTCCGAAGGAGTTCGTTATGAACGAATGGTAGACAAAATAATGATCTCGTCGAAAAGAACAATGTGGAAAGAACTGGATTCAAATTATCTACAGCGGTGTTTCCACGGAAGAACTTGCTGATGTTCCATTTGCTTCTTTCACTCGTTCAAATTCCGTTTTCACGTACCGTGCGAGACCGTTCTCCGGCAGTTCGCGGTAGAGCCAGCGCAGAATGCGTCCTTGATCGGGATGTCCGTCCAATGCACGGGATTCCACGAGGAGCTGGTTCCAGCGCGAGCGGGCGAGCTTGTAGAGGAAGATACGATCGTAGATTGCTTGCCCGATGGATTGTATTTGTTCCGCACTTAGAGGCAACGCAGCCAGTGTCGGCGTGTTTGGAAGATACGGGGAGACTTCATCCAAAAATTCTTGGTCCAGTCCGCCGACATCTGCTTCGTACGCACTGATGGCAACTGCAAAGGTTGCCAGGGAAGCTTTTGCTTCTTGTTGGTGCTCCACGGAAAGCTTGGAATCTTCTGCCTCCAGCGCAGCCAAATACGGCTGCAGTTCGGCGAAGGTTTCTTTGGCCACCGTCACATCACCGTCTTCGACGGAACGCATGAGCGAAGAGAGAGTATCCACGAGCAGTACGCCCTGCACATCGTTGGCGTTCACAAAACTGTTCGGAACGGCCGCGCTGGTTTCCAGCACCGTCTTCTTGAGTGCGTAGACTTCATCATCCGGCAATGCCGCGGCAATATCCGCGGTGGCTTCGGCAAGTTCCTGCTTCAGCATAAATTGCACCAAGGAACCGTCGCCGGAACCGGAAGCGATATTCAGGAGCGTCCGCTTGTACTCCGCCAGCGGTACGGCCGCTTGATCACTGCCTTCGGCCAGCAGTGCCGCTGCTTCGTTCAAGCGCGTGTTTGCTTGATCCAAGCGCTTTTGCGCTTTCGCTTCCTCACCGAACGTCAGGAGTACGTCCACTTCTTCCGCCACGCGCTTCATGGTGTAGAAACCGGATGTCGGCAAAATGCCGGCATTGGCCGCTCGTCGCTCGTACTGCAATTGCGCAATCTCTTTGCGATGCTGACCGTCTCTCTTCAAGTTTTCATCCACCCACTCCTCGTCATACGCAGCAGGGAGGATCTTCTTGATGGTCGCTTCGGCATCGGACACAAGTTCCACGCTCTCTCCGGAGACGAGCGAAAGTCTCTGACCTTCGTGCGTTACGTCCGCACGACGATCCCACACGCGGATCTCCACGGTATCCCCCGCAACAGCGGAGAAACTTCCTTCGTGGACTTCGATGAGCCCCTGCGACGTCGCAACCGTTACGCCCGCCACCTCTCTTGGCAGCCAAATGCCTCCCCACATGGTTCCATCGTGCAATGTGACGGTGGGCTCATGGAGAGCGGGATCCGGACGATCGGACGTGTCGTGAAGAGCGATGGTTGTATGCGGCCCCATGCGAATGACGCCGTCATCGTGGAGCACCAATGTCGCTTCTCCGTCATGCGTTTGAATGAGCGCGCTCTTCGTAAAAGTGAGTTCCTGCGTCACGGGTTGCCACAGGCCTTCCATGAGCACGGAGACTTCCCCGCGTATGGGCAGCAGCATGAGCGAAGATTTTGCGACGGTGTGCGGCGCAAGGAAAAGGAGCGGACTCAGGCGCACGACAAAAATCACGAGGGCGAAGGCGGCAACCCATTTCACAGAGCGATGGAAGACGGGAGCATAGGCGGGCTGCAGTCGCGCCTCCAGACGAGCCTTGAGGAGCACTTGCAACCCTTCGGACGGCGAGAGCATGTCGCGGAGGGTGTCGAAAATGGAGGAGCTTGCTGCCGGCCGGATGGCTCCTCGGATTCGTTCCCACATGTGCACGGAAACGGAAGAATCGGGGTTGATGGACGCTGTTGCACGCGTCAAAACACGCTCGGCATGCGTCTGTGCAATACGAGCCTGCATGGTCTTTTTAATGCGTTCTTGCACCTCTGAGGAGGGGTTCATGCGAGGCCCGAAAGCGCGCATTGCGGCACTTTCTTGGCTTTCCGATGAGGAGGAAGGAAGAGGCATATTCACTGATTAAAACGAGGAAAAAGGGCTTCTGTTACGCACGTTGGACCATTTCCAAGGGCAAAAGGGATTCCAATTTTCGCAGCGCCCGCATCTTTAAAATACGCACTCCCCCTTCGCTGGAACGCATGGCTTTGGCAACCTCGCTTCCGGGGAGTTCTGCCACGTACGAAAGAAGGAGGACTTCACGGTAGCGACGCGGCAGCTCGGCCAACGCCTTCCGGACGATCCGCAGCAGATCTTGTTTGTTCGTCCGGTGATCCGCTCGGTTGAGTTCATCATCATCCACCAGTTCATCGGAGACTTCCTCAAAATCGCGCTGCGTGCGGTATGCGTCGATGACGGTGTAGCGTGCAATGCGGAAGAGCCACGCGCCGAAAGGAATCTCTTTGCGGACTTTGTACGTGTGCAGTTTCTCCCATGCCTTCACGAAGATGTCGGCGACCAAATCTTCTACCAGATCACTCGGCGCGCGAAACGAGGTGTACCGGTAGATCGGCAAGAAAAAGTGATCGTACAGTTTTCCGAATGCTTCCGTGTCCCCCTCCTGCGCGCGCAGAACGAGCACGCGGATCACTTGTTCCTCTATAACGGGAGGATTTTTCATGAGCCAAGAGTATAGCGGAATCTCCATTGTTGTCATATCCGTAGAGATCGACCGCTGGTCGATCTCTGCTCATTATTTCCATTTGATAGTCTCAGTAGAGCATCAAGTGGAGACGCAAGATTCAGGGCGATTAGCCATGTACATCGCCGTTGTAGAGACGCGCGAATCGCGCGTCTCTACAAACCAAAACGAATATTTTGCAAAACCAAAAGAGTATCGACCAAACCTGACCGGGGCACGCGGGCAAGTACCTGCCTGCCGGCAGGCGGGTGCCCGCTCCCCTTCTTGTTTATTTTATTCCCACTCGATGGTACCCGGGGGTTTACTCGTAAGATCATAGAAAACCAGATCTATGCCCGGAAGTTTCATGAGCTGCTGCGTAACCGTTTCCAAAAATCGTTGATCGAGTCGTGTTGCATTCGCCGTCATCGCCTCGGTGGAATCCACAGGTCGTAGCACGATGGCTTCGTGTCCCGGTTCGACGCCGATGGGGAGTAACACGACGGGGAACTGCCAAATTTTTTCGTAGAGTCCGCGTTCCACCATGGCATCATGGACGATGCTGTCCGCTTCGCGCAGAAGATCTGCCCGCGCCCGGGTGATGGTGAACGGCGTGACAGAGAACGGGACGGGTGTGGTATGCGATGTACAGAAGAGCACACGGTTAATCTCCTTATTTTTATTGGGGATATCGGTCGCCAATTCCCAAGCTGCTTTTTTGTCGAGTTCCTCAATATTTCCGAATAATACGAGTGCATGTTTATAGGATCTTCCATCACCCTGCACTCCAACAGATTTAATCGGCAGAATCACATTCGAAAATGATCCACTTTCTACTTTCTGCTCTCTGCTTTCTGCTCTCTGCTCTTCTTGAGTGCACAAAATTCTTACACCAAGCCCGGGCCCGGGGAACGGGTGCCTCCAGACAAGTTCATGGGGCAGACCCAGCTCTTCGCCCAGTTTGCGGACTTCATCTTTGTAAAGATCCTTCAGTGGCTCGATGACGAGCCCTGCATCGATCATCTTCTGCACTGCCTCCACACGATTGTGGTGCGTCTTGATGTGATCCGCATGCTTGGTGCCTCCCGTTTCGATGGTGTCCGGATAGATTGTCCCTTGGCCAAGCAACCAATTGCTTTCTGCTTTCTGCTCTCTGCTCTCTGCTAGTCCCATTTCTTGAAACACACGTCGCTGTACTTCTAGAAAAGTGTTGCCGATCGCCTTGCGCTTCTGTTCCGGTTCATAGACTCCTTCCAGTGCTGCAAAGAATTCTTTGGAGGCATCTTCCACACGCAAGTTTTTGATGCCGAGACGATCGAATGCTTCTTTGATGAGCTTCACTTCATTCTTGCGCATGAGTCCGGTATCGACGAGCAACCCTTGCACACGGTCTGCGCCCAGAACTTGATTCAAGAGCGTGAACGCAACCGTGGAATCCACTCCCCCCGAGACAAGCATGAAGACTTTTTTATCTTTGGCATCCTGTTTCACTTCTTCTCCGACATGTTTGGCATAACTTTCAATGGACCAGGGATCGGGTTTGCATAAATCAACGAATCTTTTGAGGATGTCTGTGCCGTGTTCGCTGTGCGTGACCTCCGGATGGAACTGCAACGCATACAGATGCTTGTTTGTATTCTCGAACGCTGCGTTCTTGCATGCATCCGATGTCGCAATGAGCGTAAACCCCGGCGGCAGTGTTGCTGCTTCGTCGCCATGCGACATCCATACAACACAGGAGTCTCCACAATCTTGAAGGATAGATCCCCCATGATTCACTGTTTCGATGCGCGTGCGCCCGTACTCTTTTACGTGTCCCGGTCTCACTTCTCCGCCGAGTGCTTGTGTCATCCAATGCAGTCCGTAGCAAAGTCCCAGCACTGGAATCCCAAGTTCTAAAATTTTCGGATCCGCCTGCGGGCTGCCTTTGTCATACACACTCTGGGGTCCCCCACTGAGGATAATGCCCGCTGCATACTTCAATGTTTCTGCTGGCGTCTCCGGCGGGAGGATCTCCGAAAAAGCCCCGAGCCTGCGCACGCGGTTCCCAATAAGGTGGGCATACTGACCGCCGAAGTCCAGGATGATAATACTTTTGCGCTTCTCCATGCCGCTAGAATATTGCTTTTGAAGTCATTAAGCGAGTGCTTGCGTGCCTACCCCTCAGGTGTAGGATTATTGTCATGCCAATGGTAAAAATCGTAACTCACTATAAATCTGATACAGAGGAGAAACATGTCCCCGGATGCATCGAAGTGCCAAGTGAATTGAATCCAAAAATCGCATCTGCATTAGCCAACATAGGAGACAACCAACGCCGCAGAATTAATGGGACGTTTCGTATTACCGTTGTAGCCGTGAAACCCGGTGCTCTTACGGAGCAAGAGGTTGATGATGATAGGGCAATGACTGAAAAATTTTCAGATGCAAACTGGATTGATGTTGTAAAAGCAGAAGGAAGTGTGTGGCTTGTGGATGCAGACGACCTTATGAAAAAAGATACAGATGTCCTTCCAAAAGCTAATGCGGCAAGTACGAACAAAGCAGAGAAGGGACCTCGACAGCTCACAGAGGAAGAACGCAAAAGAATGAGCGGAAAAACAGAAGCACCCACATCAGCAGCTGCAGCTGCTGAAGGGCTTAAAGGCTTATTTACTCGCCGCCGCTGAAGATAGCAACGCCCAGAGAGTGAGAGAAACAGCAGCATCCTCCCACGCATGCAGGAAGAGTGCCGCGATGCTGACGCCGAGGAATCCGAACGCAATAATCTGATCGAGTTCACCGGATGTCTTGAACACGCGTCGCAGAATGAGCACAATCAGAGTAACAAATAAGACGAATCCGAGGATCCCCAGCTCCACGCCGATCTGCAGGTACCAGTTCTCGGGCAAAAACGGACATTCGCAGGCGCGATCCACGGGTTGGATCTGAGCGTTTCCTACAAACACACACAGATTGGGGCGATCTGCAGCCCACGAGGCATCTGCACCTCTGGGGAGATACACGCAGGCATCACTCACGCGGTTGCTGGCAGGTCCCGCCAAGCCCATCCCCCATCCGAGAGGTTTTTCGAGGATGGTTGCGATGGCGATGAACGGCCGCTCCAAGTGATCGGATGAAGAAGCGATGCGAAGAATAATGTTTGGAGCAAAAATACCTCCGACAATGAGAAGAATCCCGAATATTCCAAGCAACCAGAGTGCTGCTTTGCGAATGGTGGCGTCGGCATCGCCACGGAAGAGTGCAATGATGATAATGACGCACGCCGCAATCCATGCAGAGCGTGAGAATGTGAGGAACAGCGCGAAGTCGATGATTCCGAAGTAGGCAATCCACTGGAAGAGTTGCTTTCCTTTCAGGACTTTGAGGAGTCCCAGCGTCCACGGCAGCAGCAGCCACAGTCCCAACTGGTTTGGACCGCTCATAGTGGACTGGACGCGCCGAAGCCCGCTGCCCCCTATCTGCTGAAACGCCGCGAGAGGTGAATCGGGCAGATACAGTGAGTGGAGATCGCTGTAACCCAGTGCTGTAAAGAACTGCTGCGGTAAGAAAAACGTGAGGATGCCGTACGCAGCCACCACTCCGCCGATGGCAAGGAGAACTTTGAACGCTTGTTCTTGGAAATCCGCAGACCAGTTCACTCTTCGGAGGATCATGAACGCAATGAGTGGAACGAAATCGTATTTGAACCCGAAGAGATAGAGCTTGAGATCACCGTGCGTGAAGATTGTGACGATGATGCTGAGAAGAATGAGCGCTGCGATGAGCGCATCAATCAGATCCACTCGTAGCCGGGACGCCGCGTCCCGGCTTCGGAAGACCTCATAAGCAGCCAGAAGCAGAATGATCCCAAGTAATCCTTCTTTCCACACAGCAAGCACCGGCAATGGCGCATGCCCTGCTCCTGCGATTGCTTTCGTCAAAACCGTGACCAGCAAAGCGTGCAGCGGCAATATGGTAATAAGAAGGATTGCCAGGGATTCGCGGATTCGTTGGGGCATGGAGAAACGGAAATAGTGTAGCGCTCTTCCGCATTGTGTATACTGGACTACTCATGAACACTACATCACTCGGACGCGAAATCGGCACAATGATGTTCAACGACACCGTGCATGAACAAAAGGAATTCGAGAACTTTTGCAAACTAAGGGATGAATGCGCTGCAGCGGGAAAGAATTTTTTTACAGAAATGTTCGATACAAATCCGCCGAAGAATGCAACGCCACAACTTCGTGCTCAATTGGAGAAGGCGTGGAATCTCGCGTGCAAAGCTGAAACTCCGGATGACTTGGCTCAGGTTGAAGAAATGCTGGAACAAAACCTTTTGCTTTTGGAATGGCAAAGCCAACATCCCATTCTCTCTCGATTACATTCTATGGTTTCCCTATGCGCAGGACAGGCGCGTAAGCTTCTGCAGCGAAACCAAAGGAATTAGTGCAACCGCAGCCGCTCCTCCTCATTCCGGAACACTTCGCCTGCCTTTAGGACTTTTTCGACGGCATCGATGCACTTTTTGCTGACATCCTTCCCGTAAATCTTCGGCGCTTTCTTCATGTCTTTGTTATCCCACGCAAATTCGATAATTTTTTTGATGACAGCTGCATCCACCGGCGGGGCGATGAGGTTGCCGCCGGCAATGGCGGATTCGGCTCTGTCGGAACCAAAGCGGAGCGTGACGCAGGGAATGCTCATGGCATTCATTTCCTCCTGCATGGAGCCTGAATCCGTCGCGCAGACTGCTGCGCGGCTCATCGCCGCGATGACATCCACGTATTCCGGCCAGACATCGGAGAAAACGAAGTTGGGATGCTTCTTTGCGAGCGATTGGATCTCGTCCTGCAGACCAAAGCGCTCGAATGCGGCCTTGGTTTGATTCATATTGATGAGCAACACCGTGCGACCGTCTTCGATGATCATTTTCATGGCATCGTAGATCGCCATGAAACGTTTTTTGGAGATGCAATTCTCCCGACGATGGATGCAGAAGCGCACGAAGTCCCCTTTTGCCAGAACCGGATAGCGTTCAAACACCTTCGATGTGCCGATCCTCGTAAGTGCCTCCTCCGTTGCATCCACGACGGAATTCCCAACAACAAAAATACGGTCTTCCGCGAAGCCTTCACCCATCAAAAACTCACGATCCAATTCCACGGGAGCCAAATGGATGCCCGTGGCAGTTTCCGCCGAGCGCGTATTGAACTGTTCGGGATACGGCTCCTGGCTGCCGCGTTTCCAGTTTTTTCGATCCATCAAAAACTCCCTCCATGCAGCAGGATCGAACTTGGCACTTCGCACTTGCCTGCCCGCCGAAGCCTCGGCGAAGGCGGGGAACTTCGCACTTTCATAATCCGGGGTGAGTGTCCGAATCCCCGCCTCCACATGCACAGAGGAGAACGCATGACAGTATCCTGCATTCGCAGCGGCCATGGCCGTGGTGGTATCTCCATGCACGTATGGAATGACGATCTTGCCTCGCTTTTTGAGTTCTCCGATGATGGATCCCAGCCGCCCGATCATTTGCGAGACGATCTCGTACATTTCTCCGCGCACATTCAAGTTGAAATCCGGCTCCACGCCGAATTCTTTCAGCATTCCTCCGCTCAAGTTTTCATCATAGTGCTGTCCGGTGTGTCCCAGGACTGCGCAGTGCCCCCTCTTCTTCAGTTCATTATACAGAGGAACTTGCTTGATGATATCGGGCTTCGTCGCGATCAGGATCAGATGGACGTGCCGATCCTTATGATCAGCAAGATCTTCGAAGAACCGCTTGGACTTGAAAGTAATGCCTTCCATAGGCATATGGTAGCGGATAAACACGGTTTGCACCTGGAAAACTTGCCATCCCATTGGTATTTGATAGCGTCTGCTCATGACAATCGAAAAGGACAAAAATGACCAATCTCCCGCCACCGAGGGTGACTACGATTCTTCCGGCATGTATACAACATTGAAGCTCGATGATTCCGAGTCCGTTTCACCCGAGAAAAGAGAAGTGATGAGGGAAAGAATCGGACGTGTTCGCGCCAGACTCGGACAACACCTGAACACCGATCACACGAAATAGACGGAGTAAGCATCAAACCCTTCCCTCTTCCACCCGTGCCTCGGTTTGGGATGCGCCTTTTGTAACAATACCGGGCACTTCTCGCACCTCTTTCTTTGTCATTTTCTTTCCTTCGTAGTGATAAATGTATGGCGTGCACAAACCCACATCCATGCTCGCAGTGGTGTCATTATCCAGATGATCCAGCACTTGAAGAATCGGACGGAGGCTGTTGCCGGATGCACTGACGATAACGTTCTTCCCCGCCCACACTTCGGGAAGAATCTTTGCCTCGAAAAAGGGCAGCACGCGCTTTGCGACATCAGCAATGCTTTCTCCATTGGGAGGCGGCGTTGCATAACTTCTGCGCCAGAGGGTTACTTGTTCTTGTCCGTACTTGGCGGCAGTTTCTGCTTTATTCAGTCCTTGCAAATCACCGTAATGACGCTCATTCAAGGCAGCATCTGCAACGGCAGGAATCTCGTTCTGCTTCAGGTGATCCAAAATGATCGTGAGTGTATCCGCCGCCCGTTTCAATTTGGATGTGTATCCAACATCAAAATGAAGGTCTCGCAGAGCTTCCGCTGTCCTTACGGCATCGGCTTTTCCGCGTTCCGTAAGGGGAACATCCGTCCAGCCCGTAAAGCGATTCTCCAAGTTCCATTGCGATTGCCCATGACGAAGTAATACGAGTGTGCTCATAAAAGATTCACAAGACTGATGGCAGCAAAGTCATCCTTAGCATAGCCGAAGGATGACGGAGAAGTACCAAAGTGCTCATTGGCTAGAGCCTAGCAGCAGGTAGTAAAACGAGCCAGATTCTGCTATAATAATTCGATTTATGCATCTCTCACTTGTCTCCCGTTTTCGGTTCCTCCACACCATTGGTTGGGCGCTTTTGCTCAGCTGTTTGATAGTGGGTGTGGCCGCAACGCTTGCCCGCGCAACCATCAACTTGAAGGCGGCACTCACGGACAAGCCGGACATCGCCGTGTACTTGCTTCTACCTGAGGAAGAGATCGGAAAGACGACCCTCCTGAGGGAGAGCGAAGATGAACGCGACTACTTGGCGGAAACCAAGGACGGAAACAAGCTGATCAAACTCAAGAAAGGAGAGAAAGAGTGGTTTGTCACGCTCGTTGAATCTCTCCACGAGTAATTACCGTGCTTTTGAACCAAAGCGGAGAATAAGAACAGGAAAGACAATCACTGCTCGCCAGATTCTTCCGATTCTTCGTGGCTCTTGCAGAAGTCGCCATAGCCACTCGAGTCCGAGGGATCGCATGAAGGCCGGAGCACGTTTGATTTTGCCTGCGAGGAAATCAAACGTTCCGCCAACACCCATGGCAACGCGCACAGTCGGAAGGTTTTTGAGATGCTGATCGATCCACATGTCTTGTTTCGGTGCTCCAAACGCCACAAGTAAAAGATGTGGCTTCGCAGCATTGATGCGTTCGATGAGCGTTGAATCATTCGGATGTCCGGAAAAAGTTCCTGCAATTTTGAGATGTGGATTCTTCACTTGCAAGGCAGATGCTGCCTGCTGTGCAACTCCCTCTGCAGCTCCCAGGAAATAAACGGGATGCTCGGAGCTGATCGTCTTCAGCAATGCTTCAACTGTATCCACACCGGGCACACGTTCCTGAAGAGTTTGATGTGTCCATCGGGCAGCGAACAGAAGTCCCATGCTATCCGGCAAATTCAGGTGACTCTTCTGAAGAACCGATCGGAATGCAGGATTTTTCGTCGCTTCCACGAGCATCTCGTTATTCGGCGTCATGACATGGCTCTGCCGCTCGGCACCAAGCAGGTTTTTGATGCGCACGATGGCGTCTATCCTCGTAAGAGGATCGATGGGAACGCCAAGGAGGAGGACGCGGTTCATAAAGAGAAGATTTGATTCATATTCTAGCCTGAATTGCGTTAGGATACGGCGCAATGCTGATTCGCCCTTTGATCCTCTTTGGTTTTGGCCTTCTGTTGGTTGGATGCGTCCCTGTAATCGCGCCGGAGAATTCGACGCAGCCCGCTTCCTCCGCTTCCGGCGTTGTAGCTGAGACACGAAAGGAAGGATCGCCAACATTGAAGATTGTTCCATCTCCGTTGATGGGAAGTGGCGCACTACCCGAGCGGCTGCTGGAAACAGGAATCCTCGTGATCGGCCAGAAGAACGCGCCACTGACACTTGTTCTTTTTACGAATCACTCCTGCCGCTACTGCAGAGAGTTTGAAGAAGTATATTTCCCACGACTTACGGAAGATTTCCTCCGTGCGGGGAAACTGAAACTGGAGATCGTTCTGCTGCCACTGAAGAAATATCCGGAGAGCGCCTTGGCTGCGAGTTCTCTCTTCTGCGCAGCTGCACAAGGCAAAGGCCTCTTGATGCATGAATCATTATTCGACACGTCAATCACGCGGCGTTCGGTGATTGATCTCGCAGAAACACTTTCTTTGGATACCGATATTTTTGGCACATGCTTGGATGCGCCCGAAACCGCAAGAGTTCTACTCGAGCAAGCGAGCATCGCGGAGATGTTGGCAACGGAATTTGTTCCCACATTCTTCTTGAATGGCGAAAAATTTATAGGATTGCCGACATACGCAGACCTGCGGGGAAGAATCGAAAACCAAGAATAGGAGCACCGCTCCGCGGTGCGGTTCCGGTTCGTGCTCAGTCAATAAGATCCGAATTATCCGTGGGCGGGTTAGCCAGAATTTGTCGCAGCAGATAACGCTGCCCTTTATAGGGCGAGACTGCCACTTGTTCTTCGATCGCTTCTCGTGCTGCTCTAGGATTTTCAAAATTAAGCGGCGTTCTTGCAATTATTTTTCCGGCATCCGGACTTCCCCATACTTCAGCAGTCAGCTCACCCTTGTTGGCTTCAGCTTCTTCGGGGAGAGACTCAGGGGACTCATCCATGCATGCATGTTATTCCCGATCCCAGGAGAATCAATTGACAATGAATCTTCTAACCACGCTCGGGGACATGCCTGCCGGCAGGCAGGCGGGCGCTCTGGTTTATCAATATTATTCAAAAATTAGACGCTTCTCTTTCCCTTCTTTGTCAACAGAAAGACAAGTAAGATATACAACACTCCACACGTCTTACAGTCGGTTGTCCTCTTCCTTCCCCCTCTCTTTATGATGTCTTTCTCATTTCATTACGGCCGAACGATGATCTCCGCCATCGCTCTGGTATCGCTGTTTGCTCTCGCGGGGAACACATTGGCTGCTCCTGTGCCATTTACGCAGGAACCGTTCACCGATATTTCGCAGTCGCACCCATATTACGATGCAATCGAATACCTTCGCCAAAACAACATTGTGCGAGGATATGAAGACGGATCGTTCAAGCCCGATAACCGCATCAATCGTGCGGAGTTCGTGACGATGATTACGAATCCTTTCTTCTTGCAAGGCGAAAAGATGCACGACTGCATCGCGGAAAACAACATGCAGGAAGATGAATACATCTTCTTCCCGGATGTGCGCCGCGGCGCATGGTACGAGCAGGAAGTCTGTATCGCAAAAGTGAAAGATCTTGTGAACGGCTACTTGGATGGCACGTTCAAACCGGGCAGACCGATCATTTTCGCAGAAGCGGCAAAGATCGTCTCCAATACGTTCGTACTGAATGTCCGTGAGGAAGGAGAAATCTGGTACGAACCGTACGTCACGGAACTGGGTGACAGAAACGCCATCCCGACCTCCATTCGAGCACTGAACGGGCTCCTGACACGCGGCGAAATGGCCGAAATCCTGTTCCGCTTGAAGACGCAGAACAACGACAAAGCCAGCACCAATTACGCAAATCTCCAAGGTAAATTTGAATAGGTTTTGAAACTAAGGAAATCCTCTAAGTCGGAGAGCTTGGGGGATTTCCGATGCGTGGGAGGGAAACCTACGGTTTCCCTCCCACGGACCCACCTTTCCCTTAGAAGTTGCGCTCCAGTCGGGCATAGCCCGACTTCGCGCATTATTTAATTATCCAAACTATTTTTAAACGATGAGATGTTCCACTAACAAGATTAATATCTGATGCCCGAAAAAGATCACTCAGAAACTTTAGAAGTTCCTTATTCGCCCGCCCGTCCTCTGCGGCAGATCGAACACTGATCTTCAGGCTGCCATCTTCCAAGATATCCGTGAGAGCGGTTTTCTTTGCGTGAGGATGCACTCGGATGGACAGTGTGAGTGATCCTTCCGATGCCAATTGGTGCCGAAGCTCTTCAAGAGTTGCAGATGGATCCACATCACGATTCTACCCCCTACTCCCTACCCTCTATACCCTATACTGCTGCCATGAAGCACATTGGGATTGTCGGGGTCACAGCAGAAGGAGCTGCTCTCTGCTACCAAACCATCTGCAGAGAGGCGCAGGAAAAGCTGGGGAAATACCATCATCCGGAGATTTCCATCCACACGCGATCATTTCACGAGATTCTTGCCGCGCAAGAAGAGCGCAATTGGAACAGAGTCGCGGGAAGCCTGCTGGATTCCATCCGAAAATTGGAAGTGATGGGCGCAGAACTCATCGTGATACCGGCGAACTCCGTGCACTACGCCATTCAGATCGTGCGGCAGAAGTCTCCGCTCCCGATTTTGAGCATTGTGGAAGAAACAGCGGATGTCGCAATGCAACACGGGTACAAAAGCGCTGCAGTTCTTGGCGTCGGACTCACCATGAGCGGCGGACTGTATTCCGATGCATTAAAAGATCGCGCGATTGAGTACATTCTCCCGCCGGTGACAGATCAAGAACATATGAACCGGATTATTTACGAAGAAATTGTTCCGAAAGGAACTGTCAGCGACAAATCTTTGGAAAAATTGATCCGTGTGCTCGAGAAACTGAAGACGAATGATTGTGAAGCAGCCATTCTGGCCTGCACGGAACTCGGAATTGTGATCAACGAGAAAAATTCCCCGCTGCCGCTCCTGGATTCGACCAGGATTTTAGGAAAACGAGCACTCGAAGAAGCCCTTTTGTAAATTCTTTTGTAGAGACGCGCGAATCGCGCGTCTCTACGGAGATCAGTGCAACTGACTTTTCCGCCACTTCTCTATTTCCTTATGGTTTCCCGAAAGAAGAACCTCCGGAACTTTCATGCCTCGGAAATCCTCCGGGCGCGTGTAGTGGGGATATTCCTTTTTTCGATCCAATGCTGCGGAGAAACTTTCCTCTGCAGCGGATTCATCTTTGCCAAGAACTCCGGGGAGTTGCCGCGCAAGTGCATCAATGAGCACCATCGCAGGGAGTTCACCACCGGTCAGGACATAATCGCCGATCGAAATCTCTTCATCTATCCATCCATCGATGACGCGCTGATCTACGCCTTCGTAGTGTCCGCAGAGCAGGAGCAGATGATCTTTCTTCGATAATTCTTCCACACGCTCCTGCGTCAGCCGCTTGCCGCGCGGCGAAAAATAAATGCGATGCGGCTTCTTCTCGACTGACTCGATCGCGGGGACTACTGCATCCGCGCGCATGACCATCCCCGCTCCCCCGCCGTACGGACTATCGTCGATTTGGTGGTACTGCCCGAGCCCGAAAGACCGCAGATCGTGCAATGCGATCTCCAGGAGTTTCTTCTCCCGCGCACGCTTGAGGATGCTCTCGGAAAGAGGACCTTCAAACATAGCCGGGAATAACGTTAAAATGTCGATCTGCATAAATCCAGCGTAGCGGAAGATCGCGATCTTCCGCTACGGTACACTACGTCCTATGACCCCTCAGGTTTCCGTTCTCATCCCCCTGTACAAGCCAAATCCCGCTCATCTCACAGAGACGCTGGATCGTTTGATTGGCCAAACCGAGCGGGATTTCGAATGCATCATCTGCGAGGAACCGACAGACGTGGATATCTCCGGCACGCTCGCAAAGTACTTGAATGATCCTCGCTTCACGCACTACCGAAACGAGAAATGCCTCGGCATTGGTGGAAATTGGAACCGATGTTTCTCCTACGCCACTGCACCAGTGATTGCTTATCTCTTTCAAGATGATTTGTGGGACAGAGATTACTTGGAAGCTGCACTGAAGATCTTCCAAGCGCACCCGAGTGTCGGTTTTATTTCGATGAACCATCGCTATCAATACGATGAAGATCTGTGGACGGTGGAAGGGTATGAAACTCTGCAGAAAACCAAGGATGAAGTGCTGCGGGAAGGCTTTTGGAAAGGGCATGAATTCCTGAAACTCTGGCTCCGGCGGGAGCTACACCCGAACTTGATCGGAGAACCGCCGTTCGTTGTCCTTCGAAAGAAAGTATTGGAAGATGTGGGACCGTTTCACACATCGATGCCGCAATTTTTGGACGTGGAGTACTGGCTGCGCTGCTTACTGAAGACTGATTGGTACTACGAGAAAAACATGCACGGCGCTTTCCGCGTGCATGGTAATGCCGCGAGCTTCCGCAACAACGAAAGCGGCGAAGGAATCTATGATCGACTGGAATGTTTCGAGATGCTCATTCGCACAGCTCCCGCTGATCTGAAAAAGATCGCGATTCAGAGCCGCAACCGCGCCATCGAAAGCATGGCAAAGAAGTTTCTGATCCGTTTGAAGAAGCGCCAGACCGTTGCCACCAAAGGCGGCGGACAAGTGATAAATTTTGCTCTCAGACATCCTTTTTTGATAGGCACTGCAATGGGGAAAGTGCTCTGGAGAAGATTGAGGAATGCATGATATTATTTACATATGAATGGAGAACCTAAATTGAAGCGCATAGCCGCTCTCATCAGTGCGACTCTTCCTGGGACAGCAGATGCAAGTAAGCTGCGGCAAAAATTATTGGATTATTTTCGCATGAGGCTTACGGAAGTAGTGAATGAAGGGGAACGTCGAGTATATCTTTCCGGTCCCGATGAAATAACATCTGTCAGACTTAGAGGGTTACACGGGTGGATGCAATCACAAGGATTTCAGGATATCAAAGACATTACCAAAAAAAGGGATGCTACCGGAACCGTTCCATCAGCGAGCTAACATCGGTAATCTTCACTTCATCCACTGTCGTGGTGGATTTGCCTTGCCTCGGCACCAAGCGATCATAGAACGAAGGAATGGATTTGTTTTGGTACAAAATACCCGTCGCGATGCTCTTGCCGGTATCTGTCGCCAGTGCACGCGCTTTTGTAAAGTCCGTCACATCGTGATCCGCAGGCACTTCTTTACAGTGCTCCAATAAATACTCGTGCGTGACAAATTTATTGTACGTTGGACAGGCTTGCAGCACATCGACGAAAGCAAAGCCGTGCGGCTGATGTTCGATGGCGGCCTTCAAGACTTTTGTGAGCTGCGGAATATTGCCGGAGAAGGCGCGTGCCACGAATGTCGGCTCCAGAGAGAAGATGAAGTCCATGCTCGGGAGCGTATGCTCCGGAATTCCATTGGGTGACGTGTTCATCTTCTGCCCTTGCCATGTCAGTGCGCTCGCCTGGCCCAAGGTGAGGCCGTAGTTGGCATTGTTATGGAGGATGAACGTCATCGGATAATTGCTGCGGACGGCATGCACAAGATGCCCGACGCCTTCGGAGAAGGATGCACCGTCGCCACCGACGGCGATGACGGGCACGCGCGGATTCGCGAGCTTTGCGCCCGCTGCAAAAGGAATCACGCGGCCATGAAGACCGTGGAACCTATAGCCCTGGAGCTTATCCGACATGTTTCCGTGGCAACCGACATCGTAACAGAGGAGCACCTGCCAGGGCATGAGTTTAAGTTCCACGAGTGAACGCTTGAGCGCAGTCCAGATGCCGTAGTCGCCGCAACCATCGCACCATGTGCACTGCGTGGTGCAGGAATAATCCTTCATGGAGGGTTGGCCGGCGGAGGGGGAGAGTGGGATGGACATTGTTACAAGGTGATCATTGTAGGGGCTTGGCGCGCCAAGCCCCTACAATTCATATTTTTGATTGGAAAATATCGATCAATTCATCGACAAAAAACGGTCGACCATCGTATTTCAAAATCTTGTCCGTGAGGACGATGCCGGATTCTTGCGCCAAGAGCATCCCCAGCTGCCCTTGGTAATTTCCTTCGATGAGGATGGTCTTTTTGGCTTTGGCGTGAAGCTTTTTAAAGTGATCGGTTTGGAGCGGCCAGAGGTAGGTGTAGTGCAGGTAGCCGACCTTGGCATCACCGAGCATTGCGAGAGCATCAAGCACAGGCCCCTTCGTGCTCCCCCACCCGACAAGGAGCACGTCCGGATTCTTTGCGCCGTACAATTCCGGCTCGGGCAAAGATTTTTTGAGTGCTTCCTGTTTCTTCAAACGCTTTTGAAACTGAACCGCTGTGTTTGCAGAGGATTCTTCCACAGTGCCGGAGGCATCGTGCTCGTCGCCTTGCGCAGCGTATGTCGCCGCCTCCGCTCCCGGGAGCCAGCGTGGAGAGATGCCATCTTTCGCCGCAGGATCGTAACGATCGGAGGGCTGCAGTTTCTTCAACTGCTTGGGATCGGTGATGAGAAGCCCGCGGTCCAGCTTTGCTTTCCCAAGGTCGTACGGCGTTTGCGTGTAGAGAGCCTCTGCCACCTGCTTGTCTGTCAGGACAATCACGGAGATTTGATATTTCTCCGCAATATTAAATGCGACAGGCATCAAATCAAACGCATCTTGCGCATCGCTGACCGTAAGAACGCACCGCGCGAATTCTCCGTGCGCCGTGTGCACTGCCAGGAGCAGATCCCCCTGCGATGTCCACGTCGGCAGCCCCGTCGCGGGACCCGGCCGCTGTGCGAGGACGAAGACGGTGGGATTTTCCAGAATGCCATTGAGCGAGAGCGTCTCGCTCATCAAATCAAAGCCTCCGCCGGACGTGGCAGTGAGTGCGCGTGTTCCCATGAACATCGCACCGGAAACGATCTGCGCCGCGGTGATTTCGTCTTCCGCCTGCTTGATGACGAGTCCCGTCTCATTCTGAAGATCGGCCATGAAGGTGAGGAGCGGCGAACTCGGCGTCATCGGATACCCGGAATAGAAGCGAACTCCCGCGTGCACGGCACCGAGCCCCATGGCTTGGCTTCCTGTCACGAGCAGATGCTTGCTCCATGCAGGATCAGCTTTAGGCAACGCGGCCTTGAGTGCCCCTTTGTGCCGGGCAGCGAAGACAAATCCTTCCTCAATGCATTGGATATTGAGCGCCAACAGATCTTTCTTATGACCAAACTGCTCGCGAACAAGATCTTCCAGGACATCTTTCTGCTGTCCCAGCAGCGCCCACACCACGGAGGTGATGAGCACGTTGCCAAGGATGGGTTTCGCTTTGATCTTCCCGAGGATGTCTTCGGTGGGAAGGTGCAGCACCGTGATTTTCTTCTTCGCAACGAACAATGCATCTTCCTCGGAAAATTCCCAGTCGGAAGTTTGGTGAATGACGATCCCCCGTTCGTTCATTTCTCGAATATTCTTTTCGAGTCCGTGGTGGTTGAACGTTATTACAATATCCACGGATGTTTGCGAACTCAGCATCGGAGTATCGCTGACATCCAATTGGTAACTGCTGTGTCCTCCCTTGATCAACGACATGTATTCGCGGTAGCCGAACACGCAGTAGCCTGCGCGCTTCAGCCCTTTCGCGCACATTTCCCCGACAGAGTTGATGCCTTGACCCTGAGCGCCGACAACTTTGAGAGAAATGCGACTCATGGGAGTAGGTTAATTCGTAAGGAGCGGCCATACCTGGCCGCGTGTCGCAGGCAAGTATGCCTGCTCCTTGCCGGATTATTTTCGAATGAAAAACCAAAAATGAAAACTTGTTGAATCATGATAAGAGGGTGAGTAATTGCTTCGCCCAATCGTGCACCTTCTCTTCTTGGCCGTACGGTTCGTTTACGATCTTCAGTGGCTCACCGAGAATCTTTCCATGGTGCTTCGCAATAAATTCTTTCAAGTGTTCCCCTGCTTTTGCCGTGTAGCGGTAGCGCGCATCGCCTAGTGCGATGACCGCGACGGATTTTTCTTTGAGATCGATATCTTTTGCACGGATCTTTAAGAACTCATGCATGTGCGGATTCAGCTGGCCTTCTATGCCACCCGTGTTCCACGTGCCGGAGGCCAGCAGCAGGACATCCCCTTTTAAAAGGTCCTCGGGTGCGGATTCCTCGGCACGCTGCTTTGTGATGTTCACACCCTTCGCCATAAGGAAGGCAATGAGCGTATCGATAACGTGCTCCGTGTGTCCGCTGGTGGAAGCGTAGAGAATATGAAGCGATTGCACCGAAGGATTGTACAGTGCAGAGAATGCCCAGCCCAGCGGCTATTCTGCAAAAAAGGAAGTTAATTGCAACAAATTTATTACGTACTAGAGTAGGAGTATGTCAGTAACCACGTGGCACCCGAAACAGGAGATGTGCAGGAACCCGGAGTTTGAGGAACTCCTGCGGGAGAAATCGGAAGCGTGCAAGAAAAGCTTGGAGGCGGAGAAGGATGAACTCAAACGATGGGCGCTCCTCTGTAGGATAAAAGTGATGGAGCTGCTCATGGATAGGGAAAATGTGACATTTGATATGGCAAAAGAAGAATGCGAGGTATTTGAGGAGCATGGACTCACTGCCGAAGCAAAATTACATTTCCGACATGATGTGTGGGATGTCATCGCCGGTTACAACAGGGATGGCGGAACAACGGCGGTGGATCCGCTGCAATTGGATGTCCCGAAGCAGGCAGAGAAACCGAAGAGCTTCTTTGCAAGACTCTTTGGAAGAAACAGCGTATAATGGAAGGAAATGGAGATCTTCAAACCAACTTCCATCGCCGTGATCGGCGCCAGCCACGAGGCAGGCAAGGTCGGGCATGAGATTTATAAGAATTTGATCACGCAAGGGTTCTCAGGAAAAGTTTTTCCGGTGAATCCGAAGGGCGGAGTGATTTTGGAGCACAAAACTTTCACATCGATTCAGGATATTTCGGAAAAGATCGATCTTGCGGTGATCGTGACGCCGGCAAAAACGGTGCCGGGCATTTTGGAGGAGTGTGGAGCAAAGAAAATCCTGAATGTGATTGTCATCAGCGCGGGATTTGGCGAAGTCCACACAGAAGAAGGTGATGCGCTGGAGAAAGAAGTGAAAACAATCGCGAAGAAGCACGGCATGCAGCTGGTGGGACCGAATTGTTTGGGAATCCTTCGCCCGTCGATCGGACTCAACGCTTCTTTCGCAGGATCACTGCCGCCAAAAGGCAGCATTGCCTTTATCAGCCAGTCGGGTGCCGCAGCGGTGGGGTTGATGGATGAGGCCGCGCACATCGGACTGGGATTTTCGACGATCCTGAGCATCGGCAATAAAACAGTTCTGGACGAAGCCGATGTGTTACAGATGCTTGCGGAGGATCCCGAAACACGCGTGATCGGTTTGTACTTGGAAAGCATCAAAGATGGCAGAAAATTCCTGCGTGTTGCTGCAGCAATCTCCGCAAAAAAGCCCATCGTCCTCTTAAAGGCAGGAATCTCGGACTTCGGCAAGAAGGCAGCCGCCTCCCACACCGGAGCATTGGCAGGAGCAGACAGCGGTATTCAAGCACTATGTATTCAGGCCGGTATGCACAGAGCAAAGACACTGGAGGAATTTACGGATCTCTTGCTGGCGCTGAGCATGGAGCCGCCGCTCCTCTCTCCAAACGTCGCCATCATTACCAATGCCGGCGGTCCTGGAATTTTAGCGGCGGATGCCGCAGCGGAAGCGGGCTTGGAATTGCCGAGATTGGAAAAAGCGCAGCAGGAATTTTTGCGATCCAAACTGCCTGCGGCTGCTGCCATCGGGAATCCGATTGATGTCGTGGGCGATGCCGATGCCGACAGGTTCCGCGCAGCACTGGAGGCATGCGCAAAAGACAAGAATATCGACGGCGTCTGTGTTCTTTTGACGCCGCAGATCATGACGCCGACGGAGGAAATCGCAAAAGCGATAGCAGAGCGGCTGAAGAAGTCCCCTCTCATGCCTGTCGTCACCAGTTTCATCGGCCATGAACATGTGACATCTGCTCGGACAATCTTAAAAGAGGCGGATATTCCGACATACGGAACACCGGAACGGGCAATACGAGCATTGGCATCGTTACGCAAAGCGCCCATTCGTGGGCGCGGCTTAAAATCCACGATGGCATCGCGGCCAAGAATGGCCGCTCTGCGGGTGGAAAAGATTTTGTCCGAACAAGAAATCCAAACTCTGTTTTCTGCGTATGATCTCCCCCTCCCCAAACAATCCCTCGCAAAAACCTCCGAGGAGGCAACTGCGATTGCCGAGGAGATCGGTTACCCCGTAATTCTGAAGATCAATTCACCACAGATCCTGCATAAGACCGATGTCGGCGGCATTCGAGCGAATCTGAAGACAGCAAAAGAAGTGCAAGAAGCATTTGATGGGATCAAAAAAGCCGTGAAGGCTGCCAAACCAAATGCGCAGGTGGATGGAATCTTGGTGCAGCAATTTGTTCCGGGCGGGCATGAGTTCATCATCGGCCTGACAAATGATGCTGCTTTTGGGCCACTATTGATGGTCGGCCTCGGCGGCATTTACACGGAGCTCTTCCGCGATACCGCCTTCCGCATGGCACCCATTCAAGAAGAGGATGCCTATGCCATGCTTCAGGAATTGAAAGGCTGGAAGATGCTTCTGGGAATGCGCGGACAGGAACAAGCGGACATTGATGCTCTCGTACAAACATTGATGAGTGTCTCCAGGCTCGCTGCGGAGCATCCGGAAATCAAAGATATGGATTTGAATCCTATGCTAGTTTCCAGCGATAGGATCATTGTTGCGGATGCAAAAGTGATCCTTCAGTAAAAAGCTTGGAATCGGCAAAAGAACCAGAATCTAAGTATTGCATTCCAAAATATTTGGAGTAATTTGCAACTATGCCTAAAAACAAGACCTTTGAACGAAAATTTTCAGATGAGCCTGAGGGCGTAACCCTGGCAGCGGCAAAAATGTCTTTGAAAAGTGCCACATCATCTCAGGAAATTGTAAGAGCCGTACAAACGGCGCTAAACGCACCGGCAATTGACATTCAAATACGGCCTTTTCTCGAACACACACGCAAGGCAGCACTGGAGCTTGTAGAATTGGCTGTAATAGTGCGCATAATCTTGCTTGAAGCAAAATGGAGGAAAGAGGAAAAAATTTCGGATATGATTGGACATCTTCAGCATTTACAACGACATCCTGAGCTCGAAAACGTTGCTTGGAGTACATATCCTGATTGCATGGAATATGTAACGCTCCACGAAGAATTGGATGGGAAATATGAAGGTGAAACTATTTCGGAGGCACACCAAAAAATAAAGGCTGACGCTCTCGTGAGAGCAATTGAAAAATTAACTGGATTGGAATCGACAAGCATACAGCAGTGAGTGATTTACTGAAGATCTCACTTGTCGCGTTTCTGCCAGACGTATAGGCTGTGGAAGACTTTTTGTGTTTTTCCCATTTTGACCCATGAAACTGAAAAAACTCTTCCAACGTGCGGTGGAAATCGGCATGGATGCCGACCCTCGCGGCAAGAAATACATCGATAAGCTCTTGAAAAAGCAGAAAGAGAAGATGAAAAAGGCCGAAGGCCGTGAAAAAGAATTATTTGATGAAGAGCGTACGTGGAACCCGTACAGCGACAGCCGCATTCTGTACGGAACAGGTGAAGAAGAGGTGACACACTTGATGGTGGGCATCGATATCGAAGCGCAAGAATTTCTGTTGGCGGACAGGTTGCGTGAGCGCGGACAAAAAATCGACTGTGTCTTGATCCACCACCCGGAAGGTCGCGCTCTGGCAGATCTGGATAAAGTGATGACGCTGCAAGCGGATGTCTATGCCAAGGCAGGCGTCCCCGTGAACCACAGTGAAAGCTTGCTGAGGCCACGCATGGATAGAATCTGGCGCGCAATCCACGCCGATAACTTGTTTCGGAGCGAGCGCACAGCAGAACTGTTGGATATCCCTGCCTTTGGAGCGCATACCATTACGGATAACCTCGTATGGCGCTACATAGAGAAGAACATCTGCGCGAAAGAATACGATGATTTGACTGAGATCGTGAATGCGCTGCATGACCTCCCGGAATACAAGTACTACGCCAAAAAAGGAAACCCGCCCATCATCATCAACGGTGGTGGCGGCAGCCGACCGGGAAAGATTGTTGCAACGGAGTTCACGGGTGGAACGAACGGCCCTGAGGAATTCATCGAGAAGCAATCGCACGCAGGCGTCGGCACTATCTTAGCCATGCACTTCACCGAGAAAGAGGTGGAAGAAGGCAAGAAGCACCACGTGAACATGATCCAGTGCAGCCACATGGCCTCGGATGCGATGGGTATCAACCTCTTGCTCGACCAATTGGCAAAAGAGGAGAAGAAACTGACGACGTTGGATGTGTCAGGTTTCATCAGAGTGAAGAGAAAATAATTTTGCAGTAAGTGCCAAGGGCAATGTGCCAAGTGCCAAGTAGTGTTTGGCACTTCGCCCTTGGCACTTGGCACTTCACCATACTCGATATAGCATACGTTCCTTTATGCCTTCAATTCTCTCCCTGATAGGTGCCTCCTGGACGTTCTACCGCAAACAACCGGTGCTGAACTGGGTGCTCGTGTGGTTTTTGATTATGCCGCAGACCCTCTTGAACATGCTCTCGCGCTTGATGGAAGGAACACGTTATCCCTTTCTGCAGGCACTCCCGGATAAAAAACTGACGATTCTCTTGGTGCTGCCGGGATTTCTGCTGCTCACGCTCATCATCATCTGGGGAGTGGCCTGCGTACTGGTCGTCTGCAGGCGCATCATCCAAAGCAGGGCGGGGCGGGCGCGCACCTCGTTTGCGACGCTGAGAAAAGAAGCTGCTCCCTACATCTTGCCGCTGTTCTTCACGAGCATTCTTCGCTCCTGCTTCACGCTGTTCTGGGCGATTCTCTTGGTGGTTCCGGGCATCATCTACAGCATTCGCACCACTTTTTATGCAGTGGTAGTCGTTGCGGAAGATATTTCCTACCGCGCAGCACTGCACCGTAGCACGACAATGGTGAAAGGACGAACAGGACAAATCTTTTGGATCCTCCTGGGAATGAATGTGCTTCTCTTCCTCCCCGCGATCATGGTTACAGCCGCACTGGAGTTCTCCCCTTTTTTCACACTAACCGATTGGCTGATTCCACTCGCAGACATTATAGAAAGCAGCTTTTTCGGCTTGGCGGTTATTCTTTCCTTGATTGCGAGCGTGGAACTGTTCGCAGCAATCAAGAAACGAAATCCCATAGAAGTGGAACTGTGATCGCGGACTTAAAGAAATTTGATGTACAGGAGACTCAGTCAGCGTACATCAACACTTCACTCAACTGGTCTATTCTCTTGTCGGTTGCATTGGCGCGAAAACCAAGCGACGTGCCGCATGTCTTAAACATGCACGCATCGCTTTTGCCGTCACCAACGGCAATGGCCTCATCTTTCGCGATTTTGAATCTGCGTAGCATATAACGGACAGCTTTTGCCTTGCACACGTAACGGCCGCAGCATGCGCATGTTTGATCTTCAAAACGGGACCTTTTGAGAGTGCCTGTGAATCTTCCCGTACTGTCCCGTGCCAAACGGGGAGCAAAAAAATCATAGACATTCAGCGCGGCGGCAAAATGCCGTACAACGGGTGAAAACGCCGAGGAGACAATGCGCACGCGGTATCGCTGGCGCCGCAAGCTATCTATGACTTTGGCGGCGAATGGGTTTATATGCAGAAGTCTTTCGCAAAGCGCGCTTACTTCCTCTCGTGTCCGGCCTTTAAAATGTTTTGCAAGCGCCTTGGTAATCACTTTATCCGGCACTTCGCCGGCGCGTACGCGCCTCTGCAACTTTTTCAGCTCCTCGGAAAATCCCCATTCTTTTGCAAGCACGGCAATGCTGCTTTCCTGAATGAGGGTTTCATCAAGATCGAAGAATATGACCTTCTTTTTGTTGCAGATAAGATTTAGTTCGGAAAGAATCGTGCGCATCACTTGCTCCGACATTGCGGAGAGTGCTTCGGTGCTCTGGTGCTTGTGTTTCAATGCGCCGATGAAGACTTCCTGTATCCTCAATTTTTTCCTCATGGCTTGAAAGACGAGCTGAATGTCCACTCCCCAGCCGTCTTCAATGGCGTCCATGTCAATTTTCTTGCGATTGAACGCAAACTGCCCGCTGAGCGGCTGCTCCAACTTCACAAAGGGATGCACAATGCTGAGGAGCGGCTTTGCGACAAGCTTCGTCACGCGCCCGGAAGAGTTCGTGAAAGACGCCTTCACGAAATCGGCGGTATTCTTGAGCAAGGGGCGAATAACCTTGCGGACTTTTGCAGACGTTAGGTTCTGCAAATCAGCGTCTAAAAACAGAAGAAGATCATGGGTTGCGTGGCTCGCACCCGTTTTGACAGCCGCGCCCTTGCCTTGATTTCTCAGGTGCCGAATGACCCGTGCTCCGCAGCGCTTTGCAATGATTCCGGTTCCGTCGGTTGATCCGTCGTCAACCACTACAATCTCGCCAATTTCCTTCACATTCTTAAGAATGCGGATAAGAGTTCCAATGGTTTTTTTCTCGTTCAATGCCGGCAGCACGCATGTTACTTTGTCCATCCCTTTGAGGATAAATGCCTGTCGGGTGAGCGCAATGATCGAATGTTGCTAAAAATATTTTTTATGTTAAATAATTTCTACGTAATAGCGTTATCAGACTATGTAAAATTTTGCTGCCATCAAAAAGAGGAACTCGATTGAGGTGGAACTCTGACAAGAAACAAGATGCAAGATACAAAAACCAAGCGTTGCTTCTTGTGTCTTGTTTCTTAAATTTTCTCGCCTACATCGCCTCCTTCACAATCTTCCTCAGGATTCCCGGCTCGTGAATGGCCAATTCCGAGAGAGATTTGCGGTTGAGTTCAATCTTCTTTTTGCGAAGTGCTCCGATGAATCGGGAGTATGTGAGACCTTCTGCACGGAGAGCTGCATTGAGACGGATGATCCAGAGGGAGCGGAAATCGCGCTTCTTTAAGCGACGATCGCGGTAGGAGTTCTGTCCTGCTTTGATGACTGCTTCATTCGCTTTCACGAACGTCGCACGACGCATGTCGCGGTACCCTTTCGCAAGTGCGCGAATCTTCTTGTGACGCCGATGTCTGACGATTCCTCGTTTGACGCGCATGATTTAGGGTTTAAAGATGAGGAAGGAGTGCTTCGATGCGATCGAGATCCCGAGATTGGAGAACGACGGTGCGACTCAAGCTCTTTTGGCGTTTGCTCTTCTGTTGGAGAAGATGGTTTCTGCCGCGTCGCTTAAAGGCGATCTTGCCGCTTCCGGTCTTGCGGAATCGCTTCTTGGCGCCGCTGTGGGATTTCTGCTTCATGGGCGCGCATTATAGAGAGTCTAAAAAGGCTTTGCAAAGGCATTCTTCTACGAAAAGTTTGCTGGTTTGCTCAAAATTTCCAGATTGCTGGTTAATCCAGCAAACCTGCCTGCCGGCAGGCAGGCGAGCCAACGAGCATAACGAGCAAACAATGCCTAAATGATTATCTTTTTGGCTTCAAAATCACAATAAACGAGTCCCCTTGGCGTTTCATTTCCTGCTCAATTTCGGCGACATCGGCCAACCCCGCCACGATCCCTTTCAGTTTCTGCAGTGCAAAGTCTTTGTTGGCCATTTCGCGTCCACGGAGACGAACAGCGAATTTCACCAAGTGACGTTCTGTGAAAAATTCCCGCGCACGGTCGCTGAGTCGCTCCAAATCATGCTTCTCGGTGCGGAATCCGAACCGAAGCATTTTTACTTCCACCTGCTTGCTGTGTGATTTCTGTTTCTTCTCTTTCTTCTGGAGCTGGTAGAGGTAATGACCAAACTCGCCGATTTTGACGACCGGCGGAACGGCCTTGGGCGAGACTTCGATAAGATCCATCTCTTCGGCGCGCGCACGCTCCAAGGCCTCCGCAATCGGCAACACTTCTGCGGCGCCATCTTCTTGCACCAACATGACGGTGGGGGCGGTGATCTGTTCGTTCATGCGCGGACGGCGTTCCATTTTCCTCGCAGGTTCGTATCGATGTCTTTGACGCAAAAAGAAAGGTGGAAAGTAATAGGGTAAGCCAAAATATAGGCAAATCATGGCAAAAGAGCAAGGAGAAGTCCTCGCAACCTGTTCGTATCAGCGAGCGTATGCGTATGCAAACACCGTCAGCGTGACGTGATGCCACCCGTCCCCGCTCTCGCTCCATGCACTGTCTTCAACCGTAAGGAGTGGAAGAGGCCAGAGACGATTCTTTCCGAGCGCCGTGCCAAACTCACTCTCCATCATCTGAACACCTTTGGAAAGCAACGACGATTGTTTTATTGTTTCCAAGGTTTCTCGGAACTCTTGCGAAGAAAATGATTTGAGAAGTGTTTCTTCCGTCGCACGTTGATCCTTGGTGTATATGAGAAAATCGGTGGAAAGGAACCGTTCCAGTGCCAAGATTCCCGCGGGATTCTCCGCTTCCGTGGCACGGAATAATTCCGTGTATTGTTCTTCCGTCAATGCATCGCTGATCGTGGAGATCCCCGTGAGTGCGAACGTCTCCAAAAGATCATGCAAGCCTTCATCATTCACGGTTGCGGAAAAAGTGAAGGGAACCGCGCGAAGGGTTGTGTTGCCGTCCACGACAACAGGGACTTCCTCACCGACATCGATGCCGGACATGGTTGTGAGCATCTTTTTGACTTTCACGTGATCACGAAGAACTTCCAAAAATCCAAGCACGCGTGTCAGATCCACGTTATCGGGCAAGACATAGAGGTGCACTTTTTCCTCCGCCGAGCGGGTGCTCATGGCCGCATGCAATTCCGAGAGTTCCACCTGCTCGCTAAGGACGGCCAGCCGTGTTTCCAGCGAAGGAATGCGCGCGGCCAGCGGCAACGCTTCCTGCATGTCGTGAAATGCAGCAGCATGCGCCAGCATCAGTGCAATGGAGAGCAGGAGCAAACAAACGCCGCTCACGCAGAGCAGCACCGTCCACGTGTGCTTGGGGAGTGCACGGGAAGCCGATGCAAGCAGAGCGGGAATCACAGACTGAGAGAAAAGGTAAACGGAGAATGCGGTCCGATCCCCTCCTGTTCCTCACGGACAAAGCGGGGCAGCGCTGCCTCTGCAACAAAATGTTTCTTCGCCGCTTCCACGAACTCGGCCAGCACCGTCATGCTCCGCGGTCCCACGAAACGAACGTCTCCGTCCACGTCCAGCGTGCGATCTGCCGCGTGATAGGACACACGGGACAGATGCACGGCATCCGGCTGTGCGTACACGGAGGATGCAATATCGAAGAGATTATCCAGAAGCGAAAGGAAGGAAGTACGTTCCTCTCTGCGGTGACGGAGCGCACGATACGCGGCATCATGCACGGGAAGAATGTACTGCGACCGGTCTGCTTCGGCCGTCTCGATGTTCGAGAGCAGATCTGCACGGAATGCGCGCAGACTTTCCACGGAATGTTTCGCACCCCCCACATCCACGGCGGTATAGACGGGAAGAATCAAAAACCAAGAAAGCAGAAGAAGACCCGCCAGCACCGCCGCAAACAGGAAAAACGGTAGAGCGATTCTCTGCAAGATGAGCCCGAAAGGCAGGCATTCGGCCGAGGGTTCCGGAAGAGAAAGGGGCATGTGTGTGTTCTCACTATTATAGCGGAAAAATGGTCGATTGGGTAGAGATCGACGGTTCGTCGACCTCTCCTGTTTATCCCTTTTTTCACGCCATCTGACCACGAAATGCCGTTATGGAGAATCGACCGGCATCCTTATTTTATTTCGAACGGAGATCGACCATCGGTCGATCTCTACGACGCATTATTTTTACGTCGTCGCCGCATCCAGGAAAACCCCGCCGCCGCTCCCCCCGCCATCACGGCAACCGCTGCGGGACCGGAATCCGTAGTCTGGGGAGGATACGATGTTGGACGAGAAAGCACCGATCCGCGTCGCCCACTGACAACGTCGCCGGCAAGATCATACAAGGGTGTTTGGCCGAACGGTAATGCATCCGCATATTGTCCCGTGCTGTCCGGGGCCGCAGTGCCTGCCGCGCCTTCTTTGCGGCATGTTTCGCCGCAGCCATCGCCGGGATCCGTATTGCCATCATCGCAGGACTCACTGCCTTCCTTGTACCCGTCACCGCAGACTTGCGTGGGTGTGGGTGCGGATGTGACGGGGGGTGCAGCGGTGCGCTCCACACCCAAATCTACAAAGAGGCCAAGGACCTGGTCGGCATTTTCCTGGGCAGAAGGCTGCGACGGGATTTCTGACGGAGGCACCGCAACAATGATCGGCTCGGAAAATGAGGTTCCTCGTGAGGGTGTCGCGCCTCCTGGTTGCTCGCTGACGGGAGGGGGCGGCTCGAACGCAATGATCTCGGGAGAATCCGAAGATGCCACGGTGAGGAGTGTGGAGGGAGTGGAAGATGCCGGAATGGTGGCGAGGGCTTTGCTCGCGAACGATGCTGCACTCGCGGATGCGGGAAGAATCGCAGCCACAGAACTCCGGCGGGAAGAAGATGCCTGTGCAAGCAGAATGGCAGACTGAACAGAAGAAGAGGGTAGAGGGAACAAGAAGAGGCTGCGAGAGCTGGAAGAACGCAGCGCTGCCGCACTGGAAGAATTGGGGGGTGGAGGTGGAGGTGTGAGACCGACGGAGGAAGATGCATTGCTAGCAACAGAGGAAGATTGGCTTGTGGCGCTGGAGGACCGACTGGTGGAAAGGGATGAGGCGCTGCTTGCGACACTGGATGACCTGCTGCTGGAAACCGAACTCAGGCTGGAGCTGGAACTTGTCGGGAATCTGCACTGATTGGTACAGGCATCGGTGTTTATGGTATTGCCGTCATCGCACTGTTCCGTTCCTTGCAGGAAGCCATCGCCGCAGCGTGCGTTCCTGCACGCGTTCGTGCAGGCGTCGGTATTCGTTTGGTTGCCGTCGTCGCACTGTTCCGTTCCCGTCCTGATGCCGTCACCGCACTTGAAGAGTTTGCAGTTGGTATTGCAGGTCGTGCTCGGCACTCCGCCCCCGCCGCCATTTGTCAGCGTCGTGGGAGTAACAGGCCCTTGGACTTGCACCATCTGGGGCTGATTGATGCCCCCACGCACGCCGACGAACGCCACGTCGTACCAGTGCAATTCACTCTGAATATTGAACGCCTTCGAAACAGTGACATTCCCCGCACCGATGGTCGAGAGCGCTTCCAGCCTGCTCTTCACGACATCCGCAGAAGAATCCGGCGGGATGGGGGCAGTCTGTACCCCGTTGAAGTTGACGATCCAGTTGATGGGAATGGTGCCGTTGTAGGTGATGCGTTGTATTTCGTTCGTGCCAGAGGAAGGAGGATCATCGCATTCTTCGCCAAGGCTCGGCTGCACAAGGAAATCTCCGCACCGCGCATTAAGGCAGCTGTTCCTGCACGTGTCGTTGTCGACCTCGTTGCCGTCGTCGCATTGCTCGGTGCTGCGTCTGAATCCGTCGCCGCAGAAACCGATGTTCATAAGAATGGCAAGATTGTTATTCGCATACACATTGTTCGTAATGGAATATCCCGTAAGTGCCACATCTGCAAGCCCGTCTCCGTTCAAATCCTCGCTGGCAACGCCCCTTGATCTGATTCCTGATCCATACCCTTGCTTCTGAGAAAAGGTACCGCTGGCGTCGCCAAACAAAACCGTCAGGTTTCCCTCGTTCGCCAAGGTATTTGCAGTGAGAATGTCGAGCATGCCGTCGCCGTTGATGTCGCTGGCCGTAATATCCCGCGCCTCTATCCCCGTTGCATAGTCCGCTTTTGCCCCAAAGGTGCCATTGCCATTATTGAGAAGGACGGAAACGGTATTCGTGAGGTTGCCGAGCGTTGCCAGGTCGCTGTCGCCGTCGCCATTGAAGTCACCCGTTGCAATTCTTACAGGACTTATGCCGGTCGGATAATCGACTTTGGCTGCGAATGTTCCGTTGCTATTGTTCAGGAGAACGGAAATGGAGTTCTGACTGTTGTTCGCGGTCGCGAGATCAAGCTTTCCGTCGGCATTCAGGTCCCCCATAGTAAGGCTATTGGTTCCTCCTGCCGTTGCGTAGTCCGCTTTAGGAGCGAATGTGCCGTCGCCATTGTTCAGGAAAACGGCAACCGATGTGCTTGCAAAAACAGCAGCGAGATCAGGCTTTCCATCGTCATTGAGGTCACCCGACTGGAGCCCGCTTGCCACGAGGCTGCCCTGAACCCCCACATACTCCACCTTGGGATCAAAGGATCCATTGCCGTTGTTCATTAATACAGCAAGCTTCCCATTTGCTTGCACAATGGCAATGTCCCCTTTCCCATCGGTATTCAGGTCGCTGATGATAATCGAAAGTGGCCTCACTCCTATCGCATGGTCTACTCGTGCCGCAAAAGTCCCATTACCGTTGTTCCTGAATACAGAAATGCAATTGCAAGTCCCTGCATTGGAAACGGCAATGTCTCTTTTACTATCACCCACAAAATTCCCCGCTGCCAAGTAGATGGGGCCGTTTTCCGCCGGATACTCCACTTTCACCGCAAAACCGTTGTGCCCCCCGGCGAGTTGCCCGAGCAGCGGCACGCGAAGATAGGAAGCAGTGAGTCCAACCAGAAGGGCAAGGAGGAGGACGCCGATCCCTATGAACATCTGCGAGCGTGACATCGTTGGATGTCAGCATAGCAGACCGTAAGGATGTGGAAAGATGGAGATCACACGAGAAAATGACCAATGACCATAGACCAATGACCTACGGGCAATATTTTGGTCATTGGTCGTTGCGTCATTGGTCATTCCGTTGGCTCTATTTGTTCTTCCTCCTTCGCATCCACCCAAACCCTGCCGCAGCGCCTGCTGCCATCACGGCAATCGCTGCCGGGCCGGAGTCTGTCGTCTGCGGTGGACGCGGTGCCGAGGGTGCCTCTGCTCCCGCTTGCTGCTGCGGTGCGAGAATATCGCCGGTGAGATCGTACGAGGTTGCTGCGGGAGGCATGTAGATCACTTCTCCGTTCGCTGTCACCATGCGGATTTCCGTGCGACATGTTTCACTGCAGCCGTCCGCCGGACGATTGTTCCCGTCATCACACTCTTCGCTGCCTTCGCGCGTGCCATCGCCGCAGATTTGCGTGGGCGTGGGTGCGGATGTGACGGAGGGCGCTGCGGCACGATCGAGTCCCGTATCGACAAAGAGTCCGAGCACCTGTTCCTCTACCCCGGCGGAAGACTGCCCGGATGCGATGGTCGGCTGCACCGTGAGAGCGGAGAAAGAAACGGAAGAAGTGGTGCGAACGAGCGTGGGGATGCGCGGCGGCGCACTGCCGGGCTGAGTGGGAAGTGAGGGTGCCAGTGCGATGGCAGAGGACGGTATAAAGGAAGGAAGACTGCTGACTGCCGCCCGCGCTGCGGAAGCGGGAACACTGCTGGGAATCGCAGGCAGAACTTTGGAGGAAGAGACGAAAGCGACTCCGCCGGCGCTGCTCGGCGTGCTGCTCGCAAGGATGACAGCACTCGAAACCACCGATGAGGCATGACTGCTGCTGAGAACGGCGACGGAGGACGGCGTCGAGGAGGAGACGGTACTGGAGGGAGCGCTGGAGGAAGAAGCAGACAGAGGAGCTGAAGAGGAACTAGAGGAGAGGGAGGAGGTCGACACGCTTGCCTGACAGATGGGATTGCACGTTGCATTGCCGCACTTGATGACTTTCAAATCCTGAAGCGCACCTCCCACGTAGTAACTGATAACGGGAAATCCGTCCGCCGAAACGGCAATGGAGGTGCCGTGCGCCACTTGCGAGTTCGATACGATGTTGTCCAGAACCGTTCGCGCGCCGCCGGTGCAATTTGCATTCGTGCATTTCACGACTTTCAGCGAACTGTTTGCGGCGAAGGTGTTCGTGACCAGCTTATAGCTGATCATGGGAAGCCCGTCCGCAGGAATGACGATGGAAGTGAATTCTCCGACGGTGTCCGTGGCATCTATGATGGTGCGCGTATTGCCTGTGGAACATGTTGCATTGCCACACTTCACCACTTTCAAATCCGGATCGGTGATGGAATTGTAGAATGTATAGCTGATAATGGGCTTGCCATCGAACGCAACTTTGATGGACGTGAATCCGATGTTGGCCGGCGCGGTGTCCAACTTCTGGATGACATTGCCGGCACTGCAACTTGCATTGCCACACTTCACAAAGAACAAACTGCCGGCGGTGACGTCGCTGGACGCATAGCTCACCACCGGAAGGCCATCGGAGCCGATGGCGATGGATGTGTGGTTGCCCGTGCCACCCGTATCGACGACGGTTGTCACATTGCCGCTGCTGCAACTTGCATTGCCGCACTTCACGATTTTCAAGGAGTCATCGAGCGTGCCGTGGTACGCAATGACAGGTTTGCCGTCAGCCGGCACGACAATGGAAGGAAACTCGGCGCCTGTTTCCACTGCGAAAGCGTTGACGATGGTGCACGCGGCATCGCCGCACTTTGCCAGGTTCAGAACGGAGAGGCCGAAATCATTCACATCGTTAAAAGCAACGATGGGAAACCCGTCCGTACCCAGAGCAAGAGCGGATTCGCCGATGCTTTGACTCGTTGCAAGAATCGCAGACGTGTTGCCCGTGGTGCAACTCGGGTTGCCGCACTTCATCAGTTTCAAAAATCTGGAGCTAAAGCCGCCTTCGGGACTGATGGTGTGGTGGTAACTGATGACCGGCCTTCCATCCGCAGGCACGGCGATGGCATTCTCGAAGCCTGCATCCTCCGCCGCTTCCACTGTTGTTTTTGAAAAGTCTGCAGGGCAACTGTCGCCATCCAGCGAACTGTCACTGGAAGAACTCTCGTCGTCTGCCGAAGAATTGTTGCCGGTGGAGGATCCATTGCCCACCTGACACGATTGCGAACAGGTAGCGTTGCCGCACTTGAGCGTCCGTAAGGTGCTCGTGACGTAGTCGTAGTACGCGATGAATGGGAGGTCGTCGGCACCCAAGATCAGCGACGTGCTCCCCTGGAGGGCGCCGGCGCCCGGACCCGTGTCGTAATCCTCGATCGTATTACCGCTGTTGCACAGAGGATTGCCGCATTTCAACACCGCAATATCATCGTATTGCACGTTATCACTGGCGGTATTGAACCCGACGATGGGCTGCCCGTCATTCGGCATGACGAGAGAGTTGATGAAATGCGAATGGGAAAAACGATCATGCAGTTCCGCAATGTTGTTACCGGAGCTGCACGTGAGGTTCCCGCATTTGAGGAATTTCTCATGCCCCTCGCCGGAGAATGTGATCCTCGGGAATCCGTCCTGGCCGATGATCATGAGCATCTCACTGCGTACATTGTCACCTTGCAGCGATATGACGCTTTCTGTGTTGCCGGTGGAGCAGCTCGCGTTGCCGCACCGAATCATGCGCATACCGACCATGTTATTGATGACGACGAGCGGATTGCCGCTATCGGGAACGGCAATGGCTGTGTAGATGACCTGCTGCAGTTGGCTCGTGACCTCGGTAGTGGTGTTCCCGCTTGCGCAACTTGCATTGCCGCACTTGAGCACTTTGAGCTTGGAGTTGTCCGTCTTCGTGTAGCTGATCACCGGCAGTCCATCCTGGCCGACAGCCAGCGAACTGTAATCGCGCGCATCCGTATCGATGGTCGTCGCAATATTTCCGCCGGTGCAGCTTGCATTGCCGCATTTGATGGCACGGAGTTCGCGGCTCCCCGCGTGGATGTATTCGATGAACGGACGGCCATCCGGCGGAACGGCTATATGCAGCTGATACACATCACGCGGCGTGGTGATGCTCTGCACCTTGGTGGAGACATTCCCGCTCGTGCATTCCGCATTGCCGCATTTCATCACGAAAATGCCTTCGTTGGTGCCGGTAAACGAACCGACGACATACGCAATGACAGGAAGACCGTCGGCACCGAGCGCCGCCTCCACATCACCCTCGCAGATGCCGAGGGACGCCGTGCAGGATCCGTCACCGCCTCCGCCCCCCTGTGACGTTGCAGTGGAATTGGCACTGCCCGTCGAAGAGGTGTCAAAAACACTCGAAAAGAAGTCGGAGGAGGAAGATCCCGTCTGTATTCCCCTGCACGAATTGTTGCAGTCGTCGCCATCGACCGTGTTTCCGTCATCGCATTGCTCCAGAGAGTTTTGCGATTGCAGGATGCCGTCGCCGCAGCGCGCGGTGCCGCTGCACGCAAGCCCCGTGAACGGCCCTCCGTTCTGATCTTCGGAAAATCCGCCCGGAGGCGTCTGGACGTATACCCGGAAACTCTCGGGTAAATTGTCGTTGTTTTGGAAGTTATTCGCACCGAAATAGACGGCGACATCTTCCCTGCCGTCTTGATCAAAATTCCCCGTTTCAATGTCCATGGCTCCTTGCGGCAAAAAGCTGATAATGCCGTCGGGTGTGCTCTGGAATGTGCCGTTGCCGACGCCGCCGTGGATGTCGATGGTGGCATGGAAGAACGGAAAGGGGGAATTACGATAGCCTGCGACGTCGATGGGGCCTCCGTTGAAATCCATGAGATTCACGGAGCCCACGGGAATGTTCCCCGCCGGCGTGAACGCTCCCTGACCGTTATTCAAGTACGCTCGACCTGCAACAATGTCCATGTCACCATCATTGTCTAAGTTGCCACTCGCGATATCGCCGAATCCTCCACCCAGGTCCGCGACATTCCATGTAAAGTTCTCTTGCAACGCGACTTTGTCACTGAGACCGGAACCCGCCAAATCCGTCTTTCCATCATTGTTGAAATCCCCTGATGTTGCGGCACGGACGCTGATAGGCCCTTGGAGTCCGTTTCCGGGATTCGGAATGCCGTGGTTTGATGGGTTGAAGTTGTCGCGGTAGTTGAAGATGAACGTGCCATTCTGCACTTGTGTTTTTTCACCGACAAAAATATCCAGTGCGCTGTTACCATCAAAATTGCCGATAATGAGGTCGCCGCCGTTGTCTGCCTCGGCCAGGAAGAACGGCTCATGGTCGAAGGTGCCATTGCCGTTGCCGGCAAAGAGGATGACGCGTGTGTCGACAGATTCATTGCCGAACTGTCCGTACGTCATGACCACATCGCTGTTGCCGTCTCCCGTGATGTCTGCCGTTTCAAAATCCGCCACAGCGCCGCCATGAAACTGGTTGCTGCCGCCAATGCTGATGCTCGCAAGCGGCAAAAGATCGCTGCGTACAAAGTTGCCGTTGCCGTAGCCCAGGAAGATGGATCCTCCGCCCAGCGCCATGTCCAGGAGTGAATCGTTATTGAAATCCCCTTTCGCCATGAACTCCGAGTTGGAGGGTGTATTTCCAGAACCCCCGAGTGCGGCCACAGCCGGCGTACCGTTGCTGCATTGTCCGAACTGCCCCTGCAACGGCGCGGGACGGTTCCAGAAGGAGAGAACGGAGAATGTCAGCAGAAACGTAAGAAGACCAAAGACGACAACGCCGATGTTCCTACGCGGGTTCATTTCGGCAAATATAGCAAGAAAGGATGGGCGGAAGCCGAAAACTATCCTTTCAAAAGTCTTGATTTTTTGGTATAATCACGAGAAAGGTTTTTACACAAAAATGTTACAATACTCTCTATGACAGAAACAAAAATAAACTCCTCTGCACCTCCGGAACATGAAGGCATCACCTTGGATTTATTTTATGCTTTGAAAAAATATCTGGGGATCTGCAACGAAGGACCGCAACGTACTGTGGCTGAGATGAAAGATCATGTAAAAAAACTTGATGCTCAAATTGCCGTGGTAGAGAGTCACATCGCAACTCTGAAGCAATCTGTCCCAAATGACGCAACACAGGAAACAATCCTGGAGGATGCGTGGAAGAGAGTACGAGAATTTGAAAAGAATGCCCCCGGTGATCGTATCGATAGATTTCGTGCACTTTTGCACGGCACGCTCGGGAAGTGAATCACAACAACAGTGCTATACTCTTTTTAGTCCTCCTCCCCCATGGAAGAACTTCTTCAAAAATTACAGGATCTGAAGTCCGCCGTTAACACGGGGAAGGACTCTCTTTGATGGACAAGGCATCCCGAAAGAAATAGAGGAGCTGACGAAGCGGACGGAGGATCCGAACATTTGGAGTGACCAAAAAGCTGCCAATGCGCTCTTCTCCAAATTGAAGGCGTTGCGGAAGCAGTGGGAACCCGTGAAAGAACTGGCGGAGCAAACGGAGGAAGTCCTGGGGTTGGCAAAGGAATCCGGCACCGAAGATTTGCCTGATTTGCTGAAGGAATACGAGAAGCTGGAGAAGAAGTGGAAAGAAGTGGAAACACAGATTTACTTGAGCGGAGAATTTGATGCCGGGAATTGCTTCCTTACATTAAGCGGTGGCGCAGGCGGAACGGAAGCGCAGGATTGGGCTGCCATCTTAATGCGCATGTATCTGCGATACTGCGAACGCCAAGGATGGAAGACATCACTGGTGGAAAAGACGGATGGTCAAGAAGCAGGCATCAAATCCGCGACCATACGAGTGGAAGGACAGATGGCATACGGAAATTTGAAGTGTGAGAAAGGCACGCACCGCCTGGTGCGCTTGTCGCCCTTCAATGCAAAAAGCCTCCGCCAGACCAGCTTTGCGCTGGTGGAAGTTTTGCCGGAAATCACGGAGACGACGGAAGTGGATATAGATCCGAATGACTTGCGTATCGATACATTCCGCAGCGGCGGCGCGGGCGGACAGAACGTGAACAAAGTGGAGAGTGCCGTGCGCATTACGCATATTCCCACGGGGATCATGGTCGCGTGCCAGAGTGAACGAAGTCAGCTCCAGAACAGAGCGCTCGCGATGAACTTGGTGCGCGCAAAGTTATTGGAAAAGAAACGCGCGGAAGACTTGGAACAAAAACAGGAACTGAAAGGAGCCACGCAGAGCGCGGACTTCGGTCAGCAGATCCGCAGCTACGTGTTGCATCCGTATCAGATGGTAAAAGATCTGCGAACGGATACCGAGACGAGCGACACCACGGGAGTGCTGGATGGTGACATCCAGCAGTTCATTGATGCGGAATTGAAGCGGCAGGCTTCCCATTAACCTCTCCCCTACCCCCTCTCCTACCTTCCGCTTCAATCAATCTAGACCTCACTGCCTACCAGGAGAGGGGGATGTTTTTGTTTTGTTTATTTCGTTTTTGTTTCATGTGAAATTCCCCTCTCCCGGTAGGGCTTGAGTTCTTGTGCTGTGACTTTGCCGGTGGGAGAGGGGTGCCCCGCGAAGCGGGGCGGGGTGAGGCTGGGGGTGAGGGCGGGTACAAAAAAACACCTCTATGACAGAGGTGCCTTTTTGTTCAATCGTAGAAAATTCTTAAAGGTCGCAAGGACGCGTTGTGACGCGGCCGTTCTCCTTTGCGCGCTTTGCGGCACCAATGACTCCTTCCTCGACAAACTTGGAACAAGCTTCGGGGAAATCGCCGGCACACATCATGCCGTGCTTCTTGAGGAGTTCTTTGATCGCGGATGCGACAACGTAACTCATAAGGATAAGGGTGAAATGATAAAACAGGCCGATTCTAGGGTGTCTTCACCGCTCCGCAAGTGCATTTCATCCACATTTTGCCAATTCTATGGACTAAAATGCATTGCAACGGGGGTATGGATCTGCTCCGAGGGGGTAATTTCTAGTATTTCGATACTATTTGTTTATTAGATCAAGATGTTCACAAAGGACACGAATGACACGGAGGACGAGAAGGACACGAAGGAGATTTTCTGCAAAAATGCCTTTGGTGAGATGGCCGAGTGGCGAGCCACGCACCCGAGCGT